>Ga0136614_10000970_pt1 | contig 15970 bp, 12 predicted proteins | sample AntDrymUQ2792106_2_FD_106643 | JGI IMG/M metagenome (GOLD analysis project Ga0136614, IMG submission 106643) | Polar desert sand microbial communities from Dry Valleys, Antarctica - metaG UQ279 (21.06) | ecosystem: Environmental > Terrestrial > Soil > Desert | place: Antarctica: Dry Valley... | reverse complement strand
CTCTCCTGGAAGATCATCTTCGCCGACAACGGACTAGCCCTTGGGCCGCTGAAGGACGCCGGGCTTCTGCCGGACACGTTCCGGCTGCTTGCCACGCCGACCGCCGTCATCGCGGGCATCGCCTACAACTTCCTGCCGTTCATGACGCTGCCGCTGTACGTCGCCCTGGAGAAGATCCCGCCCAACCTCCTGGAAGCGGCCCAGGATCTGTACGCCGGTGGCTGGCAACGCTTCCGGCGCGTGACGCTGCCGCTGGCCCTGCCCGGTGTCTTCGCCGGCTCACTGCTTACGTTCATCCCGGCCGTTGGCGACTTCATCAACGCGGAGCTGCTGGGTGACCCTCGGTCCCAGATGATCGGCAATGTCATCCAGGCACGGTTCCTGCGCGTGAGCGATTACCCCACGGGCGCGGCACTCTCGTTCATCCTAATGGCGGCCATCATCATCGGCGTCCTCCTCTACGCACGCCTGGTGGGCACGGAAGAGTTGACGGGTGGCACCACCTGATGGCGGCGACCGGCGAAGCGATGGTCCGCGCCCGGCCGTCGGGGACCTCCTGGCAGCGTGGGCGCCGGGCTGTCGGGCGTTGGATCTTGCCTGCTTATGCCTTCCTGGCGGTCGCTTTCCTGGCCTTGCCGGTCCTGATCATGATCGCCTTCAGCTTCAACGACACGACCGGTCGTTCCAATCTCAACTGGCGTTCGTTCTCCCTGGACGCCTGGTTGGACCCGCTCGGGCAGCCCGGACTCGCCGAGGCGGTCACGACCAGCCTTGCCGTGGCTGTGCTATCGACGATCATCGCGACGATACTCGGCGTGCTCATCGGCCTGGCCCTCGTGCGCCATCGCTTCAGCGGGCGCGGCGCCCTCAACTTGCTCATCTTCCTGCCCATGGCCACCCCGGAGATCGTGCTCGGTGTCTCGCTCCTGACGCTTTTCCTGGCGTCCACACAATGGACGTTCCTGCCTGAAGGGACGTTCTTTCCGCTGAGTTTCCGAACCATCCTCATCGCCCACATCATGTTCAACATCAGCTACGTAGTGGTCACCATCCGGGCCCGACTGCAGGGTTTTCCGCGCCACCTGGAAGAGGCGGCCATGGACCTCGGCGCTAACGAGTGGACCACCTTCTGGCGCATCACGTTCCCGCTCATCCTGCCTGGCGTGCTCGCCGCCGCCTTGCTGGCCTTCAGCCTGTCCATCGATGACTACGTCGTCACGGTCTTCACTTCCGGGCCCGCGACCACTTTCCCGTTGTTCATCTACGGCGCCCAGCAACGCGGCATCCCGGTCCAGATCAATGTCATCGGGACCATCATCTTCGTGGCAGCGGTCGGGTTCGTGCTGCTGAGCACGGTCATCGCGAATCGACAGCGCCCCGATCCGGTGGAAGCATCCGGGGAGGCGGACGCATGAGGAGCACGGCATGGCCGGCCACCCAGACCGCACCGGTGGACCTGCCCGACCGCTCGGTGGTGCCCGGGGTGTGGGCGCGCTACACGGACCTCGTGATAGACCGTGGCGAGGGCTCGTGGTTGGTCACCACCGATGGGCAGCGCTACCTCGACTACACATCGGGTATCGGCGTCACGAACACCGGCCACGCCCATCCGCGCGTGGTGGCTGCGGTCCAGGCACAGGCCGCTCGTCTGCTGCACGGGCAGCAGAACATCGTGTACCACAAAGCTGGTCTGGAGCTCCACGCGCGGCTGGCCGGTCTGCTGCCGGGCGGTGGCTGGGGAGCGTTCCTGGCCAACAGCGGCGCGGAGGCCGTCGAAGCCAGCGTCAAGCTGGCTCGGGTAGCGACCGGGCGGCCAGTGATCATCGCGTTCCGCGGTGGATTCCACGGACGCACCGCCCAGACCATGGCCCTGACCAGTTCACGGGTGACGATACGCGGCGACTTCGAGCCACTGCCCGGATCGGTGCACCAGACGCCCTTCCCATACTGCTATCGGGCGCCGGCCGGGCCGCATGACCCGCTCGATTGCACATGCGACTGGGAGGCGCAACTGGAGCTGCTCTTCGCCCAGGTGGTCGAGCCAAGCCGGGTCGCCGCCATCCTGGTCGAACCGATCATCGGCGAGGGTGGCTATCTCATCCCGCCACCCGGATTCCTGCCCCGCCTTCGGGCGATCACCAGCCAGCATGGCATCCTCCTCATCGCTGACGAGGTACAGACCGGCTTCGGCCGCACCGGGCGTTTCTTCGCCATGGAACACTGGGACGTAGCGCCGGACATCGTGGTGATGGCCAAAGGGATCGCGTCGGGGCTCCCGCTCTCGGGGATCCTGGCTTCCCGCGAGCTGTTAGACAGTTGGGCGCCCGGATCGCATGGCGGCACCTACGGCGGCAACGTGGTCTGCTGTGCGGCGGCCAACGCGACGCTGGACGTCATCGCCGATGAGGGTCTGGTCGAGAATGCCGAGCTTCGCGGCCGACAATTGCGCCACGCATTGCTGCCGCTCGCACAGCGCCATCCAGCCGTGGGCGACGTACGGGGTCTGGGCTGCATGGTGGCCATCGAGCTGGTGCGTGCCGATGAGGGCGACGGGCGTACGCCGGACCCGACGCTCGCCAAACGGATCCTGGCCGAGGCACTGTCGCGCAAGCTGCTGCTGTTGTCGGCCGGGACGTGGGGCCAGGTCGTGCGCATCATCCCGCCGCTCGTGACGACCGAGCAGGAGGTCGATCAGGCCATCGCCATCATAGGAGAGTCGGTCGCCGCTGCCCTCTCGTAGGATCGCCGTCGGCGGGGTTGCAAGCTCGCGTTGCCGTCCGTTGGCCGGCCTCTGGTTCCTGTCAGAGGGGCATCAGCGAGCCACCGTGTCGCTCAAGTCAGGGTGCTTCGTGCCGGATGTACCCGCGGGCGCACAGCTGGACCAAGATGATGGTCACGAGCGGGGACCATGCCGCTGCAGTGCCCATCCGACACAAGCTGACAGCGGGAACCTGACCAGGGGCGCAAGCGAGCCGGGTGCCAACTCAGTCCTCACGGGCGTGCCGGGTGCGATTCTCGGCCGGTGGGAGCGGCTTGCGTGCGATGTCGGGCGTACTGACGGCCACGTCAGTCAAGGATCCGCGTCCAGGCGCCACATCCGTCGGACGCTGGACCACGGCTATGGGATACTCGGCGCCAGCCTTTCGCGCTCGGAGGAGGAGAGCCAGGTGTCGATAAGCCGCCGAAGACGGACCAGCGCCGTCGCACTCATCGCCAGCTGGCTGTTGGTCACTGCCTTTCCGGCCGGTCCGGCCGACGCGGCAGAAGGCGATAGCGTCACTTTCCGGCTCGGCATCACCCAGAAAGTGCGGCCGCCGGAGCTCAGTCCCTTCCGGGTCACATCAAGTGCCGGCTATGGCCTGATCGCCGACATGTACGACCTGCTCGTGGAGTTCGGTGAGGATCTATCGCCGGCTCCCGGCCTGGCCGAGAGCTGGGACGTCAGTGAGGATGGTCTGACTTGGACCTACGCGATCCGCGAAGGGGCCACCTGGCAGGACGGGCAGCCGATCTCCGCAGAGGATGTGCGCTTCACCTACCAGTACATCATCGACAGTCACGACCCCGGGTACACCGGCCCCGCTGCCCCCGATGGCAACGACACGGACGCCGACGGCGAGGCTGACAACGTGCTCTCCCTTTTCGACAACTACCTGGACCTGGACGGCGGCTTCGAGGCACTGCGCATCGAAGAGGTCGCCGCGCCGGACGCGCAGACACTGACCATCCGCACCAGCGAGCCCATCGCCACCCTGGCCCAGATCTTCATCCCCATCCTGCCCAAGCACGTCTGGGAGGGGCGCACCTTCGCCGAGGCGAAGCAGCCGTTGGCTCCAGAGGACATCGTCGGGTCGGGACCCTATCGAGTGGTGGATTTCCAACCCGACTCGGTCATCCGCCTGGAGGCCTACGAGGGATATTGGGGCGGCAGACCGCATATCGACGAGCTCATCTACCAGTACTTCGAGAACGACGAGGCGATGGTCAACGCCCTGCGCGCGGGGGATATCGACTTCATCGATTCGGTGCCCCCGACCCTGGCGCCGGCGCTGGAAGGCGACCCCAACATAACGGTCAATCGGGCGTCCACCTCAGACTTCGCGGAGCTCGGCTTCAACTCCTGGGCACCCACTCCAGAGCGCTTCGAGGAGGAGGGTTGCGCCGATTGCGAGAAAGGCCCCACGACCGGCTCCCTTGGTGACCCCTGGCTGACGCGGCCAGACGTTCGCGCCGCCATGGCCGGCCTCCTTGACAAACAACACCTGGTCGAGTTCGCCCTGAGCGGCTTCGGGGCACCGGGCGTCTCCATCGTCAGCCCGCTCTCTTCGACGTTCCACTACGCCGCGCCGGCCGATGACCCGCTCGTCTTCCCGGCTTACAGCGACGAGGCTGGTCGAGCCGCTGCCCGAGCCGCGGCAGAGCAGCGCTTCCGCGACCAGATGGCGGCCATCGGCTTCACCGACACGGACGGCAACGGCATCCTCAACGTGCCAGACACCGCGGAGGCTCAGGCCTTCGACCCGCAGGGCGCGGGTGGTGACTGGTCGCTGCGACTCTTCGTGCGTGACGACGACGCCGAGGACCAGCTGGCCGGCGATCTGATGAGCGGATGGTTCGCGGCGGCGGGCGTCGATGTGGATCTCGAGCGCGTGCCCGAGAACCCGGCCCTGTACGACGCCACCTACCCGTCGGCGAGCAACGCTGACTATGACATGTACCTCTGGGGCTGGGGACCCGACCCGGATCCTGATTTCATCTTGAGCGTCTTCGCCTGCGACCAGATCAATGGCTGGCAGGACGCCAACTATTGTGACCCGGAGTACGACGACCTTTACCGGTCCTCACGCAGTGCGATCGACCCCGCCGAACGGGCAGACATCATCCGCCGGCTGCAGGACAAGGTCTTCCACGAGGCGCCGTATGCGGTGCTGTGGTACACGGACACGGTGGAGGCTTACCGCTCGGACCGCTGGGAAGGCTTCAACCCCATGCCCCGATCGGGCGGCTCGCTGTGGTCGACCCTGGGCCTCGGGCCCTGGGGCAGCCGGATCAGCGCCGGGCCTATCGGGGCGGCTGGGCCCACACCCGCGCCAAGCTTGATACCTAGTCAGGCGCCGCCCAGCGACGGGGCGCCAAGCGACCAGCCCTCCGGTGAGCCATCGGCGTCGGCATCGGCCGGTGCCTCGCCGAGCGGCGAGGCGAGTCCGGGACCGACCGGCCAGCCGGCGAGCTCACCGACGGTCGGGCCATCGGGTCTATCGTCCGCGGCGCCGCCAGCCGGCTCGTCGGCCAGGCCGAGTGCCACTCCCTCTACGGCGCCCGGGGGTGGTACCGGAGGCGGCACCGACACCGGGATGGTCCTGGCGGGCGTGGCCGCTATCGCTGCCGTGGGAGCCGTCGCATTCATCTTCCTGCGCCGCCGCGGGAACGACGACGACGACGAGGAGTAGCGGCTCCCCGTAGGACTCGGTAAGAGAGCCCAGATTGGGCGGGCGCTATGTCGCACGACGGCTGGGCGGCGCCCTGCTGACCGTGCTGGCCATCGCCATCCTGAATTTCTTCCTGTTCCGGATGCTGCCGGGAGACCCGGTACGGTCGCTATTGCCCCGCAACGTGAGCGCCCAAGAGCGCGAGGCGCTGGCTGAGCGGCTCGGACTGCACCTGCCCATCCTGCCGGGTGTCGTACGCAGCCCATCTGGCGCGATCCGCCTGGACGGCTCGACCCTGCCGGGCAGCATCACGGAGAACCAGCTCGTCACCTATCTGACCGGCTTGGCCACCCTGGATCTGGGCCTCGGCTTCGCGTCAAGCGCGCCGGTCATCGATATCCTGAGCGAACGTTTCTGGCCGACCGTCCTGTTGGTCGGGTCGGCGGAGCTCATCGCCCTGATCATCGGTCTGTTCATCGGCATCAGGGCCGGGTGGCGGCGAGGCAGCCTCTTCGACGTGCTGGCCATCGATACGTCGCTGGTGCTGTATGCCGTGCCGCTCTTTTGGCTGGGCATGCTGCTCTTCTACTTCCTGGCCACGCCCAATGGCATCGCCCTCTTCCCCGGTCAACAGATGTCTACGCCGGGCGTGGTGTTCGCCAGCTCGCTCGACCGGGCCATCGATATCGGGCGCCATCTGGTGCTGCCCGCCACGACGCTGGCGCTCGGCCTCTTGGCCGGCTATGCACTGATCATGCGATCGTCGATGGTCGAGGTCCTGCGCGAGGATTACATCACCACGGCGCGCGCCAAGGGCCTCAAGGATGATCAGGTGATGCGCCGTCACGCCATCCCCAACGCGCTCCTGCCGACCGTCACCATCATCGCCCTGACCTTCGGCTATGTCCTTGGCGGAGCCATCGGCGTGGAGGAGGTCTTCGCCTGGCCGGGCATGGGTAGCCTGATAATCGATGCCGTCGCGGACAGGGACTTCCCGGTGCTCCAAGGCGTATTCCTGGTCATCGCCATCAGCGTGGTCGCGGCCAACCTCGTGGCCGACATCCTGTACGGCATGCTCGATCCGCGGGTCCGCACGTGACGGCCACGGCCGTGCGACTGAGGCGCTCGGCGAGGATGCCGATGCGCTCCCTGCGGGCGAGCCGACAGGGCACCATCGGGCTACTCATCCTGGCGGTCTTCGCGCTGATCGCCATCCTCGGACCCTTCGTCGTCGGTGAGATCGACCGTGCCGGCGCCTTCGCATCGCTCCAGGATCCTTCGGCTGCCCATCCCCTGGGCACCGACCGGGCGGGTCGCGATCTGGTGACCCTCAACGTCCATGGCGCCCGCGTGAGTCTCATCGTGGGCGTCGTGGCCAGCCTTCTTTCCATGATCATCGGGTCCGGCGTGGGCATCATCGCCGGATACCTGGGCGGCCGGGTCGACTTCGCGCTGATGCGCATCACCGACTTCTTCTATGTGCTGCCGACACTCGTACTGGCGCTGGTCCTGGCGGCCATCCTCGGACCGAACCTGCTCAACGTCATCATCGTCATCGGCATCGCTTCATGGCCCGGGACGGCGCGCGTCATCCGGTCACAGACGCTCAGCGTCAGGGAGCGGATGTTCGTCGACCGGGCGCGGGCCTTCGGCTCCGGCAACGCGCGCATCATGATGCGCCAGGTCCTGCCCAACGTCTTCGGCCTGGTCCTGGCCAACACCACGCTTACCATCGCCGGCGCCATCTTCCTGGAGACGACGCTCTCATTCCTGGGGGTCGGCCCGCGCGACACCTATTCATGGGGACGCATCCTGGAGGAGTCGTTCGGTGCCGGTGCCCTGACTCTCGGACGATGGGCATGGTTCGTGCCGCCAGGGCTGGCGGTCGTGCTGGTCGTGCTTGCCTTCACCATGCTGGGCGCCGCCTTCGACGAGATCCTCGACCCACGTCTCCGGTCTCGTGAGGCGTACAGCAGCGGTCCGGATACCGGGATCGACGAGGCGGCCACTGCCCTGCCCGGGCGGGCGTAGGGAGATGGCGCTGCTGGAGGTCCGCGACCTGGTCGTGGAATTCGACCTCCCCGGAGGGCGGGTCAGGGCGGTGGATGGGGTGACCTTCGATGTCGGCACCGCTGAAGCGGTCGGCCTGGTCGGTGAGTCGGGTTGTGGCAAGACGACCACAGCTCTCGCCATCATGCGCCTGCTGCCGGAGAACGGCCGGATAGCGGCCGGGTCGGTGCTCTTCGACGGCGAGGACCTGGTGCCCATGAAGCGCGGACCGCTGCGGCGAAGACGCTGGTCGGACCTCAGCATCATCTTCCAGGGCGCGATGAACGCGCTCAATCCGGTCCGACGCGTGGGCGATCAGGTCGCCGAGCCCATCCTGCTCCACGAACCCAGCGTCACCCGGAAGGGCGCCTGGCGCCGGGTGGGCGAGCTGTTCGAGCTGGTCGGTATCAACCGCGATCGGCGCCGTGACTATCCCCACCAGTTCTCAGGCGGCATGCGCCAGCGGGTCATGATCGCCATGGCCCTCGCGAACCGGCCGCGCCTGGTCATCGGCGACGAGCCGACGACCGCCCTGGACGTCATGGTCCAGGCCCAGATCCTGGAGCTGCTGGAGCGTCTCCGCGCGGAGCTTGGCCTGGCCATGATCCTGATCACGCACGACCTCTCGGTGATCTCCGAAACCTGTGACCGGGCGGTGGTGATGTACGCCGGACAAGTCGCCGAGACCGGTACGGTCGGGGAGCTCTACCGCCGGCCACTTCACCCCTATACCGAGCGGTTGATGCGGTCGGTACCCGACATCGGCAACGTCCGGCGACTGCCGGCCGGCATCCCTGGTCATCCGCCCAGCCTGGTCCGGCCGCCGTCCGGCTGCCGCTTCCATCCGCGCTGTGATCACGCCATGGAGGTCTGCCGGCGGACCTTCCCAGCCGAGCGAACCTTCGACCCCGGCCACCGGGTCGCCTGCCACGCTGTCGGCGATGACGGCCGGACGCGCGCGCCGTCCGAGCTGCCCCTCCTCCCTTCCGCCCGTGCCCTGGCGGACCTGGACCCGCGACGCGAGATGCCTACCTTGCTCGACGGAGCAGGCGCCGCCCTGGTCGGAGTCGACGGCGAGATCGAGGGCATCACAGCTGAAGGCCGGCCGTGATCGAGCTGCGCGGCCTGCGCGTGGCCTTTGCCAGGCGACGCAGCTTCGGGGAGGTGGTACGGGGACTGCTCGCTCCTTCGGTCAGGGCGGTGGATGGCGTCGACCTGGAACTTCGCCGCGGCGAGATAGTGGCGCTGGTCGGTGAATCCGGCTCGGGCAAGACGACGACAGGCCGAGCCATCGTGCGCCTGGGCCCCATCAGCGCGGGACAGATCCTCATGGAAGGCCGCGACGTGACGGCCATCCGCGGGGTCGACCTGCGCGCCTACCGTCGGCGCGTCCAGATCATCTTCCAGGATCCTTATGAGAGCCTCGACCCGCGGCGCTCGGTGACGGACCAGGTGGCGGAGCCGCTGATCGTGCAGGGCATCGGCAACCGCGCGGAGCGGCGGGAGCGAGTCGACCGCGCGCTGGAGGAAGCTGGTCTGCGGCCGGTCGCCCTGTACCGCGATCGCTACCCGCACGAACTATCGGGAGGGCAGCGGCAGCGCGTGGCCATCGCCTCGGCGATGGTGCTAGAACCGGATGTGCTGGTCGCGGACGAGCCGGTCTCCATGCTCGACGTGTCACTGCGAAGTGGGATCCTCAGGGTGATGATGGACCTGCGCGAGCAACGTGGCATCGGCATCCTGTTCATAACCCACGACCTGTCCCTGGCGTGGCTGATAGCCGATCGGATCGCCGTCATGTACCTGGGCCGCATCGTCGAGGTCGGGCCGGCGGAGATCCTGGTGCGCGACCCGCGGCATCCTTACACCAAGGCGCTGTTGTCGGTCATGCCCTCACCCGACCCCGCCCGGCGACGGAAACGAGCCATCCTCCGCGGGGAGACCCCCGACCCGTCTCTGATCCCTGCCGGTTGCCGCTTCCATACCCGTTGTCCGCTCGTCTTCGACCGCTGCCGCGCGGAGGATCCGCCCGACTTCGAGCTCGGCGAGGGTCGCCGCTCGGCCTGCTGGCTGGCAGAGGGCGGCGAGCCCTTGCCGGACTTCCCGGCCGAGGCACCGCGGCTTGCTTCGGCGTCCGCTCATCACGCATCGGCCAAGATGACCGCTGATGCGGCGTCGGCGGAACCTTCTTTGGTCGAGCCTGATCGACGTCCTTGACCTGATCAGCGCCCAGCGTTGTACCGGATGGGCGCCACGGAGCCATGGAAGCTGCCCGACCGGCCTGCTTTGCGTCAAATGCGCACCCAGATGCACTACTTGTTCGAGATAGGCCCGATGCGCGTGAGCCATGGCTCGGTCATGCCCTTTGGTGCAGAACGACGCCGAGGGTCGAAGGGCCGCTCGAGTCCAACGACGTGCGACTGTCGACCAAGTCGACGGAAGGGCCGATGCCGACCCACGCCATCCTGCCAGTCATCCGGCCCGCTAGACCCTCAGGTGAGCTTTGGCCGCTTCCGCCAGTGAGCCGGGCATCGGCCGGGACACGTGCGGCGTCGTCACGTAGCGTTGCACCATCTCGCGCGAGCCAGCCACGCCCAGCTGCTGGAAGAGGAAGCGGAACTTGGCTTCCTGGTCGGCCAGGATCTCATCCTTGGTCGCAAGATCCCACAGCTCGCGTTTGTGTGGTCCGAGAGCTTTCTTGCGCGTCTTGTACAGGAAGACGTCCTCGCTCTCGCCCTCCTTCCGCTCGTCCGCGGTGTTCGTGCGGCACCAGTCCGCCACGTCAGCGCGCATCTCGGCCGGAAAGGCAGGATGGTCGTATAGCAGGTTCTGGAACCCGGTCGCCAGGTGGATCTCGGCCGTCTCGACCTGCGGGAACCGATCGAACAGCTCGTCGGGCAGGGTGGAGGCTCCATGCTGCACAGCGCCGGCCATCCCGTACTCGCGGCAAACAGCCGAGAGGCGCTCCAGCGTCCCGAAGTCCAGGCTCACCTTCGCGACACCGCCGCCCGGTAGCGGTACACCGCCGTGCGATGTGCCGGTCTGGACCGACACCTTGGACAGCCCCACGCTCGACTCCCCTGCCCTCTTCGAGAGCTCGCGCCGATAGCCGTCGAGATAGGCCCTGAGCTCCTGCTCCGTGGAGTTCTGCTTGCCTACCTCGCCGATCTCACCGCCAACGCTGGCCGTCGCGCCGTTCGTCTCCTGCCCTCGGATGAGCGCCGTGATCTCGGCCGCACGCAGATAGTTCGTGCGCTGCTGGTCCTCGACCGTTGCCAAGGAGAGGTCGACCAAGGTCGACGAGTCGATGTCGATGTTCCGATAGCCGACCGCCAGGGCCTCGCGCGTGAGGGAGCGGATGGCCTCGGTCGTCGACTCCGCGTCCGCGCTGTACTTCTTGGCGTTGAACTGGTAGTGATCCCCTTGCACGAAGACAGGGCCTGACCAGCCTGCGCTCAGGCAGCCGGCCAGGACGCTGGTGATGAACTCGCCGGGGCGCTGATATGTGTACTCCTGCTCGGAGCGCGCCAGCTCGAAGACGATGGCGCCAGCGTCCAGGGGCATCGCGGCGCGGCACATGGCGGCCGCCATATCGAAGACCTGGGTACGCAGGTTCACGGCTGGCACCGTGAAGCCCGAGACCTCTCCCCTGCCCCTGGCCATGTACAGCTCGTGGATGCTCGCCGATGGAGCGCCGAGCGCCTGGGATGCCTCCCAGACGAGCCAACGCGCCGCCTCGATCGCGGCGGGATCGGTGGAGAAGGTCGCCGTCCACGCCAGCGTACGGATGGCCTCGTCGCGGAGCCGACTCTCGTCACTGACGATGAGCCGGCCGTCTTCGACTCGACAGATCCCGTCCAGCGCGGTGACCAATTCTGCCGCGGAGGCGGCGACCGGGGGTGATGTCATGGGGACGGTCCTCCGAAGGGGGGCAGCAGTCGATCCGTGAAGATCGTACCTCCTGAGCGGCTAGCATCTGGCCCGTATGAGGACCGCCGCCACGCGGCCGGGTGGACCGCCCTTCACAGGGGGTCCCTGGCGCCGTGATCCGACTGGAGAGGCTCGCGCACGTCGTGGATCTCGGTCGTGTTGCTCCTGGGCGTCAACGCCATACCCATCGTGAGTGTCCTGTACCTGGGCAGGGACGTATTCACCCTGCTGATCCGGTACTGGATCGAGAGTGGCGTGGTGGGCGTGATCATCGTCTTCAAGATCGTGCGGTCTGAGGGAGTCGGCAGCCCGTCCTCGATGACCATCAAGGGTCTGGCGACCACGTCGACCCAGCGCGGCTGCCTGATCCCCTAGGGATCAGGCGCAGCCGGCCGGCGTACCCTGGCGGGTGACCCTCATCCATTTGATCTGATCACGGTGGATCAACACGCCGTCCGTGTTGGGCATATCGGCATAGCCTTTCTTGCCTGGATCCCACGTGCGCACGCACTGCACGTACAGCCAGGGCTCTGCCTCGTCACGCTCATGCGCGAACGTGCCCAGACTCCCGTAGAAGCGGACGTCGCCGGGCGCATCGCCGGCATCGATGACGACCTCCAGGCCGAACCTCTGCGCTGCAGCCTCGTCGAGCACGTGGTCCCATGCGGAGTTCGTCAGTTGACGCGTCAAGCCGCTGAGTGCCGGGATGGCTCGTGAACCGATGCCGCGCCAGGCGATGGCAAGCACCGATCCGAAGAGCGTCGCGACGGCGAATCGCTCGACCACTCCGCTCGTGCCGAAGGTCAGACCGCCCCCGAGCTCGGCGATCACATCGTTCGTGAATAAGTCGACCCGCAGGGCCGCGACGGTCAGGGCGATGACGGCACCGACGATGATGCTCCAGACCGTCCACTCCCACTCCGACCGCTTCCTCTGCGTTCCGAAGTGCTGGAAGATCTTGAGTGCGACGAAACCTGGTGCCAGGACCAGCACGACGTTGATGAGGTCTTCCGTACTCATCGTCCGGCGATGCCTATAGCTCAGGCGGCTTGTACGGTCCTCCGCCGCCGAGCGCCTGGGGCTCGATGGTCGCTTCCGCGCTGGCCGCTGGGCGAGGTGGTGGGTAGCCACCGCTGCCCCCGACCCCCATCCCTTGATCGGACTGCGCCTGCGCGAGGCCCTCCTCGAATCCCTCCTCGTATGCCGCTACCGGATCACCGTCCCCAGGAAGCCTGTCTTGATCGTCCATCGCATCCTCCTTCGACTCCCAGAAGCTTCGCGCCTTGCGATCTCCAGAAGGGCTTGCTCAGGTTCCCGATGACACACTATCAAGCCACGCAATGTGGTCATCCGCCCGCTGACCCTCGCCGGCCCACGTAGTCGACCAGGATGTACTCGCCCAGACGCTCTGGCGTGGTGTAGAAGGCACGGCCCCGGTTGAGGCGTGTCATCCGGTCCACGAAGTCGGTCAGCGTCCTGCTCCGCTCGAGCATGAAGGTGTTGATGATGACGCCGTCGCGGGTGCAGCGAGAGACTTCGCGCAGTGTCTCGGCGATGGTCCGGCGCGTCGGTGGATAGCTGAACTCCACCTGGCCGTCCTGGAAGTGGGCCGTCGGTTCGCCATCGGTGATGATCACGATGGACCGGTTGGCAGCATGCGACCGGGCCAACAGACGACGCCCCAGCAACAGCCCGTGCTGCAGGTTCGTGCCGTACTCGAAGCCTTGCCAGGAAAGTGTCGCCAGCGCCCCGGGCCGGATCTCGCGCGCGTGATACGCAAAGCCGACGACGTGCAGCTCGTCGCGCGGGAAGCGCGTCCGGATGAGGGTGTCCAGCGCGACGGCCACGCGCTTGGCAGCGAGGAAACAGCCGCGCAGGAGCATCGATCGGCTCATGTCGACCAGCAGGACGGTCGCCGCACTGTGCAGCTCCTGTGTCTCACGAACGGCGAAGTCGGATGGCACCAGGGTCAGCCGGGCGCCATGCGCTCGCACGGCCGGGGCGTTCTCGGGTCGAGCGAGGGCGTGCGCAAGGGTGCGTTGCAGGTCGAGGTGGAAGGGCCGCCCGAACTCATAGGCCACGGCCGTCTCGCCTGGTTCACCGCCGGCCACACCGACCGATCGGGCGTGGTCGCCGAACGCATCGCGGCCCAGGCGCGCGAAGAGCTGGTCCAGGACTCGCTGCCCCACCCGGCGCGAGCCTCGCGGCGTGAGCTCGAGTCGTTTGCCTCGGCGCTCCGCGTAGCCGGCCTCCTCCAGTCGGCGCGCCAGATCGCGCAGGGCGGCCAGATCGTGCACCGCGCGATCGTCCAACAGGTCGCGCACCTCGGCGTCATCGACCGCGGGCAGCGTGCCCGACTCGCCGGCCTCTGCCAAGCGGTCGGCCAGACGGTCCATCCGTCCCAGTCGCTCCAGCTGGGCCAGGGCTCCCTCCAGGGTCAATGACTCCTGGCCGCTGAAACGCAGGCGCTCCCCCAGTCCGGCCGGGAGCAACTGATCCAGCGTGGACGCAAGCTGGGCCAGGTCCCAGCGCAGTCGATCGTCGCGCAGGAGAGCGTCCATCATCGAGCGTATCTCGGCGCGCTGAGCGGGCGTCATGGAGGCCAGCAGCGACTGCATGGCGGCCATCCGCTCGGTCAAGCGTTCCACGATGTCATCGAGCGTGCGGGCGCCCGCGAAGGACCCTCCGTGCCTGGCCAGGAAGTCGTCGACCGACGTCTGGTCAGGCTCGCGCCCTGCCAGGCGCTCACGAAGCAGCCCATCCAGCTCACGGACCATCTCGCGGTTCGCTGCCAGTGCCTCGGGACTGGCGTCCCGGATGGCCTCCGAGAGCCCTTCGAACCAGGCATCGAGCACCTGCCGGCCCAATCGGTCGAGCAGCGCCTCGAAGCGATCCCGGGCCGACGGTTCCAGGAAGTCGTAGCCGCGCAAGGATCGGAGCTGGTCGCCAGGCGAACGGGGCAGGCTGTCGAGCGCAGCTTGATGCCTGGCGGCGATGTCGATGGCCAGACGCTGGAGGCCAGCCTCAGCCTGGTCGGAAGAGGCGCCTGCGAGTCGTCGCTCGATGCCCCGTCGCTCGGTGGCAACGATGGCCTCCAGCTCCTCTCGTACATCGGCCAACGCGTCACCGAGCTTGTACCGCTCCAGTATCTCCTGACGCCGCTGAGCGAGTCGTTCCAGCAGATCGCGCAGGCCCGCTAGCCCCTCGCCGGTCATCCCGCGAGGCGCAGCCACGCCTCGTTCCAACAGTCGGCGGAGGGCCTCGGCCAGATCGCCCTGCGCCATGAGGTCGTCGGAAAGTGCGTCCAGGACGTCGTCGGCGGTCAGTTCCACCAAGCGCTGGCTGCCGTCCCACCGAGCGTAGCGGTAAGGACCATGCCCGCCCAGCCCAGGCGCGTCGACGCCGTCCCCGGGTACCAGCGGCCCGGTCATGCCTTGTGCCTGGTCATGCCCTGTAGCGACCGCCTCCGCCTGGCCGCGCGCGCTCCTTGTTCAACCTCCGCGACAGGTGGAGCCCTTCCAGCAGGAACTCCACCGCTGACGCGATCTCGGCCGGCGACTCACCTGTCCCCAGGCGGGTCACCGCGCGACCCAGGCCCGGCGTCTCGCGCACCCAGCGCACGTACTCACGGGATGGGATGTCCTCTCCGGTCTCCATTACCAACCCCGATCCGAAGGCATCGACGACCTCATCAAGCTCGTCCAGGTCGACCCGCCGGCGGAAGACGTCGGCCATCGCACGGGAGAGCAGCCGGTCGATGACGCGCTCTTCTGGAGCTTCGTCGCCCAGCGTCTCCATCTCCAGCTTGCCCACTGTGGCCGGCAGCAGGGCTGAAAGGTCACTCACCCGCGGCGCGCCCTCGGTCTCGCCCAGACGGACAGCTCGCCGCAGCGCGCTGGCTATGAGCACCTCCAGGTTGGCCACGCTGACGCGCACGCTGACGCCGGAGCGCTGGCTGATGTCCGGGGAGTGGCGCGCCAGGTGCGTGATCTGCGCCACCAACTCCAGCATCCAGGCCGGTTCGGCGATGACCGGGTCGTCCTCGTCTTCCAGGCGCATGCGTTCCTGGCGCATGATCGTCATCTCGATCTCGATGGTGCGCGGGTAATGCGTTCGGATCTGTGACCCCAGCCGGTCCTTGAGCGGCGTGATGATGCGGCCGCGGCTGGTGTAGTCCTCTGGGTTGGCACTGGCGACCACGAACAGGTCCAGCGGCAGGCGCAGTACGTAGCCCCGGATCTGGACGTCGCGCTCTTCCAGGATGTTGAGCAGGCCGACCTGGATGCGCTCGGCCAGATCAGGCAGCTCGTTGATGGTCACGATGCCCCGGTTGGTGCGCGGGATGAGGCCGTAGTGGATGGTCGACGGGTCGGCCAGATAGCGCCCCTCGGCGACCTTGATGGGGTCCACCTCACCGACCAGGTCGGCGATGGTGATATCGGGCGTGGCCAGCTTCTCGGCGTAGCGCTGGTCGCGCGACAACCAGGCGATGGAGGTGTCGTCACCTTTCTCCGCGATGAGCTGCCTGGCCTCCGTGCCCACCGGCGCGAGCGGATCATCGT
>Ga0136614_10000969_pt1 | contig 15971 bp, 14 predicted proteins | sample AntDrymUQ2792106_2_FD_106643 | JGI IMG/M metagenome (GOLD analysis project Ga0136614, IMG submission 106643) | Polar desert sand microbial communities from Dry Valleys, Antarctica - metaG UQ279 (21.06) | ecosystem: Environmental > Terrestrial > Soil > Desert | place: Antarctica: Dry Valley... | reverse complement strand
GTCGTGCACACCGCGGCGCAGCCTTCACACGATTGGGCGGCGCGCGATCCGCAGATGGATTTCACCGTGAACGCAAACGGCACATTGAATGTGCTGGAAGGAGCGCGCGAATTTTGCCCAGAAGCTCCTTTCGCTTTCACCTCGACGAACAAGGTCTACGGCGACACGCCGAATCGCCTCCCGCTGCAGGAACTCGAAATGCGCTGGGAGATCGAGCCGGGTCACGAATACGAGCCGGGCATCTCCGAGACGATGAGCATCGATCACACGAAGCACTCGCTTTTCGGCGCGTCGAAAGTCGCGGCTGATGTGCTCGTGCAGGAATACGGCCGCTACTTCGGAATCCCGACCGCATGTTTCCGCGGCGGTTGCCTGACTGGGCCGGCGCATGCTGGGACTGAGCTGCATGGCTTCCTCTCCTACTTAATGAAGTGCACGGTCAGCGGCCGGCCGTATCGCGTCTTCGGTTACAACGGAAAACAGGTGCGCGACAACATCCACAGCTTCGATCTGGTGGAGGCGTTCGCGGCTTTCATCGAGAAGCCGCGCGTCGGCGAAGTCTACAATCTGGGCGGCGGTCGCCACAGCAACTGCTCCATGCGTGAAGCGATCCAGCTTTGCGAAGAGATCAGCGGCCGGCGCTTAACGTGGACCTACGAAGAGGACAATCGCATCGGCGATCACATCTGGTGGATCAGCGATGTGCGGAAATTCCAGGAGCATTATCCCAAATGGAAATTCCGCTACGGACTGCGCGAGATCCTTGAGGAGATCCACACAGCCGTGGTCGCGCCAGAAGCTGTCGCCTAACGAGAGCTGCGCGTCGTCCGCAGCGGCTAGAACTCTTCGCCCTCGTCCTGCGTTCCGGGCAGGATTCGGTCCTGAACGCCGTAGACGTGGAACATGACGCCGAACCAATAGATCGGCAGAAGCGCTAAACCAAAGCCGGCCGTTCCTGTGGCGGCAAGGAGCGCGATCGCAACCGCCATGGGAGTGGCGAGGATCAGCACGAGCCCCGCGAACTTGTGGCCTTTGTAGATATGACCCAGGCCCGGGATGACGCTCAACATCACGGCAACCGCATCACTCGCTTTGCCCTCAGCCGTTTCCGGCTCGCCCATGCGCGCCCAATCGCAATGCGTGCAGCGCTCCGCATTCGTCTCGAGTGTCGTGCCGCACTGTGGGCAATGGATCGTGCCGCCCGCGGCTTCCGTCGTCGGCTGCTCGGCTGGTGGGGCGTCGGTGTATTCTAACGTGGCCAAAGTGACTCCTCGGTTCAGGTGGAACTGCGATCCGCGCCAAGCTTCCAACCCACGCAGAATTCGTCAAGCAAAGTTCCCCATCGCGCATACCGTCGCGTGATGCAGCTACCGACCGCACATGGTGCACTCCGCTCGTGGCGAATTGAGGACGCCGCGGCGCTGGTGGAAAGCGGGAACAACCGAAACGTCTGGCTCACGTTGCGCGACATTTTTCCGCACCCATACACGCTGGCGGACGCCGAAACTTTTCTCGGCCGAGTTGTCGGTCTAGAGCCTGAACTCTCGTTCTGCGTCGAGGTGGAAGGCCGGATGGCGGGCGGCATTGGGCTCCACATGCAGGGCGACGTCCACCACCGGAACGCGGAGCTCGGCTATTGGCTCGCGCAGGAGTTCTGGGGCCGTGGCATCATGAGCAGTGCTGTGCAGGTAATGGTGGAGTACGGCTTCTCCAACCTGCCGCTCGAGCGAATCGAAGCATACGTCTTCGCGAACAATCCCGCTTCGGCGCGCGTGCTGGAGAAAGCTGCGTTTGTGTTCGAAGGGCGCCTGCGACGGAATGTGCTCAAGGACGGCGAGTTTCTGGACTCGTTAGTCTACGCGCGCCTGCGTGACGACAAACGCGCGTGAGTTTGTGCTTGGACTCGCTGCGGAACGCCTATCTAACATCGCGACGTGGCCGCCCTCTCCGAGATCGTTTCCTACACGAACGAGTATCTGCGCATCGAAGATTGCGCCGATTGGCCAAACGCACTCAATGGATTGCAAGTCGAGAACTCAGGCCGCGTGCGCAAGATCGGCGCGGCCGTCGATGCATCGACCGTCATCTTCCGCGCCGCGAAGGAAGCGAGCGTCGATCTGCTGCTCGTGCACCATGGGCTTTTCTGGGCGGGGCTTCGTGCCATCACGGGACCCGTGCGACGCCAGCTCGCCTTTCTTTTTGAGCAAGACCTCGCCCTCTACAGCGCTCATCTCCCGCTCGATGTGCATCCGGAAGTTGGCAATAACGTGCGCCTCGCTTCCGCGCTCGGGCTGACCGACCCGGAGCCGTTCCTCGACTTCAACGGCGAGTTTATCGGTCTGCGTTCCAAGATGCAGATCTTTCCAAACGAGCTCGCGCACAATCTTGAGGAGTCGTTAGGCGGCCCGGTTAAACTGTATGCCTGCGGGCCCGCGACTACCGCCGACATCGGCGTCATAACCGGGGCGGCGGGGTCTGAGCTCTACGATGTGGCCGAGGAGGGCATCGACACATTCATCACGGGCGAAGCTCCACATTGGGCCGCAGTCGCCGCGGCCGAGCTGGGCATCAATCTCTTGTTAGGCGGGCACTACGCGACAGAGACGTTCGGAGTCACGGCGCTCGCCGCGCATCTGGCGCAACGCTTCGATGTGCCGTGGGAGTTTTTCGACGCGCCGACCGGGCTCTAACCGGCGCGCGAAACTGAATGGATACCTTCCTCGGCTGTTTCCTCCTCGTCGCGATCGCCGCGCTGCTCGTCCCGTTCATCCTGTCGATCGCGCACGCACGCCGCATCAAGGCACTCGAGGTGACGTTGCAGAAGCTGGCGGCGCGACTCACTGCGGTGGAGACGGGCGCGACTGTAGCCGGGCTCGGTGACCCCGGCCGGGAACGGACGCCGTCGGTCGCGATGCCGGGGTCACCGACCCCGGCTACAACGGCCCCTCCCGAGCGCGCCGTTGCCCCTCTCGCTGCGCCAGCCGCACCGCGGCCGCCGCGCAAGCCCCGCGCAGCGATCGACTGGGAAGCCTTCATGGGCGTCAAGCTCTTCGCCTGGATTGGAGGTTTCGCGCTCTTCCTCGGCGTGGTCTTCCTGGTGAAGTACTCGTTCGAGAACAATCTCATCACGCCGGCGATGCGCATTGTCATCGGCGCGATCATAGGTGGCGCACTGGTCGCGGCCGGCTGGTTCACCGCACGGAAGAACTACCGCGTCCCTGGCCAGAGCCTCTGCGCGACAGGCGTGCTCGTCTTGTACGCCGACATCTTCGGCGCGCACACCTTTTACAACTTGATTTCGTTAGGCCTGGCGTTCGGCCTGATGTCGGCGATTACGCTCGGGGCATTTTTGCTCGCTGTGACCTTGAACGCCCAAGTCGTGGTCGTTCTCGGACTAGTCGGCGGTTTCTTAACCCCGCTCCTGCTTACCACGGGCGATCATCCATTGCCCACCTTCGGCTACATCGCCTTGCTGAATATCGGGATCGCAGGCGTCGCGTTACGCAAGCGCTGGGATTACCTGTTTCTGCTTGGCGCACTCGGCACCGTCTTTATCGAAAGCCTCTGGGTGCCAATTCACGACGTCGGGCAAATGGCACTCGGATTTCCGATTTTCCTCGGACTTCAGGCGGAATTTCTCGCCTTCGCTTACTTCCGACAACGCCTGGAGCCTAACGAGAAGTGGTCGACCCCAGCCGCAGCCCTTGTTGGCTTTGCCTCGATCGCCTTCGCCTTTGTCCTCCTTGCCTTTTCTTCGCTCGCGATGCGCCCTGGGTTCTTCTTCGGGTTCGCCTTCCTTGCTGACCTCGGCCTGCTCGCGCTCGCTATGTGGCGGCCGAATCCGGCCCGAATCGCTGCGCCGGCGGGGGCGGCGGTGTTTGCATTGCTCAGCGCCTGGACCGCCGGATATCTGCAGCACGCGATGCTGTGGTGGGCGCTCGGCGCTTACCTGCTTTTCGCTGTGATCCACGCCGGCTTCTCGGTCTGGCCGTCGCGCGTTGAAGCGAAGCGAGGCGCGGTCAATTGGCAGAGCTACATCCCGCTTCTGGCGCTGGTGCTCCTGTTCGTCTGCGTCTGGCGAGGCGAAACGTCGTTCGCGGTCTGGGCCGCGGTGCTGTTGGTCGACGTTCTCGCGCTCGCGATCGCGGCAGCATCGCGGTCGATTATTGCTCTCGTCATCGCATTAGTCGCTACGCTCATGACCGCCGGTTTGTGGATCGTGACCGCGCCACCAGCGAGCGAAAGCATCATCGGCATGTTGATGGTGGTGGGCGGTTTCGGCGTGTTCTTTTCTACGGCGTCCACGTTCCTCAGCCGCAAGCTCGGCCTCGACACATCAGGTCCGCGGCGAAACGTCCCGGTGCTCGCGGCGGCGATGCCATTCGTGCTCCTTCTGATGCTGGTCGCCAAGCTGCCCGTGACAGATCCGACAGCGGTTTTCGCGGTCGCGTTGCTCATGGCAATCGTGCTGCTCGCGCTCGGCATTGTCTCGCGCACGAGCTGGATTGCGGCGGTCGCGCTTGGCTTTACCTGGGCCGTCGAACGCGAGTGGCACACGCTGCACTTCACGGACACAACGGCGTTGCTGGCGCTCGTTTGGTATGTCGCGTTCTTCCTCGTCTTTGTGGCGTACCCCTTCTTCACCAATGGAGGCACGCGCGCCGTCGCGTCCGCAGCGGAGATTGGGAGACTCGATCAGGACGGCACGGCGGCCGTCCCTCCACGCGACGCCGCGTTGCCCTGGGCGGCTGGCGCAATGTCCGGCCTGCTGCATTTCGCTCTTGTCTTCGAGCTGATCTCGTCGGCTTACCCGCATCTCCGGAACGGCCTCTTGCCCGCACTGTTCGTCCTGCCCTACGCAGCCGGCGTCGCCTATCTCATCAAGAAGCGCGGCATCGCACCCGCTTCCGGCGACGCGCGGCTGGCGTGGCAAGGTGCGGCGGCGTTGTTCTTCGTCAGCCTGATCTTCCCGATCCAATTCGAACGCGAGTGGATCACGCTCGGCTGGGCGCTGGAAGGGCTCGCGCTCTTGCTGCTCTTCCGGGTGGTGCCGAATGCTGGGTTGCGGCTGGTCGGCGCCGGCCTGCTTTCGCTCGCCTTCGTGCGACTCGCCTTAAATCCGGCCGTCTTCGAATACCATCCGCGGACCCCGACACGCATCTGGAATTGGTACCTCTACGCTTATGGCCTAACGAGTCTCTGCCTTTTCGCCGGCGCGCGCATTGCACAGGTGCATTGCGACACGCTCCAGGCGCGCGTCATTCCGCGAATCCTCTACACGCTCGGCGCTGTTCTCACTTTTCTCCTCCTGAACATCGAGATCGCGGACTACTTCTCCGTCGGACCGACCCTCACCTTCTCGTTCAGCGGCAACTTCGCGCGCGACATGAGTTACTCGATCGCGTGGGCGCTCTTTGCCTTCGCGCTCCTCCTCATCGGCATGAAACAGAAGCTGCGCTACGTGCGTTATGCCGGACTCGCGTTCCTCATCCTGACGCTGGCGAAGCTCTTTCTCCACGACCTCGGGAACTTGAGTCAACTTTATCGCATCGGAGCCTTCATCGGCGTCGCGCTCGTCCTCATCGTGGCCTCATTCGTCTATCAGCGCTTCCTCGCGCCAGTGGCGCCGAAAACCGACCCCGTCTGACGGGCGGAGACGGTCGCGTTCGACGTCACCAGAGCGTGTCCAGCAAAGATTCCGTGGCGAGCGTCTGCGCGAAGGCCAGAGTGAGCACCATCCACCGCGCGGGTGACCCGGGATTCGCGCTTTGATGAAGTTCCAAGTGGCGAGCCGCGGGCAAGAGCGCGAGGGGGACGAGAAACATCCAAACCCGCTCGGTTTCTCCGACAAAGATGGTCGAGAAGGCGAGCAGGGCTACCCCTAACGCAAACCCGCCGAACAACAGATCCGTCGGTTTTCGGTCCCGCCATGCCGAGTAGGCCTCGCGCAGCGGCCGCCAGGTCAATGCGGTTGTGATAAGGCCGATACCGAGAAGAAACGCACTCAGGTTTGCGGCGCTGACATCGAGGTAGTGCCAGAGATCTGCATACATCTCGGTGCGGTAGCTGGCCGTCAGCTTTTGGGCCGCTGCAAACGCGCGCAAGATGTCATAGCCGGTCGCCAGCCGAAGAACGCAGTGGGCCACGACAAACGTCAGGCCGGCCCACACCAGGTTAAGCGAGACACGACGGAAGAGGGCGGGGTAACGAACTGCCAGCAGCGCCTCGAGCGTGAAGACAAAGCCGACGCACACTGTCATGAAGGTAAAGAACATGGCCGCGCTCAAGGCCAGGCCCGTCAGGATGGAAAAAACGAGAGGTCTCTCCTTCCAGCTGCGATGAAAGAAGTAAGTCGCCAGCAAAGGGAAGAAGACAAAGACGCCATCCATGCAGGTGGCTCCGAACAAAACGAGACTGGGCGTGACGGCGTAGAGCGCGATCGCATAAGCCGTCGCCGTGCGTCCGAGAATAGTCCGCGCGAGCAGGGCGAAAGGATAGAGGCTTAAGGCCGTGCCGATGATGGCCGAGACAGCTGCGGCCACGATCCCGTGCCCGAAGCAACGCGCCACCAGCCAGAGATAAATGATCGGCCCCGGTGGATGCGCGCTGGAGTGGAGCGACAGAGTGGGAGCAAGCTTCGGGTAATCGCGCAGGAACGCGGTCCAACTTGGTTGAACGCGATCGACATCGGCGAAGTATTCCGCCTTCGCTCCTGGCTCGATGCGTGTAAATGGCCGCGGGACGGCCGGCGCTCCGCCGCGCACCATGGCGGTGCTTACATTTAAGGCGAGAACGAACGCGAGTGCGACGTGCGTCGGCACCGCGCGGCCGCCGCGAGACCAGAACCAGCCAAGGGTAAGCAGCCAGCCTGCAAACACGGCGATGGGCGCGACAATTCCAGCGCTCGCGACCGGTTGAACGCGCGCGTAAAGGGGGAACGTGCGCCAGTCGATCGCGCCAATTTGTGGCTTCAGCGCGGCGTTCAACCAGTAAAGCGCCACCAGGACCGCGCACAGGATCAGCGCGTGCATCCAGAAGGACCGTGCAAATGCGGCGAGCTTCGTGGCCATCGGCGAAATGAGGGCGCCAGTATAGCTCGACCGCGAGGGTTAGCACACGCTGACCTTCGGCACGCTCGCTTCATAATTTTCCCTTTCCAAAGGAGTGGCTCACGCTCTTGTCTGCTCTCGCTAATGGCTGCGTCAGGAAACAAACGAGTGAGCGCGCGCGCGACGGGTGTCGTCGGCATCGCGATTCTGAGCAGCCGCGTCCTCGGCCTCGTGCGCGAGATAGTGATCGCGTCGTTGTTTGGCGCGAGCCGGAGTCTCGATGCGTTCCTGACGGCGTTCCGCGCGCCAAACATGTTGCGCGATCTCTTTGCGGAAGGCGCGCTCTCGACTGCTTTCGTGACCACGTTCTCGAAGAAGATTCAGACAGAAGGGGATGAGTCGGCCTGGGGACTCGCGAACAAGGTCGCGACGCTTACGGTCGTGTTCATGAGCGCGGTGGTGCTCGTCGGGGTGTTGATTGCGCCGCTTCTGGTCAGTGTGCTGGCGCCTGGTTTCGATGCCGAGAAAGCCGCCCTTACCGTGGTGCTCGCGCGGGTGATGTATCCGTTCATCCTGCTCGTCTCGCTGGCGGCGCTCGTGATGGGAATGCTGAACGCGAAGCACGTCTTCGGAATGCCGGCTCTCGCGTCCAGCTTCTTCAATCTCGGTTCGATTTTTGGCGGTGTGTTCTTCGCGTGGTGGCTGGATCCACAATTCGGCACGCGAGCACTTGTTGGCCTCGCCATTGGCACATTGATCGGCGGATTCCTGCAACTCGCCGTGCAGATCCCATCGCTGCTCAAAGTCGGGTACGTCTTTCATCCCGATTTCGGCTGGCGAGACGAAGGCGTGCGCAAGGTCCTGCAGCTGATGGGACCGGCCGTGATCGCGGCGAGCGCAGTTCAGGTGAACGTGCTGATCAACAGCATTTTTGCCTCGTATTTGCAGGACGGCGCGGTGAGCTGGCTGAACATTGCATTTCGGCTCATGCAATTGCCGCTCGGAATCTTCGGCGTTGCCGTCGCGACGGTTACGTTGCCGCTCGTCTCGCGTAGCGCAGCCGCGGGAAACATGCCGGAGTTTCGCGGCGCTCTCGCGCATGCTATGCGCCTCGTCATGCTGCTCACCATTCCGTCCGCGATCGGCCTCATCATCATGGCGGAGCCGATCATCGCGTTGATTTACGAGCACGGACGATTCACCGCGGCTTCCACCGCGCAGACCGCGGCGGCTCTTCGATTTTACGCCGTCGGTCTCGTTGGCTACTCCGCAGTGAAGGTGCTGGCGCCTGCGTTCTACGCGCTCGATCGCCGCAACTTGCCGATGATCGTCAGCATCCTCTCGATCGCGTTGAATTTTCTTCTGAACTGGACGCTGACTTTCTACCTCGGACTTGGACACAAAGGCCTCGCTCTTTCCACGAGCGTGGTTGCACTCACGAACTTCGCGGTCCTTTACGTCATGATGCGGCGCTACGCCGGGCGACTGGAGTCGGGCTTGATGCTGAAGACGTTTGGCAAGCTGATGATCGCGGGTGCCTGTCTCGGCGGCGTCTGCTGGTTAGGCACGCATCTGTTTTTCACGGCGGGTATTCCGCGGTCTGAATTGCAAAAACTGATCGGTGTCGGAACAACGGTCATTGTCGGAAGCGCTGTCTTCTTCGGCGCGGCGTACTTGCTGCGCGTCGCGGAGTTGCATGACCTGGTCGAAGTCGTGCAGAGGAAGCTGCGGCGCTGAGCTCGCGCCCTTACGCAAGCGCTTGCGCCAGGTCTTCGATGAGGTCGTCAGGGTGCTCCAGCCCAACCGACGCGCGCAGCAATCCCTGCGGCGTGAGCGGACTTTCTCCGGTCACGGAAGCGCGGTGCTCGATCAAGCTCTCGACGCCGCCAAGGCTGGTCGCGCGAGTGAAAAGATTCGTCTTGGCTGCAACCGCCGTCGCGGCCTCCCGTCCGCCGCGCACCTCGAAAGAGAGCATGCCGCCAAATGCGGTCATCTGTCGCGCAGCGATCTGATGCCCGGGGTGCAACGTGAGCGCGGGATAATTCACGCGCTCGATGCGCTCGTGGCTGGCGAGGAAGTTGGCAACCGCGAGTGCATTGTCGCAATGCCCGCGCATACGCCACGGCAACGTCCGCAGGCCGCGCAAGGTGAGCCAGCAATCGAAGGGCGAAGGCACGCCGCCGCCGAGTGTTTGGTTGATGCGAATCTGCTGAAATAACTCGCTGTCGGTGCCCGCGATGACCACGCCGCCGGTGACGTCGCTGTGACCCCCGATGTATTTGGTCGTTGCGTGCACCACGAGATCAACGCCGAGCTCGAGCGGCTTCTGGATAATCGGCGCCCAGGTGTTGTCGCACGCGCAGATGGCGTCTGCGGCGTGCGCTACGTGCGCGATTGCAACCAGGTCCGTGATCTTCAGCTGCGGATTTGACGGCGTTTCCGTCCAGATGAGTTTTGTGCGTGAGGTGATCGCGTTTTCGACCGCGTCGCGATTGGTCATGTCGACGAACGCGACGTCGAGCCCCCACCGCGTCAGCACTTCCCGGAGCAACCGTGTCGCGCCGTGATATGCCTCCGCCGGTGCGATGATGTGATCGCCAGGGTTCAGCGCCTGAAAGACCGCGGTCGTCGCAGCGAGGCCGGAGGCAAACGCTGCCGCCGCCGCTCCGCCTTCCAGCGCTGCCATCGCCTCTTCCAGCGCGCGGCGGTTCGGATTATCGCTGCGCGAGTAAACAAACCCGCGCGGGTAACTGCCGTCCGCATCGCGCTCGAACGTGGTCGAGAGCTGAATCGCCGGCGCAACCGCGCCGCTGCCGACGTCGACTTTGTTCCCAGCGTGAATGGCCAGCGTCTCGATACGCACCCTGAATTCCTCGCACAAAGGCTGGTCCGCGCCACCCACATTCAATTTGACGGCTCGTTAACCCCGAGCGCTAATACCAGTCTAAATTTCTCCGGGATTTTCCATCCTGCGCTGCTGCTTATGACTATTTATCAAGACGAGGTTTTTCAGATGGCCTGCGACCAATTCGAGGTCATCGCGGACTACCTGAACATTGATACAAATGATCGTGATCGCTTGATGCTGCCGAAGCGCGCCGTGGCGGTGACGCTGCCGGTGCACATGGATGATGGCAGCACGAAAACCTTTCAGGGTTATCGCGTGCAGCACCACCTGACGCTCGGTCCAACAAAAGGCGGCACGCGTTTCGCGCCGAACCTTTCGATGGGTGAAACGGCCGCGCTCGCCATGTGGATGAGCTGGAAATGCGCGCTGGCCAACTTGCCCTACGGCGGCGCGAAGGGCGGCATCGCTTGCGATCCAACGAAGCTTTCGCGCACTGAGCTCGAAAACGTCTCGCGTCGCTACATGCAGGAGATGATCCCGTTCGTCGGTCCGCATACCGACATCATGGGCCCGGACATGGGAACGAACGAACAGGTGATGGCCTGGTTCATGGACACGTATTCGGTGTATCAGGGGTATGCCGTGAGCGAGATCGTGACGGGCAAGCCGGTCTCGATCGGCGGCACGGAAGGACGACGCGAAGCGACTGGTCGGGGGGTGGTTTATCTGGTCGATCGCGCCATGGACATGCTCAAGATCGATCCCGAAAAATCGACTGCGATTATTCAGGGTTTCGGCAATGTCGGATCAGTCGCGGCGCTGGCGCTAGCCATGAAGAGCGGTGTCAAAGTGGTGGGAATCAGCGACCACACCAGCGCGATCTACGACGCGAAGGGAATCGATGTCGTCGCCGCTGATCAGCACGTGATGAAGAAGGGAAATCTCCGCGCGTTCATGGAGGCGGATCGCGTCGACCCGAATGAGTTGCTGACCATGAAGTGCGACATACTCGTCCCTTCAGCCGTCGATCGCGTGATCAATGAGAAGAACGCGGCCAAGCTCCAGTGCCGCATCCTGGCGGAAGGCGCGAATGGTCCGACCACGCCCGAGGCGGATCTGATTTTGAATCAGCACTGGGACGACATCTTTGTCATTCCGGACATCCTTTGTAACGCCGGCGGCGTCATCGTCTCCTACTTCGAGTGGGTCCAGGGCCTGCAGAGCTTTCGTTGGACCGAGAGCGAAGTGACGGACAAGCTCTTCCGCATCATGGAGCACTCCTTCGTGCAGGTGATCAAGCGCGCGAAGCAGGACAAGGTTTCCCACCGCACCGCCGCGATGGCGATCGGCGTGGAGCGCGTGCAGAAAGCGAAGCACGCGCGCGGCTTGTTCCCGTGAGGCTGGGGAGCGCACGCGACCCGCGTGCTCGCGGCTGCGACTCGCCGCCGCGTGGGGGTTTTCCGGGCTCCGGCATTCTGGGAGGTGCCGCATCAAGAAAAAAGGTTTCGGCGGGTCGCCGAAACCGGCACGCGAGTCGCGTGCGCTCCCCGGAATGGAATGCGATCGAACGAGGATTACGATGAGCGTCTCGCATCGCGAGGCTAACCGCGGCGACCGGCTCCTCGACATCCTAACGGACGAAGACGCAGGTGTGCGCATCGTGGTGTCGCGGCTCGGGGCGGAGCTCGTTAGTCTGTCGCGACGCGACAAGCGTGGAGAGTGGATTGGGTTTCTTGTTCGCGACAACGACCTGACCGCTCCGGCGAAAGGGTGGGCGAATCACGCGACCGTGATGGGCTACTACCTGCACCGCCTGAAAGACGAGCAGAGCATCTATCGCGGGCGTCCGATTGAAGGAGGCTCACACGGTTTTCTTCGCCACAAAATCTGGCGCCTGAGCGGATCAGAAACTCAACTCAGCTATCGCATGGCGCCTCCGGATTTCACGGAACTGGAATACCCGCTCAACGTCTCGCTGACGCTCTCCTACAGCATCGACGGGGAAGGTGTTCGCGTCACTTTCAGCTTCCGGAACCACGAGCGCGAGTTGACCGCGCACGTTGGCTTCGGACTGCATCCCGGCTTTGCGTCCACCACCTTTGGGTCGTTCGCCTTCGAAATGCCCGCGGGTGTCTATCGTCGCCATCTCTCGCCTAACAACTTCCTGTCGGGCGAGACGGAAGACGTCGTTCATACCGGTGGCGACATGCCGTTCGCGAAAGAGAAGCTTGCGGGCTCTTACATTCTCGAGTTGCTCGATGTGCCTGATCGCCGCTTCACTTACAGCGACCTGCCGAGCGGCAGATCGGTCGTGCTCGACTTTGCTGAGGTTCCGTATGTCACGCTTTGGTCCGACGGCGGACCATTCTTTTGCGTTGAACCTTGCTGGGGTCTGACCGATCACGACACGCAGCGGCCGTTCGAAGACAAGGAAGGTATCCAGATGATTCCGCCGGGTGGTGAGCTGACCAGGAGCTTCAGCATGGGCGCGCGACTGAAGGACTGAAAGATGGCGACCGAATCATTGCGAGCTCTGTTGCTCGGCGCGATCGATTACGCCGGCCTCTTTCCCCCCGCAAGCCTGGCGCTGGAGCCGGCTTTGAACAATCAGGCCGAGTACGTCCACTCTCCCGACGCCTGGCTGCTCGGCGCCTTCGTGCTTCCGGTGGGAAAGTTTGACGAAGCCGGGGCGCACCTCGCCGGGTTCGATGTTGAACATCGGGCCCGCGTCTCCGCGCTCGGGCCGAAGACCGACACGCCCTCCGACTTCATCGTGGCCGTCAGCAACGTTGCGGACGCGATTCGCGGTCTGTCCACCCGGCACGGCGCGATTGCGAGTGTGAGCCAGATCGAAATGCCGTTGGCGACGCAGCCCGGCGCAACCATCGCGTCCGCTTATGACGCGCTCGATGGCTTGCAGATTCCGGCGTTCTGGGAAGCTCCACCGGATGAGGCGGAGCGTGCCATCGCCACCTTGGCCGCACACGGGCGCACCTACACCGGCGCGCGTTTTGGATTCAAGCTGCGCACGGGCGGCGTGGTGGCGTCCTCCTTTCCGTCGTCCATGCAGATCGCTCGCGCGCTGGTCGCCGCGGCCGAGCATCGTGTGCCAATCAAGTTCACCGCCGGTCTGCACCACCCAATCCGCCAGTTTCATCCCAGCGTGCAAACAAAAATGCACGGGTTCCTCAACGTGCTCGGCGCGGGGGTGCTCGCGGCGGAATACTCGTGGGACCAGCAGCAAACCGCCGCAATGTTGGAGGACGAAGATGCAAGCTCGTTTGTGTTCTCGGACGAGAGTTTCCGCTGGCGCGAATGGCAGATCGCGCCTGAGCGAATCCGTGTACAGCGTGAGCTGGTTACGTCGCTTGGAAGCTGTAGCTTCAACGACCCGCGCGAAGATTTGCGCGCGCTGAACCTCTTCTGATATGCCTCTCCGCTCGTTCGTCCACGTCTCGCCCCAATCACATTTCCCGCTGGAGAATCTGCCGTTTGGCGTTTTTAAACCGACGAACGGCGCGGCGCGCGTCGGTGTCGCGATCGGAGATGAGGTCCTCGATCTCTCTGTGCTCGAAGAGCAAGGGTTGTTTAGTGCGTCGGAGTTTCAGGGCCGTCGCGTGTTTGCGCAGGATGCGCTCAATGCGTTTCTGTCGTTAGGCCGGCCGGCGTGGCGCAATGTGCGCGAGACGCTCCAACATCTGCTCGGCGCAGACAGTCCAGAGCTGCGTGACGACGCCGCGTTGCGTGAGCGCGCCTTTCATCGGCAGAGCGACGTCACCATGCAGCTCCCCGCGCGCATCGGCGATTACACCGACTTCTATTCGTCCTACCACCACGCCCACAATGTCGGCACCATGCTTCGCGGTCCCGAGAACGCGCTCATGCCGAATTGGAAATGGTTGCCGGTGGCTTATCACGGCCGCGCCAGTTCCATTGTGGTCAGCGGCACAGACGTGCGCCGGCCACGCGGCCAGATCAAGCCGCCCGATGCCGACGCGCCGATCTTCGCCGCCAGCCGCAGCATGGATTACGAGCTCGAGACGGCGTTCCTGATCGGGCCCGGCAATACACTCAGCGAGCCGGTGCCAGCGGCACGCGCACACGAACACATTTTCGGCCTCGTGCTCATGAACGACTGGAGCGCACGCGATGTGCAGGCGTGGGAATACCAGCCGCTTGGTCCTTTCCTGGCCAAGAACTTCTGCACCAGCATTTCACCGTGGGTGGTGACGCTGGATGCGCTCGAACCATTCCGGCGCCCTTTGCCCGCGCAGGATCCTGCGCCGCTCGACTACTTGCGCGCGCCTAACGACTCCACATATGACATCGAGCTCGAAGCCAGCTTGCAGACGTCAACAATGGATCCACCGCACCGCCTTACGCGGACGAATTTCCAGAACCTCTACTGGAGCATCGCGCAGCAACTCGCACATCACACCGTAGGCGGTTGTAACCTGCAACCGGGTGACCTCCTCGCCAGCGGCACGATCAGCGGTCCGACCGAAGAATCGCGGGGTTGCATGCTCGAACTGACCTGGCGCGGCGCCAACCCGCTCAAGCTGCCTAACGACCAGACGCGCAAATGGCTGGAGGACGGCGATCGGTTAACAATCACGGGCTGGGCGCAAGGCGGGGGTTATCGCGTTGGATTTGGTGAGGTAACGGGTCGGGTTCTGCCCGCGCTTGCTTGAGCAGGCGACGACTTCGCGCATGCACCTGATTCAGATTCTCCTGCCCACGCACGACAATCAGGGCGCGCTGTTTGGCCGCGAAGAATACCGCCACGTCCGCCAGGAGCTAACGGACAGATTTGGCGGGATAACGGTCTACACGCGCGCTCCGGCCGAAGGCCACTGGCGCATGGACGACAACAACACGAGCCGCAATGATATCGTCATCTTTGAGGTAATGGCGTCGGAGCTCGATGCCAGTTGGTGGCGCAATTACCGCAAGGATCTCGAGGCGCGTTTCCGGCAGGATGTCATCCTGATCCGCGCGCAGCAAACGCGCTTGCTTTGAATTGGAGGGCAACGCTCCTGTTGTTGCCCTAGCTCGTGCTCGAATTGATTAGGGCAATGCCAGGAGCATTGCCCTCCAAGTTATTCAGGCCGGCTTCGCGGCTTCGCGCAGCGGCCGTGAGAGGTCATCCTTCACGCGATCGAGAATGCCGTTCACAAAGCGCCCCGAGTCTGGGCCGCCAAATGTTTTGGCGAGCTCGATGGCCTCATTGATGGAGACAACAGGCGGGATGTCGTCGCGGTAAAGCATTTCAAAAATGGCGAGCCGCAGGACGTTCCGATCCACTGGCGCGATGCGGCGGAACTCGTAGTTGTCGCAGTAGCGCGCGATGCGCTCGTCGATTTCCGGCAGGTGGGCGACCATCCCGTCGATGAGCGGCTGCGCGAACTCGCGGACGTTGGGCTTAGCCGGACAGAAGTCCCAGAATTCATCCATCTTCTCCGGCGCACCACCACCTTGCATGTCGCGCCAGAAATGAAATTGCACCGCCGCCTGGCGGGCATTGCGCCGCTTTCCCATGGCTATCTACCGCGCAGTTCGTGCATGACACCGGCAATCTGGACGGCAGCACGCGCCGCTTCAATGCCGCGATTGATCTTCGTCTCGAAACAACGTTCCCGCGCCTGCGTTTCGTCTTCCAGGCTGAGGACCGCATTGATCACCGGCACGCCGTGCTTTATCGCGATCTGCTGCAGTGCGTTTGTGACCGAATTCGCCAGATGCTCCGCATGGGCGGTGCTGCCCTTAATAATCACGCCGACAGCAAGGATCGCATCAATGCCTTCGCGCAAGGCGAGCTCGCGCACAACGATCGGAATCTCGAAAGCGCCGGGAACCTGATGCAAAGTCAATGTCGCGTGCGGCGCCAGTGTGCGCAGCTCCTCCGTCGCGTGATTGACCAGACCCTGCACGTATTGGGCATTGAACTGACTGGCCACGATCGCAAAGCTGCGTTTGGAAGCGCTGATGCGAGGACGCGGGACGAAGGCGGTCGACATGCCGGTGAGACGCCGCTGAAGCTAGAGCAGATGCCCCATCTTTACCTTCTTCGTCTC
>Ga0136614_10000967_pt1 | contig 15980 bp, 16 predicted proteins | sample AntDrymUQ2792106_2_FD_106643 | JGI IMG/M metagenome (GOLD analysis project Ga0136614, IMG submission 106643) | Polar desert sand microbial communities from Dry Valleys, Antarctica - metaG UQ279 (21.06) | ecosystem: Environmental > Terrestrial > Soil > Desert | place: Antarctica: Dry Valley... | reverse complement strand
GTACTAACGCTCATCCCGGCGGCGCAGCCAGCGCCGCGCCAGATCCTCCGATTCGGGCGTCAGGTAGGACACGGAAGCGGCTCGCGAGTCATGCGCCCTGCTACGCCGGTACCTTGCGCTTGGCGTGATCCGGCTCGCCGGGGACCACATCGTCCAACGGCACCTGGGGACCGTCCCGCGCCTCCAGCACGGCCATCAGCCGGGCCGGCATGGGGTCGACCGAATCCCAGTCGAGCGGAGCCCTGACCGACGCGACCGGCACCACGTCCAGCGCGCGCCGGCCTTGAGCCGGATCGGCCGTCCACTCGACGGCCGCGGCGCCACTGGTGAAGCCAGCCCCGAAGGCGACCATGACGATCTTGTCGCCGATCTGGACGCGACCCGAATCGACCGCCTCGGCCAATGCGATGCCGACCGAAGCAGCCGACGTATTCCCGTATCGATCGACGTTCACGAACATCTTGTCCATCGACAGCCCGAGACCCTTGGCCACCGACTCGATGATCCGGACGTTCGCCTGGTGGGGGATGAAGAGGGCCACCTCGTCGGGTTCCCAGCCGGCTCGCTCGATGGCCTTGAGGGCCGAGGTCGCCAGCGTCTTGGTGGCGTAGCGGTAGGTCTCCTTGCCTTCCATGCGCACGTAGTGCTCGCCGCGCCGGATCGTCTCCGCCGAGGACGGGCTCTTGGAGCCGCCGGAGGGCAGCCAGATCATGTAGGCACCATCAGGGTCGGTGGTCAGCTCCATCCCGGCCATGCCGCCACCCTCCTCATCCGAGGCAGACACGACCACCGCGCCGGCACCGTCGCCGAACAGGATCGACGTGTTGCGGTCGGTGAAATCCAGGAAGCGGGTGAGTAGCTCGGCGCCGATGACGAGCACGTGGCGATAAGCGCCGCTGCGGATATACGCATCGGCCGTGGCATAGGCGAACACGAAGCCTGAGCAGGCGGCCATGACGTCGAAGGCGGCCGCGCGCGAGTTGCCGATGGCTTCCTTGACCAGCGCCGCCGTCGACGGCATCCAGTAGTCGGGCGTGAGCGTTCCCACCAGGATGAGATCGATGTCGTCAGCCGCCAGGCCAGCCACCGCGATGGCTCGCTTGCCGGCCACCGCGGCGAGCGTCGCGGTCGTCTCGTGCGGCGCGGCCATGCGCCGTTCGCGGATGCCTGTCCGCGTCCGGATCCACTCGTCCGATGTGTCGACCAGCTTCTCCAGGTCACGGTTGCTGAGCACGCGTTCCGGGGCATATAGGCCCCAGCCCGTGATACGCACGCTACGCGGCAGCGTGCCGGCAGCGGGTCTGCTCATGACGGCTGAAGCTCGATCATGACGGCTCGACCTCGATGAGTGGCTGCCTCTGCTTGACCAGCGCCCCGCTTTCCGCGGCGATCCGTCGCACCGTGCCGGTCGTGTCGCTCTTGATCTCGTTGAACAGCTTCATCGCTTCTATGAGCCCGATGACCTGGCCACTGCTGACCTGGCCGCCTTCGCGCACGTATGGCGCTGCATCCGGCGAGGGTGACAGGTAGAAGATGCCGGTGAGCGGTGCCAGTACGGCATGCAGTCGCTCATCGGCCAGCTGCTCATCGGTCGGCTGCCCATCGGCTGCTCGGGCTGGCGTACCCGCGGCCGGCGCCAGCGGCGTCAGCGCGGATGGTCGCGCTAGCCGCAGCATCGTGCCGCCGGCCGCCACTTCCAGCTCGGCCAGATCCGACCCGACCAGCAGAGCCTCGAAGCGATCGATGAGCATCAGCAGGTCGCCCGCTTCGTCCGGTGCCACCGGTCAGCCTTCCCATCGACGCAGGAGCAGGCAACTGTTCTGGCCACCGAAGCCGAAGGCGTCGACGAGGGCCACCCGCGCATCGCGCACCCGAGCCTTCAGCGGCGTCAGATCCAGGTCGCCCACGCCCGGGTCCGGGTCGGTCAGGTTGAGCGTCGGCGGGACGCATCCCTCGATGAGCGTCATGACCGCGGCCACGATGGCGATAGCACCGGCCGCGCCGAGCGTGTGACCGATGGCACCCTTGGTGGCGGTGATACTCACCTGGCTGGCGTGATCGCCCAGCAGCGAGCGGATGGCCGCCAGCTCGGCCATGTCGCCCTCCGGCGTGCTGGTGGCGTGAGCGCTGATGACATCGACTTCCGATGGATCGACACCCGCCTTGGTCAGCGCCCGTCGGCTGGCTCGCAGGGCTCCCGAACCGCCGGCCGCCGGCAGTGTGATGTGGCTCGCATCAGCGGTCGCACCGTAGCCCGCCAACTCGGCCAGGATTCGTGCTCCGCGTCGGTCTGCGTGAGCCCGCTCCTCCAGGACCACGACGGCCGCGCCCTCCGCGCAGACGAACCCGTCGCGACCGGAGTCGAAGGGCCTGCTCGCCCCCGCCGGGTCGTCGTTGCGAGTCGACAGGGCACGCATCGCCCCGAACCCGCCGACGGTCACCTCGTGCACCGCCGTCTCTGTCCCGCCAGCGAACATGACCTCCGCGTCGCCGCGCCGGATGGTCTCGAATGCTTCGCCGATGGCGTGACCGGCTGATGCGCAGGCACTGACGGCCGCGTAGTTAGGGCCCTGGGCACCCGTGCTGATGGAGACCTGGCCGGACGCCATGTTGCCGATGACCATGGGGATGAAGAAGGGGGACAGCCGCTGTGGACCCCGGGTCGCCCACAGGTGGACCTGCTCCATGAACGTAGCCGTGCCGCCCAGACCGGTCCCGATGATGACGCCGGTAGCCTCCGCCAGCTCCCCCTCCAGACGCTCGGGCAGACCCGCCTGCAGCATGGCCTCTCTTGTCGCGACCACCGCGAACTGCGTGTAGCGGTCGTTGCGGCGCAGTTCCTTGCGATCGAAGACGTGACCAGCATCGAAGTCGGGCACCTCGCCGGCCATCTTGCTATCGACCCGGGCCGGGTCGAAGAGGGTCGTCGACCGGACGCCCGACTCACCCGCCACCAGATTGCGCCAGTAGGTCGCCACGCCGGAACCCAGCGGGGTCACCGCACCCATGCCGGTGATGACGACCTGGCGGACCGGCCTGCCGTCCTGTGGCGGCCCCTGGTTCATCTGATGAAGCGCCCCGTTCGGACGGTGGCGGCGCGATATACATCACCGGGCAGGCCGCGCTCGGATAGCTCGTCCGCCACCGACTGGGCGTCGTAGGAGGTGCGAAAGAGTTCCGCCCGCGGTTCGCTGCCATCGACCGTCAGAAGCGCCCAGGCAGCCCCTGGGTCGCCGTCGAAGGCGTAGCCACAGGAGCCCGGATTACAGATCAGCTTGCGGCCCAGCTCCCGCACATCGGCCACGTGGGTGTGGCCGCAGCAGATGACGCGGGCATCCGTCCGCGTCACCCGTTCCACCGTCAGCGACGGATCGAGGTCGACAGCCAGCCCGCTCGTCTGCGAGCCAGGCGAGGCATGACAGACCAGGACCATATGATCGCCCAACTCGAGGCGCCGTTCAGCCGGCAGGCGGCGCAGCCATTCGAGTTCATCGGCGGCCAGCGAATCGTGGGCCCACTCGGCCGCCGCACGGTGCGCCGCGGGCACCTCTTCCATCCACGGGAAGGCGGCCGAGTAGTCATGATCGGCGACCGCGATGTCGGTGTTGCCCTGGATGACCAGGGCGCCGGCCGTCGACTCCAGATCGCGCAGCCGGCCGATGACGGCACTCGGGCGAGGCCCGTTCAGGACCAGGTCGCCGGTGATGGCGATGACGTCGGGCCGCTGGCGCACGATGTCGTTGAGTGCCGCCTCGAGGGCCAGGTCATTGCCATGGATGTCGCCCAGCAGGGCTACACGGGTGACCATCAACGGAGGGCTCCGGGAGGCGGGATGACGAAGGACAGGATGGCCTCACAGGCCGCTTCGCCATCGACCGACGCCAGGCCACGTCCCCGCCCGAAGCGTCGCCCGAGCTTGTCCATGGTGACCTCCAGGGTGAGCCGATCGCCCGGCTGGACGATGCGCTTGAAGCGGCAGGCGTCGACGCCGGCGAACAGGCCGAGGCGTTCAGCCATGCCGGGTTGCCGGGCGACATACACGGCCATGGTCTGAGCCAATGCCTCCACCTGCAGCACGCCCGGCATCACCGGCAGTTGCGGGAAATGGCCCTGGAAGAACCATTCCGTGGCCGTGACTCCCTTCTCGCCGCGGATATAGCCGCGCCCGGGATCGTACTCGACGATCCGGTCGACCAACAGGAATGGCCAGCGGTGCGGGATGAGCGCGGCTATCTCGCTGGTCGTGAGAACCGGACCCAGGGTCGGCGCGGCCAGCTCGGCCTTGGGCACGGCGCGCGTCATGCGTCAGGCCCCCACTCCGGCACCGACGACGGGCAGCGGCGAGACCTCGGCTGCCGGGACGGTCGGCGGTGCGGCTGCGGAGCTGCCCGATCCGGCCAGGAAAGCGGCGCTGCCGATGCGATCGAGCATGTTCGTGGTGAACCGCCCGCCCAGGAACGACTCATCGTGCAGGAGTGCCTGATGGAAGGACACGTTGGTGCGCATCCCTTCCACGATGAGCTCGTCGAGTGCCACGCGCGCACGCTCCACGGCGGCCATCCGATCGGGCCCCCAGACGATGAGCTTGCCCAGCAGGGAATCGTAGTAGGGCGGGACTTCGTAGCCGGCGAAGAGATGCGAGTCGAAGCGGACGCCCGGTCCGCCGGGGGCCAGGAAGCCTGAGACCTGGCCCGACTGGGGCCGAAAATCGTGCTCCGGGTCCTCGGCGTTGATGCGGAACTCGATGGCGTGCCCGCGCAGCTGGATTTCCGCCTGGCTGTATCCCAGCGGCTCACCAGCGGCGATCCGTATCTGCTCCGCGACGAGATCGATGCCGGACAGCATCTCCGTCACCGGATGCTCGACCTGGATGCGGCAATTGATCTCGATGAAGAAGAAGTCGCCGTTGTGGTCGACCAGGAACTCCAGGGTACCCACGTTCTCATAGCCCGCCGCGACCGCAGCGCGGACCGCCTTCTCCGCCAGCTCGAGGCGGCGTACCTCGGACAGCGCCGGGGTAGGGGCCTCCTCCACCATCTTCTGATGTCGACGCTGGACCGAGCAGTCGCGCTCACCCACATGGACGCCATTGCCGTACCGGTCGACGATGACCTGGACCTCCACGTGGCGGCTGGCTTCCAGCCAGCGCTCCAGGTACAGCGAGTCGTCGCCGAAGGCTGCGCGCGCCTCCGAGCGGCACATCGTCAGCGCTTGCTCCAGCTCCCTCGGCGAGCGCACCAGACGCATGCCCCGCCCGCCGCCGCCGGCCGAAGGTTTGATGAGCAAGGGATAGCCCACCCGCTCGGCTTCAGCCAGGGCGTGCCGGTCATCGCCAAGCATGCCGGCCGAGCCAGGGATGGTCGGCAGCCCGTGGCCGCCCAGTAACCGTCGGGTGCCGGCCTTGGAGGCGAACCTCTCGAGCACATCGGCCGGTGGCCCGATTAAGGTGATGCCGTGGGCGCGCGTCATCTCGGCGAAAGCAGCGTCCTCCGAGAGGAAGCCGTAGCCGGGATGGATGGCGTCACATCCGGTGACCACGGCGGCTGAGATGATGGACGCGGCTGAGAGGTAGCTGCGCCGTGCCTCCGGCGGTCCGATGCAGATGGCCTCGTCGGCCAGGCTGACCGCCCGCGAGTCGCGATCGGCTTCGCTGTAGGCGACCACGGCGCCGATGCCCAGGCGCCGGCAGGAGCGCAGGACGCGCAGCGCGATCTCACCTCGGTTGGCGATGAGGATCCGCTCGAACATCAGACCGCCTGCCTGGCGCTGTCGGGCGATCCGGCCGAGCGTTCGCTCGAGCTCCCTGAGCGGTCCAGGCGGACCAGCTCCTGTCCGTACTCGACGGCCTGACCCGCCTCCGCCAGTACGCGCGAGACGATGGCATCCGAGCCGGCCACCGCGTCATGTCGGACGCCCAGCATGTCCACCTGGCCGAGGACATCGCCCGACCGCACGCGCTGGCCGACCTGAAGGGTCTTGGCGGGCTGGAAATAGCCGACCGCCATGGATGTCACTGAGACACGCCCGCGCTCGCCCGCGCTTGGGCCTTCGCCGCGCCCGGCAGAGGGGCGGGCCGATGTGGCGCGCCTTGACCGTGCGTCCTCGGTGCTGACGGCCGGCACGCCAGCATCTCCTCGGCGGAGGCGGATGCGCCAGCCATCGCGACGGATCTCCAGTTCACCCAACTGGCCCTCGCCGAATCGGGCGATGAGCGCGGGCAGCAGCTCGGTCGCGACACGCGAGAGCTCGCGCTGGTCGGCGGCCGACGTCGTCGCCCGCCCCTCCGACCGGCCCTCCCCGTGGGCGTCGATCGACGGCTGCCGGTCGTCGGTCACCTACAGGTCCTCACGAAGCGGCGGCTCATCGACATCGTCGGCGGCCTTGGGACGAAGTGGGCCAGACTCTCCGATGAGTACACCCCGGCTCGAACCCAGCAGGTCGCGCAACCGGTCGGTGATGCCGTGTCGCTCGGGGCGCGGCGTCGAGATGGGCGTCGTCTCGACGAAGGCACCCATACGTCGGTAGCGCTGATAACGCTGAGCGAGCAACTCGTCGACGTCCCACGCGCTGAGCTGAGCCAGCTGCGCGACGATGGCCTCGCGCAGCCGGACGGCGGTCTCCTCCGGCTCCGCGTCCGCCCCCTGGCGCGGCTCGGCGATGACGCCGTCGATGACGCCCAGCTGTTGCTGCTCCAGCGCAGTGAGGCGCATCGCCACCGCTGCCTGGCGGGCCTTGTCAGGCGTGCGCCAAAGGATGCTCGCGCAGCCCTCCGGGGTGATGACCGAATAGATGGCGTTCTCCAGTGCCAGCACGACGTCACCGACACAGATAGCCAGGGCGCCGCCCGAACCGCCTTCGCCGGTGATGACGCTGACGATCGGCGTGCGCAGCCCGGACATCACCTGTATCGAGCGTGCGATGGCTTCGGCCACCCCGCGCTCCTCGGACGCCGCGCCCGGGTAGGCGCCGGGGGTGTCGACGAAGGTCACCACCGGCAGACCGAGCCGCTCCGCCAGCCGGAACAGCCGCATCGCCTTGCGATAGCCCTCGGCGTGGGGCATGCCGAAGTTCCGAGCGACGTTCTGCTCCACCTCGGCGCCCTTCTGGTGGCCGACGAAGACGACGGCGCGCCCTTCGATGCGGCAGAAGCCGCCCACGATGGCAGGGTCATCACCAAAAAGACGGTCGCCATGAAGCTCGACCACATCGGTCGCCATGGCCGCCAGGATCTCCAGCGTATGAGGGCGCTTGACACTCCGCGCCTGCTGGACGCGCGACCAGACCTCTGCCCGCGCCTGCTCATCGAGCGTCTCAGTCGCATCGGGCACCTGGTCGTCATCAACTGCCTGGCTGGCACCGACCAGGGCAGTGGCGTCAGCCATGGACCACCTCGCGCGGACGCGGCGCCAGCGCTCCGGCCAGCGGCCGGGTCAGCAGCCCATCACCACTACCGTTGCCCTCTATCGATCGCGCCATCGGGCGCGGGGCAAGGTAAGAGAGCAGGCCGGCCATGGTGTCACGTAGTTCCGCCCGCGGCACGACCAGATCCACGAAGCCGTGGGCGGCCAGGAACTCGGCCCGCTGGAACCCATCGGGCAGTGTCTCCGCGATCGTGCCGGCTGAGACGCGCGCGCCGGCAAAGCCGATGAGTGCACCTGGCTCGGCCAGATTGACGTCGCCGAGGGCGGCGAACGAGGCGAATACGCCGCCGGTCGTCGGGTCGGTCATGACCGACAGATATGGGATGCCGGCATCCGACAGGCGGCCAAGGGCCGCGCACGTCTTGGCCAGCTGCATCAGTGCCAGTGTGCCCTCCTGCATGCGCGCGCCGCCGGACGAACTGACGGCGATGAGCGGGATCCGCTCGGCCAACGCCGCTTCGGCCGCACGGGTCACCTTTTCGCCGACCACGGAACCCATCGAACCGCCCATGAACGCGAAGTCCATGACCACTATGGCGACCCGATGCTGGCCCATCGTGCCCGTGCCCCAGATGGCCGCGTCCCTGATACCGGTCGCCGCACGGGCTGCCGCGAGGCGCTCGGGATAGGGCTTCTGGTCCACGAAGCCGAGCTGATCGACCGACTCGAGACCGGCGTCGCGCTCGCCGAATGTCCCGTCATCGACCAACTGGGCGAGCCGGGCGTCGACGCGAAGGCGGAAGTGATGTCCGCAGTCGGGGCAGACCCGCAGGTTCTTCTCCAGCTGCTTCTCGTAGAGCATCTCCTGACAGCCCGGGCACTTGGTCCACAGGTCTGGCGGATACGAGCGCGTCCGTGAACGGAAGGGCAGCTTGATGGGCATCAGGAGGACCACCGAGCGCACATCAGGCCGGCCTCTCGCGGACGTGCCGCCAGGCGACCACGACTGTGGCGATGGATGCCGACGCGATGGCCGCGCCACCGAGCAGGTAACCGCGGCCTCGCCGATCGGGCTGATCGGCATCGGAGCGGTCTGGACCCAGCACCGGGAGGGAACCGGGGAATCGGATGAGCCGGGCAGTCGGAGCTGCGGCAGCAGGGTCGGCAGTGGCGGAGATGCCGCCAGCCTCAGCTCGCAATCGGGCGGCGAGCCCCTCCTCGAACCGGAAGGACGGGTGGTAGCGGACCAGGGTCTGGCGCAGCAACCAGGCTGCGCGCCGCATGACCGGTCCGACATCGTCGCTGGCCACCGGCAGTCCATCCAGCAGTCTGTCGATGGCGTGCAGTTCGGGATCTGGGGCGAACATCACCCCAGTCGTCGGGCAACAGTGCGCAGCGCGCGATGGACAAGCACGCGGACCGCGCCAGGCGAACGGCCCATCACCAGGCCGATCTCCTGCGCGCTCATCTCCTCGACGAAGCGCAACACGATGACTTGCCGGCGCTCATCCGATAGCTCATCGATGGCCGCCCAGGCGCGGGCAGCCAGATCACGAGTGGCGACCTCGTCGACCGGATCGGCGGTCGGTGAGGCGACAGCCAGGGCAGCGTCCAGAGGCCCGACCGGGTGGCGCCTATGCCAGCGTCGCTCGTTGGCCAGTGCGTTGCGGGCGATACGGAAGAGCCAGGCGCGAAAGGTCGAGCGCGCATGCTCAGAGCGCTCCTCGAAGCGCTGCATCCCGCGCAGGGCCGACAGGAAGACCTGCGCGGTGACGTCTTCGGCAGCGTGATGGTCGCGAGTCTCATATAGGGCGAAGCTGTACACCTGGGCCACGTACTTCCGATAGAGGGCCTCGAAGGCCTGTGGATCCCGGCGCGCCGACCGCACGGCCAGACGGTCCACGTCGTAAAGGATCGGGCGTTCGGGCGCCTCCTCCCTCCCTATACCGAACACCGGTGAAGTCTATCCGTTACACCGCCGCATCCTGGGTGACCGGTGCCCGGTCCGAGGCGAGCCGGCAACGGATCACCTCGCCCGAGGTCAGGCGGGTCGTCCGATGCCCGAGATCGATGATGAGTGCACCGCTTTGCGCATCGACGCCGGTCGCCTGACCGGTGACCTGGCCCGCTTCGCCCAGGTCCAGCGTGACCTGGCGGCCGGTCGTGACCTGCCGGCCGGACCACTCGGTGACGTCGAGATGGCCGCTCTCCAGGGCCGCCATCATCGGCCCGAGGCGGACCAGCCAGGAAGCCAGGAGCTTGTCGCGATCGATGGTCCGGCCATCGGAGAGCTCGCCCAGAGAGGTCATGCTGGCCGCCAGTCCGGGCGGAAGATGGCCAGCTGCCCGCTCGGTGTTGATGCCGATGCCGATGACGGCGCTGTCGACCCGGCCGCCTTCTTCCGTCGTCTCGCCCAGTACGCCAGCCACTTTGCGCAGTCCGCCATCGGAGGAGAGCCAGGCGATGTCGTTCGGCCACTTCAGCCACAGGCTGCCCTTGCGCAGACCCGCCACTTCCTCGGCTGCCTCGAGCATGGCCAGCGAGGTCGTCGCTGCCAGGCGCCAGGCGTGCGACATGGCCACCCGTGACGGGCGCAGACCGGCCGATGCAAGCAGCGCCGAACCCGCTGGCGCCTGCCAGCTGCGACCCTGACGGCCGCGACCCTCGGTCTGCTCTTCGGCCACGGCCACGCAGATCGGTGGTACGCCAGCGTCCAGCCACTGGCGCACGATGAGCTGGGTGGAAGCAACCCTTTGGAAGCGCTCCACCCGGCTGATGGCGGTCACCGGACGCTCGACCAGCGAATGCCAGCCGAACGGGGCGACACGACCATCGATCGTCCGGCAAGCCCCAGGCCGGCGGCCGCCGCCTCGAAAGCATCAGCGAGCGTGCGGCACCGAGCCACGGAATCGGCGAAGGCCAAGACGGTCGAGCCGGCTCCCGACAGGCAGGCCCCGAGCGCCCCCGCGCGCCGGGCCGCCGTCAGCAGCGCCGGCAGCTCCGGATAGGCGGCCGCTCGATATGGCTCGTGCAGGCGATCCTCGGTCGCCGCCGCCAACAGGTCCAGGCGACCCTGCGCGAAGGCGCCCACCGCCAGCGCTGCCCGCCCGACGTTGTGCACTGCGTCGGCGCGATCAACGGTCGCCGGGAGCACCTTGCGCATCTGCTCCGTGGCGAGCGACCGCTGGGGCACGAACAGGCAGACGCGCAACGAGAGCGGAGGATCCAGTCTGACGAAGACGGGTCGTCCGTGGCTCATCGTCGTGACCACGAAGCCGCCGTGCAATGTCGCGGCTGCGTTCTCCGGATGGCCCTCGATGGCCGACGCCTCAGCCAGGACCTGCGCGTCATCGCGGCGCCGACCAGGGTCGCTCAGCTCGCGGGCAGCGACCAGCCCAGCCACCGTCGCGGCGGCCGAAGAACCAAGGCCACGCGAGAGGGGGATGTTGTTGTCCATGCTCACCCGCCAGCCCCGACTGGCACCCTGGACGGCACCCAGGAACGCGCTGCTGAAGCGGTCGGAACCGTCAGTGGGAAGCTGGGCCTCTCCCTCGCCACGCACGGTCACCGCCGCTCTTCCGGGCGGGACATCGGCGGCCTCCGTCACCTCGAACACATCGACCAACTCGAGCGCCAGGGCTAGCGTATCGAAGCCGGCACCCAGATTGGCCGATGAGGCCGGGACCTCCAATCGCACCGACCGTGCCCGACCGCTCACCAGCCGAGCGCGGCGCGCACTCCCGCCGTCGTCGGCTCGGAGTCGATCGTCCGCACCGCCAGTTCGCGGCTCGCCGTGACCGGATCCTTTAGCCCGTGGCCGGTCAGGACGCACACGATGGTCGCACCAGGGTCGATGGTGCCGGCACGGGCAAGCTTGCGGACGCCGGCCACTGAAGCCGCGCTGGCCGGCTCGCAGAATATGCCCTCGCTGCGAGCCAGGTCGCGGTACGCCTCCAGGATCTCCTCATCCGTCACCGAGGCGATGCGGCCGCCCGACTCGTTCCTTGCGGCCATGGCCCCCTCACGGCTGGCCGGCGACCCGATCCGGATGGCAGTCGCCACCGTCTGGGGGTCCGCTACATCACGACCCTCTACGAGCGGCGCCGCTCCGGCCGCCTGGAAGCCAAGCATGACCGGCAGCGTCTCGACGAGTCGGGCACGCTGATAGTCACGGAAGCCACGCCAATAGGCGGTGATGTTGCCGGCGTTGCCGACCGGGATGGCCAGGTAGTCGGGTGCTCCACCAAGGTCCTCGCAGATCTCGAAAGCGGCCGTCTTCTGTCCCTGGATCCGAAACGGGTTGAGCGAATTGACCAGCGTCGCAGCGCGGTGGCCAGCGGACCCCGCGACCAGATCAAGGACCACCTTGAGGGCGCCATCGAAGCCCGAGTCGACACTCACGATGCGGGCGCCCGCAGCCTGGGCCTGGAGGAGCTTTCCCTGCGCCACCTGCCCACGCGGCAGGATGACCACGACCTCCATGCCGGCGGCCGCTCCGTAGGCCGCTGCCGATGCCGCGGTGTTGCCGGTGGAAGCGCACAACAGGACCCGACTGCCCTCTTCCATAGCCTTGGCCACAGCCAGCACCATCCCCCGGTCCTTGAAGGAACCGGTCGGGTTCTGGCCCTCGATCTTGAGGTGAAGCAGGGGGCAGCCGATGATGCGGCCAAGGGTCCGAGCGGGGATCAATGGCGTGAACCCTTCGCCGAGGGAGATGAGCGGCGTCGAGTCATCGACCGGAAGGAACGCGGCGAATCGCTCCAGCAGCCGGGGACGCGCGCCGGCGGCCTGATGCTGCTGTCGAAGCTGACGTAGCACATCGCTCATACGCATCGTGCGGAGGAGGGTAGCGGGCTGCCGGACGCTGCGCCGGGCGGCTGTCGCGCCCGGGCATGACGGCTTGGTAGGTCCAAGGTCGACGCTCACCAGGCCGTCCTCGTGGATCGGGCGCGAATGTCACCGGTGCAGCCGTCACCCGGTGCAGCCATCACCGGCGCAGCCGTGGCATCCGTTCGGAGGACTGCTCGTCGTCGGCCGTTATCGCTCGGTAGCCGGCCACGCGATGGTAAGTGCAGGAAGGCGGGAGTTCGGCACCCGGCAGTCTGCCTGGAGATGATAAGTACCCTGGACTCCGTCCCAGCGCACGCCTCGGGTCGAGGATCGCACTTACCATCGCGCCGGGAGGTATCCGAGAGATCCGGGCGCTGGCAGGCGCCGCGAGGTATCCGAGGGATCCCGGGCGCAGGTTCGCCCGGGAGGCAGGCAGGTCCCGCGGTGCCCCGCGGTGCCCGCGCCGCCGCGCGGTGCCTTTCTCGGCCCACGATCGGACAGCGGGCCCGGCCGGATAGACTCCGGCGGCTATGGTCCCTCCGTCCGACGTCATCGTCACCGGCTCCGAGTCGTCCCCCGCCCGCGTCTTCTCCGGCGTCCAGCCGTCCGGCCTGCCGCACATCGGGAACTACCTGGGCGCTTTCCGCAACTACCTGGCCATGCAGGACGGGTATGAAGCCATCTACTGCATCGTCGACTATCACGCCCTCACGTCGACCCACGATGCCGCGCTCATCCGGCAGAACGCCCATGAGATGGCGCTCGGGCTCCTGGCCCTGGGGCTCGACCCGGAACGCGCCACCTTCTTCCGCCAATCGGATCGGCCCGAGCATGCCGAGCTGGCCTACCTGCTGAGCAGCGTGGTCCCCGTCTCGTGGGTGGAGCGCACCCCGTCCTTCAAGGAGAAGCGGCGCACGCAACCAGCCGACATCAATCACGCATTGCTGACGTACCCGGTCCTGCAGACGGCCGACATCTGCATCTATCGCGCGCGCTACGTTCCGGTGGGCAAGGATCAGGCCGCTCATCTGGAGCTGGCGCGCGAGATCGTGCGTGCCTGGAACTCGCGCTACGGCGAGCTCTTCGTCGAGCCCGACGCGGTCTTCAGCGACTCGCCGCTCATCTTGGGCACGGACGGCGTCCAGAAGATGTCCAAATCGGTGGGCAACACGATCGACATCTTCGCCGACGAGGCAGTGCTGCGGAAGCAGGTCATGAGCATGGTCACCGACACCCAGCGCATCCTTCGCACGGACCCGGGCCGTCCGGAAGTGTGCAATGTCTGCCAGCTCCACCGCTGGTTCAGCCCTGAGGACTTCGAACAGGTCTGGGAGGGCGAGCGAACGGCGCGCACCGGCTGCGTCGATACGAAGCGTCTCCTGGCCGACCGCATCCTGGCCTACTTCGCCGAGGCTCGCGAGCGGCGCCGTGAGCTGGAAGCGCGGCCGGGCCGGGTGGAGGAGATCCTGCGCGCCGGAGCCGAACGCCTGGCGCCGCTGGCGACCGAGATGCTTGGCCAGGTACACGACCGGATGGGCCTGGGTCCTCCGCGCGGAGTGGCGCAGTAGACTTGAGCTTCGATGGCCAGTAGATCGTTGCTGCCGGAATCGGAACATCGGTGGGTCCACGCCCTGCTCGTGCTGGGCACATTGCTGGTGGGCTTCCTTCTGCTGGCGCAGGTCGCTGACCTGATCCTCTACTTCAGCGACATCCTGTTCATCCTGGGCATGGCCTGGCTCCTGGCCTTCGTCCTGTCGCCCATCGTGTCACTCGTCCTACGGGCATTCCCGACCCTGCCCCGTGGGCTGGTCACCATCCTGGTCTACCTGGTGCTGTTCCTGGGCCTGACCGCCCTGATCGTGGTCGCCGCCGGTAGCCTGGCCAGCTCGATCGCCGGCTTCATCGCTGAGTTGCCCACGCTCAACGCCCGGCTGCCGGAGATCCTGCAGCCCTGGGAAGACCGACTGGCTGGGCTGGGCCTCCAGGTCGACCTCGTCACGCTGGCCCAATCGACCCTCGCCGGGGTGGGTGACCTTGGATCCGATCTGGCCCAGCCGCTGGCCGGCATCGCGCTGACCGGCCTGGGCGCCATCGGCAACCTTCTACTCATCGTCTTCCTGTCGCTGTTCATCCTGATGGACAAGGACCGCATGGTCACCTTCGCCAACCGCCTCATCCCGCCCAGGTACGCCGACGAGGCGCGCCTGTTCGAGACGAGCGTGGCCAGCTCCTTCGGCGGCTTCATGCGGGGACAGGCCATCCAGGGCGTCATCTACGCCGGGTTCGCGGTCGCCACCCACCTGGTCCTGGGACTGGACTTCACGCCGGCCTCGGCCGGCCTTGTCGGCCTCCTGCAAGCGCTGCCGTTCTTCGGCGCCTTCTTCTCATGGGCGCCGCCCATCGTCGTGGCCGCCCTCACCAAGCCGGACGCGATAGTCCCGGCGCTGGTGATCATGGGCATCGGCTGGTTCATCGTCATGAACATCGTCCAGCCGCGGGTGATGGCCAGTGCAGTGGGCATCCATCCGGTGCTCGTGCTGGCATCCGTGCTCGTCGGGCTCAAGCTATACGGCGTCGTGGGCGCAATCTTCGCCGTCCCGGTCGCCGCGGTCATCTCGGCCTTCTTCTTCTTCTACCTCAACCGGAGTGCTGGCGCGCAGCCGCGCGACGTGACGTCCCGGGCAGCCCGGCGCATCCAGGAGCGCCGGGGCCGGCATGTCCGCGTGCCGACGGCACCGCCCATCGGCTTCCTGGCGGGGATGCTGGAAGGAGGCGGTATCGCCGTCCCGCCCGATCGACCGCATGGTGTCGACCCACCGGTAGCGAAAGAGGCTGCCCCCGACCCGGCTCCTTGACCGACCAGCGCCACGACCATGAAGCGCGGACGCCACGTACGTCAGCGCCCGGCGGGGACGGGCAACGCGAGCGGACACGAGTCGAGCGGCGTTCACTCGACCGGGACCTGGGCGAACCCCTGGCGGCCGGTGAGCGAAAGGGCGGCCCGCCCAGAGCCCTGGCGCGGACGGCCCGTCCCCTGGCCGAATGGGAGACCCGACCGCGCATCCTGGTGACCAACGATGACGGCATCGAGTCGCGGGGCCTGCTCGCCCTGGCCCAATCGCTGCAGCCATTGGGCGACGTCTACGTCGTCGCTCCCGAGACGAACCAGTCCGCGGTCGGCCACCAGAAGACGTTCATGCGGCCCCTTCGCGTGCGGGAAAGGACGCTCGCCGATGGATCTATCGGCTGGTCGGTCGACGGGTCACCGACCGACGCGGTCAGTCTGGCTTTCCTGGGCTATTTCGAGATCGGCTTCGACCTCGTCGCCTCGGGCATCAACTATGGCGCGAACCTGGGCGATGACGTCACCTACTCAGGGACGGTGAGCGCGGCCATGGAAGCGGTCATCAACGGCTGTCCCGCCTTCGCCATCTCGCAGGAGTACTACGAGCACCCTGATTTCACCCTTGCCGGGCGCGTGGCCCACCTGGCGGCGGTCAACATCCTGGAACGTGGTCTCGCCCCAGGCGAGCTGATCAACATCAACGTGCCGGCCCTCGGGGTCGATGAGAGCGGCGGCATCGAAGTCACTCGGATGGGCAAGCGCATCTATCAGGACGAGCTCATCGTCCGCCTCGATCCACGCGGGGTGCCCTACTACTGGATCGGCGGGCCGCCCCCGTCCGGGGTCGCCGAGGAAGGCACCGACTTCGCCGCCGTGGTCGCCGGGCGCATCGCCATCACGCCCATCCAACTCGACCTCACGGCACGGCGGCTGCTGTCGCGTCT
>Ga0136614_10000966_pt1 | contig 15981 bp, 13 predicted proteins | sample AntDrymUQ2792106_2_FD_106643 | JGI IMG/M metagenome (GOLD analysis project Ga0136614, IMG submission 106643) | Polar desert sand microbial communities from Dry Valleys, Antarctica - metaG UQ279 (21.06) | ecosystem: Environmental > Terrestrial > Soil > Desert | place: Antarctica: Dry Valley... | reverse complement strand
GGCGGTGATGAAGAAGCTTTTCGCAGTCATCGAGCGGATAGCTCCCAGCGACGCCTCCGTCCTGCTCACAGGAGCCACCGGCACAGGCAAGGAATTAGTTGCGCAGGCCATCCATGATAAGAGAGCGCTGTCTCTAGCAGCCAGCGAACAGCCGGACATAATTGTCTTGGACATTCTCCTGGGTGACGACGATGGTCTCAGCTTTCTTCCGGAGTTGTGTGAAGCTAGCCCTAAGGCGCGAGTGCTCGTGCTGACAGGGGTACGTAGTTCTGATTTTCATCGGCGAGCTCTTCGGCGAGGTGCAGTGGGTGTTGTTCTCAAAGAACATGCTTCCGATATGCTCTTAAAAGCAATCAATAAGGTCCATCGAGGGGAAGTCTGGATCGACCGGACGATGATGGGTAGTATGCTCCAGGAAATTACGAAGCCTGCCACGGAGGATCCCGAAAAAGCAAAGATTGCCACGCTTACGAACAGAGAGCGGGAGGTGATCACTCACGTCGGAGAAGGACTTAGGAATAAACAGATCGCTGAGCGGCTGTTCATTACCGAGACGACCGTAACCCATCATCTCACCTCAGTCTTTTCCAAGCTGGAAGTCTCGGATCGGCTCGAGCTCATTATCTACGCTTTTCGGCATGGCCTGGCCCAAATACCCAGTTAGGCAGGTCACTTAGAGAGTGCGAAGACAGGGCTTGTGGTGGCCCGAGATAGAGGTTCAGTTCGACGCGAACCGGGAATGTTGCGAAATGCTTAACAACATGTCCAGGTCAACGATGGCATATTCCTGCCATAAAGAAGGGCAGGTGGCTCCGATGCGTCTCTTTCGCAAAGGAATTAACATGTGGCGCGTACGTCTCCCATTTACTCGCTGAGGGGTGTCTTCAGCCCAAGACAAGTGTTTAGAGTTCAGCAAGCCCTTCGCACGAAGGCGGTAGGTCTTGAACAAGTTGGCAGATAAGGATTACTCACGAGAACACAACGACGCTGCTCAGAATGGCTTAGGTTTTCAGCCGAGGGCCACTGTGATTAGATCAACTGAATCTTGCCTTACACTTCAAGGCTTCCCTTTTGGGTATTTTCGTAGGGAGAAGTGTGTCAGGTGAGTTTATGGATGATGCACGCGTTTCTTGGGACTGTTATCAGCTGGCTTATTAACTAGTAGACATCCTTCGCCTCGGTTTGGGACCGGGGCGTTGTACGGGGATTTGTCTATGTTACTTGCGGGCAGTTTTAGTGAATACCCTCTCGGCCTTCTCTTGGAAATACTTCTCCATAAGAGGGAAACGGGTTTGCTCGAGGTCTCATCCTCTAAGCAATCGGGGTACTTCTTCATTAAGGAGGGTGAAATTAGAGGCGGCGAAGTCGGTAAACTGGCAGGCGCGCGAGCCGTCGAGTTGGCAGGAGGCTTGGTAGGTGCTTCTTTTCGATTCGAACCGATCGAGCCAACCGACTATGCGCGGGTTGTTTGGGAAAAGAGTTTTGGTCTGAACAGAATCGAAGCTGACACTCCAGGTCTACGAGGCGAAACTTTCCCAACAATGCTCGAGCAGCTTCTGCCTTCCGCAGAAGCAGCTTATGGCTTATTGCAGAGAGCCCGCGTGTCGTTAGCCCAAGTCAGGACAAAACTGCTGTCATCATTGCGAAAAGCGCTAGCACAGTGGCAAATCGCTCTGCGTCGTGATAGAGAGCTAATTCTCAAGTATAGGCCCATATTTAGTTTTCAAGCAGCTTTAGCTCTGATCGGTAAAAGAGCGATTTTGCCGTCGCGTCGACAAATAGTTGAAAGCAACATCTCTTTCGGAGTGGTCGTGGTCGCGATTTTGGTCGGCATGGCCGTGACCATTTCTCAAATTCTGTCTAGCAGCCAAGACCCCATCGATATGGGACCTGCAGATGAAAACATTGGTACCCAATCCCAATCACAGCCGAAACCCGCTTCGAGGGAGCGAGCGAAAAGCAAACCGCGAATTGGCAGGCAAAGGCCGGCAGAAAAGAAGAGAGACGCGAGGATGACGCAAGAACCTATGCCGCGGGCACCGGCTGAGCGGGCTCCCACCAAAGGGGTCGGCGATTCGGATGCTCACAAAAAACAGTCGGCGACTTCGTCTGGAGTGCAGACCATACCGGTTGTGCTTCAGATTGAAAACGGTCGTGTATCGCAGGCGTCTCTCCTTAAGCATCGCGTAGGAATGGAGCGTTACGAGGCAACCGCGCTTTGGATTGCTCGCCAGCGTCGATACCCCAAGGCGGGAAAACACACGGAAACAGTAGTAGTGAAAGTCACTCCCAATCCAAACTGATTGAGCAGAAAGGATGAATAGATTGAGCGAAAAGAAGGAAAAGAAAGAAAAGAATAAGAAGCGGAAGCATACAGCTCTCGTAATCTGTCGCGACTCCAAACAGTTCTGGACGACCCAGGCCCAATTCTGGCAGTGGGCCAGAGAGTGCGTCATCATCAAAACCCAGGATAGTCCGCTCACGGGTGTGTTCGTTCGCGAGGACGAAGAGGTACTGATTGTGCTGGGCAACACAGTACTCAATCTCGCCAACCCAAATCACATACGGGAAGCGTTGTTATCACGACGGTTAAGGAAACAGAAGAGAAGTTAAGAGGTAAAGATGAGACAGCATAAAAGAAAAATAGAAAGAGAACAGTAAGGTCATGTCAATAGACTAAGTGTGGCTTAAGTAAGGAAAAGCCGTGTAATAAACGATTTTCGTCTGCCGCAAAGCGGGGTGTATCACGAATGCAACCAACAATTGCGGACCGACCGCAGCGGTGTAGCCGAGTGCATAAAACGTAAGCTTTCCAATGGTGAACATTATGGGGCGTAATCGGCCGAGCAAATTCGATGTACAAGATCAATCGTTAATTAACGTGGATGACAACAACCATGCCGCCGCTGGTTACACCAGAAGTTACACTGGTCAGAGAAACCTGTCGCCGCGTGATGTCGCGACAGTTCTGTTTCGCCGGAAGTGGTTAATCGCTACGTTATTCCTCACAATCGCGGCGGTCGCGGCGGTACGTACATTTCTCCTGCCCAACCAGTACGAATCGCGCATGAAGATCCTGGTGAAGAACGCCCGAGCCGATGTAGTGGTAACACCAGAGCGCACAAGTGAAACTACGTACCACAATGTCACCGAGACTCAAATTAACTCAGAGATTGAGCTTCTGAAGAGTAAAGATTTGCTGGAGCAAGTTGTAATAAAAAGCGGCTTGGCTGAACAAAGGCCAACAACTCCTGCTGTGACGGACGTGTCCAACTCTCTTTCTATTGAAAACGCCATTCGTCAATTGGAAAAGGACCTAGAGATCATACCGGTGAAAAAGGCGGATATTATCCAAGTCAGCTACACAGCGAGGTCTCCAGAACTTGCAGCTTCAGTGCTCCAGAACCTCAGGGATTTGTACTTAGAAAAACACCTAAAGCTGCACCGCCCACCGGGGACCCATGAATTTTTCAAGAGGCAGGCTGATCAACACAAGGAACAGCTTCGGGACGCTGAACTCAGGTTGGATGAGTTTCAGCAGAGTAACAATGTAGTGGCGCTTGATCAAGAGAAAGAACTAAATTTGCGAAAGATGGCTGACGTGAAGTCCCAACTACTTGAGGCCAACGCCGCGATCAGTGAAGCAGGCGAACGGATCGCGAAAATCCAGCAGCAACTCAGCACGCTGGAACCACGCATCGTGACACAAAGCAGGTCAGTTCCTAATCAACAATCAACCGAGCGTTTAAACACCATGTTATTGGAACTACAGAATCGGCGCACACAGCTTTTAACAAAATTCCAGCCTGAGGACCGACTGGTGAGAGAAGTAGAACAGCAGATGAAGGATACGACCGCCGCTTTGGAGAAGGCAATGAAGAGGGCGGCCGTCGAGGAGTCCACGGATCTCAACCCGCTGCGTCAGACGTTGGAGAGCGAACTGTCTAAAGAGAAGTTACAACGGGCGGGACAGCAGGCGCGGCGTGACGACCTAGCCAAACAGACACAGCAGTATCAATCGTTGCTCTCCAAGTTAGCTAGCGGAACCACCGAGCACAACAACTTAACGCGTGCGATTACGATGGCCGAGGGCACCCACCAGCTTTACGCGAAAAAGCAGGAAGAAGCCCGCATCGCGGACGCTTTGGACGAGCAGAAAATCACGAACGTCTCAATTGCCGAGGCCCCCACTACCACGCGTCTGCCGAGCAAACCCAATCGTCCTTTGAACCTAGCCCTCGGTTTGTTTCTGGCAAGTTTCGTCAGCTTAGGCAGTGTCTTCTGCGCCGAGTTCTTCCGCGACACTGCCTACACGCCGCGTGAACTGGAATCCTTAACCGGGCTCCCCGTCCTCGCCACAGTTCCCAGGGGGACGCAACTCGAGATCAGTCGAGGGGTCGAGGAAAAGGGAGAAGAGGAGAGAGCGGAGGCGGTGGCCTCCTAGAGCCATGAGTCCATCCTTTACCAACGAGCAAAGCCGGTTAGCTACTGTAGATCCTAGATTTACGCTGGTGACTTCTAACGTGGGCTTGAACCTACTTACAGACGTGTAAGCCGTGAAGCCGAGTGCAAGAAAGCTAGAACTTTATGCAACAGTATCTTCAATTAATTTTGGCGAGTAGGGCCCAAGAACGTGAACACTGCATGGTTATAGCGTTCACATCCGCCTCTCCTAAAGAGGGCGTGAGCCATGTAGTAAGATCGTTCGGGGCAGAACTGGTACGCTGCACAGGCAAGCGGACCCTGATCGTGGACGCTCAAAGACTGCAACGCCTTCAAGCTTCTAATCCCATACGGGTATCTCAGTACTGTGTTGAGACGGAAATCACCAACTTGTGGATCATGCCGCCGGATGAAGAAGTTGCCGTTACACTAGATGAAGGTCACCTGCTTCAACGTGCTGGCGCGCGTCTGCATGAACAACAGTTGGGTCAAGATCGTATTCAAGCCCTGCGCGTCGGCTTCGACCACGTGCTGATCGATTGTCCATCACTTAAAGCTTCAGCTATGGCCGCGATGATAGCCCCGTACGTTGATGGCATGGTTCTCGTTGTGGAAGCTGATCGCACTAAACGAGATCAAATTCAGCGCGCCCAGCAGTTAGTTGCAACGGTAGACGGGAGGTTATTAGGCTACGTTCTAAACAAAAGACGGTATCCGGTTCCGGAGTGGTTGTACAAGAGGCTTTAGAAGAGCATAGATTGCTGTCCCTAGCATGTCCTAAAAAACAGCAGCGGATGAGAATGGGTATTTAATTGCGATTATGGATCGACGTCTAAGTTCAAACTATTTCCGCATGTCACGTGAGTGCTACAGGAAAAAGGTCCCGCCCTGGCGGCACTCTGACACGAGACCTGAGCCACCTAGCGGGAAGTAGTTGTAATGGCGAAAGGCGCCGCACCTTTTTGTGGATGCATCTGCAGTCCACACTACTAGCACACCAGATCTCCAGCCGCGGCAAAGATACGCGGCAGCTGCCATTAAAACTTCAAGACAGCGTCTCTGCAACTGCCGCCTTCTCTTCGTGGCAAGTATCCGGTTGTACCAGTGACAACCCTGCCATGCTGCGCCTTCGCGAGACAACATCACCGACCCGATGTCTGTTGCTACCTGTCTATCACCGATGAGGGAACAAGAGTGAGCCGCACTGCAGTGACATGGATATGGCGAGAGTATGTGGTTTGCGAAATCAGATGTCAGGAAATTAGGGAGAGGTGATTCATGAGGCACAAAGTCTTACTTACAATAGCTTGGTTCCTTTTAACCGTGTGCATGGCAGCGCAGGCGCAAACAGCGCCGGCGTTAGGAACCTTTAACCCAAATCCGCGCTACCTCCTTAGTCCTGGCGACGTAGTGGAGGTGCAGTACCGCTACACTCCGGAATTCAACCAGACGGTAACTATCCAACCGGACGGCTTCGTCTCTTTGCAGATAGTTGGTGATGTCAAAATCGGCGGGCTTACGCTCGAACAAGTGCAGGCGATGGTCCGTGAAAAGGCTAGTCCTCGACTCAATGATCCCGAAGTAATGCTCGTGCTAAAGGAGTTTCAAAAGCCCTACTTCGTGGTCGCCGGAGAAGTAGTTCAACCTGGCAAGATTGAAATGCGGGAAAAGGTGACGGCGCTTCAGGCCATCATGCTCGCCGGTGGCTTCAAGGATAGTGCGAAGTCGTCACAGATCGTGCTGTTTCGTAGAGTTAACTCTGATATCGCGGAAGTGAAGGTCTTGAACTTGAAGAAGATCAGGCGCACTAGTGACTTAGAAAGGGACTTGGCGTTGCAGCCGGGAGACATGCTGTTCGTACCGGAGAACACTATTACCAAGATCGCGCGCTTCATGAAACTAGCGAACATCGGGTTGTTCTTCAACCCGCTAGACATATTGCGGCGCTGAGTATTGATTTTCTTCTGCTGAACGGCGGTTTATGTCTTCGAAGCTTGTCCTATAGATTTACTTACAAAGCTAGGCATTAAGGAACTGAGAATGCTTGCGTCGCCTCTCCCACAACCCACTGCCGTCTTACAGCGACACTCCCGTGTGACCTACGCAAGCAGCGCCTCTCCCGTCAAATTGTATCAATGGGTTGATGTCGCGGTCGGCTTGGTTGCATTGCTCGGCGTATTCATGGCAACGAACTTCTATACCGTGCCGAGCACCATAGAAGGATTTTTTGCCCTGCGCGTAACTGTAAAGAACGTCTTGCTGCTGGGACTCTTCTCGCTGGTGTGGACCAGTATCTTCCGCTTTCTAGGACTGTACAATCTTTACGGGACAAAAAGGCGTAGAGATGAAGCCATTCGCATCATCAAAGCGTGCTCCCTCGGCAGCGTCTTCGTACTTCTATTTCCAATTATCAGCGTCACCGGTGCTTTCAGCTTTCGAGCCGTCCTTTTCTTCTGGTTTGTCGCTACAGCCGCCGCCGTATTCGCACGGTTCTTTATTCGAGCACTAACCAGCGGTGTTGCCTTGGGCAGGCAAGCTCGGCACCGGATCATCGTCGGAAGCGGCCCAAGAGCTCTAGACCTTTACCGAGCTCTGTCCAGAATGCCAGACACCAGCTACATATTCCTCGGTTTCGTGGATTCAAGCAACAATCATCCGGTGCCCGCTGAAGTTCGTCGCCAAACTCTTGGCACCTTAGAGCAACTGGAGGAGATTTTGATGACTCGTGTAGTTGATGAGGTGCTCATCGCGCTGCCGGTCAAGTCTTGTTACCACCAAATTCAGAGCACCATAGAGACTTGTGAAAGAGTCGGGGTTGAATCCAAGTACCTGCCGGACATCTTTCAGTTTTCACTTGCGAAGCCGCGCTATGAGCAGACGGAGAATTTCTCGGTAGTTACTATGAAGGTGGCTCACGACGATTACCGCCTAATGATTAAACGTATGATCGACGTGATAGGAGGCTTGGCTGGCTTGATTATTTTCTCACCGATCATGGTTTTAGCCTCAATCGCAATTAAGCTGACCAGCAGGGGCCCGATCATTTTCACCCAAAACCGCCACGGCCTGAACAAACGACCCTTCAAGATGTACAAGTTTCGCACGATGGTAGTTGATGCCGAGACATTGCAAAAGTCATTGGAGCACAAAAATGAGGTTACCGGACCTGTGTTTAAGATCAAGGATGATCCAAGAATAACAGAGCTTGGGAAATTCTTGCGAAAAACATCAATCGACGAGCTCCCGCAGCTAATTAATGTCCTGCGTGGTGACATGTCACTCGTCGGCCCGCGCCCTTTACCCATCCGCGACGTTGCCCGCTTCTCAGAGGCATGGCTGATGCGCCGCTTCAGCGTCAAACCAGGCCTCACCTGTCTTTGGCAAATCAACGGCCGCAGTAACACTAATTTTGACCGCTGGGTCAAACTAGATCTCAAGTACATTGATGAGTGGTCGCTCAGCCTTGATCTGAAGATCTTGGCAAAGACTCTACCCGTGGTTCTCAAAGGTGCTGGGGCAGCCTAACGAAATAGTGATGCACCCAGATCAGGTCAGCTCACCTCCCAGGTATGAACATAATGAGCGGTAGAGCAACAAACATAATCTTACCTCAATCGGTTAAATCTCTCGGAGTCTCGGTCAGGCGAGTAAGAAGATCAAGCAGAAAACTTCTTACCGTATTTGGTACTCGTCCCGAAGTGATTAAGCTAGCTCCTGTCATCAGGCAGCTTGAAGCTTATGGGGAAACATTCCAAGTAGTGAATGTCACGTCGGCCCAGCATACCGACCTGCTCTATCCCTTGATCCGTTTGTTCGGTATGCGGATTGATAAGGATTTACAGGTCATGCAACCCGATCAGACGTCTAATCTAACTTGCTCGCGAGTGCTCGCATCGTTAGATCCAATCTTGGACCGAGAGAAGCCTGAACTAATTTTGGTTCAGGGAGATACCACCACGACAATGGCGGGCGCGCTGGCCGGATTTTACCGGGGTATCCCGGTCGCCCACGTTGAAGCTGGTCTAAGGTCCGGAAATCCTCACAGTCCTTTCCCGGAGGAGATGAACCGCACCCTCATAACGCGCCTGGCAACTTACCACTTCGCCGCGACGCCCGGTAATCGTGAAACATTGCTGGCCGAAGGGGTGACGCGAGCAAATGTTTTTGTTACCGGTAACCCGGTTGTAGATTCGCTCAAAAGTGTTCTTGAACGCTGCGCCCTAACACCCGCCGTTGAAAAGCTACTTCACGCGACAGACGGATTCAAAAGGATTGTTTTGACGACCCACAGACGTGAAAGCTTCGGCGTGGTGATGACTCACAACCTTCAAACTCTCCGCGATTTCGTCGAAGTCCATAGAGACGTAGCGCTTATTTTCCCCGTGCATCCGAATCCGACTGTTGTCGATCAGGCCACCAGCATTCTCTCCGATCATCCACGCATTCATCTCATTAAGCCGCTCGACTATGTGGATTTCATCATGTTATTGAAGCGCGTTTGGCTTATCATCTCGGATTCAGGCGGGGTGCAGGAAGAAGCTCCTACGTTGGGGAAACCGCTCCTCATTCTTCGGGAAAACACCGAGCGCCCGGAGGTATTGCATTCAGGTGTCGCGCGGCTCGTCGGGCCTCAACCTGAGCGTCTGAGGAGCATGCTAAGTGAAGCGTACAAGGCTGGCAGTTGGGCCAGCGAAGTTAAAAGCGTCCGAAACCCATTCGGCCGGGGGGACAGCGGCAAACAAATCGCGTCAATCATTGCGCAATTGTTAAACGTAACGCGCCGACAACGAACCGAAGAACGGAGGGTGAGCTAAGATGAGCGATCTGCGGTCCGTTCCTCCGAAACAACATCTTCTGACCGTTCTGTTAGAAGATTATTTTCAAACCGGAGCCTTTGATGCGACAGTTCAGCGGAAGCAATGGTATCGCTTCGAACAGCGCTTTGAACAAAACACATACAAAGCCCTCGACCTCTTGGACAGCTTCAATATCAAGGCCACGTTTTTTGTGCTGGGTCGGATTGCGGACAGGTATCCTGAAATTGTCAGGGCAGTGCAAAGCCGCGGGCATGAAATCGCCAGCCGAGGGTACTACCAGCGCAACATCATCCAAATGCCGCCCGCCGAGCTCCGTGAAGATCTCGTTCGTTCGCGCGAAGCCTTGGAACGAGCGAGCGGAACGAAAATTCTTGGTTATCGTTCATCTCAGCGATGGTTTGCACCCGATGACCTATGGGTACTGCAGTTTCTCGCTGAGGAAGGGTACGCCTACGATTCCAGCTTCGTTATAACTTCCAGAGCTTTTCGCGCCGCGCCCCAGCGCCGTTTTGCCCATCGCCTTCAGTTCGGTGAAAAGGAGCTGTGGGAATTTCCTTTGCCATCTTATAACTTTTTAGGATGGTTAATGCCCATCGCCGGTGGAAACTACTTCCGCCAATTCCCTCACCCGCTTGTCAAGCGAGCTGTTAAACATTGGCATGGCGCCTACGACGCTCCGTTTATTATGTATTTCCACATCTGGGAGCTTGACACAGAGCAACCAAGGATTAGCGCGGCTTCCAGGCTGGAGAAGATTCGCCAATACCGCAACCTCGATAAGATGCCGCGCTTTCTTGAAGAATACTTTAAGACATACAGCTTTGTCGGCATCGCCAAGTATCTCGGGCTAAGCACCGTTCAAGATATCATTCAAGCATCCGGCGAGAGGCTTGTCTCAGAAGTCTACCACTGCGATGAGGTCCGCCTGGCTCCGCAAGATGTGCAAAAGCCGACCAGAAACAATCCTCCATCTGGTAAGACGCCCGTGAGCATTATCGTACCTTGCTTCAACGAAAAACTCGCCTTGCCGTATCTATCCAATACTCTGAAGAGCGTTGTCGCCTCGCTTGAAAACCATTACGAGTTGCGCTTCATTTTTGTCGATGACGGCAGCACGGATGGAACGTGGGACTGCTTAAAGCGACACTTCGGCATAAGGCCGGAATGTACTTTTCTCCAGCACACACATAACCTCGGTGTGGCCGCCGCGATCCTCAACGGAATTCGTCATGCCAACACCGAGATCGTCTGTTCCATTGACTGCGATTGCACCTATGACCCACATGAGCTGCGAAACATGATTCCACAGTTGGGCGAGGGCGTCGACATGGTGACCGCTTCTCCGTACCATCCACAAGGGGAAGTGCGCAACGTGCCGAGTTGGCGGCTGGCGCTCTCAAAGGCGTCGTCTTTTCTCTACCGGCAGGTGCTCCGGCAAAAGCTTTTCACTTACACAAGCTGCTTTCGCGTTTATCGCAGAAGCGCTGTGATCAATCTTCATCTCAAGGAGGATGGGTTTCTCGGCGTTGCGGAAATGCTTGGAAAGCTGGACCTTTGTGGATCAAAGATCGTTGAGTACCCGGCAACACTGGACGTGCGCCTGTTCGGGTATTCGAAGATGAAGATCCTGAGAACCATTGCCGGACATTTCAGGCTTTTGACTCGTTTGTTAGCTCAGCGCATACGTCCTAGCAGCGACGGTTCTCATAGAGAATCTCTCGCAGGTAATCCTTTGTCTAACGGCTCGCCCACCTCTGACTATCAAATCACACATTTTGTTTCTCAAAAGGAAAGAACATGAGTCTAACTTTGGCACCTCAGGAAAAATTGTTGACGTTGCCATCCGATCAGGAAGCCTCTGGCCGCACTCTTGGTGATGAGGAACTCGCCTTACTGGGTGAATTGATACTCAGCGGCACGCTCACTAGCACGAAAGGGATTTTTGTCAAAGCTCTAGAAGAAAAATTTGCCAGTCGCTTAGGCGTAAAACATGTATATGCATGCGCCTCTGGTACAGCCGCGGTCCATACGGCCGTTGCCGCCATCAATCCCAACCCTGGTGACGAGATCATTACTACTTCGATTACGGATATGGGCGCGTTGTCACCCATTCTGTACCAGGGTGCGATCCCGCGGTTCGCGGATGTTGATCCAAAGACATATAACGTCACGGCGCGAACCATCGCAGATTGTTTAAGCCAGCGTACACGAGCGATCGTCGTGACGCATTTATTCGGCAATCCCTGCGCAATGGGAGAAATCATGGAGCTTGCCCGCGCGCACAACATTCCCGTTATCGAAGACTGCGCACAAGCGTTTCTGGCAGAGCACGGTGGGCAGCGCGTTGGCTCAATTGGCTCAATTGGCTGCTTCAGCTTGCAACAGGGCAAACACATGACGACCGGCGAGGGAGGATTACTTTCCACCAATGATGATGCTCTCGCACGCCGCATGTTTCTTTTTATCAATAAAGCCTGGGGCTATGGCGATGCAAACCCTGACCACTACTTCCTAGCCCTTAACTACCGCATGAGCGAGTTGCAGGGAGCGGTTGCGGTCGCACAACTTGGAAAATTGGAAGAGGTTGTCTTCCAACGTATCAACTCGGCCAACAGGCTAACCGAACTACTGCGCGGTCTGCCCGGCATTGAAACTCCGCAAGTGACCCGAGGAAGTGTGCATACGTACTGGAAGTATTGTCTGCGCGTTGATGCGCGAGTGCTGACTGATGGCGCTGCTGGAATGGCGCGGCTGCTGAAAGAAAAGGGCATTGCTTCAGCTCCACGCTACATTCAAAAGCCAGCCTTCATGTGCGAAGTTTTTCAGCGGCAAAGAACCTTCGGAGAAAGCAATTATCCCTTCAACCTTGCGCGACCTGAAGCCTTGGATTACGACCGGTCAAGGTTCTCAGGAACCTATGAAGCGCTCGACGGAGTTTTGGTTTTGCCGTGGAACGAGCGTTACACCGAAGAACACATTGATTATATCGCCAGCGCGGTGTGCGAAGCGGTTCGTAGTTTGGCAAAGGAAAGCAGGTCGATATCACGAGGGGAAAGCTTATGAAAAATAAACTCAAGTTCGGGATGATTGGAGCCGGTAGCATTGCTCAGGCTTATGCGCAAGCCTTCGAAAACTCTGAGACCGCTCAACTCGTGGCTGTCGCGGATATCAGATTCAGCGCCGCAAAAGCGCTCGCCGAAGGGCTCGGGTGCCGTAGCTATGATTCTTATGAGGCAATGGCAGCCGAAAACGGGCTTGACGCCGTGGCGGTCTGCACGCCGCCGGTGACGCATCCGGAAATTTGCCTTTACTTTCTCGAGCGCAAGGTCCACGTTCTTTGCGAAAAGCCCCTCAGCATCGACGTCAGCAGTGCCCGGATGATGCTCGGCACAGCGAAGCGCTGCGGCGTGAAACTGACCATGGCCTCGAAGTTTCGTTATGTCGAGGATGTGGTGCGCGCTAAGAGCATCGTCGTCTCGGGCATCCTTGGCGAGATCATCCTTTTCGAGAACGCTTTCACGTCTAGGGTGGATATGTCGTCGCGCTGGAATGCCGACATAGAAGTCAGTGGGGGCGGCGTGTTAATCGACAACGGAACGCACTCTGTTGACCTGATGCGTTACTTTCTTGGGCCACTCGCCGATGTGCAGGTCGTCGAAGGTAAGCGTAGCCAGGGTCTTGCGGTCGAAGAGACTGTCCGCATCTTCGTGCGCAGCACGAGCGGCGTAATGGGGAGCAGCGATCTTTCCTGGAGCATCAACAAAGAGCTGGACAGCTACGTCAACATCTACGGGTCTCAAGGGACCGTTTCTGTCGGTTGGAAAGAATCCAAGTATCGTCAATCTTCCAACCTCGATTGGGTTGTCTTTGGCAAAGGCTACGACAAAGTGGATGCCTTTCGACGCCAGATCGTTAATTTTTCCAGAGCCATCGCCGGCGAAGAGCAACTTCTAATTACCGCGGAGGATGCGCTCGCCTCTGTGGAAGTCATGGAGGCGGCCTATGCTGCACTTCGTCAAAACCGGTGGACGGCAGTTAGCCGCAGAGAAATCTGTGACCATGCGAAACCCAGTGAAGAACTTATTATCGAAGCGCGCAACGTAGCATGACAGTTAACATTCATCCCACGGCCATTATCGAAGAAGGTGCCGAACTCGGAGCTGGCACTTCCGTATGGGACAACGTACACATAAGACATTCGACGCGCATCGGCGAGCAATGCATCATCGGTGAAAAAACTTATATTGCATATGGTGTCTCGATTGGCAACCGAGTCAAGATCAATGCCCTAGTTTACATCTGCAATGCCGTCACGATTGAGGATGGAGTGATGATCAGCGCCGGAACGATTTTCACCAACGACCGGTTTCCGCGAGCAACTACACCGAACTTGAAGCATTTGCGATCTTCCGAACCTGACGAACACACGTTGTCGACTCTGGTTCGGGAAGGAGCCACGATCGGAGCCGGCGCAATCATCGGTAACGATTTGGTGATCGGCCGCTTCGCCATGATCGGCATGGGCTCGCTAGTAACAAAATCCGTGCCCGATTTTCATTTAGCCGTCGGACACCCGGCAACCTCCGTCGGCTGCATCTGCCGCTGCGGGCAAGTGCTTACGCGTTTTTCAGAGCATGCAGCTACACAATCCGGTGAGGTCACATGCGCCGCCTGCGAATTAAGATATACGCTCAACGATCGAGCGGTCACAGAGCTAACTGCTCCGAACTGAGCGTCAAACTGATAACTCAATGATGGCTACAACGACAAGCTTGGAACGTTGGGGGATTGTGGGCGGCGGCATGCTTGGCATGACCCTCGCCTTACGTCTCGCACAGCAGGGCAAAGACGTCACCCTCTTCGAAGCGGCTGACCATCTGGGGGGGCTTGCCAGCGCCTGGAGCCTTAGAGACGTGGTGTGGGATCGCCATTACCATGTCACGCTGTTGTCAGATACATCGCTTCGTTCGCTGCTCACCGAGTTGGGTTTAGAAAAGGAGATGCAATGGGTCGAAACCCGGACCGGCTTTTACACTGACGGCGAGCTCTATTCGATGTCGAATACTTTGGAATTTTTGCGCTTCCCTCCCTTGAACTTAATCGACAAGCTTCGTTTGGGAGCGACCATTTTCTACGCTTCTAAAATTAGGGATTGGAGAAGGTTAGAAAAAATTCCCGTGGCTGACTGGCTGCGACGGTGGTCTGGCGACCATACGCTCGAAAGAATTTGGCTGCCGCTACTGCGCGCCAAGTTAGGCGAGAACTATACGAAAACCTCAGCCGCTTTCATTTGGGCGACGATCGCCAGAATGTATGCCGCGCGCCGCACCGGTCTGAAGAAAGAAATGTTCGGCTATGTCCCCGGCGGCTACGCGCGCGTACTCGAACGCTTCGGGCAAAAATTAGCGGCCGAGAAGATCAACATCAAGTTACGCCATGCGGCCCACAGACTCGCCCCGGCTAATGGGAGCGGGGTCCGAATTGAATTCGAAAATGGCCAGCGAGAAACTTTTGATCAAGTTGTCGTTACCGTGGCTGCGCCGCTCGCCGCGCGCATCTGTCCCGACTTATCGGAGGAAGAAAAAGCGCGGCTGAAAGGCATCGAGTATCAAGGAATTGTCTGCGCCTCTCTGCTATTGAAACAACCTCTCGCAAACTTCTACGTGACTAACATTACAGACTCCTGGGTGCCTTTCACCGCTGTGATTGAGATGTCGGCGCTCGTTGACCGCAAAACCTTTGGTGGAAACGCACTGGTGTATCTTCCGAAATACGTGACTTCAGATGATCCGTTCTTCACCGCGTCAGACGAAGAAGTGAAAGAGTCGTTTACTACGGCGTTGCTGCGCATGTACCCGCACTTGCTCCAGAGTGACCTGCTTTGTTTTCGCGTTTCCCGAGTGCGGTACGTTCATGCCATTTCAACGTTGAATTACTCGCAACGACTGCCAGCGACGGCGACCTCCCTGCCAGGGGTCCACATCGTCAATTCGGCCCATATCGTTAACGGAACGCTGAATGTCAACGAAACCGTGCAGCTTGCCGAGAAGGCCGCGGAAAAGTTCTCATCGCTGCCGGATTCCTTATTCCGCATTCGACACGTTTGAAAAAAAAAGAATTATGCAAACAACAAAGCCCTTTGCCAGCTTATCACTGGACCTTGACAATAAGTGGTCGTATATGAAGACGCATGGCGACGCGGGTTGGGAGTCTTTTCCCTCCTACCTCGATGTGCTGGTGCCTCGCGTCTTGAACTTTCTTCGTGCTCGTGGCCTCACCATTACCTTCTTCATCGTGGGCCAGGACGCGGCCCTAGAGAAGAATCGGGAGGTGCTGGGCCAGATCGCCGCCGCGAGACATGAGATCGGTAACCATTCTTTTCACCATCAACCGTGGCTGCATCTTTACTCGGAAACGGAGATTGAAGCTGAGATTCAAAGTGCGGAAGAGCACATTGAGCGTGTCACCGGACAAAAAACAATAGGCTTTCGCGGGCCTGGCTATAGCTACTCGCAGGCGACCTTGCGGGTGCTGGCGCGACGAGGTTATCAGTATGATGCGTCTACGCTTCCCACTTACCTGGGGCCGCTGGCCCGTGCTTATTATTTTATGACCACGAAATTGAGCCGGGAAGAGAAACAGCAGCGGAAGCAACTTTTCGGCAAATTACGTGAAGGGCTGCGGCCCATTAAGCCGTATCGATGGCAGGTGAATGATGGAG
>Ga0136614_10000965_pt1 | contig 15992 bp, 14 predicted proteins | sample AntDrymUQ2792106_2_FD_106643 | JGI IMG/M metagenome (GOLD analysis project Ga0136614, IMG submission 106643) | Polar desert sand microbial communities from Dry Valleys, Antarctica - metaG UQ279 (21.06) | ecosystem: Environmental > Terrestrial > Soil > Desert | place: Antarctica: Dry Valley... | reverse complement strand
GTTCGCCATCCCGTGGTCGAGGGGCGCGACCAGACGCGACCAGGTGCGGCTCGGAGAGTCCGTGGTGGTCGGCGGCGACAAGGTGCAGCTCGATCAGCTAGAATGCCGGATCGACTCGATCGAGCTGCGGTACGAGGGGGCGGAGGCGGTGATCACGCTCGCCGCCGACGGCGTTCGGGTTCCGGTGCTGGAGTCGACCTTCGACGCGGAGACCGGTTCCGGCTCGGTCAGCGCGTACCCGCTGTTGAAGACCCAGCGCCTCCTGACGATCGCGGTGAAGGGTGCCGGCGCACCGATCGAGGTTGCCCTTCCCTGACCCTTGGCCCTGATCGTGTCGGCGGCGCGCCGTAGCGTGCCGCCGTGTTCGAGATGGCGCTCGATCGGGTGGTCGACGTGCTCTTCCCACGGGCCTGCGCCGGATGCGGCGCAGGCCCGTGGCCGTTCTGCGAGAGGTGCGCCGGGGAGCTCGTCCCGCTGGAGCCGCCCTGGTGTCGTCGCTGCGGCCGGCCGTCACGCACGAGCGTCGATCGATGCCGGGACTGCCCTCCGGCGCCGATCACGTCAGCCCGCGCGGCGTTCGCATACCGGGGGCCCGCCAAAGCCTCGGTCCACCGATTGAAGTTCTCCGGCTGGCGCGGGGTGGGGGAGGCGCTCGCCGCGGCGCTGGCGGCGCTCGGCCCGCCGCCGGCCGACGCCGTCACGTGGGTGCCGCTCGCGTCCCGGCGGCGGGCCGAGCGCGGTTTCGACCAGGCTCGCGTGCTCGCGAGGGCGCTCGCACGCGAGGTCGATCTCCCGGCGGTGGCCTTCGTCCGCAGGACGAAGGCGACCGCCCCGCAGGCACGACGGACCCGCGAGCAACGACTGGAGGCGATGAGGGATGCGTTCGCATGCACCCCACAGAAGCCGGTGCCGCGACGCCTCCTGCTGGTGGACGACGTCCTCACCACCGGTGCCACGGCCTCGGCCTGCGCCGCAGCCCTCGTGCGAGGGGGAGCGCAGGAGATCCATCTGCTCACCGCCTGCCGCTCGTTCACCGACCGATCGCCAGGGCCCCACGGCTCGCGCCGACCCTGAGCCCGTGCCTATACTCGGTTCGTGCTCCCGTCCGGGTCTGTGGTTGCCCGGGGATCAACCCCGGTAGTCGATGCCAGCCGCGGGCGAAACGACCCACGTAAGGCGACTCTTGGTCGCCGAGCATGGAGCGGTTTAGAAGTAAGCCCTGCCTCGGTCTTCGAGAGAGGTTCCGGGAGAGGGTGCGAGTCGGCGGTCCCAAGGAAACGCACGGATCGTCGGCGGACTCCCCCGCAGGCGAGTGTGGGGTCAAAGACCAGGTCAGCCGGGCGGGAGCACCCTTCTCCGGAAGGCCGCGCCGGGAGACGCAGATGGACCTGACCTTCACCGGCCGAGGACTGCCGGTCTCCGACGACATCCGGGAGCAGGCGCAGCACAAGCTCTCGCGGCTGGAGCGACTCGAGCCGCGAACGGTGCGGATCGATCTCGAGTTCGTGGCAGAGCACCATCCGAGTCCCGACGGACTGAAGATGATCAAGGCCGCCCTGAAGATCCCACGGAAGACCTTCCGCGCGCGCGCGGAAGCCGACGACGTGCGCACGGCGCTGGACCACGTGGCCGAGAAGCTGGAACGACAGATCCGCGATCACCACGGGAAACGACACCGCGGCTGGCGCCGGGGAGTACCATTCCCGCGAGGCGCGACCCCACCACCTGTCGATGCGAACGACGAGTGAGATGAAACCAACGGGATGACACCGGACGAGAAGAGCGCCAACGAGAAGCTCCGCGTGCTGATCGTGGACGACCACGCGCTGTTCCGTCGGGGTCTCGAGATGGTCCTGCAGGAAGAGGACGACCTGACGCTCGTTGGGGAGGCGTCCGACGGTATCGAAGCGGTCGAGAAGGCCCAGGAGCTGATGCCCGACGTCGTCCTGATGGACGTCCGGATGCCGAAGCGCTCGGGCATCGAGGCCGCCGGGCACATCAAGGAGCTCCTCCCGCACGCCAAGATCCTTATGCTCACCATCTCCGACGACGAAGGCGATCTCTACGACGCGATCAAGGCCGGCGCCGCAGGCTACCTGCTGAAGGAGATCCCGATCGACGAGGTCGCTGACGCGATCCGGAGCGTGTGGGCGGGCCAGTCACGGATCTCACCCTCGATGGCCTCCAAGCTGCTCAGCGAGTTCGCCGCCATCTCGAAGGAGGCCGACGAGCGACCCCAGATGCCGGCGCCCAAACTCACCGACCGCGAGATGGAGGTGCTCCGGCTGGTCGCCCAGGGTCTCAACAATCGTGACATCGCGAAGCAGCTCTTCATCTCGGAGAACACGGTGAAGAACCACATCCGCAACATCCTCGAGAAGCTCCATCTGCATTCGCGTATGGAGGCGGTTGTCTACGCGGTGCGCGAGAAGATGATCGAGATCACGTGACCGGCAGCGAGCCCGCCTGATGCCCGATCCGATGATCGAGGCAGCCCGCGAGATCTTCGACGAATCCGTCGATCACCTGCGCGAGGCGATCGATGGACTCGTACCCGACGTGCTTGCCTGGCAGCCCGCCGGCGAGGACAGCAACTCGATCACCGTGCTGGCCGTCCACGGGATGCACAGCTCGCGGTGGTGGCTGTCGATCGCGCGCGGCCTCCCGTTTCCGGAGCGCGACCGGCCCTCCGAGTTCGTGGCGGAATCCGCGAGCGACACGGAGCTCCTGTCGTTCGTGGACACGATGGCCGCGGAGTGCCGAGCCCGGCTCGACCCCGCGGAGGCGTTCGATCCCGCCGCGGTTCGCCCGACCCCGGATGCAGAGCCCGTGTCCGCGGCATGGGCCCTCCTGCACGCCCTCGAGCATTTCCGCGAGCACGTCGCGCAGGCGCAGCTCACGCGTCAGCTGTCGCAACAGCGGGCGTAAGGGCCGCCGGAACCCCTCACCAGCCGTTGCGGTGGATCTGCTCCTCCAGCGGTCGCCGGCTGTGCTGCGTCCACGATCCCGTGGGCTCCTCGTCTTCGGCGCGATATCCGAGCCCGATGATCCCGATCGGCCTGAGGTGCGTGGGGACGCCGAAGCGATCGAGCAACGCCCGCTCGCCGTAGGTGATGCCGAAGAACCACCCGCCCAGACCCTCCTCGACCGCGGCGAGGAGGATCAGCATCGAGGCCATCGCCGCGTCGATCTCCCAGAACCGCACCGGCCAGTTGGCCTCCTCGTCCATGCCGAACTCGATCTTGTCGGGTTGCGCATAGCGCTCCACGTACCGCCGGGGATCCGGGAGGGGCACGATCAGGACCGTGGGCCCGTGGGCGACGGTCTCTTCCTCCCAGCCGAACTCCGGATCGCGGGTCGTCTCCCAGAACGCGGCGACCGTCTGCGGGGTGTCGAGCACCAAGAGCTCGAGTCCTTGCGAGAAGCCCGCAGAAGGGCCGCGACGCCCGACGTCGATGATGCGGTCGACCGTGCTCGCAGCCACCGGTCGCTGGTCGAAGCGCCGCACCATGCGCCGGCGCCGCAGCACTTCCTTGAATTCCACGCGTCGAGCGTAACGGCGGGCCGCACGGGTAGCCTGGGCGGAGATGGAAGCCGCGCAAGGCGCACGGACCGTAGCCCGCCTGCTCGTCGAGTGCCTGGAGAACGAGGAGGTCGAATATGTCTTCGGCCTGCCGGGCGAGGAGAACCTCCACGTGATCGATGCGATCGCGGACTCCTCGATCCGTTTCATCACCACGCGGGACGAGCGGGGCGCCGCGTTCATGGCGGACTCCTACGGCGCCCTCACGGGACGTCCCGGCGTGTGCCTGGCCACATTGGGCCCGGGTGCGATCAACCTGATGCTCGGGATCGCGAACGCGCACCTGGACTCGCACCCGCTCGTGGCGATCACGGCGCAGGCGGGCCTCCACCGGCTCTACAAGGAGTCCCATCAGGCCGTAGATCTGGTCGAGCTCTTCCGACCGATCACGAAGTGGGGCGGCATGATCACCGTCGAGGAAGCCGTGCCGGAGATGGTGCGCAAAGCCTTCAAGCAGGCGCGGACCGAGCGGCCCGGGGCCGCGTTCCTGATCCTGCCCGAGGACGTCGCCGAACAGGAGACGGAGGGCGTGCCGCTCCGTGTCAACGTACCGGTCGATCCGGCGCCCGCGGAGGCGCAGGTCCGGCGGGCGGCCGAGGTCCTGGAGAACGCGACCGCCCCGGTGGTCCTCGCCGGACCGGGCGTCGCTCGCGACGACGCGATGGATGCGCTCGTCCGCTTCTCCGAACGCCTGAACCTCCCGGTCGCCACGACCTTCCTCGGTAAGGGCGTCTTCCCCGACGACCACCCGAACGCGCTCGGGACGATCGGCTTCATGGTGCGCGACTACGCGAACTTCGGTTTCGACCGGGCCGACGTCGTGGTGGCGGTCGGCTACGACCTCGTCGAGTACGCGCCTGAGCGCTGGAATCCGGGACGGGACAAGGCGATCATCCACATCCACAGGACGGTCGCGGAGGTCGACGAGGCCTACACGCTCGAGGTCGGGATCCAGGGAGGGATCGGGGAATCGCTGGACGCGATCGCCGAGGCGGCGCCAGGGAACCCACAACGGGACCGGGAGCCACCGGGGGAGCGCTTCGTGCGCGAGGAGCTGGAGTCCGGCGCCGGCGATGACGCGTTCCCGGTGCGTCCCCAGCGGATCGTCCACGACGTGCGAGAGGCGCTCGATCGCGAAGACATCGTGCTCTGCGACACCGGTGCGGTGAAGGTCTGGATGGCGCGGCTCTTCCCGACGTACGCGCCGAACACGTGTCTTATCTCCAACGGCCTGGCGACGATGGCCTTCGCGCTTCCGGGTGCGTTCGCGGCCAAGCTCGTGCACCCAGAGCGCAGGGTGCTCGCGGCGATGGGGGACGGCGCCTTCTTGATGAGTGCTGCCGAGATCGAGACCGCGGTGCGGGAGAAGGTCCACTTCGTGATCCTCGTCTGGGTGGACGGCGGGTACGGGCTGATCGGATGGAAGCAGGACATCCATTTCGGCAGACGCGCCGCGGTCTCGTTCGGGAACCCGGACTTCGTCCGGTTCGCAGAGAGCTTCGGCGCGAAGGGCTACGCGATCACGGAGGCATCAGAGCTGCTGCCCACGCTCCGGAAGGCCCTGGACGACGACGCGGTGTCCGTGATCGCGGTGCCGGTCGACTATTCGGAGAACGCGAGGCTGGTCGAGCGCTTGGGCGCGCTCACGGAGTCCCTGTGACCATCAGCTCGACCCAGGGGCGGCTCGCCGATCCTGCCGAGCGCGATCGCCTGGTCCGTCGCAACACGATCCTCCTGGCCTTCGCGCAGGGGTTCGTCCAAACCACGTTCCCCGTGATGCTCGTGATCGGCGGCCCCGCGGCCTCCCGCCTCACGGGCCGTGATGGAGCAGCCGGGCTGCTGTGGGGGCTGTACTTCCTCGCGGCGGCCGCGGGCGCCGCCCTGATCGGCCGGTGGATGGACCGTGTCGGCCGTCGCCCGGGCCTGATCGTGTCGTACGTCCTGGTGGGCGCCGCCGCCGCCGCCGCCGCCCTTTCGATCCGCGCAGGCTCGTTCGCCGGGCTGATGGCGAGCACGATCCCGTTCGGCGTCGCGCTCGGCGGCGCGAACCTGGGGCGCGGCGCCGTTGCCGACATGTACCCGGCCGAGCGACGGGGACGCGCGGTCGGCATCCTCCTAGCTGCAGGCACGATCGGAGCGGTCGGGAGCCCGCTGCTCGCCGCGGTGATCGAGGGCGCAGCCGGGGAGGGCTCCGTTCTTCCGTGGATCGTGCCGATCGCCGGGGCGTTCGGTGCGCTCGTCTGCGTCTTCGCGGTGAGACCCGACCCACGTGACCTGGCGGTCAGAGATGTCGTCACCGACGGAGAAGGCGGACGGAGCTGGCGGGAGCTCCTCCGCGTCCCGACCTTCCGGACCGCCGTCCTCGCCGGTGCCGTCGGTCAGATGGCGATGGTGGGCGTGATGGGTGTCACGCCGACGGCACTCGACCACGCGCATCATGGAGGAACAACGATCTCCCTGGTGATCAGCTCCCATATCGCCGGGATGTTCGCGTTGGCCCCACTCATCGGCCGCTGGATGGACCGTGCGGGCCGACGCGCCGCTCTCGTCGCCGGGTGCGCCACGAGCATCGCCGGCGCGCTCCTGGCCGCGACCGAGGCGAACGCCGTCGTGATCGGGGTCGGGCTCGTCGCGATCGGACTCGGATGGTCGGCGACGTTCCTCGGAGCCACCGCGGTGATCAGCGACATCACGGCGCCCAACGAGCGTGCCGGAGCCCTCGGGTTCACGGATCTGCTCATCAGCCTCACCTCAGCGGCGGCCGGGCTGGCCGGCGGGATCGTCCTCGAATCGGCCGGCTACGGACCTCTCGGGGTGGGACTCGCCGTGCTGGTCGCGGGGGCTCTCATCCTCGTCGCGCGCCTGCGGGAGCCGGTTCGCATCCGGGCCTGACGCGAGGCGCCGGTAGAATCGAGGTTCCCCGACACGAAAAGGATCCACGTTGCCCTTCATCGACAAGTTCAGCAACATCGGCGAGGGCCGCCGGCGCAAGGAGCTCGAGCAGCTCGCTCAGCTCGTCAACACGTGGGAGCCCGAGATCGAGGACCTCTCCGATGAGGAGCTGGCCCACAAGACCGTCGATTTCCGGGAGCGCTCGGAGAATGGCGAGCCCCTCGACGACCTGCTCCCGGAGGCGTTCGCCACGACGCGCGAAGCCGCGCGCCGCACGATCGGCCAGCGCCACTTCGACGTCCAGCTGATGGGCGGTGCGGCGCTGCACCGTGGCACCATCGCCGAGATGCGGACGGGAGAGGGCAAGACCCTCGTCTCGACCCTGCCCGGCTATCTGAACGCCCTGGAAAACAAGGGCGTCCATCTCGTCACGGTCAACGACTACCTCGCGAAGCGCGACTCGGAGTGGATGGGCGGGATCTATCGGTTCCTCGGTCTCGAGGTCGGTTTGATCCAATCCGCGATGAGCCCAGAGGAGCGCCGACCCGCCTACGCGGCCGACATCACCTACGGGACCAACAACGAGTTCGGGTTCGACTACCTCCGCGACAACATGGCGATGCGGCTCGAGCACACGGTGCAGCGCGGTTATCACTTCGCGATCGTGGACGAGGTCGACTCGATCCTGATCGACGAGGCACGGACCCCGCTGATCATCAGCGGCATGGTGCAGGACAGCGCGAAGTGGTACCAGACGTTCGCGCGGATCGCTCCGCAGCTCACCCGCGACGAGCACTACGAGGTCGAGGAGGCGAAGTTCCAGGTCGCGGTCATGGAGGCCGGCGTCGCCAAGGTCGAGAACCTGCTGAATATCGACAACCTCTACGACCACGAGAACACGATGCTCGTCCACCACCTCCACAACTCGCTTCGCGCGAAGGAGCTGTACAAGCGCGACGTCGAGTACGTGGTCCAGAGCGGAGAGGTGAAGATCGTCGACGAGTTCACGGGCCGGGTGCTGGAGGGCCGCAGGTACTCGGAAGGGTTGCACCAGGCGATCGAGGCGAAGGAGGGCGTCCGGGTCAAGGAGGAGAACCAGACGCTCGCGACGATCACGATCCAGAACTACTTCAAGATGTACGACAAGCTCGCCGGGATGACCGGTACGGCCAAGACGCAGCTCACGGAGTTCGAGGAGACCTACTCGATCGGCGTCACCGAGATCCCGACGAACCAGCCGATGATCCGCGACGACCTGCAGGACCTGATCTTCAAGAAAGAAGAGGCGAAGTGGGACTCCCTCATCGACGACATCATCGAGCGGAACGAGTCCGGGCAGCCGATCCTCGTGGGCACCGTCTCGATCGAGAAGTCCGAGAAGCTCTCGGGGATGCTCGACCGTCGCGGCGTGAAGCATCACGTCTTGAACGCGAAGAACCACGAGAAGGAGGCGATGATCGTGGCGCAGGCCGGGCGCAAGGGCGCGGTGATGGTCGCGACGAACATGGCCGGTCGAGGCGTCGACATCCTCCTCGGAGGCAACCCCGAGTACCTCGCGCGCCAGGAGATGGCGGCACGGGACTTCGACAACGATCGCTATCTGCTGTTCGAAGCGGATGAGGAGGAGCGCGCGGCCTACGAGGCCGAGTGGGAGCCGATCTTCGCGAAGTTCAAGGCCCAGACCGATGCGGAGCACGAGGAGGTCATCGAGCTGGGTGGTCTGTACGTGCTGGGCACCGAGCGCCATGAGTCTCGGCGCATCGACAATCAGCTCCGTGGCCGCTCGGGTCGGCAGGGCGACCCGGGCGCCTCGGCCTTCTACCTGTCGCTCGAGGACGACCTGATGCGGATGTTCGCCTCCGACCGGGTCGCGTCGATCATGGAGCGCTTGAAGTGGCCAGAGGACGAGCCGATCGAAGCCAAGATGGTGACGCGCGCCGTCCAGAACGCACAGGGGCAGATCGAGGAGCTCAACTACGAGCGCCGGAAGAACGTCCTGAAATACGACGAGGTCATGAACGGCCAGCGCACCGTGATCTACGGGGAGCGCCGGAAGATCCTCGAGGGCGGGGACCTGACGGAGGAAGCGCTGGGGTTCGTCAAGGACGTGGTCGAGACCACGGTCTCGACGTATTGCCCACCGGAGGTCTTCGATGAGGAATGGGACCGGGACGGGCTGTTCACCGCCCTCTCGGAGGTCTACCCGGTCTCGCTGGCCACCGAGCAGGTGGCCGAGATCCGCGACTCGCAGACGCTCCAGGAGGCATTCGTCGAGGACGCGTTGGCCGCGTACGCGGGGAAGGAGGAGACGCTCGGCGAGACGATGATGCGGGAGCTCGAGCGCGTCGTCCTGCTCAACATCATCGACACCCGCTGGCGCGAGCACCTGTACGAGATGGACTACCTACAGGAAGGGATCTACCTGCGGAGCTACGCGCAGAAGGACCCGATCACGGAATACCGGCGCGAAGCCTTCGACATGTTCGAGGAGCTCACGTCCACGATCCAGACGGAGTTCGTTCGCTACATCTACCGGGTCGAGCTGGTCCCGCCGGAGCAGCAGCAACGACGGGTATCCCAGCCCAAGGTGAAGCAGGTCCGCGAGAGCCACGGCGACGAGGAAGCGGCGGATGCATCGGGCACGGTGCAGGGATCGAATCCGAATCAGGTGATCAGCGACAAGGTGCCTCGTAACGCACCGTGTCCGTGCGGCAGCGGTCGGAAATACAAGAAGTGCCACGGGGCCGTGGCGTAACCACCCGGTACGACGAAGGGGCCGGCGCGTCGCGCCGGCCCCTTCGTCCTTTCCGTGACGGGAGGGCTTACCTGCACTGCATGCAGGGCTCGCCGTTCACGATGACGGGTCCCTCCGCCGCCGGCGCGATCTCCGCCGGGTAGGCGCCCGGGTTCTCGAGGCCCGGCTGGAAGGCCGGTGCCTCGGTGATGTAGGCGCCGGGGTTCTCGAAGCCCGCGAAGCCCTGTGAGTGCAGCGACGGTGCCACGTGGGAGATACCCACGATCGCGGGGAGCATCGCTCCCTGCTCGCGGACCGCGGCGCTCGAGTTCGCGAGCACCGAGAGGTCGATCGGGCGGATCGCGGGGATCGCGGGTGCGACCGCCCCCTGCTCACGAACCGCGGCGGTGGAGTTCGACAGCCGCTCCTGGTCCGTGACCGATGTCACGAACGTGGTCTGTCCCGCGCTCTTCAGCAACGTCATCCCGATCGCCGCAGCGACTGCGGCGACCACGAGGACGGCCACGGGCCAGATCGGCAGCTCGATGGTTCCTCTGCGCTGGAGGGTTCCTCCCTGGGCGCTCATGGCTCCCCCTTCCGTCTCGATCCCTTCGGGATCTGGTCGATGAGATGACCCTACGGAGCCCCCTTCGGGCGGTCGGTGCCGGCCCGCACCGCCCGGAGGTGACGTTCACCACGTGGATCCGGTGTCGCCCATGATGCGAACGGGTGCCGCGACGCGAGCGTCAGGGAACGGAGCCGTGGGAAGCGCCAGGGCCCCCGGAGCTCCTCGGAAGGGGGCGGCCGACCGGGCCTTCGGCCCGGTCGGCCGCCATGAGAGGGGGGTACCTCTCTTCTCTCAGGTCACGGGAGGCACTGCGGGCAGACCTCTCCGTCGACCACGATGTGCTCGTGCGGGGCCGCGAGCCCGTGCGTCTGTCGGGTGACCGGCAGCGCCGCATCCGACGTGTCGAACGCCGGCCAGAAGACGAGCGCGATGACCGCGATGATCACGATCATCAGTGCGCTCGCGACCCGCGTCGCGTTCCATGCCAACCCGGGGCTGATCGTCTCGGCGCTCGTGCTCACGCGGTCTTTCCTTTCGCTTGCGGCTCCTTCGAGCTTCGGGGATGGCCGTCGAAGGCGCGGTGGTCTACGGCACCTGGCGCGGGTGATGTTCGTCACGCGACGCGGAAGCCGACGTCGGGGCGCCGGCGGGGGAGGCGGGGAACACTAGAATCGACGGATGAACGATCACACCGAACGGCTCCGCAAGCTCCGTGACCGCATCGTCGCCGCCAAGGAGTTCCTTTGACGTCGACGGCAAGCGCGCGCAGCTCGGTGATCTCGAGCGACAGACATCCGACCCCGCGCTCTGGGACGACCATTCTCGTGCGCAGGAGCTGACCCAGCGCCTCTCCCGCCTGCACGATCAGGTCGACCGCCACGACCGCCTCGAGAGCTCCCTCGAGAACCTCGAAGCGATGGATGAGTTGCTCGAGGACGAGGCCGATCCGGACCTCACGAAGGAGCTCGAAGGAGGGCTCGGCCGTCTCCAGCGGGAGCTCGAAACGGTCGAGCTCACCGCCCTCCTCTCCGGTCCCTACGACGACCACGACGCGATCGCGACCTTGCAGGCAGGTGCCGGGGGCACCGAGTCGCAGGATTGGGCGGACATGCTGCTCCGGATGTACGCGAGATGGGCAGAGAAGCAGGGGTTCCGGATGGAGGTCGACGAGATCCATCACGGCGAGGAAGCCGGCATCAAGTCGGCGACGTTCATGCTGCACGGGCCCAACACGTACGGGTTGCTGTCCGCCGAGCGTGGCGTCCACCGTCTGGTCCGGATCAGTCCGTTCGACGCCCAGAAGCGACGCCACACCTCCTTCGCCGCCCTCGACGTCATCCCCCTTCTCGAGCAGTCGGAAGAGGAGGAGGTCGAGATCCCCGAGGAGGACCTGCGCATCGACGTGTTCCGTTCCTCCGGGCCCGGCGGGCAATCGGTGAACACGACGGATTCGGCCGTCCGGATCACGCACCTGCCGTCGGGCATCGTCGTCGCATGCCAGAACGAACGATCACAGCTCCAGAATCGGGCGGTCGCGATGCGGATCCTGAAGGCTCGCCTGGCCGAGCTCGAGCGTCGGCGCCGGGAGCAGGAGATGAACGAGCTGCGAGGAGAGCGGAAGGCGGTGGACTTCGGATCGCAGATCCGTTCCTACGTCCTCGCTCCGTACCAGATGGTGAAGGACCACCGGACGGAGGTCGAGGTGGGCGATCCCTCGCGCGTCCTCGGCGGCGACATCGACCGGTTCATCGAGGGCGAGCTCAGGCGACGGGCATCCGTGGGGGAGTCCGCCTGAGGCGACGCGGAGCCGAGCGACTTCGGGCAGCGCGACGCTGGGATGCGAGCGCCAGGAACGGCGCGGCGAGGAGCGCGCCCCAGACCGCGGCGCCGAGGGCGAGACCGATCATCACCGGGTCGTCGTGATAGGTGAGGACCACCTCCCGTGAGCGCTCCTCGTCGACGATCACTCCCTGCAGGAAGCCATCGACGGGGAGCGTCCGCGCGTCGCGGCCGTCGATCTCCGCCCGCCAGCCGGGGTCGAAGGCGCTCCGTATCGTGAGCACCCCGCCGTTCGCGGGTTCGAGCAGGATCCGGAGCTCGGTCGGGGACCGTCCGACGATCCGAGCGTCCCATGCCTGCGTCTCGCTTACCGCTCCGAAGTCACCCGAGTCCTCCACGACGGTGATCCGTGCCGGGTCGAAACCGGGCGTGGTGACCATCTCGAGCGCTTCCTGCACGTTCCGCGCGCGCTCGACCTGTGCCGTCCCCGTCGCCTCGGGCTGGCGGTCGGACAGCTCCCAGAGCGAGTATCCGTCGGACCGTTCGACGATCCTGCCCTCGACGGGTGACTCCGATCCCGTGGGGATCACCAAGTAACGCAGACCGAGCAGACGGACATCTTCGACAGAAGGCAGGTTGAGCACCGACGCGTTGTAGAAGACCGAGAGCTCGTTGGTGGCTCGTATGTATCGCCAGTAGCGCGGAAGCTGCACGGGGTTGTAGCCCAGCGCGTCGGGGATCCCGAAGAGCGTGCCTCTGGAGGGCGCGAGCGCCGGCCAGTCCCACGGGGACTTCATCCACAGGTAGCCCTTCTCGAAGTAGGCCGCCGGAGGCGCCCACGTCGCGTAACGGCCGGGCTCCGCTCGCATGCGCTCCACGATCGTCGTCGGCGCGAGGAACGCGGTCTCGTCCAACGCGGGATACCGAAGCACCTGCGGGACGAGGCTCGGATGCTCGCCCGTCTCCAGCCCGGTGAAGATCGTGCCGCCCTCGTAGGACTGCGCGTAGACGGCGCTCCCGAGGAGCTCGAGGGCGAGCAGACCGACGAGCGCGGGCCCGGAGGCCCATCGCCATCTCCGGGTGGCCAGCCCGTAGAAGAGCGGGGCGCCGGCCATCAGGATCGTGGCAACCATCGCGAACCGGATCAGGCTGCCTCCCGCGAGGAGCGGCCAGAGGACGAACGCGACCAACGCCGTGCCGAGCCAGGTGAACGCCGCACGAGAGGAGAGCGGCCGATCCACGAGGCCCTGCAAGCCCGTCGCGGCAAGGACGGGCAGCGCGAGCACGGCCACGTACCGGAGGCGCCCGGGGTTGTGCAGGTACACGTCGCCGAAGGGGATCTCGAGCACGAAGGCTCGGAACCAGGCTGCCGTCACGAGCAAGGGGGAGGTGAGCACGTACGCGGCGATCGCGAGCCCGCCGATCGCGACCACGAGCGTACGGAGTCGGCGAGCGCGAGTCGCGAGGAGGACGCACGCGAGCGCCGCCCCGCCCGCGTAGGCACCCGGCGCCGCGGCGAAGCCCAGCGGCCAGGCCGCCCAGACGCCGTTCGAACCGAGCGGATCGCCCACCTCGGACTGGCCCGTGTCACCGAGCACTCCGTAGCCGCCGCGCAGGCTCGACTCGCCCAGGAAGTCGACGTGCGGCACGAGGATCGGCAGCGCGGCGAGCGGCAGGACGGCGAGGAACAGCGCCACCCGACCCGTGGCTGAGCGTCCCGCGCTGACCCCCGTTCGCGCGTCGCTCACCGCGCCGGCGACCAGATAGACGGTCGCGAAGGCCGTCGCGATGACGAGGCCGTGGCTCATGTGCGCGGCCGCGACCTGCATCCACGCGAAGGCACCGAGCACGAGCCACGCGAGCCGCCCAGACCATCGCTCGGCCCTCCGGTAGCCGGACGCGGCGAGAAGCACGACGACCGTCCATCCCAGGGCGCCAGCGAACGGCAGCGAGATCACGATCGTCGACGTCGCCATCATCATCGCGAGCACCAGACCGCCGACCGTTGCCGCGGCTCGTCCCAGTGCCTCTTTCCGGAGGAAGGCGTAGATGCCGAGACCGGCGAGAAGCGGGTTGAAGACGATGAAGATCCGCAGGGCGGATCCCGGCGAGAACAGCGAGAAGAGCACCGTGGGAGGCGCATAAAGCCAACCGCTCTGCGGATCGGCAGCGAAGCGGTATCCCGCCATCTCGAACGGGTTCCACAGAGGGATCCGGCCGGCGGCGACGGAATCGCCCAGGAAGGACCAGCGGGGAAGCCAGAAGGTCAGGAGGTCGGGGTGCTGGTTGGTCAGCGCGCCGTCGAGGATGAATCCGCGGAGCGCGAAGAGGACGGAGCCGAGGATGAGCAGTGGCCCGAGCCACGAGGCGAAACGCTGCGCCGCGCGCGGCGCGAGCCGGCTCGCATCCGCGGGGTCCACGCGAGCCAGCCTACGGCACGTTCACCGGTGTCGCGGAAGACCTCTGGTAGGGTGGGCCGACCCCATCTCCAGGTCGTATTCCTCACGCCATGATCAGTATCCGACGAGTCACCAAGGTCTACCGGAACGGCGTCACCGCCCTCGAGGACGTCTCGGTTGAGATCGACAAGGGCGAGTTCGTCTTCGTCGTGGGCCCCTCCGGCTCCGGGAAATCCACCATGATCCGCCTCCTCCTCAAGCAAGAGGAGGCGAGCCGTGGGGATGTGTTCGTGGCGGGCAAGAACCTGTCGAAGATCACCACGTTCAAGGTGCCTCACCTGCGCAGGAACATCGGGACCGTCTTCCAGGACTACAAGCTCCTGCAGGACAAGACTGCCTTCGAGAACGTCTCGTTCGCCCTCGAGGTCATCGGCAAGCCGAAACACGTGATCGATCAGCGGGTGCCGGAGATCCTGGAGTACGTCGGGCTCGGAGACAAGCTGAACGCCTATCCCGACGAGCTCTCCGGCGGCGAGCAGCAGCGCGTGTCGATCGCGCGCGCGTGCGTGAACAGGCCGCTGGTCCTGCTGGCGGACGAGCCCACCGGGAACCTCGACCCCAACACGTCGGTCGACATCATGCGGCTCCTCGACAAGGTGAACCGGATCGGCACCACGATCCTCATGGCCACCCACGATCAAGCGATCGTGGACGCGATGCGCAAGCGAGTGATCGAGCTGGACAAGGGCAGGGTCGTTCGAGACCAGTCCCGGGGGGTATACAGCTGATGGCACCGAGGGTCGAGTACTTCTTCCGCGAGACCGCCGCCGGCCTGCGGCGGAACGGGGTCGTGGCCTTCGCGGCGATGTCGACCGCGTTCATCGCGCTGTTCCTGTTCGGCCTGTCGTTGCTGATCGCTCGGGAGTTCGAGCTGGTGACCCGGGTGCTGACGGGCAACGTGGAGGTGCAGGTCTATCTCACCGATCCCGTGAACAGCGGCACCGTCGGCCGGTTGACGGACAAGCTGCAGCAGGTGCCGGCCGTCGCCCACGTCGACTACTGGAACAAGGCGAAGTCGTGCGAGGAGTTCGCCAGGCTGTTCGAAGGCCAGGACGTGTTCCTCGAGCAAGTGGATTGCATGGAGGTCATCCCCACGTCCCTCCGGGTGAAGCTCTCCGCGGTCACGAACTTCGAGCAGATCACGGCGGCGCTCGGCTGCACCGTCGTGGTCGAGCCCGATGGGGATCAGCATCAGGAATGCACGGAGCCGGGGGTCCGGGCCGTCGCCGACTATCAGAAGCTGCTCGATCGACTCGACTCGCTCACGAGGGTGCTCTCGCTCGGGGTCTTCGGGATCGCCGTCATCATGCTGGTGTCGGCGATCGGACTGGTGGCCAACACCCTGCGGATGGGGATGTTCGCGCGCCGGAAAGAGATCGGCATCATGCGCCTCGTCGGCGCGACGAACTGGCGCATCCGGGTGCCGTTCCTCATCGAAGGCATGGTGGAGGCCCTGCTGGGCGCCGCCTCCGCGATCGCCGGCCTGTTCCTCGTGAAGGTGTTCGTGGTGGACCGCCTTCGGGGGACGGCGCCGTGGCTCCCGCTCATCAAGAACACCGACGTCGTCGCGGTCATGCCGTGGATCCTGGTGGCAGCCGTCTTGGTCGCCGTCGTGGCCGGCACGATCGGCATGCGGCGCTTCCTCGACGTCTGAGGGCGAGGGCAGCCCGATGGCCCGCAAGGATCGCGAGGGCGAGAAGACCGTCGCCTCCAACCGCAAGGCGCGCCACGACTACGCGATCCTCGAGACGTTCGAGGCCGGCGTCGCGCTGACGGGGGACGAGGTGAAGTCCCTCCGCGGAGGACGGGCGTCGCTCGCGGAAGCGTTCGCGCGCGTCCGGGACGGCGAGGTGTGGCTGGAGGGCATGCACATCCCTCCCTACGAGCAGGGCGACAAGAAGTCGCACCTGCCGCTCAGGCCGCGGAAGCTGCTGCTTCACCGTCAGGAGATCTCGAAGCTCGCGGCCGCGCAGCAGC
>Ga0136614_10000964_pt1 | contig 16007 bp, 12 predicted proteins | sample AntDrymUQ2792106_2_FD_106643 | JGI IMG/M metagenome (GOLD analysis project Ga0136614, IMG submission 106643) | Polar desert sand microbial communities from Dry Valleys, Antarctica - metaG UQ279 (21.06) | ecosystem: Environmental > Terrestrial > Soil > Desert | place: Antarctica: Dry Valley... | reverse complement strand
GCTCGGTTACTTCGCGGAGACTCCTCGCGCCGCGACCGGAGCAGGCCCCCCGCGGAGGCCGTCGGCTTCGCTTGCGCGGCTGCGCCTCGCTGCGCTCCGCCTCCCGCGGCGCGAGGCTCCTCCCTGTCGGGAGACTACTCGGGCCGCGAACCGGAGCCCGGATCCCCGTGCAAGCTCCGGTAGAGTTCCTCGACCTCTTCCAGCGTGGTCGCCTGCGCCGGTGTCTTGTCGGTCCGGATCCGGACGATCCGCGGGAACCGCAGCGCGTATCCGGAGTGGTGGCGGTTGCTCTTCTGGATTGTGTCGAAGGCGACCTCGAGCACGACGTCCGGTGACACGGAGCGCACGGGCCCGTACCGCGCGACGGTGATCTTTCGGAAGTGCGCGCCCATGCGCCGGATCTCTTCGTCCGTCAGCCCGGAGTAGGCCTTGCCGATGTTGACGATCCGCTCGCCGTCCCGCACCCCGAAGGTGTAGTCCGAGAGCATCCCCGCCCGCTTTCCGTTGCCCTGCTCGACGGCCGTCACGACGACGTCGAGCGTCCCGATCGCCTTCTTGAACTTCCGCCACGCGCGGCCGCGCTTGCCCGCCTGGTAGGGCGAGTCCAGGCGCTTCAGCATCAGCCCTTCGTTGCCGCGGCTGCGCGCCTCGTCGAAATATCGCTCGAGCGCCGCGGGGGTATCGGCCCGCCCCGCTGCGGAGAGCAGGAGCGGCCCCTCGCGCGCGATCGCCTCGAGCGCCTCGCGGCGCGTCGTCCAGGGCGCCTCGAACAGCGGCCGGCCGTTGCGGGCGAGGCAGTCGTACGCGATGAACGCGACGGGAAAATCTGCGATGAGATCCGGCGCCGGCGCCTTGCGACCCAGGCGCCGCTGGAGCCGGAAGAAGGAGTCGGGGCGCCCGTCCCGGTAGGCGAGGATCTCCCCGTCCAGCAGGAAGGATCCGGGCATCAGGGCGAGCCCGACGGCAACCTCCGGGAACTGCACCGTCACGTCGTCGAGCGTTCGGGAGAAGAGCGCGACATGCGAGCCCGCCTTGTGGGCGTGCGCGCGGATGCCGTCGAACTTGTCCTCGACGGCGAAGAGCGCCAGCTCCTCGGCCACCTCCTCCGCGTGCTCGATCGGCGACGCGAGCATGAAGCCGATGGGGTGGAAGAGCCGGAACTCGATCTCGGCGAGCGCGCCCCGCTTCGCCTTGGCCGCCGTCTCGCCGATGTCGCCGCTGTCGCGGTGCGCCCGCGCAACGGCCTCGCGGTCGGCGCCGAAGGCGCGGGCGATCGCCTCCTCGACGGTCGTCACGTCGGCGCCGATGCGCAGGCCGCCGGAGAGCGTCTTCAGCAGGTACTTCCCCTCCACGGGGGACGAGAGGCGCAGCAGCTCCGCGATCGCCTCGATCTTTCCGGCCGCCTTCCGAACTCCGGAGAGGGCCCGGAGGCGGGCGTCTACCTCCGCGACGGTGAGGGTCCCCCCCGCTCCGGGGTCGAGCAGCAGGGAGACGGCTTCCCCCAGATCGCCGATCGCCCGCGTGCTCGCGCCGATCGTCTCGAGGTCCCATCCCGTGACCTCGCTCGCCGCGCGCGCGACGGTGGACCAGCCGACGGACGTCACGGACTGCTCCCACTCCGCGAAGGGCGCGCCCGAGAGCAGCCGGGCGGCGACTGACAGGTCCTCGTCCGCGACGGAGTCGAGGCACCGCGCGAGCCGGTCGATCTTCGCGAGCTTCCCGCGCTCCCCGGCGACCTGCTCGAGGGTCGCCGCGAGGAGCGCATAGGGCGTCTCTCCCGGTCCGGGGCTGCCCGGCAGCGCCTCGGGTCCGCCGGCGGCGTGTTCCGCCGTCACCGCTCCTCCACGGGAGCGGGCCGCTCGCTGGAGGCGGGCAGGGGGACCGCCTCGACCCCGCGATCGCTCAGGATGCGGGCGAAGTCGTGCGCGTATCCGTGCATGGTGAGGACGCGCCGCGCTCCCACGCGGGCGACGTGCGCGAGCAGCTCGGTGAAGTCCGCGTGGTCGGACATCGGCAGCAGGACGTCCGCGTCGACGTCGGCGCGCGAGGCCTCTCGGAGCGCCCACCCCGAGCAGTACACGATGCGGCGGCGCCGCAGGTTCCGGACCATTCCGCTGCGGGCGCACGAGGGCGGGGCGATGAGCGCCTCGCCGGCGGCCGGCGGGCCCTGCTCATAGGGGCGGGAGATCGGGAAGCGGAAGCCGGCCGCCTCGAAATCGGGCAGCAGTTTCCACGCGGCGCCGTGGAGTACGGTCGGGATCTCCGCCTCCGTCAGCACCGCCGCGACCTCCTGCGCCTTGCCAAAGGAGTAGGCGAGCGCGACGGGCGTCAGGTCGCGCGCGATCGCGTCCTGGCACGCCTCCACGAGGCGCCGCTCCAGCTCGCGGCGGTCGGGGAAGCGAAAGACCGGGAGCCCGAACGTCGTCTCCGTGATCAGCACGTCCGCGCGGGGACTCTCCGCCGGCGCGGCCGTGCGGCCGATCGCCAGCTTGAAGTCTCCGGTGAAGAGAAGCGAGCGGTCTCCTCCGGTGAATAGGACCTGGCTCGACCCGAGGACGTGGCCGGCCGGAACGAGACGCAGCGTGATCCCGGCAGCCTCCGCCGCCTCGCCGTAAGAGAGCAGACGGGCCGTGCCGGTCCACTCGGGGTTGCGCCGGCGATAGACGCCCGCCGTCTCGGGCGTGCACCAGATCTCTCCGTGCCCGGCGGCCGCGTGATCGGAGTGCGCGTGCGTCAGGATGGCCCGGGGCGCCGGGTCGTGCGGGTCGATCGCGGCGTCGAACGCAGGGGCGTGGAGACCGGTATCCCTCCGCTCGAGAAAGGGGCTCAGGGCCTCGGAGACGTAACGCGTCAGTGCGGAGGTGGAATCCATCTCCGGAGGCTGAGCTCTCGCGGCGCCGGCGCCAACCGTTTCAGCGACCCGGCGCTATTTTCCAGAGCTCGCCTTTCTCCTCATCCGTGACGACGTACAGCGCGCCGTCCGGGCCCTCACGCACGTCGCGCACCCGTTGGCGGCGGTCGGCGAGAAGGTGCTCCTCGCCGGTCACCCGGTCATTGTCGAGGACCAGGCGCACGAGCCTCTGATCCCTGAGGTTCCCGACGAAGAGGCTCCCGCGCCACGCCGGGAACGCGCTTCCCGTGTAGAACTGCGCGCCGGAGGGCGCGATGACCGGATCCCAGTAATAGACGGGGCGCTCGAAACCGGGACGGTCGGTCGCGGCGCCGGCGATCGGCGACCCGGAGTATTCCTCGCCGAACGATACGAGCGGCCAGCCGTAGTTCTTCCCTTTTTCGACCAGGTTGAGCTCGTCGCCGCCCTGCGGACCGTGCTCGATCTCCCAAAGGCGTCCTTTGGCATCCAGCGCCGCCGCCTGGACGTTCCTGTGGCCGAGTGTCCATATCTCCGGCAAGGCACCGGGCTGCCCGGCGAACGGGTTGTCCGGCGGGGCGGAGCCGTCCGGGCGGATCCGCAGGATCTTTCCCATGTGACTGTCGAGCCGCTGCGCCTGAGGCCGCACCGACAGGTCGGAGCGTTCGCCGAGCGTCACGTAGAGCATGCCGTCCGGTCCGAACAGGAGCCGGGAGCCGTAGTGCGCGCGGCCGTCGTAGGTCGGCATCGCCCGAAAGATGACGCGAACGTCTTCGAGGCGCCGCCGGTCGCCGGACAGGACCCCGCGCGCGACGCTGGTCGCGTTGCCGCCCCGTCGGGGCTCGGAGTAACTCCAGTAGACGACGCGGTCGGAGGAGAACCCCGGGCCGAGCGCCACGTCGAGCAGTCCCCCCTGCCCCCGGTCGTCGACGTCGGGCACGCCGGCGACGGGCTGGCCCACTTCCCCCGCAGCGGAGACGACGCGCAGCCGCCCCGGCTTCTCCGTGACGAGCAGGTCCCCTCCCGGCAGGGGCTCCACGGCCCACGGGTTCTCGAGCCCACGGGCGAGAACGACGACCTGGAAGGCAACCCGGGACGCGACGGCGCATGCGCGCGTCTGCCCAGGAAACGCCGGGCGCTGGTCGGGGGCGTTGGGTCTGCGGGTTTCGAGCGGCCGGCAGGCAGCCGGATCGTTTCGCGTTCCGCCAGTCTCCGCAATCGACACTCCGTTCGGAGGCGGCTCGCCCGCACGCGGGGCGCAGGCGGTGGCTGCGGCACTCAGAGCAATCGTCGCCAGGAGTCGGAGGTGAGGACTGCGCATGGTTCCTCGGAATCCGCCCCACCTTCGGAGCGGGGTCATCAACTCTTCGGGTCGGGGATCTTACCCTTCACGGGGGACGCTCGGGGAGAGCGGATTCTCTCGAAGAGACGGAGCGCCTCGGCGCGTTCGGCGCGATGGTCGACGATCGGGGCAGGGTAGTCCGATCCGATCCGGCAGCCCGCCTCCCGCTGTTCCTCGCGCGTCATCGTCCAGGGCGTGTGGACCTTTTCCCGGGGCACGCGGGCGAGCTCCGGCACCCAGCGCCGGACGTACTCCCCGTCCCCGTCGAATTTCTCCCCCTGGAGCACCGGGTTGAAGACGCGGAAATAGGGGGCCGCGTCGGCGCCCGTGCCCGCCGCCCACTGCCACCCGCCGTTGTTGTTGGCGAGGTTCGCGTCTGCGAGCCCGTGCGCGAACCACCGCTCGCCCGCCTGCCAGTGGAGGTGGAGGTCCTTCGTGAGGAACGAGGCGACCGCCATCCGCGCGCGGTTGTGCATCCAGTGCATCGCGGCGAGCTGGCGCATGCCGGCGTCCACGAAGGGATAGCCCGTGCGTCCCGCGGTCCACGCGGCGAAGCCGCCGGGGTCCTCCTTCCACGGCAGGCGGTCGAACTCGGGACGGAAGTTTCCCTCCGCGACGCGCGGAAAATGGAAGAGGACGTGGTGGAAGAAGTCGCGCCAGGCGAGCTCCCCGAGAAAGCGGCGGACGTCCTCCGCCGGGGCGCCCCCGTCGAGCGCCTCGACCGCCGCGGCGTGAACGGTCCGCGCCGAGACGGTCCCGAAGTGCAGATGCGGCGAGAGCCGCGACGTGGCGTCGCGCGCGGGGTGAGCGCGGTCGGCGGCATAGCGCGGAAGCCGCCGTTCGACGAAGGCCGTGAGCTCCCGCGCCGCCCGCGACTCCCCTCCCGCCGGGCGCAGGGGCTGCGGGGGGAGGTCTTTCCAGGCGCGCACACGCCCGATCGGCACGCTCGCGAGGGTCGGGGTGGCGAGGTCGGCCGGGGCGGCGGCCCGGGCCCGCTTCTCGATTTCGCGCCACCGCCGCCAGAAGGGGGTGAAGACGCGAAATGGCTCCGCGCGCCCGCCCAGGACGTCGGCGGGCTCGACGAGGAGCTCGTCGGGGAAGAGGCGGAAGCGCGCGCCCGCGGCAGTAACCGCGGCAGCTACCGCAGCGTCCCGCTTCTGCGGGTACGGGCCGATCTCCCCGTTGGCGTAGACCGCGTCGGCGCCCGTCTCCTTCAGGAGCCGCGGCAGCGCCTCGGAGGCCGGGCCCGGGCGCAGGACGAGACGCCCGCCGACTCCCTCGAGCCCTTTCGCGAGCGCCTCGATGCTCTCGCGCAGGAACCCGAACCGGGCGGGGCCGACTCCCGGATCGTCCCCGTAGTGGTCGTCGAGGATGAAGACGGGGACGACGCGGGACGCGTCCCGTCCCGCCGCGGCCAGCGCCGTGTTGTCGGCGACGCGCAGGTCGCGGCGGAACCAGTGGACGATCGTTCTCACCGCCGCTGCCCCGCCCGGGCGGCCGGGAAGAGCTCCCGGATCGCCTCGCCGCGGTGGTCGAAGATCCGCGCGAGCTGGCGGCGGACCACGAGCCGGTGCGCGAGGCGGCCGAGGGGACCGAACGGCAGCGCGTACTCGACGCGGTCGCGCATCCGCGTCCCGCCGCGCTCGGGGGAGAACCGGTGCGTGTGGACCCAGCGCCGGTAAGGCCCCCGCTCCTGCACGTCCTCGAAGAGGCGCCCGGGCTCCCACCGGGAGATGCGCGTCACCCAGCGGAGCGTCAGCGCGGCCCATCGGATGCGGTACTCGATCCGCGCGCCGGAGGAAAGCGGCCGCGGAGGGTCGCCGACGACGCGGAAGCGCAGCCCGCCGGGGGTGATCCGCGCGAGGTTGGCTGGATCGGAGAAAAAGTCCCAGACCTCTGCCACGGGCGCCGGGATCCACTGGTCGCGTTCGAGCACGTGCAAGGCGCGGAGGCTAACGCAGCAGAGGGGAGAAGCTGGACACCGCAGACGCACCCCCCATTTCGGGGCTGCCCGCCCCCTGGGCCGTTTCGCGAGCTACTGCTGCGGCCGGAGCCCGAACAGGGGCAGCGTGACCACCGTCTGGAGGCCGGGAGGCGCGGCCGTGACGAAGTGGATCGCGTTGACGACGCAGCCCACCGTCGCGCGATCCCCGTGGAACCCGCCCGTCACGACGAGGTTCACGGGAGGATCTCCATGGATCTCGATTCGGTCCGAGGGCTCGGCCACGCCGACGGCCATCGTCAGGTCGAGCTCCACCTTCGTCTCGCCCTCCGCGCGCACGACGGCGACCTGGTGGAGGCCGAGGACCATGCCCGGCGCGACGCCATCCGTCTCCCGCTCCGCCAGCACGGGCTCGATCGTCTCGCTGATGTGGTCGATCGGGAGCCCGAGGCCGACGGCGATGATCGCCGCGGACTCCGACAGGCCGACGTGTCCGAGCTTGCGCGCCGCGACCCCGCTCTCGAACTGCTCGCGCGTGAGCCCGGCGCCCACCTTCGCGCGCAGGGGGCCGCGCCTCTTCGCGGCGTCGACGACCCGCGTCACGCGCACCTTCTCGACGCGGACGCAGGCGGCCGCCGCGGCGAGCGCGAGCCGGTCCATGACGAGTCCGGGGTTCACGCCGGTGCCGAGCACCGCGACGCCGCGGTCGCGCGCCCGCTGGTCGATCCGCCGGGCCGCGGCCGCGTTGTTCAGCTCCGGATAGGAGAGTTCCTCGCACGTCGAGACGACGTGGAAGCCGGCGTCCACGGCCTCCTCGATCTGCGGCGTGACGCTGTCGAGTCGGGACCCCGTGCAGAGGACGACCACGTCCTGCCGTCCCCGCGAATCGCGGGAACGCGCATAGAGGGACGCCGTCGACCCGTCCACCGGCACCTCGGGCGCGCCGGGCGTCTGCAGCAGGTCGGCGAGCGTTCGACCTGCCTTGTCGGGCGCGGGGTCGGCGGCGCCGATGATCTGGATGCCCTCGCGCGCACTCAAGGCGCGGCCCGTCTCAAGCCCGATGGGGCCGAGGCCGACGAGGACGACACGCGCCTGATGGTTTCGTTCCACGGGGGCCAACCTTATTTTCTCGCGGCCCCCGAAGGCAAATTCCGGTCGGGGACGCCGCGCAGCAGGGCGATCGCCGCCACCATGAAGAGGGCGAGGGACGCTACGGCGACACGGTATGCGGTCTCCTTGCCCAGCCTGTCGGAGAGCCCGTCGACGAGGAGCGCCCAGACCAGCGGACCGACGATCGCCGCGGCGCGCCCCGACAGGGCGAGGAGGCCGAAGAAGCGTCCCGCGTCGGCGTCCGGGACGAGGGTCAGCAGCAGCGGCCTCTCCGTCGTGCCGATGCCCCCGAAGACGAAGCCGAGGAGGGCGCCGGCCGCCCAGAAGGCCGGGAGCGAGGGCGCCAGGGCGACCGCCACGAGCCCCGCCGTCCAGCCGAGGAGGATGCCCACCAGGGTGCGTCGCGGGCCCAGCCGGTCGCTCACCCGGCCCGCCACGAAGGACCCGACCACGGCGGGCACGGTCAGCGCGATGAAGAGCGTCGCCTCGCCGCCGGGTGGAAGGCCGAGGACCGACACGGCGAAGATGGCCATGAACGCGATCGCCGTCCCCAGCGCGTCCTGATAGCACCAGGAGGCGAGGAGGAACCGAATGAGCCCGCGGTGCCGGCGCGCCTCGCGCAACGCCTCCCGCGTGCCGCGAAGGATCGCGCCGGGCCGGACGCGCGCCGCCGTGTGCGGGGCGGGCAGCGCGTCCCTGCAGAAGAGGAGAAAGGGGAGCGAGAAGAGAAGGACGAGAAGCGCTGTCGGGAGGAACACGGCCGGACGGCCGCTGCGGCCGAACAGCTCCCACTCGCCCCGGACGAGCGGGAGCATCGCGAGGACCCCGGCGATGGAGCCGACGTAACCGAGCGCCGTGCCGAGGCCGGACAGCCGCCCCTGCTCCGACTCAGGAACGAGCTCCGGCATCATCGCGTTGTAGAAGGGGAGGGCGAGCTGGTACGCCGTATGGGCGACGGCGAAGCACGCGAGGAGCAGCGCCGTCGCCGCGGCGGGTGAGAGGGAGGCGGCGCCGAACGGATGGAGCAGGGCCGTCGCGGCGGCGCAGGCGAGCGTCAGGCCGACGACCCACGCTTTCCTGCGGCGCCGGAGGTCGGACAGCGCGCCGAGGTAGGGCGCGGCGAACAGGACGACGGCGGAGGAAAGGCTCGTGGCCAGGGAGAAGGCCGTGTTCGAGGCGCCCCGCTCGGTCACGATCCAGACGGCGAAGTAGAGCGTCGCGATGTTCATCGAGAAGATCGTGTTCGCGAAGTCGTAGAGCGCCCAGCTCCAGCGCTCCCGCGCCGGGGCGCGCGCGAGGACGCGGAACTCGCCGCCCGGGGCGACGACCACGCGCGGGCCGCCAGGCGAAGACATGCGTTTGGCTAGGATACGCAACCAAGAGGTCCTCGCCATGCGCAGAACACGTCCAGCCGTCGCCGCCGCGCTCCTTTGCTTCTCGTCACTCCTGCCCTCCCCCGCAGCGGGGCAGCAGCCCGCTCCGAAGGTGACCCTCGCCCTCGTGGGAGGCCGCATCGTCGACGGGTACGAGGGGCGGCCGATCGACGACGGCGTCATCCTGATCGCCGGCGAGCGGATCGTGGCCGTCGGAACGCGGGAGCGGCTCCCGGTCCCCGCGGGCGTGACGCAGATCGACACGCGGGGCATGACCGTGCTGCCCGGCCTCGCGGACATGCATGTCCACCTCATGATCCTGGGGCACGGCGACTACGAGCACTGGGACACGACCTACCGGTCCCGGTTCCGCGACGAGATCATGCCCGCGGCGGCGAACCAGTTGCTCCGCAGCGGGGTGACGTTCGCCCGCGACCTCGGGGGGCCGCTCGAGGACAGCGTCCACGTCAAACGGCGCATCGAAAAGGGCGAGATCCCCGGGCCGCGCCTCTTCGTCTCCGGGCCGTTCATCCAGCATCGCCCCTACGCGGAGTACGAGAAGGAGTTTCGCTGGGGCGTGTCGGGCGCCGCGGATGCCCGCGCCAAGGTCAACCGTCTCGTGGCGGGGGGCGTGGATCTCATCAAGCTGATCGACCAGGACCAGATGACCGACGAGGAAGTGAAGGCGGTGGTCGAGACCGCCCATGCGGCGGGCAAGCCCGTCGTCGCGCACGGCCACCGGGAGGACGAGATCCGGATCGGCCTCAAGCACGGCGTCGACTGCTTCGAGCACACGGGCCTCGCGACGGAGCCGGGCTATCCCGAAGACATCCTCGCGGGCCTGCGCAAGCGCAACCAGACGCTCGCGTGGTGTCCCACGATCGAGGGGCTGTTCCTGTCCGAGTACACGGCGGACGTCTTTCCGGAGCGCCTGGACGATCCGCGGTGGCAGGAGGGGCTCGCCCCCGACCTGGTCCTGGACATCCGCCGGTCGCTGCGGAACATCGCCGGGCTCCCGTACTTCAGCCTCGTCCGGCGGCGGATCCCCACGCTGGCCAACAAGTTCCGCCAGCTCCGGGAGACCGGCGTCACGCTGCTCGTCGGCACGGATTCCGGGATTCCCGGCAACTTTCACACCGACTCGACCTGGCGCGAGCTCGCGACGTGGGTCCGCCTCGGCATGACCCCGATGCAGGCAATCGCCGGCGCCACCCGGTGGCCGGCCGTCTGGCTGAAGAAGGACAAGGACATCGGAACGATCGCGCCCGGCCGGTACGCCGATATCATCGCGGTGCGGGGCGACGTCCTGACGCACATCGAGTTGCTCCAGAACGTCGCGGTGGTGGTCAAGAACGGCGCGCGCGTCCGCTGAGGCCGGCGCCCCAGGAGGTTTCGATGACCGACGACAAAAACGTGCGCGGGCCGATTGAGGCGGGTGCGGGGGAGCGGGGGATGGCGGACGAGCTCCGCGCGCTCGGCCAGTCGTTCTCCTCGCTGGGTCGCACCGCCTTCCGCGAGGGGCGCGTCCTCTCCGTGGAGCTCCTGCGGTCCGTTCGCGGAGTGGTCGACCACGCGCGCGACGAGATCGAGAAGCTGACGGCCGAACGCAAGCCGTGAGGAGCCGGGCCGCCCTCGGCGCCGTCCTCCTGCTCGGCAGTGCCCTGCTCTCAGCCTGCGCGAGCTCCTCCACCGACGGCGGGTGGAAGACGCTCGAGGCGACCGTCGTGCGGCGGGAGCACCAGCGGCCGGGCGAGGGCGGCGCGAGCTACGGGGGGACGGGGAACTACTACCTCGTCTTTGAGACGCTCGAGGGGGAGGCCACCTCGACGTACACCTTCCCGGTCACGGAAAGGCAGTACGTCCGCTTCCCCGAAGGGTCGCGGGTGCAGATCATCATCGCCGATGACACGCTGCGCGAGATCCGGCCGCTGCGGTAGCGGACGGCCCCTTCGGCATCTCCTTTGCTCCTTCCGCCGGCATGGCGCGACACGGTGTGACCCGGAGGACGACGGCGGAGAGGACGGGTGGCCCTGACGGTGGGTCTTCCTCCCGGGTGCTCGACCCGGAGGTCCTTCCGCCGGAGTCCCGGTGGGTCGAGAGGATCGCGTGGCTCATGGACCGCTCGATCCCGATCGGGAAGCGGTGGTCCATCGGCCTCGAGGCGATCGTCGGCCTCGTTCCGGGCGTCGGGGACATCGTTGGTATCGCGGTTGGAGGGCTGATCGTGGCGCAGGCCATCCGGGCGCGCCTGCCCCGCTCCGCGATCGCGCGCATGGTCGCGAACGTCGCGGTGGACGGCCTCGTGGGGGCGGTGCCGATCCTCGGTGACGTCTTCGACGCGGCGTTCAAGTCGAACACGCGCAACGTGCAGATCTTCCGGGAGGCGGTGCGCGGGCGCTACGAGCCGGTGAAAGACTCCTCCTTCGCGGTGGGGGTCGCGGCCGTTTTGCTGCTGATCCTCGCCGTCCCCGTCGTCCTCCTCGTCCTGCTCGTCAAAGCGCTCTAGGAGGCGGCTGACGGCAGACGCCGCCAGTCAGCGCGTCCCCGCCCCCGCCGAGGAGACCTCGAGCGGCCGCGCGGTGGATCCCGCCGCGTAGTCCGGATCGATGCGCCGCATGGTCGCGTGGATCTCCGCGGCCAGCGAGCCGCGGCCGGCCCGCTTGGCCTGCTCCGCGATCCGCTCCAGCCGGAAGAGGCCCTCGCCCCAGGCGTCGAACCGCGGGTTGGACGCCAGCTCGTCCGCGATGCCGCGGACGGCGGACTCCGCCTCGGCCGCCTTCGCGCCTGCGCCTCCGAGGCCGAGCTCCGCCTCGAGCTGCCGCACGTAGGGTCCGACGAACCGGTCGAGCCACCGCGCTTGCGATCCCGCAGCTTTCCTGCCCTCGGCCAGCAGGCGCGCCGCGCGACGCGCCGCCTCCCGGGCCTCATCGGTGCGCCCCAGGGCCAGCAGGACCTCCCCCTCGACGGCCGCGCCGGCGGCGCGCGCGCCCGGCGTCCGGTCCGCCAGCGCGCGGGCGGAGCGGAGCGCCTCCTCCGCCCGACCCGTCAGGAGGAGGTACTCCGCGAGGGTGGCGTGCTGCCAGCCGTAAATGGGATAGCGGACGGGGGTGGCGAAGGCGCGGCGGAAGGAGACCTCGGCGTCGTGCAGGCGCCCGAGCCGCAGGTAGGTGAAGCCGAGGAGCTGGAGGTTGTGGACATGGTGCCAGTCGTCTCCGGGACGGAGGTTCTCCGCGCGCGCGTACTCGCGCTCGATTGCGTCCGCCTTCGCGAACTGCTCGAGGGCCTCCTTCCAGCGTCCGAGGCGCGGCAGGACGTGGCCGTACATGTGCTGGGCGTGCGCGACGCGCGGCGCCGCCTCGGCGTAGATCTTCCCGTGCACGGCGGCCTCCGCGTGGCGGCCGACGTTCTCGAAGGCGTGGATCAGGTAGTGATGCGCGCCGAAGTGTCCCGGAAACCGCGACAGGGCGGCCTCGTAATACGCGATCGCCCCGACGCCCCCGGCCTGCCCGCGGCCCCAGGGGCCCGGCTCCTCCGCGTTGCCGCGCAGGACCCAGAGCTCCGCGTCCTCCGGGTGCGCCGCGATCGCCCGCTCGATCGCGCGCTTGTAGGCGTCGTGCTTGGCCGACTCCTCCTCGGGCGGCGCCTCCTGCGCCGCGATCTGCTCGGCGCGGAGCGCGACGAACGTCGCCTCGCGCTTCGACGCGCCGGCTGAGAGCGTGCGCGCCTTCGCGATCGCCTCCGCGGCGGCGGTGTCGCGGTTCATGGCCTGTTCCGCCCGGGCGAGCCCCATCCACGCCATGGCGAGCTTGCCGTCCCGACGGATCGCTTCCCGAAAGGACCGGGCGGCCTCGATCCAGACGTAGGAATGAAGGTAGGCAAGGCCCTGGTCGTAGTACGCCTGCGCCTCCCCGGATGCCGTCGTGACTCTCTGCGAGATCTTCCCGATCCCCTCGCGGAGGGGAACCGCCCTCTCGAGGATTGCCGGGTCGACGTAGTCGCCGCCCGAGGCGCAGAGCGCGTGGGCCGCGCTCGCCGCCGCCGTTTCCTGTCCGGCCGCGCCCACGCTGCTCAGGAGCAGGAGGGCCGCGCCGATCACCGCCTTTTTCCTTCGCATCGCCGCCTCCCTGTGGATGTTACCGCCGCCGCGGCCGCCGGTGTCCAGGTCCCCCGCTGCGCATCCTTAGAATGCGCGGGTGACCCGCCCCCGCGACCCGCTCGAACGCTTCGCCGGCCCCGTCCGGAGCTGGTTCGGGGCGTCGTTCGCGGCCCCCACGCGGGCGCAGGTCAAGGGCTGGGCGCCGATCGTCGAGGGCCGCTCCACGCTGCTGCTCGCGCCGACGGGATCCGGGAAGACCCTCGCGGCGTTCCTCTACGCGATCGACCGCCTCATGTTCACGCCCGAGCCTCCGCGCAAGGCGCGCTGCCGGGTCCTTTACGTCTCCCCGCTGAAGGCGCTCGCGGTGGACGTCGAGCGCAACCTGCGGTCGCCGATCGCCGGCATCGCGGCGGCCGCGGAGCGCGAGGGCGCCGGCTACCGCGTCCCCTCCGTCGCCATCCGCAGCGGGGACACGCCGGACGCCGAGCGCGCCCGGATCGCGCGCACCCCGCCCGACGTCCTGATCACGACGCCCGAGTCCCTCTACCTCATGCTCACGTCGGCGGCGGGAGAGATCCTCGCGTCCGTGGACGTCGTCATCGTCGACGAGATCCACTCGCTCGTCGCGTCGAAGCGCGGCGCGCACCTGTTCCTCTCCCTCGAGCGGCTCGAGGTCCTCCGGTCGGGGCGCGCCCCGCTCCAGCGCATCGGGCTTTCCGCGACGCAGCGTCCGCTCGACGAGGTCGCCCGGCTCCTCGGGGGCGGGGAGGCCCGCGGCGTCAAGGGCGTCTGGAAGCCGCGCCCGGTCGAGATCGTCGACGCCGGCTCCCGCAAGCCGTTCGCATTGACCGTCGAAGTTCCCGTCGAGGACATGGCGCGGCTGGGAGAGCTCGAGGAGATCCCCTCCGGCCCGGCCTCCGCGGCGCCGGGGCGGCGTTCGATCTGGCCGTCGATCCACCCGCGGCTGGTCGAGCTCATCCGCGCGCACCGCTCGACGATGCTCTTCGTCAACAGCCGGAGGCTCGCCGAGCGCCTTGCGGCCGCGCTGAACGAGACGGCGGGGGAGGAGCTGGCGCTCGCCCACCACGGCTCGATCGCGCGGGACCAGCGTCTTGCCATCGAGGATCGCCTGAAGCGCGGGGAGCTGCCCGCCATCGTGGCCACCTCGTCGCTCGAGCTCGGCATCGACATGGGTGCGGTGGACCTCGTCGTCCAGATCGAGGCGCCGCCCTCCGTCGCCTCGGGGATGCAGCGGATCGGCCGAGGCGGTCACTCGGTCAACGAGGTCTCGCGCGGCATCATCTTCCCGAAGTACCGCGGCGACCTCCTCGCGTGCGCGGCGGCGACCGAGCGGATGTACGAGGGCCGCGTCGAGGAGACGTTCTACCCGCGCAACCCCCTGGACGTTCTCGCGCAGCAGATCGTCGCGATCGCCTCGATGGCGACGGCCGACGTCGATGAGCTCTTTGCGCTCGTGCGGCGCGCGGCCCCGTTCGCGGAGCTCCCGCGCGCCTCCTTCGAGGGCGTGCTCGACATGCTCTCCGGCCGCTACCCGTCCGACGAGTTTGCCGAGCTGCGTCCGCGCCTCACGTGGGACCGCGTCGGCGGAAAAGTCCGGGCCCGCGAGGGCGCGCGGCGCGTCGCGGTCGTCAACGCCGGGACGATCCCGGACCGCGGGCTCTACGGCGTGTTCCTCGCGGGGGACGACTCCGGCCGGAGCCGGCGCGTGGGGGAGCTGGACGAGGAGATGGTCTTCGAGTCCCGCCAGGGGGAGGTCTTCCTGCTCGGCGCCTCCTCGTGGCGGATCGAGGAGATCACGCACGACCGCGTGATCGTCTCGCCGGCCCCCGGCCAGCCGGGGAAGATGCCCTTCTGGCACGGCGACCGGCCGGGCCGGCCCGCGGAGTTCGGCCGGGCCATCGGCAAGCTCGCGCGGGAGCTCGTCGCAGAGCCGCGCCGGACGGCGGCCGTCCGGCTCAAGGAGGCGCACGGCCTCGACGAGCGGGCGGCCAACAACCTCCTCGCGTACCTCCACGAGCAGGCCGAGGCCACGGGCGAGGTGCCGAGCGACCGCGTTCTCGTGATCGAGCGCTACGTGGACGAGATCGGCGACTGGCGTGTCTGCCTCCTCTCGCCTTTCGGCGCGCGCGTGCACGCCCCGTGGGGGACCGCGGTGCTCGCCGCGCTGCGCCAGGAGAGCGGGGCCGACGTCGAGATGATGTGGTCGGACGACGGGATCGTCTTCCGCCTGCCGGAGAGGGACGAGCCCCCTGACATCGCCGCGTTCCTGCCCGATCCCGACGAGGTCGAGGACCGCATCGTCCGGAGCCTCGGGGAGACCTCGCTCTTCGCCGCGCGGTTCCGGGAGAACGCTGCTCGCGCGCTCCTCCTGCCCCGCCGCCATCCCGGCCGCCGCAGCCCGCTCTGGGCGCAGCGCAAGCGGTCCGCGGACCTTCTCGCCGTCGCGAGCCGCTACGGGACGTTCCCCATGATCCTCGAGACGTACCGCGAGTGCCTCCGCGACGTCTTCGACGTTCCCGCGCTCATCGACCTCCTCCGCGCGATACGGTCCCGCCGGCTGCGGGTCGTCACGGTCGACTCGCGGACCCCCTCCCCCTTCGCCGCCTCGCTCCTCTTCTCCTACGTCGCGAACTTCATCTACGACGGCGACGCCCCGCTCGCGGAGCGGCGCGCGCAGGCGCTGGCCGTGGACCAGGCGCAGCTGAAGGAGCTCCTCGGCGAGGCCGAGCTGCGCGAGCTGCTCGACCCGGAGGCGATCGAGAGCCTCGAGCGCGAGCGGCAGCGCCTCGCCGGCGCCCCCGCGCGGCATCCCGACGCCGTCCACGACCTCCTCCTCGCGATCGGCGACCTGACGGAGGAGGAGGTCCGCGCGCGGTCGGAGCCGGACGCGGCCGTGACCTCCTGGCTGGAGGCGCTCGTGGCGGAGCGGCGCGCGATCCGCTTCCGCGTCGGGTCGGAGGCGCGGTACGCCGCCGCGGAGGACGCTTCCCGGCTGCGGGACGCGCTCGGCGTCGTGCTCCCGCCCGGCCTGCCTGCCGCGTTCCTCCAGCCGGTGGCCGACCCGCTCGGCGACCTCGTCTCGCGCTATGCCCGCACGCACGGCCCCTTTCGGACGGAGGACGCCGCGTCGCGCCTCGGTCTCCCGGTGGCGCCGGTGCGCTCTGCGCTCGACAGCCTAGCGGCCCGGGAGAGAGTCCTCGAGGGAGAGTTCCTCCCCGGGGGCCGCGCGCGCGAGTGGTGCGACGCGGAGGTGC
>Ga0136614_10000962_pt1 | contig 16019 bp, 11 predicted proteins | sample AntDrymUQ2792106_2_FD_106643 | JGI IMG/M metagenome (GOLD analysis project Ga0136614, IMG submission 106643) | Polar desert sand microbial communities from Dry Valleys, Antarctica - metaG UQ279 (21.06) | ecosystem: Environmental > Terrestrial > Soil > Desert | place: Antarctica: Dry Valley... | reverse complement strand
CGGAATCGGGGCGACGGACAGCCGCTACGTGCTGTTGTTGAACGCGGACGCGTGGCTCGTCGGCGACGCGCTTCGCCGGTTGACCGAGTGTGCGGACTCCCGCCCGGCTGCGGCGTTCGTCGGACCGCGCCTCTCCAACCAGGACGGAACGCTGCAACCATCGGTCCGAGGCTTTCCGACGCTCTGGAGGCTGGCGACCGAGTACTTCGGCCTGCGCAAGCTCGCGCCACGCTCGCAGGTGCTGAACGCCTTCTACGCCGGCGGCTTCGACCACGACGAATGGCGTGACGTCGAGTCCGTGATGGGCTCGTGCATGCTCGTGCGCCGCGCCGCTCTCGCTGAGATCGGCCTCGCCGACGAGAGCTTCTTCCTCTTCAGCGAGGAGACCGACTGGCACTTCCGAGCCCGGCAGGCGGGGTGGGAGGTCGTCTTCTTTCCCGGCGCCGAGTGCGTCCACGTCCGCGGAGCGTCGCACGCGGGCCGTCTGTACCGGGAGAACCTCCGCGGGCTCTTGCGCTTTCTCCAGAAGCACCACGGCCTGCGCCAGGCGGAGTGGGCGAGGCGTCTGCTCCTCGCCGCGCTCCGGTTGCGAGCGGCGATCTTCCGCGGCGAGCGTGGGCGGACATACCGCGAGGCGGCGGCGTGGCTTGCTTCCGAAAACGTGGCGGAGCTCTTAGCGCGTTGACGAATATCGAGCTCTACTTCCGGCTGCTCTTCGGGACCGCGCTCGTGCTGGCGCCGGGCTGGGCGCTTGCGCGCGCGCTCGGCGTGCGCAGCTTCTCGGCGACGCTCGCCTGGTCGCTTACGCTCGTCTTCGCCGCGCTTGCGGCGACGTTCGCGCTCGGCTCCTCTCTCACCCTCGCCATCGTGCTCCTCGCCGTATCCGGGGTGGCGGCAGGGGCCGTCTGGTACCTCCGGAGGAACCGGCCGTCCGAGCGGATTCCCTGGCGCTGGGCCGCCGCCAGCGCCGGCGCCGCCCTCGGGATTGGCCTCTGGCGGGTCGCCGGGACGATCCAGGGCGACGGCCTCTTCCACCTCGCGCGCGCACGAAAGATTCTCGAGCTCGACGACCTCTCGCTGAAAGCGGTAGGCGAGTTCGCCGACGCGAGCCTCCACCCGGGCTACGCGTTTCCGCTCTGGCACGGCTTTCTCGCGCTCGTATCGCGCGTCTCCGGGGCGGACCTCGAGCTGGTGGTGCTCCATCTTCCCTCGATCCTCGCCGTGCTCGCGGTCGTGATCGCCTACGAGGCTGGCTGGGCGCTGTTTCGGAGCGTCTGGGCGGCAGGAGCCGTAGCGGGGGCGCAGGCCGGGATCATCTGCTTCGCGCCCGGGTCGGGCGGGGCGTATGCGTTCCTCGCGCTCCCCGCCACATCGTCGCGGCAGCTCCTGGTGCCTGCGGCGCTGGCGCTCGCACTTTCCGCTTTGCGCCTGCCTTCGCGCGCACTTCTCGCCTCGACCGCCGCCGCCGGCTTCGTGCTCGCAGTCGTGCACCCGACCTACGCGATCTTCCTCTGGATCCCGTTTGTCGGGTTCCTGCTCGTCCGCGCGCTCTGGACGAGACAGGACTTGCGTCCCGGTGGGGCAGCGCTGGCAGCGCTCGTGCTGCCCGCGGCGTTCTTCATGCTCTGGCTCCTCCCGATCGTCGCCGACACCGGGTCGGTCTCGCCTGACCGTGATGAGATCCGGCGCGCGTTCGAGCAGTACCCGGGCCAGCTCGACATTCGCTCGGAGACGAGCTACAGCCTCGCTCCGGAGGTGTTTACGCGGAGCGGGCCGGTCGCTGTCCTGGCGCTTCTGCTGATCCCGCTGGCCGCGTTTGCCGCTCGCAGGCGCTGGGCCGCGTTCGTGGTCGGCGGGTCGCTCGCCGTGCTCGTCTTCATGCTCGTCCCGCTTCTCTTCACCACCCTCTCCGATTTTGTTTCCATCTCCCAGGCTCGGCGCGCAGCCGGGTTCCTGCCGTTTGCTTTCGCCTTTGCCGGAGGGCTCGGCGTTCTCTCACGAGTCCTCTGGCCGTGGCTTCCGCCGATCGCCCTGGTGGCCGGCGCGGCTCTGCAGTACCTCTATCCGGGTGACTTCGACTACGCGTTCGACGACCCCGGGCCTGCATGGGTCGTGTGGTTCGCGGTCGTCGGCGGCGCTGCCGCCCTCGCTCTCGGCTTCATCCGGCGCAGCCGTCCTCCGGTGGAGGACACCGCCGGGCTCGCCGCCGTGTTCTTCCTGATTCCGGTCGTCGCGGTCGGACTTGCCAATTGGAGCCCACCCTCGACCCCCCCTCTGGGACTGCTCTCGCCGGGACTCGTCGAGGCGGTCCGGCAGAACGTGCCCGATCGCTCCGTCGTGTACTCGGATCAGGAGACGAGCTTCCGGATCGCCGCCTTTGCACCCGTCTACATCGCCGTGGCGCCGCCCGGTCACGTCGCCGACACAATGGTGAACCGGCCTTTCGAGCGGGCGCACGAGGCTCGCGAGTTTCTGAGAACCGGCGATCTGGTGATCCCGAGGCGCTACGGCGCGGAGTACCTCGTCGTCGATCGGGCGCGTGGGGGGCGCGACTTCGAACTTCCAGAGCTGTACCGCGACGCCCGTTTCGCCCTCTACCGCTTGCCGTCGCGTCCGTAGCCCCCGCCTCCGGGCGTCTCGATCCGGAGGAGGTCTCCGGGCTCGAGATCGACGGTCGCGAAGGCCGGCAGCTCCTCTCCGTTCAAGAGATTTCGGCCAGGTAGCCCGTCCGCGCCTCCGGCAGCTCCGCGTGGCGCGAGCCGGCGGCGCTGGGTCAGGAGCGACAGTCGGCAGGATTCGAGTACACGCAGCTCGCGGACGACTCCGTCCCCTCCGCGAGAACGCCCGGCGCCACCCGAGCCGTGGCGCAGCTCGTAGCGCTCGACGCGGAGCGGATAGGAGAGCTCGAGTGCCTCGACGGGAGTGTTGAGCGTGTTCGACATGGCGACATGGACCCCGGAAGGGCCGTCCGCCCCGGGACAGGCGCCTTGCCCTCCTGCGATGGTCTCGTAGTAGGTGAAGCGGTCGTTTCCGAGGACGACGTTGTTCATCGTCCCCTGACCCTGTGCGGGAACGGGGACCGCTTGCGCGAGCGCGGCGAAGACGACGTCCACGATCCGACTCGAGGTCTCCGTATTGCCTGCGGCGACAGCAGCGGGTGGCTGCGCGTTGACGAGACAGCCCGCGGGCGCGCGAACGGTGACCGGAGTGAAGGCCCCTCCCGAGGCGGGAAGGTCGGGCGCGGTCACGCAGCGAACCACATAGAAGCAGGCCGAGCGAGTGACCGCGAGCGGGCAGTTGAGATTGCCGTTGTGCTGAGGGGCGGTCCCGTCGAAGTCGACTTCGATCGAGTCCCCTGCGATCGTCACGGTGGCGTGGATCTCGAGCATCCCGTCCGGGGTCTCGAGCGCGTCCGCTCCCTCGAACCTGCCGTCGGGGAGGTCGCGAAGCGCTGTCGCGACGACTCTCTCGGAGTACGCGAGGAGCTCGGTCATCGCTTCCCTGACGCGTGTTTGTCCTCGTCGGATGCAGAGCTCGTCGACTCTGAGGTCGGCCAGCGTGTGCGCCGCGAGCTGCGCGCGTAGGTCGCCACGGCGCTCGTCCGGGTTGCGCATACGGCCGACTAGTTGCTCCAGCGCGGCCGCGTCGAGCCGCGTGGGTGGGATCACGACTCCTTCTTGCTCGAGGCTCGTCGATCCGGCGGGGAGGCTGCCCGGCTCCGAGCCACCGACGTCCGCGTGGTGCGCGCGTGAAACCGCATAGCCGAGCGCTGTCCTGGTGACGATCGTCAAGTCGGGAAGGTGCGTTCCACCCGCGTAGGGATCGTTGAGGATCCAGGGCTCCCCCGGCGCGGGATCCTGCTCGCGAACGGCTGCCACAGCCTCCGGCATCGCGCCGAGGTGAACCGGGATGTGCTCGGCCTGCGTGACCATGCGGCCCTGCTCGTCGAAGAGGGCCGTCGAGCAGTCGCGGCGCTCCTTGATATTGGCCGAGAACGCCGAGCGTACGAGCACCGCGCCCATCTCCTCTGCGATCGCGCGCAGGCCGCTGCCGATCACCTGCAGCTCGACAGGAATCACGTCTTTCTCCGCAACACGAGCGTCCCGTGTTGGTCGGTCTCGCCCGCCCAGCCCTCGGGAATCCAGGCCGTCGCCCCTGCGAGCTCCAGAACCTGCGGACCGCGTGCGGCGAGCACTTGCCCGACGATCTGGATCGGTGGCGCCGCGTGGATCTCCGCCGTGCGCACGGCAACGAGCTCGAGTGACCGAGCGGGGTCGGCGTAGCCGTACCGCTCCTCGTGCGCCTCGTGGAAGCGCTCGCGGAGCCGAGGCCCGAGGGGAACCGTGAGCTCGAATGACTGCCCTTCGTAGCGGAGGTCGGCCTCGCCTTCGTCAGGAAGCTCGCCCGCATGCGCGAGTGGCTCGACGTACGAGCGCACCGCGTCGCGCCGCTCGTCTGCGGCAACCAGGCCGAGCGCCGAGAGAACGCCCGCCGCCGCCGGGACGAGGACGGTCTTCATGCCCAGCTCGTCTGCGAGCGAACACGCATGGAGTGGTCCTGCTCCCCCGAACGCGACCAGCGCGAAGTCCCGCGGATCGAGCCCCTGCTCGACCGATACGACGCGCAGCGCGCGCACCATCTCCGCATTGACCACCTCGACCACGGCGACCGGATCCAGGTCTTCGAGCGCACGGCGCGCGGCGTCGATGTCGAGCACGATGTCGCCCGGCAACTCGGGCGGCAGTCGGCCGAGCAGGAGATTCGCATCGGTCACCGTCGGGCGCTCTCCTCCAAGCCCGTAGCAGGCGGGGCCGGGCGCCGCGCCCGCGCTCTCCGGGCCGACTCGTAGCGCGCCGCCGGAGTCCAGCCGCACGATCGAGCCGCCCCCCGCCCCGACCGTGTGCACCGCGAGCGTCGGAAGCCGAACTGGGAATCCTCCGACGGCTCTCTCGTGCTCGCGCCGGGGCTCGCCGTCCGTGATCGCGCAGACGTCGGTGGACGTCCCACCCATGTCGAACGTGAGCGCGTTCGGGAATCCGGCAAGAGACGCGATGCGGGCGGCTCCCACGACGCCTGCCGCGGGGCCGGAGAGGAGCGCAAAAGCCGCATGCTGCGCGGCCTCCTCCAGCGTGGCGAGCCCGCCCGAGGAGCGCATGACCAGCGGCGGCGAGATGCCTGCGCCCGCGCAGGCATCGGAAAGGGCGCGCAGGTATCCGGCTAGGACGGGACCGAGATATGCGTCCACTGCGGTTGTCGACGATCGCTCGTACTCGCGGAACTCGGGCGCGACCTCGTGGGAGGCGACGACGTGGGCATCGGGATACCGGCTCCGAAGCTCGGACGAAACCGCCTCCTCATGCCGGCTGTCCCGAAATGCGAATAGGAGGCAGACGGCGATCGCCTCGGCGTCGACCTCCGGGAGCGTCGCGAGATCGAGCGGCTCCAGCTCGCCGTCTCGCCCGATGCGACCACGCACGCCGACGCAGCGCTCGAGCGGGACGAGCGGCTCCAGATGCTCGGCACATGGCCGGTAGAGATGCGCGCGGGTCTGGCGTCGCAGATGAAGGACGTGCTCGAATCCTGCCGTCGTGACGAATGCGGTCCGCGCGCCGCGGCGCTCGAGCAGCGCGTTCGTGGCGATCGTCGTCCCGTGCGTGAAGCGGTCGATCGCCTGCGCGCCGACGGCAGCGGCAGCCTCGAGCACCGACTCCTCCTGATGTTCTCGCGTGGGCACTTTGGCGGTTCGCACCTCGCCGTCGGTGACGAATACCGCGTCGGTAAACGTTCCACCGACGTCGATCCCGAGCGCGCGCATCGCCGCATTCTCGCGTGACGGCATGTCGCGGCCGCGAAGCGGACGCCTTCAGGGGTTTTCGCGCAGACCGGAAGTCCGCGTTAGCGGATTCCGGTCTTGCGCACGAGTAGAGTGGGAGCCGACTGTGGATCGTCTCGTCTGCCTCGGGCTCAGCCACCGCACCGCCCCTGTCGAGCTGCGCGAGCGCGTGGGCGCGCTCGGGCTCGGGACCGAGCGCTGCCCGGGAGTCGAGGAGCACGTCTCTCTCACCACCTGCTATCGGGTCGAGCTCTATGCGTACCTCTCCAGAGGTGTCGAGGAGGCGCGCGAGGAGCTGATCGGCGTACTCGCGGGCACGCACAGGGTCGACCGGAGCCTGCTCACCGACCACCTCTACGTTCACGCAGGCGAGGACGTCGCGCGACATCTCTGCCGGGTGTCGGCCGGGCTCGACTCGCTCGTGCTCGGCGAGTCCGAGATCCTGGGGCAGGTCGGCGATGCGTTCGCCGAGGCGCGCACCTCCGGAACCGCAGGGCCCGTGCTTTCGCTGCTCTTCCGCACCGCTGTCGCCTCCGGTCGGCGCGCACGCTCCGAGACACGTATCGGAGCGAATCCCGCGACCGCGAGCTCGATGGCGCTCGCGCTCGCCGAAGGCGCTCTCGGCGATCTCCGCGACCGCAGCGTGCTGGTCGTCGGAGCCGGACGTATCGCGGTGCAATCCCTGACGGCGGCCAGAGGCCGCGGTGTCACCCGAGCCGCCGTGGCCAACCGCACGCGCGCGCGGGCTTTGGAGGCGGCCGAGCCGTTCGGGGCCGAGGCGTACGGGCTCGAGCAGCTCGCGGACGTGCTCGAATGGGCGGACGTGGTCGTGACGGCGACGTCCTCGGAGAACCCGGTCGTGAGCGCCGAAATCGTGCAGAAGGCGATGTCGAGCCGCGCTGACCGTCCGCTTGTCCTCGTGGATCTCGCGGTTCCCGCAGATGTGGAGCGGAGCGCCGGCGCGGTTCCCGGTGTCCGGCTCTTCGACGTCGACGACCTTCGCGCCGGCCTCGACGACACGATCGGATCGCGCCTGCGCGAGGTTCCGAGCGTCGAGGCCATCGTCGAGGACGAGGTCGAGCGCTTCGAGTGGCGCTACGGCGAGCTCGAGGTGGAGCCGCTCGTGGCCTCCATCCGGCGGCAAGCCGAGGAGATTCGGAGGCACGAGGTCGACCGGACGCTTCGGGATCTCGGCGACGTCGACCCGGAGACCGTCGAGCGGATCGAGCATCTTTCTCGCGCTCTCGTCAAGAAGCTCCTGCACGAACCCACGCTGCGCTTGCGCGAACGGGCAGGCGCAGGGGAGGCGGACGGGACCGCCGCGACGATCCGCGAGCTGTTCGGGCTCTCCGCGCCGCGCGATCCGTGAGTCCCGAGACGGCGGCGCCTGCCGTCGCCGCAGTGGTGCTCGGCACGAGAGCGTCGGCGCTCGCACGGGCGCAGACCGAACGCGTCGCAGAATCGCTTCGGCAAGCATGGCCTGAGATCGCCTGCCGGACGAAGCCGGTCGCCACGCGCGGTGACCGAACCCAGGCAAGCGGCGTGCCGCTTCCAGCGATCGGCGGGAAGGGCCTCTTCACGGCGGAGCTGGAGCAGGCGTTGCGCGCAGGCACGATCGACCTCGCCATCCACTCCCTCAAGGACCTGCCCACCGACGAGACGCCAGGCATCACGCTCGGCGCGGTCTGCCTGCGGGAGGACGTCAGGGACTGCCTCGTCGCTCGGGATGGGATGGGGTTGCACGAGCTCCCGCCGGGAGCGGTCGTCGGGACGAGCAGCCTGCGCCGCGCCGCGCAGCTCCAGGTCTTGCGCGAGGATCTCGATATCCGCTCGATCCGAGGGAACGTGGACACGCGGGTTCGCAAGGTGCGAGACGGGGAGTTCGACGCGGTGGTACTCGCCGCAGCGGGCGTCCTCCGGCTCCGGCTCGAGGACGCGGTGACGGAATGGTTGGAAGCCGACACGATGCTCCCCGCGCCGGGTCAGGGCGCGCTCGGAGTGCAGTGCCGCGCCGATGACGAGCGCATTCTTACTCTCCTGGCGGCGATCGACGATCCCGGAGCCCGTGCCGAGACGACAGCAGAGCGCGTGTTTCTCCGGACGCTCGGCGCCGGCTGCACCGCCCCGGTCGCCGCCCATGCGGTAGCGATCGACCCCGAACCAAGTGGCACAGTGTCACAAGGTCGGGTTCGGTTGAACGCGCTCGTCGCCAGTCCGGATGGCGGGCGGGTGGTTCGCGTCGCGGGCGAGGGTGAGCCCGAGGAGCTGGGGGAGCGCCTGGCGCTTGAAGCGCTCGCCGCGGGCGCGGGCGACATCCTCGGGGCGATCCGGGGGGCGCAGCCGCTTCACGCCAGACGCATCGTCGTCACGCGCCCGCGCGACCAGGTCGGCCCGCTCGCCGACGCGCTCGAGCGACTCGGCGCCACCGTTCTCGCAGTGCCGCTCGTCGAGATCGCGCCGATCGAAGACGCTAGCGCTCTCGACGCGGCGCTCGCGCGGATCGAGAGCTACGACTGGGTGGTGTTCACGAGCGCGAACGGTGTCGCGGGCGCGCGACAGCGGCTCGCCGGCACGTCTTTGCCCGAGGGGACGCGCGTGGCCGCAGTCGGTCCTGCGACCGCAGAGGCTGTCCGGACACTTGGGGTAGAAGCAGCGTTCGTCCCCGATCGCTTCGCGGCGGAGGAGATCGCCGCCGGCCTCGGACCTGTCCAGGGCGTGCGCATCCTGCTTCCGCAGGCTGACATCGCGTCGCCGAGCCTCGCCGTCGAGCTTCGCTCCCGAGGCGCGGTCGTGGACGCTGTGGCCGCCTACCGGACGATCGCCATCGAGCCGTCTCAGGACGACATGCTGGAGCTCGAGCGTGGTGTCGACGCGATCGTCCTTGCGAGTGGATCCGCCGCGCGCAGCCTCGCAGCGTCGCGTGTCGGAAGAGTCGCCGAGAGCGCCGTCGTCGTCTGCATCGGCCCGAAGTCGGCCCAGGCCGCGCGGGAGGCAGGGTTGCGCGTCGGTCTTGTCGCCGACGAGGCGAACGCCGAGGGCATCATTGACGCTCTCACATCTCACTTCTTGAAGAGCGCAAGCGTGGGGAGCCCATGACGGAGTTCGCAGAGACAAGTCCACTCGACGCCCTTCGGCTCGATCCCGGAGCGCATCGGCCTCGCAGGCTGCGCCGGACGCCGGCGCTTCGAGATCTCGTCCGCGAGACCACGCTCGCGCCCGACGACTTCATCTACCCCTTCTTCGTCGTTCCCGGTGAGGGCGTGCGGAAGCCGGTGCCCTCGATGCCGGGGATCGATCAGCTGTCGGTCGACGGTCTCGCGCTCGAAGCCGCAGACCTCGAGGCGCTCGGCATCAAGGCTGTGCTGCTCTTCGGGATTCCGAGCGCCAAGGACGCTATGGGGCTCGAGAGCTTCGCGGACGACGGTGTCGTTCAGCAGGCAATCGGCGTGCTGAAGGAGGCGAGCCCCGAGCTTGTCGTCATCACCGACGTCTGCATGTGCGAGTACACCGACCACGGCCACTGCGGCCTGCTCGATGCGGACGGCTATCTCCTGAACGACGAGACGCTCGAGCTCAACGCCCGCATCGCCGTCTCGCACGGTGAGGCTGGGGCTGACATCGTCGCGCCCAGCGGGATGATCGACGGCATGGTGGGCGCGATTCGGACCACGCTCGACGGCGCCGGGCTCGAGAGCGTCGCGGTGCTCTCGTACGCGGTCAAATACGCGTCCGCTTTCTACGGCCCGTTTCGCGACGCGGCGGAGAGCGTGCCGGCGTTCGGAGACCGCAGGACGCACCAGATGGATCCCGCGAACGCGCGCGAGGCGCTGCGCGAGGCGGCGCTCGACGTCGAGCAGGGGGCCGATGGGCTCGTGGTGAAGCCTGCGCTCGGATATCTCGACGTCGTTCGTGCCGTGCACGACCGCTTTCCGGAGCTTCCCCTCGCCGCCTACAACGTGAGCGGGGAGTACGCGATGGTGAAGGCCGCAGCGGCGAACGGGTGGCTCGACGAGCGCGCGGTCGCGCTCGAGATCCTCACCGGAATCCGTCGCGCCGGAGCCGATCTCGTTGTCACGTACCACGCGAAGGACGCGGCTCGTTGGATCCAGTGAGCTCGCGGGTGCGGGTCGATGACCGGCCTGAGGAGGTCTCGGACGAGGTCGACGTCGCCGAACACGGGCGGACTGCCGAAGGCGAGCCGACCTCGCTCGACCGCCGGCTCTTCATGCAGCTCCAGGCCTTCGGGGGCGCGTGCGACACGGCCGCGCTCGTGTCGTCTCTCGAGGTCGCGGGCGTCGAGGGGGTTCTTTACGAGGACGTCAACGATCCGACCGGAGTCGCCCTGCTCACGCTGAGCGAGAACCCGGACGCGTTCGTATCCGAGCTCCGCGGGTTCCTGCAAGCGGCTCCGTTCGGGGAGCTCGAGCCGAAGCCCGAGCTGACGATGCTCGGGAGGACCTACGCGATCGGGCACGAGCAGGACCTCGACGAGGCGCTCGTCGAGCGTCCTCGCGGCCGTGTGCTCGATTCCGAGCTTCGGTGGGGGATCTGGTACCCGCTCCGCCGCGCCGGCTCGTTCGAGCAGCTCTCTCGGAAGGAGCAGAACGCGATCCTCATGGAGCACGGAGGCGTCGGTATGGCCTTCGGCCGGGCGGGTCTCGGGTACGACATCCGATTGGCATGCCACGGCTTGGACAAGCTCGACAACGACTTCGTCGTAGGGCTTCTCGGCCCCGAGCTGCACCCGCTCTCGATCATCGTCCAGCGGATGCGGAAGACGCGGCAAACATCGCTCCACCTCGAGCGGCTAGGCCCGTTCTTCGTCGGCAGGGTCGCATGGCAGAGCAGTCGCGCCTAGCTCGGACATCGCCCGCGGAGGCGGATACCGAGCCGACGTCTCCATTTCTCCGCGCGTGCAAAGGTCTTCCCGCCGAGCGCACCCCGGTCTGGCTGCTGCGTCAAGCAGGCAGGTATATGCCCGAGTACCGGGCGTTGCGCGAGCAGCACTCGATGCTCGACCTCATCGGGTCGCCCGAGCTCGCGGCGCAGGTGACGCTCATGCCGGTGGACGCGTTCGGCGTCGACGCGGCGATCGTCTTCTCCGACATCCTGCCGCCGCTCGTGGGCATGGGGCTCGAGCTGGACTTCGTCAAGGGCGATGGGCCGAAGATCGCGAACCCGATTGCGAGCACGCGCGACGTCGATCTGCTCGGGACGCCTCCCGCGGAGGAGACGATGTCGGGGACGCTCGGCGCGATCATGCTCGTTCGCCGAGAGCTCGAGTCGCGCGACATTCCGGTGATCGGGTTCGCGGGTGCTCCCTTCACGCTCGCGAGCTACGCCATCGAGGGCGGTACGTCGAAGGACTTCTCGACGACGAAGGCGTTCATGCTCTCCGAGCCCGCGGCGTGGAGACGCCTGCTGAACAAGCTCGCGACGGTGCAGGCCGATTACCTGCTGGCCCAGGCGCGCGCGGGCGCGCAGGCGCTGCAGGTGTTCGACTCGTGGGCGGGAAGGGCGCTCGGACGCGAGGACTACCTCCGCTACGTGGCGCCGGTGAACCGCGACCTCTACGCCGCTGTCGCTAGCGCGGGTGTTCCCGTCATCAACTTCTCGCTCGGGGTGAGCGCGTATCTCGCGGAGGCGGCGGCCTGCGGGGGCGACGTGATCGGGCTCGACTGGCAGCTTCCGCTCGACGAGGCGTGGGCGGTGCTGGGTCATGAGCGGCCGGTGCAGGGGAACCTCGACCCCGCCTCGTTGCTCGCGCCGTGGGAGGTGCTCCGGTCGCGGGTCGACGACGTGCTCGAGCGCGCAGCCGGCCGCCCCGGACATGTTTTCAACGTCGGACACGGGCTCGTGCCGCAGACGCCGGTCGACAACGTGCGGCGCCTGGTCGAGCACGTGCGGGAGCAGAGCTCGAGATGACGACTGGCGTGCTCGTGATGGCTTACGGCGGCCCTGATTCGCTCGAGGAGATTCCGGGATATCTCGCAGACATTCGCGCGGGGCGGCCTACCCCGCACAAGGTCGTCCAAGAGATCACGGAGAACTACCGCGCGATCGGCGGCCGCTCGCCCCTCCTCGAGGTGACGCGCAGGCAGGTGGACGCGCTGGCGGAAGAGCTCGGCGACTCATATCGCTGCTACCTCGGCATGCGCCATTGGGCGCCCTGGATCGAGGAGGTCGTCGGCCAGATGCTGGTCGAAGGCGTCACGCACGCGGTCGGCATCGTGCTCGCTCCGCAGTTCAGCGCGCTGTCCGTGGCGAAGTACCAGCAGAGAGTCGCCGACGGGCTGGATCTGTACCGCGGCAGCATCGCCTTTCGGCACGTCTCGAGCTACCACGACGCGTCCGGCTTGATCGAGGCGTTCGTCGCGCGCGTCGCCGAAGGGCTCTCCCGCTGGCCCGAGAGCGAGCGCGACCGAGTGCACGTCGTCTTCACCGCGCACAGCCTTCCCGAACGGTTGCTCGCAAATGGCGATCCGTACGGCGTGCAATGCCTGGAGACGTCGGGGCTCGTGGCTGCGGGGGCGGGGCTCTCCGACGAGCGCTGGTCCTGGAGCTACCAGTCCGCCGGGCGCACTCCGGAGCCCTGGGCCGGACCTGACCTCGGCGAGCATCTCGCGGACCTCGCCGGTCGCGGCATTCGAGACGTCGTCGTCGTGCCGGTGGGCTTCGTGTCCGACCACGTCGAGGTCCTCTTTGACATCGACATCCGGGCCCGCGCGCGAGCCGACGAGCTCGGGATGCGGCTCGAGCGTCCACCCGCCCTGAACGACGATCCCGTGTTCATCGGCGCCCTCGCGGAGCTCGTGCGGAGTCGCGCGGCGTGAAGGCTGTCGTCGTCGGGGGAGGCCTCGCCGGCCTCGCTGCCGCGTACCGCCTCGAATCCTTGCTCCCCGAGGCAGAGATCGTCCTCGTCGAGCGAACGGAGCGAGTGGGGGGAGCGCTCCTCACGGAGCGGGCGGACGGCTTCGTCATCGAGGGCGGGCCGGACAGCTTCCTGTCGCGCAAGGAGCGAGGGGTGGGACTCTGCAAGGAACTGGGGATCGCCGACGAGCTCGTGGGGCGGAGGCGCGAGAACGCGCGGAGCTATGTGCGCCGGGGATCCGAGCTCCACCAACTCCCGGAGGGCCTCACGGGCATGATCCCGACCGACCTCGACTCGCTGGCAGAGAGCACGCTGCTCTCGCAGGCGGGGCGGGAGCGCCTGGCAGCCGAGGTCGACCTTCCTCCCGAGCCGCCCGGAGCCGACGAGTCGATCGCGTCGTTCGTCACTCGCCGGCTCGGACAAGAGGCATATGAGCGGCTCGTCGAGCCGCTGATGACAGGCATCTACGGCGGTGACGGGGCGCAGCTCTCGCTGCAGGGGACCTTCCCGAACCTGCGCTCGCTCGAGCTCGAGCATGGCAGCGTGATCCGTGGGCTCGGCGCGCAATCCGCGGCGAGTGCGGGCTCGTACCCACCCTTCGTCACGCTGGCGTCTGGAACGCAGACGCTGGTCATTCGACTTGCCGAACGCCTCCGGCGTACCCGCGTGTTGACCGGCAGAGTCGCCCTCGGCGTGCGACGCGGAGATCGCGGCTACGAGGTCGAGCTCGACCAGGGCGAGCGTCTTCACGCCGACGGCGTCGTGGTCGCTGTTCCCGCATTCGCGGCTGCAGGGCTTCTCGCGGACTTCGATCCCGATCTCGCAGCCGTTCACGCGGAGATCCCGTATGCCTCCTCGACAGTCGTCACGCTCGGCTATCGGGAGGAAGATGTTGCGCATCCGCTGGACGGCTACGGCTACGTGGTGCCGCGTGCGGAGGGCTCGGACGTTCTCGCATGCAGCTGGAGCTCGAGCAAGTGGGAAGGGCGCGCGCCCGAGGGCTCGGTGCTGATCCGCGTCTACGCCGGCCGCTTCGGCGGGCGGGACGTCACCCTCGACTCGGACGATGAGCTCGTCGCGCTCGCTCGGGACGAGCTGCGGCTTCTCGAGATCGAGGCGGATCCCTACCTGTCCCGCGTGCATCGCTGGCCCCGCGGGATGCCGCAGTACGTCCTCGGACACCCCGAGCGCCTCGAGCGGATCGAGTCGGCGCTCGCCGACATTCCCGGGCTCGCGCTAGCCGGAGCCGCCTACCGAGGGGTTGGCATCCCAGACTGCATCTACTCCGGCGAGGAGGCCGCGCGCTCGCTCGCGGAGTCGCTCGCGCGCATCCCCGGATGAGGCGCGAGACTTCCGAGCGGCTCTTCGCCGAGGCTCTCGACCTGATGCCGGGTGGTGTCTCGTCCCCCGTGCGTGCGTTCCGAGCGGTCGGCGGCAACCCGCTCTTCATCGAGCGCGGCGAAGGCGCGTACCTCGTCGACGTCGACGGGAACCGCTACCTCGACTACGTCCTCTCCTGGGGTCCTCTGATCCTCGGACACGCACATCCGCGGGTCGTTGCGGCGCTCGAGGAAGCGGTGCGCCGCGGGACCAGCTACGGCGCGCCGAGCCCGCTCGAGCTCGAGCTCGCCCAACTCATCCGCGACGCGCTGCCGAGCGTCGAGCTCGTGCGCTTCGTGAGTTCGGGCACCGAGGCGACGATGAGCGCGCTCCGGGTTGCTCGCGCGTTCACGGAGTGCTCGAAGATCGTGAAGTTCACCGGCTGCTACCACGGCCACGCGGACTTGTTGCTCGTGCAGGCGGGCTCGGGGGTCGCCATGCTCGGGCTTCCGGACTCGCCGGGCGTGACTACTGGCGCGGTCGCGGACACGCTGATGGCGCCGTACAACGATCTCGAGGCGGTCGAGCGACTGTTCGCGGAGCACCGAGGCGAGATCGCGGCGGTCATCGTCGAGCCGATCGCGGGGAACATGGGCCTCGTCGCTTCCGCTGAGGGTTTCCTGCAGGGCCTGCGCGCGTTGACCGAAAGTGAGGGCGCGCTTCTCGTCTTCGACGAGGTGATGACCGGCTTTCGTGTCCATCCGGGCGGCGCTCAGGCGCTGTACGGGATCACCCCGGACCTGACGACGCTTGGCAAGGTGATCGGAGGCGGCCTTCCTGTGGGCGCCTACGGCGGCCGACGCGAGATCATGGAGCTGGTCGCGCCCGCGGGGCCCGTGTACCAGGCGGGAACGCTGTCGGGCAACCCGCTGGCGATGACGGCCGGGATCGAGACGCTGCGCGAGCTCGGCGAGCCGGGGGTGTGGGACAAGATCGTCTGCGCAGGAGAGCGGCTTCGCGCCGGCCTCGGCGACGCGGCGACCGAGGCCGGGATCGCCGCCCAGCCGATTCACATCGGGACGATGTTCGGGCTCTTCTTTGCCGAGTCCCCGATCCAGAGCTGGGAGGACGCGAGGCTGGCCGACACCGAGCGCTTCGCCGCGTTCCACCGCGCGATGCTCGAGCACGGCGTCTACCTGGCGCCCTCGCAGTTCGAGGCGTGGTTCCTCTCGACCGCACACGGCGACGACGAGATCGACGCGACGATCGCAGCTGCCCGTGAAGCGCTCACCTCGTACGACCGGCGGGGTCAGGCTTCAGCCTGATCCCAAGTGTGTTCGCGCGGCCCTCTACCCTTGGCGCTCGATGAAGGTGCTGCTCGTCACGCTCTATTTCCCGCCCGCGGGCGGCGGCGGCGTGCAGCGTCCGCTGAAGCTCGCGCAGTACCTGCCCGCGCTCGGGATAGAGACCCACGTGCTCGCGCCGGACGACCCGAAGTGGGTGCACCGGGATCCCGATTTGCGAGTCCCGACCCAGGCCTGGATACACCGCGTCCGCTACTTGGGCCCGAAGGCGCGGAAGCCGACCGAGGAGCTCGCCGCCCTGGATGGGCTCAGCCGCGCGTTGCTGCAGGCGCAGATCACTGCTCGTCGCCTGCTTCTGCCCGACGCGAGCGTGACCTGGAATCTCACCGCGATCCCCGCGGCCATACGGATCGTGCGGCGTGAGAAGATCGACGCCGTTCTGACCACGTCTCCGCCCGGTTCGATCCACCTGGTAGGCGCGGCGGTCAAGCAGGCGACGGGCGTCCACTGGCTCGCGGATCTTCGCGACCCGCTTGTCGCGAACCAGCACCGGCGCGCTGACACCACCGCGACTCGCGCACGTCAGGCAGCGAACGAGCAGCTCGCGCGCCTCGTCGCGCGACGGGCTGATGCGATCTCATGCGTGTCGGAGGCGATCGCCGAGGAGGTGCGGGGGCTCGTTCCACGTGGG
>Ga0136614_10000960_pt1 | contig 16032 bp, 18 predicted proteins | sample AntDrymUQ2792106_2_FD_106643 | JGI IMG/M metagenome (GOLD analysis project Ga0136614, IMG submission 106643) | Polar desert sand microbial communities from Dry Valleys, Antarctica - metaG UQ279 (21.06) | ecosystem: Environmental > Terrestrial > Soil > Desert | place: Antarctica: Dry Valley... | reverse complement strand
GACCGTGTTGAGATGCGGCCGGACGAGCTCGCGGGTGAGCACCAACACAGGGCGGGCCTTGTCGAGTTGCGCAATGTGAATCGGGCGCATCAGCCCGGCGCAAGGGGCTGGGTAACCGCGTACTCGGCCAGCCCTCCGAGCTCCGGATCTGGACCGGTGCGAGCGAGTATCTCGGCGTCACGTGCCGCGATCACCCGCCGGCGCTCTCGCTCCAGGGCGCGCGTCACCACCGCAGCGCGGCTCCGCTCGGAGCCCGACTCGACAACGTCGTCGACGAACGCGACGAGATCGTCGGACAGACGCACCGCGATCTGCTTGCTCATACCGAAATGGTACCAGTCCGGGATGCATCACGCAGGATCCGAGCACGGACGGTCGAGGAGCGCTCGGCATCGCGGGGGCCACCAGATGCTGTCTGGTTACGGGCCTTGCGTCGTGCGCCCTCAGCGCGCACAGCAGCCCTCCAGGTGATCGTTCACCAGCCCGCAGGCCTGCATCAGCGCGTACGCCGTGGTCGGCCCGACGAAGCGGAATCCGCGCCGCTTGAGCTCCTTCGCCAACGCGGTGGAGTCGGGCGTGACCGCCGGGACGTCGGCCATCGCCCGCGGCGCCGGGCGCCCGTCCGGATCCGGCGCGAACGACCAGATCAACGCGCTGAGATCCTCGACCTCCGCCGCCGCGCGCGCGTTGGCGATCGTCGCCTCGACCTTGGCCCGGTTGCGCACGATGCCCACGTCGCCCATCAGCCGCTCCACGTCGGCGGCCCCGAACGCCGCGACGGCGGCGATCTCAAAGCCCGCGAACGCCGCCCGGAAGTGCTCGCGCTTGCGCAGGATGGTCAACCAGGACAGGCCGGACTGGAACGCCTCCAGGCAGAGCCGCTCGTAGAGGGCGTCGGCGCCATGCACCGGCCGGCCCCATTCCTCGTCGTGGTAGCGGGCGTAGTCCGGCGTGCTCGCCCCCCACGCGCAGCGCGGCCGACCGTCTTCGCCCGTGACGACGTCGGATGGCTCCCGCACCGCGCGCACGCTATAGGGTCCGGCCGGCATGTACGAAAGCCACAGGAGTGATGTGAGTTGAGCGTCGCGCCGGATCGCAACCTCGCGCTGGAGCTGGTGCGCGTGACCGAGGCCGCCGCGCTGGCGAGCGCGCGCTGGATCGGCCGCGGGGACAAGGAGGCCGCCGACCAGGCGGCGGTGGACGGCATGCACGCGGTGCTCCACACGATCCACATGCAGGGCGTCGTGGTGATCGGCGAGGGGGAGAAGGACGAGGCCCCGATGCTCCACAACGGCGAGGAGATCGGCGACGGCAAGCCGCCGGAGGTCGACGTCGCGGTCGACCCGCTGGAGGGCACCCGCCTGTGCGCGCTGGGCATGCCGAGCGCGATCGCGGTGATCGCGCTGGCCGAGCGCGGCACGATGTTCGATCCGGGCCCGGTCGTCTACATGGAGAAGATGGCGGTCGGCGACCGCTTCGCCGACCTGCTCGACCTCGATCGCCCGCTGGAGAAGACGGTCGAGCTGATCGCCGAGCGCAAGGGCACCGACGTCAACGACGTGATGGCCGTCGTGCTCGACCGCCCGCGCCACACGGAGGGCATCGACGCCATCCGCAAGGCCGGCGGCCGCGTGCAGCTGATCACCGACGGCGACGTCTCCGGCGCGCTGAACGCCGTCTCGCCCGACCGCAAGGCCGACTTCCTATGGGGCATCGGCGGCACGCCGGAGGGCGTCATCACCGCCGCGGCGGTCAAGTGCATCGGCGGTGCGCTGGTGGGGCGGCTCTCCCCGCGCGACGACGCCGAGCGCGAGGCGGCGACCGCCGCGGGCTGCGACCTGACCCGCGTGCTGACGCACGACGACCTCGTGCGCGGCGAGGACGTCTTCTTCTCCGCCACCGGCGTGACCGACGGCGACGTGCTCGGCGGCGTGCGCTACGAGGGCACGCGGGGGGCGAGCACGGAGTCGCTGGTCATGCGCTCGCGCTCGGGCACCGTGCGCCGGATCCAGTCGCGCCACGACCGCGGCAAGCTGCGCGCGCTGACCGGCTACGCCCGCGGCTAAGCCTGAATCCACCGATTCTCGCGGCGCCTCGGCGTCGTGGCCGTTCGCTAGGACCGAGCCGCCGCAAACCAGGTGGGTCACCACATGGATGTGCGGCGGATCGCCCCTGGCTCGGCCACGACGCCGAGTCATCCACGATGATCGGCGGATCCAGGCTGAGTCAACCGCGCCGGCGGACCAGCAGCGCCAGGACGAGCGCGGCGCCGGCGGCGAGCGCGCCGACCAGCGGCCACGGCGTGTCGCCCACCGTGACGTCGGCGGACTCCTGCGGGCCGCCGCCGTCGGCTCCCGCGCGCGCGCCCGACTCCGGCACGGCGAAGCGGCCGACCGCCGACTCCTCCAGGTCGAGCTTCGCGAGCGAGCGCAGGAAGCCGTGGGTGACGAGGACGTGGATGCGCGACTGCGTGTTGGTGTAGAACCAGCGCGCGACCCGCAGCGCGATCGCGGGATAGAACGAGGCGATCTCGACCTCGACGTGGACGCGCGCCCGGCCGGGCGCGTCCCCGGGGCAGCGGCGGACGTCGATCTCCAGGAAGCCGTCGGCGCCGCGGCCCTCCGACGCGACGAGGATGCCGTCGCGGATGCGCCAGCGCACGATCCCGCGGTCGGCGTCCATCGAGTACTCCGGCGCGTGGAAGCGCAGCAGCACGAACGGGCGCGCGATCAGCACGACGGCGCGCTCGGTGGGCGTGTAGGCGACGCGGATGAGGCCGAGCGTGACGCGCGAGAGGTAGCGCCAGTACGTCCGCGCCAGGCGCTCGAGGTGCATCGGGGTCCAGATCGCCTGGAGCTCGCCGGTGGGCATCGAGATGTCGGCCGCCTGGATCGAGCGCACCGCGCCGCGCTCGTCCATCACCGTGTGCTGCGCCGGGTCGCGGATCACCGAATCGGCGACGCGCCGCTCGCCTGCGCCGTTGAGCAGCTTCACGGCCGCGATCATCTCACGGCCAGGTCGGGCCGTGATCGCCGGGCTCGGATGGCTCGTAGGATGGGAGGAGGGACGCCGCATTCCACGAAGCGTCCGAGGCATGGTGAACAGTCCGTGAAGGGTCTGGCGATCAGGGACGTCGCGGCGCGCACCGGGCTCGCCGCGGGCACGATCCGCATGTGGGAGCAGCGGTACGGCTTCCCGGCGCCCGAGCGTGCCGCGTCCGGCTATCGCGTGTACCGGCAGGACGACGTCGAGCTGCTGCGCCGCGCGGTCGCGTTCCGAGCGGGTGGCCTGTCCGTTTCCGCCGCTCTGGAGCGTGCGCGGGGGCTGGCCGGCGCCACCGACCGGCCGTCCATCTACGGCGCGATCGTCGCCGCCGACGCGCCCGTTGGGCCCCGGGTGCTGCGCAAGCGGACGCTACTCGCGCTCTCGCGCGCGATCGAGGACGAGACGCTGGCGCGGGCGGCGCGACCGGTCGTGTTCGGCGCCTTCCAGCAGGTTCGCAACTACCGCGCCGTCGCGCACCGCTACCGGCGGCTGGCCGAGAACGCGGACGCGGCGGTGGTGTTCGCCGACTTCCCGGGGGCGCGGGAGCCGGCCGGCGCGCCGGCCGAGGTGCCGATCGCGCGCGACGCCGCGCTCGGCAACGAGTGGGCGGTGGTCATCGACGCGCCCGGCTTCGCGGCCTGCCTGCTGGCCTGGGAGCGGCCGCGCTCGCCCGAAGAGGAGGCGCTGCCCGACCGCGAGCGTCGCTTCGAGTCGCTCTGGACCATGGATCCCGTCGTCGTGCGGCGGGCGGCGCTGGTCGCCTGCTCGCTGACGCGCGCGGCGTGCCCCGAGTTGGCGGAGCGGATCGAGCGCACGCTGGCCGACCGGCCGCTCGCCGTGGAGGCGCCCGCGCCCGGGCTGACGGCGCTCACGAACCGGCTGGTCGCCTACCTCGACGCATGACCGGCGGGCGAGGGGAGGGGGGACCGGTGGTGGCCGCCGGGTGCGTTACGACGTTGGGGTCCTATGACGCCCCGAACGTCGTGAGCGCCGCCGTCGCGCGCGGGCTCACGACGCTGGGCACGTCACGCGACCCGCCGGCTCCCGACCGGGCCCTCCCTCGATGCGGCAGTTGACGTAGACGCTCGGCCCGCCGCTCTCACCCCGCGAACCGCCACGCGCTCTCCCAGAACGCCAGCTCGTGCTGACTCGACGCCCGGAACGCCGCGTGCATCCGCTCCACCGCCTCCGTGCCCGCCCCGGCGTCCGCGCCCGCCGCGTCGGTCAGCTCTCGCGCCCAGGAAGCGAGCGCGTGGAACTCTGGATCGGCGTAGGTCGCGATCCAGGCCGCGTAGCCGCTGTGGTCGGGCACGCCCGCCGCGGCGAGGCGCTCGCCCAACTCCGCGTAGCCCCACATGCACGGCAGCAGCGCGGCGACGAGCTCGGCGTAGTCCCCGAGCGTCGCGGTGCGCAGCAGGAAGTCGGCGTAGCCGGCCGTCGCGGGCGCGGACGGCTCGGCCTCCAGCTCGGCCACCGTGATCCCCCAGCGCTCGGCGAACCCCTCGTGCAGCGTCATCTCGGTCTCCAGCACCGACTGGGCGAGCGCGGCGAAGCGGCGCATGTCGGCGACACGCGGCGCGCGCGCCGCGCCGAGTGCGAGCAGGCGCCCGTAGTCGATCAGGAAGCGGTAGTCCTGGCGGACGTAGAAGCGGAAGCGCCCCTCGTCGAGCGTGCCGTCGCCGATGCCGCGGACGAACGGGTGAGCGTGCTGAGCCTCCCAGACGTCGGCCGACGCCGCGCGCAGCCGGGCGGCGAGGCTCACCCGCCGGCGCCGGCGCCGGCAGGGTGCGGCGCCGTCGGATCGTCCTCGGCGTTGCCGAGCTGCTCGCGCGCGAGGTAGTCCTCGATGTCCATCACGTCGTCCTGGGAGCGCTCGACGACCCGCAGCAGGTCCGACATCGTCGCGACCTCCTCGATCTGCTCCTTGATGAACCACTGCATGAACTGCTCGGAGGAGTAGTCGCCCTCCTGGCGGGCGAAGCCGGCGAGCGCGTTGATCTGCTCGCTCACCCGCTTCTCCTGCGCGAGCGCGAGCGCGACCGGGCTCACGATGTCCTCGAAGTCGACTTGCGGCGCGGCGACGCCGGGGACCACGGCACGCTGGTCGGCGTTTACGAGGTACTGCACCATCATCATCGCGTGGTCGCGCTCCTCGAGCGCCTGGCGGTAGAAGAAGCGCGCGAGCTGTGGGAGCGTCTCGGCGTCGTAGTGCACGGCGATCGCCACGTACTGCTGGTGGGCGGCGTACTCGTGGCCGATCTGCTGGTTGAGCTTGGCGACGAAGGAGTCGGAAGGCATGTGGTCGGGGATCATACCCGCCCCCGGCGACGCGTTAGGGCGCCCTAAGAGCCGGTGCTACGCTCCCTGCGGGATGACCAGCCCGGGCGATCAGGTGCGCTGCAAGACGAAGTGTTGCAAGTCCGGCAAGCGCTGCAAGAAGTGCCCGGTCGTCTGGAAGCGCCTCGCCAAGCAGGGCTTCGCCGAGCCGGACGGCAAGCTGCGCTACGTCGTGATCGACGTCGTGCCCAAGCGGGCGCTCAAGTCCGCACGCGCTTGACACCGCTATCCTGAGCGGCTATGGCCACCTGCCTCGTCACGGGTGGCGCAGGGTTCCTCGGCTCGCACCTTTGTGATGAGCTGCTGCGACGCGGCCACCGCGTCATCTGCGTCGACAACGTGGAGACCGGATCCCTCGCCAACATCGCGCACATCCGGTCGCCGGAGTTCCGCTTCCTCCACCTGGACATCATCCAGCCGTACTTCGTCGACGAGCCGATCGACTTCGTCTACCACTTCGCCAGCCCGGCGTCGCCGATCGACTACCTGCGGCTGCCGCTGCACACGCTAAAGGTCGGCTCGCACGGCACGCACCACACGCTCGGGCTGGCCAAGGCGCATCGCGCACGGTTCCTGACCGCCTCGACGTCGGAGGTCTACGGCGACCCGAAGGTGCATCCGCAGCCGGAGTCCTACTGGGGGCACGTCAACCCGATCGGCCCGCGCGGCGTCTACGACGAGGCCAAGCGCTACGCCGAGGCGCTTACGATGGCGTATCACCGCCAGCAGGGGGTGGACACGGCGATCGTGCGGATCTTCAACACGTACGGGCCGCGCATGCGGCCGCACGACGGCCGCGCGATCCCGACGTTCCTGCGCCAGGCGCTGCAGGATCGCCCGATCACCGTGTTCGGCGACGGATCGCAGACGCGTTCGTTCTGCTTCGTCTCGGACCTGATCGACGGGATCATCCGGCTCGCCGAGTCCGGCCATCACGACCCGGTCAACATCGGGAACCCGAACGAGTTCACGCTGCTCGAACTGGCCAACGCCGTCATCGACGTGACGGGCTCGCGCTCGGAGATCGTGCACGAGGCCCTGCCGGAGGACGACCCGCAGGTGCGCCAACCCGACATCGGCCTTGCCCGCGAGATCCTCGGCTGGGAGCCGCGGGTCGAGCTCCGCGAGGGCCTGCGGCGGACTCTGGAGGAGTCCGGCGTCGAGGCGCTCACGGGAGCCGGGACGTCCTAGCCTCCGTCCTCGCCGTTCCCCGGGCCGGATCCCGCCCGGTCGGCCTGCATCCTTTGCTGCGAGAAACGCCACTACCTGTGCCACGCTGCCGCGTTGTTGGCAGGGGAGGCACCCATGCCTGAGACACGCACCAGACGCCAGGAGCCGGCCCGGACGCCCCCGCGGGTGATCCTGCCGCCCACCGACATCCGCCGCAAGCGCCCGCCGGCGCTGTCGTTCCTGCTGCGGATGGACACGGCGCGCCGCTTGGCCCGCGTGGTCTCGTTGCTCGCGCTCGACTTCGCCGCCGTATACGCGGCGATCCTCACCGCGCTGATGGTCAAGGCGGTGCTGCGCGAGGGCGACTGGGCCTGGGATGCGTCGCTGGTGGAGTCCCGGCAGAACGTCGCGTTCGCCTACCTCGTCACCGCGCTGCTGTTCGCCCGCTCGGGCCTCTACGCCGAGCGCTCACAGCGCCCCGGGCTGCCGCGGATCGTCACCTCGCTGTTCCAGGTCACGTTCGTGGCGCTCATCTTCGCTCTGGTCAACGGCGAGGAGTACTCGAGCTACTACATCTTCTACGGCACGCTGTGCTTCGGGATCGCGTACGTCTCCACCATCCGCTGGCTGTACGACAAGGCCACCGGCATGCTCCTCCGCGCGGCCGGCTACCGGCGCCGCGCGGTGCTCGTCGGTTCCGGCAGCCACATCGAGGACGTCCACCACGCGCTGGTCGACCAGGTCCACGCCCCCGTGGACATGATCGGCTTCATCTCCCTGGAGCCGCGGCCCGACAACGGCCTGCGCTCGCTGGGGCGGATCGAGGATCTCGCCGCGGTGCTCGACCACCATCGCGTGCAGGAGGTGATCATCGCCGACCCGGACTTCCCGGAGGAACGGGCGGTCGAGCTGGTCGACCAGTGCCACCGCCGTGGCGTCACCGTCCGGATCGCGCCGTCGACGATGGAGATCCTCGTCCACCGCGCGGAGTTCGTCCCCGGCGCGTCGGTGCCGCTGTTCGAGCTGCGGCCACCCGTGTTCGACGGCTTCGACTACCTCGTCAAGCGCTGCTTCGACTTCGTCGGCGCGCTGGCGCTGATCGTCGCGCTCAGCCCGCTGCTGATCGCGATCGCGATCGCCGTGTTCATCACGTCGCGCGGCCCGGTCCTGTACCGCTCGATCCGGCCGGGCATCGGCGGCGAGCCGTTCTCCTGCTTCAAGTTCCGCACGATGCGCTCGGACGCCGACCAGCTGCAGGCCGACCTCGAGTCGCTCAACGAGGCCTCCGGCGCGCTGTTCAAGATCCGCCGCGACCCGCGCATGACGGGCGTCGGCCGGCTCCTGCGCCGCTACTCGCTCGACGAGCTGCCGCAGCTGTTCAACGTGGTGCTCGGCCAGATGTCGCTCGTCGGCCCGCGGCCGCTGCCGCAGCGCGACTTCGAGCAGCTCGAGGACTGGCACAAGAAGCGCTATCTCGTGCTTCCCGGCCTGACCGGCCTGTGGCAGGTGTCGGGCCGCTCGGAGCTGGACTTCGACGACCTCGTCCGGTTGGACTTCCTCTACCTCGAGCGCTGGTCGGTCGGCCTCGACCTCACGATCCTGCTCCAGACGATCCCGGCCGTCCTGTCGCGTCGGGGCGCCTTCTGAAGCGAAGGGTCAGTCGATCGGCACCGCCGCTCCGTCCTCCGGGACGGTCACCCGCTCGGTGAGCCGCTCGCCGTGCAGGCGCTGGTGCAGGTCGGCCCGCGTCTGGATGCAGTGGTTGATCGCGTCGAGGTGGACCGCGATGACCCGCGCGTCCGGGACGCGGCGGGCGACGGCGACGACGTCGTCGAGATCCATCACGATCGGGTCGCCGCCAGTGAAGCGGGCGCCGCTCGCGTTCACCACGACGACGTCGGGACGCTGCTCGTCCAGCACCGCCTCCACCTCGTCGTAGAGGACCGTGTCGCCGGCCAGGTAGAGCGTGCGGCCGGCAGCGTCGCACAGCACGAAGCCACTCACGGGCGCCATCGCCTCGGCGGTCGCGCCGGAGCCGTGGCGGGCCGGCGTCCGGGTCACCGTGATCCCCTCCCACGTGACGGTCGTCGCGACCGGGCGCACGTCGGTGAAGCCGTGCCCGCCGAGGCGCTCGGCGTCCTGCGGCTGGCAGAGCAGCGGAACGTCCTTGGGCAGCAGCTCGGCCGCGGCGGCATCGAAGTGGTCGGTGTGCAGATGGCTGACGAGGATCGCGTCGAGGTCGGCGACGACGACCTCGGCCGGCTCGGGCAGCTCGACGAGCGGGTTGCGGCGATCGTTCTCGGTGTCCTCGACCGGTGGCCGGGCTCCGGCCGGGTCGAGCATCGGGTCGACGAGCAGCTGGCGGCCGTCGACCTGGAGCCGCAGCGTCGCGTGGCGGATGAGGCGCAGGCGCATCTGCTGCACGATATCTGCACGCCGCCCGCTCCCGCCGTGCACATCGGGGTGGCACACTCGGCCGCCATGACGCCGCCGCTGATCTGCGTGATCGAGGACCAGGAGGTGATCGCCGCGGCGGTGGCGGCCCGGCTGCGCGCCGAGGGCTTCGCGGTCGAGGTCGCGCACGACGGCAGCGCGGGGGTGGCGCTGTGCGAGCGGCTGCGCCCGGACCTCGTGGTGCTCGACCTCATGCTGCCCGGCCTCGACGGCCTGGAGGTCTGCAAGCGCGTGCAGCGCGACCGGCCGGTGCCGATCCTGATGCTGACGGCGCGCGACGACGAGACCGACGTGCTGGTCGGGCTTGGCGTAGGCGCCGACGACTACATGACCAAGCCGTTCTCCCCGCGCGAGCTGGTGGCCCGCGTCCGGGCGCTGCTGCGGCGGGTCGAGCGCCGGCCCGCGCCCGCCGGGCAGGGTGTGACCGTGGGCGCGCTGGCGCTTGACCCCGAGCGCCGGCGCGTCACGGTCGGCGGCGACGCCGTGCACCTGACGCCGACGGAGTTCGACCTGCTCGCGCTGCTCGCCGCGAGGCCCGGCGTCGTGTTCACGCGCGACCAGCTGCTCGCCGAGGTCTGGGGCTGGCGCGACGGTGCCGGGCACCGCACCGTCGACTCCCACGTGCGCGGGCTGCGGCGCAAGCTCGGCGCCGCGTGGGTGCGCACGGTGCACGGCGTCGGCTACGCGCTCGAGCCGGAGGGCGGGTCGTGAGGCCGCTCGACCGGCTCCCGTCGATCAAGGTCAAGCTCGCGGTGGTGATCGTCGCCACCGTGGTGGGGACCGTGCTCGTGCTGCGGCTCGGCGCGCGGCTGGGGCTCCAGCTGCCCTGGCGCGTGCTGGCGGCGAGCGCGATCGGCCTGCTCGGCGTGCAGGTCCTCGCGCGCGGGACGACCTCGCCCCTGCGCGAGATGGCGTCGGCGGTGACCGCGATGGCGCGCGGCGACCACAGCGTGCGCGTGACCGCGACCTCCCGCGACGAGGTCGGGGAGCTGGCCCGCGCGTTCAACACGATGGCCGCGCAGCTCGACGACGTCGACCGCCAGCGGCGCGAGCTCGTCGCGAACGTGTCGCACGAGCTGCGCACGCCGATCGGCGCGCTGCAGGCGTTGCTGGAGAACCTCGCCGACGGCGTCGAGCCGTCCGACCGCGCGACGCTGCGCGTGGCGCTCGCGCAGACCGAGCGGCTCGGCCGGCTCGTCGCGCAGCTGCTGGATCTCTCGCGCATGGAGTCGGGGGCGCTCGTGCTGCGTCCCGTCCGGTTTCCGGTCCGCCTGCTGCTCGAGCAGGCGCTGCGCGAATGCGAGCTGTCCGAGCCCGGCGGCGTGCGGCTGAAGGTGTGCGTACAGCCGGGCGACCTCGCCGCAGAGGGAGATCCCGAGCGCATGCACCAGGTCGTGGCGAACCTGCTCGACAACGCGGTCCGCCACTCCCCGCCGGACGGGCGCGTGTGGCTGAGCGCGCACGCCGCGAGCGCGGGGGTGACGACGATCGTCGTCACCGACGAGGGCCCTGGGATCCCCGAGCACGAGGCCCAGCGCGTGTTCGAGCGCTTCTACCGCACCGACGGCGCCCGTTCCGCGCGCGACGGCGGCACCGGGCTGGGCCTGGCGATCGCGCGCTGGATCGTCGACGCGCACGGCGGCGCGATCCGCGCGGAGGGCCGCGAGCCGCACGGCTGCCGCGTCGTGGTGGAGCTGCCGCGGTGAGCGCGGCGGCGGTGAGCGCGCGGGCTCGGTCGGCGCGTCGGGCCGGCGGCGGCTAGGCCGTGAGCGCGCAGGAGCCGATCGCACGCGCCTGGCCACGCGCGGCCGCCGCCGTGCCCGCGTGGTTCGCGCCGAGCGCGCTCGGGCTGGCGGCCGCGGCGGCGCTCGCGCTCCCTGGCCATCGCGCGGGGCTGGGCCTCGCCCTCGTCGGGATAGGGCTGCTCGCGGCCGTCGCTGCGGCGGCGCCTCAGCGCGACGGGTTCGCGGTCGCCTGCTGGCTGGCGGCCGCCGCACTCGCCGCGATGCCGGCGCTGCGCGACGCCGGCTGGGTCGTCGTCCTCTCGCTGCTCGCGGCGCTCGCCCTCGCCGCGGTGGCCGCCGCGGGCGCGCGGACCTGGCGTGAGCTGGGCGCCGGGCTCGCCGCCGCCGCGGCCGCGCTGGTTCCCGGGCCGGTGCTGGTGCTCGTGCTGCTCGCGCGCCGGGCCGGCACGCGCGGCTGGGGCTGGCTCGCGCCCACCGCGCGCGGCGCGCTGCTCGCCGCGCTGCTGCTCGCTGTGTTCGTGCCGCTGCTCGGTGCCGCGGACGCCGCGTTCGCGGCGCTCGTCGACGACGCGCTCGCGTGGGACCTCGGCCTCGACCGCCCGGTCGCGCGTGCCGGCGCGGCGCTGGTCGCGCTGGCCGTCGGCGGCGGCCTAATGCTGGTGGCGCTGCACCGGCGCCCGCGCCCGCCCCGCCCGGCCGTGGCGCGGCTGGGCCGGACGGAGTGGGCGATCGCGCTGGGGGCGCTCGACCTCACGTTCGCCGCCTTCCTCGCCGTCCAGCTCGCGACGCGCTTCGGCGGCCACGAGCACGTGCTCGAGACGGCCGGGCTCACGTACGCCGAGTACGCCCGCCGCGGCTTCTTCGAGCTGGAGATCGTCGCCGCGCTCACGCTCGTCGTCGTCGCCGGCGCGGCGCGCTGGGCGCGCCGCGTCGGACCGGCCGACGACCGCCTGGCCCGGGCGCTGCTCGGCGTCCTGTGCGTGCTGACGCTGATCATGCTCGCGTCGGCGCTGCGGCGGCTCGGACTCTACGAGGAGGCCTACGGCGCCACGCGCCTGCGCATGATCTCCCACGTGCAGCTGCTGTGGCTGGCCGCCGTCTTCGTCGCGCTCCTCGTTGCCGGCGCGGCGCGTGAGGGCGGCCGGCTCCCGCGCGCCGTCGTGGCGGTCTCCGCGGCCGCCGCGCTGGCGTTCGGCGCCTCGGATCCGGATCGCCGCATCGCCGAGCGCAACGTGGAGCGCCACGCGCGCACCGGCGACCTCGACATGCGCTACCTCGACACACTGAGCGCCGACGCCGCCCCCGCGATCGTTCGCCTTCCGCCTCGGCTCGCCGCGTGTGCGGCGCAGCGCATCCGGTCCTCGGTCGCCGAGCCCGACGCCCTCGCGGCGGCCAACTACGCGCGCTCCCGCGCCCGCGAGCTGCTGACCCCGCTGCCCTCCGTCGCCTGCTGACGCGTCATCCTCCCCGTCGCCGCGTCGCTATTCACCCCGCCAGCTTCTCTACAATCTCCCCGATGCATGGTCTACATTCTCCCCGGTAGCCGCCAAATGGGCTACGTACCACGCGTCGTCGACGCCGAGTTGATCGCTCGCCTCGAGGCAACCGGGGCGGTGGTGATCGAAGGACCGAAGGCATGCGGCAAGACGGCGACGGCCCGACAGGTCGCTGCGAGCGAGGTGCTGCTCGACGTCGATCCGAACGCTCGTCAAGCGGTCGCGGTCGACCCTTCGCTGATCCTCGGCGGCGCGACCCCACGCCTGATAGACGAATGGCACGGATGAAAGTCAAGTGGTCTGGACGCTCCGGCCTCCTCGTGGGAGAGTTCGCGTGGGTGCGGGTGATCGACGAGCTAAAGGGCAGATCCTTGGGGCTCTGTGGTCTGCCGCGTTGCTTGCCGTGTAGACGGCCTTGAAGATGCGCGCCCCGGTGTCGCGCCCGCACCCGCCTTCGGGCCAGTGGCCTGCCAGTCGGCGATCAGCCTGCGGTAGCCGGTCTCGGCTTGCTGCTGGAGCTCACGGTCGCGCTCGCGCTCGTCGGGGGTGACGCGCTGGCGGGTGCCGGTGTGACGCGTGGGCAGGCGCGGCGCGCCGGCCTTGAGCTCGGCGTTGCGGATCTTCTTGCGCACCAGCGAGGGCTCTGGAAGGCGTAATCCTCGTCGTTGGTGAGCATCCGCCACGCGATCGTCGCGATCTTGCGCGCGACGGCGACGGCAGCGACCTGGGATCCCTTGCGCGCGCGGACGCGCTCGCCAAACGCGCGCAGCGGGCCGGGCGTGCGCATCGCCTGGTGGGCGGCCTCGACGAGCACGTGACGGGCGTGCGGGTTGCCGCGCTTGGAGATGCGCCCGTGGCGGGCGGGCTTCTCGCCGGATTGCCGAACGCGCGGGTCAAGGCCCAGGTAGGCCGTCAGTTTGCGTGCGGAGGTAAACCGACGGATGTCGCCGATCGCGGCGATCAGAGTGCACGCGGCCGCAGCAGTCGCAGGCGGATCGCCAGCCCCGGCGCGGCCGGCAGCAGGTCCAGCGCGCCGCCCGTGGCCTCCAGCAGCGCGCGCGCCGTGGCCAGCCCGAGACCGGTCCCCGGCACCGCGCGGTGGCGAGGGCTGCGCCAGAAGCGCTCGCCGGCGTGGGCGCGCTCCGCGCCGGTCAGACCGGGGCCATGGTCTCGCACGACGATGTCGATATGGCCGTCGCGCACGGCGATCGTGACATCAACCGGTGCACCGGGCGCAAACGCGCACGCGTTCTCGAGCACGACGTCAAGCGCGTACTCGACCGCCTCCGGCGAGCATCTCGCGATCGCGCGGGCCGGCGCATCCAGCGCGAGCTCGCTGCCGCTGGCTTGGAGCCTGGCTCGCCAAGCCTCGACGCGCGTGGTCGTCAGGGAGACGACGTCCGCGTCGACCTGCTCGGCCGCGGTCGCCTCGGCGCGCGCGAGCTCGAGCAGGCGCTGGACCGTGTGTGCGAGGCGGTCGCTCTCGGCGAGCGCCAGTCGCAGGTCCCGATCGCCGCCGTCGCGAACCTTGCCGCCGAGCGCCTCCATGCGCAGGCGCAATGTCGCCAGCGGGTTTCGCAGCTCGTGCGAGGCGTCGGAGACGAACGCGCGCTGACGCTCCATCGCGGAAGCGAGGCTGTCGGCCATCTGGTTGAACGCCCGCGCGAGCCCACGCAACTCCGGTGGGCCTCCGCGCTCGGCGGCGCGCGCGGAGAGGTCGCCGCCGGCGAGGCGTCCGACCGCCGCGTTGAGCTCGGAGACGGGTCGCAGCAGCCAGCGCGCCAGCGGTCCCGCGCACAGCGCGCTCGTCAGGAGCAGGACGGCGACGCCGCCCGCCGCGAGCACCGCCATGCGGGCCTCGACGCGCTGGCGCACGCGCGCCGTCGACACTTCGAGGACCACCGCGCCGATCGGCACGCGCCGGCCGACCGGGGCCGTCACGACCATCGGGGTGCTGCGCCACGGCCACGCGGTCGGCGGCTCGGGCGCGACGTCGCCGGCGAGCGATGTCTCGGTCGCGGCGCGGGCCCGAGCCGACGCGCGACGTCCCGGCAGCGCGAGCCACACGTCCGCGTCCTGGTCGAAGATGGTCGCGGTCGCGCCGGGGTGAGTCTCGGGATACCTGCGCAGGTCGTCGAGCAACGGGGCAACGCCGACGTCGGTCCGCAGGATGGGCTCGGCGAGCGCTGCGAAGCGCTCCGCATCAACCCTGCGCGTCCGCACGAGCTCCTGGGTCAGGCCGTCGGCATAGCTCTGCGCCAGCGGAATCTCCAAGGCGGCGAGCAGCGCCGTCAGCAGCGGCAGCAGCACGAGCAAGAGGCGCCGCCGCACCGTCGATCACTCCCGCCGCTCGCCGGCGGCCAGCCGGTAGCCGACTCCGCGGACGGTTTCGATCAGGCCGGCGTCCCCGAGCTTGCCGCGCAGCGTGGCCATGTGCACGTCTAGCGTGCGCGTCAGCGGCGGATAGTCGCTGCGCCAGACGTCCAGCAGCAGGCGCTGGCGGTCGACGGTGCAGCCCGGGACACGGGCGAGCACCGCGAGCAGGTCGAACTCCTTCGGGGTGAGCGAGATCGGATCCCCGTTCAGGCGCACCGATCGCGCGGAAAAGTCGATCGACAGATCGCCGAAGTGCACCGGGGGCGCCGGCGGCGCGGCGGGCGCCCGCCGCATCACGGCCTCCACGCGCGCCAGCAGCTCGACGAGCGCGAACGGCTTGACGACGTAGTCGTCGGCGCCGCTGCGCAACCCCTGCACGCGCGAAGACAGGTCGCCGCGCGCGGTCACGACGATCACGGGCACCGAGAACTCGCGTCCGATCCGGGCGCAGAGCGCGATCCCATCGCCGTCCGGCAACCCGAGGTCGAGCAGCACGAGGTCCGGCGACCGGCCGCTCTTCAGCTCCGCGACCGCGGCCGCCCCGCTGTCGACACGGCTGGTGCGGTACCCGCGCGCGGCCAAGCCGTCGCCCAGCGCGGAAGCGAACGCGTCGTCGTCCTCGATCAGCAGGATCCGCATCGTGAACCTCAGGATTCGATCAAGGTCGCCTGCGCCGTCTAGCGACCACCGCTGCTCAAGGTTAACGTCGTCACCGTAATCGCAGGTTCGCGTCGTGCATCATCGGGAGAAGCCAGATGACCACCCGCTCCACGTCTGTTGCCGAAGAGCTCAAATTGGTGATCCGTCTCGCCGGGCGCGACCCGGAGGCGCTTGAGGACCGGCTGCCGACGCTGTCGGCGCTGCACCGCGTCACCACGCGGTCTGGCATCGACGAGCCCGACCGCGTGCACTTCATCGTGCACCAACTCATTCCCGAGTATCTCGAGCGTTTGCCGGGCGGACGCGACTGCCGCGCGATCCGCGAGCTGCTCAGCTGGCAGGACACCGACGGCGAGCTGCAGTCGCTGACGACGCGCTACCACAAGGCGGCGGCGCACCTCGTCAGCGTTGCCGGCGACTTCGGCCGCCGCCAGGAGCCGCGGCTGCTGCTGGAGTGCGCGCGGCGCTTCATCGCGCTTGATCATGAGGACCGACTCGGGCCTTCGCCCAGCGTCCCGCCGGTCGCGCTCGACGTTCCGATAGAGCCGGCCGCCGCGATCGCGGCCGGCGACACCGTCGCCTGCAACGCGACCGACGGCATCGTGCGCGTGCACCCGAATCTCGATTACCACCTCCTGATCGACCACATCGCGAAGGCGCGGGAGATCGCGATTCTCAACACGTGGATCCCAGGTATCGACATCCTCGCCGACGCCCTCATGGAGGCCATCGTGCGCGGCGCGGACGTG
>Ga0136614_10000959_pt1 | contig 16033 bp, 12 predicted proteins | sample AntDrymUQ2792106_2_FD_106643 | JGI IMG/M metagenome (GOLD analysis project Ga0136614, IMG submission 106643) | Polar desert sand microbial communities from Dry Valleys, Antarctica - metaG UQ279 (21.06) | ecosystem: Environmental > Terrestrial > Soil > Desert | place: Antarctica: Dry Valley... | reverse complement strand
GTCTCCCACCGAGGTGCGGTGCTGGGTCAACACTCACGGACGCGACCTGTCCCACGTTGCCGGCCGACTCGGGCTCGAACCTGCGCCGGAAGGAGCGACGAACGTCGTGCTCTCCGCTGATCCTTGGCGGGTCGGCGTCCATCGTCGTGCCGAGATCACGTTCGATGCGTGGACGGCCTCAATCGCTCATCCCGTACGCGTGTGGTGCGACCTCCACAGCGAGCAGCGGGGCACCGAGTTCGCCGCCCAGCTATGGGGAGCCGTCGCTCATGCCGGATGATGCCCGGGCCAGCGACTACGCCGACCCGATGGGCGACCGACTGCTCGGAATCGCCGCTGACGTGCTCCGCTCGTTCGGGAGCGCATCCGGCGGCAGGCACCTTGCCATTGTCGGTGGCGCAGTACCGGGGCTGCTCGTGCCCGTGCCGCCCGCCGGCCTGGCGCCGCACGTCGGCACCGCAGACCTCGACTTCCACTTGTCGCTTCACCTGCTCGACGGCGAGACCGCCGACTATTACCGGGCGATCATCGACGGTCTGCGATCCCTCGCGCTCGTCCCGATGTGGGAGACGGTCGAGAGGTCAAGTGGCGTTGGCTCGGCCGCTACCGAGAGACGCGACTGCAGGTCGAGCTGTTGTGCACCATGCGAACCAGCGCCGGCCGGCCCGAGGAGCCGGCACCTCGTGGCTGTGTCTCAAGGCCGACGCGATCATGCGGCGCGACAAGCCGAAGGACGCCTACGACGTCGTCTGGCTGATCAATGCACTCGGACCACCGAGCGGCCGACCTCATCGCAACCAGCACCCTCCTCGCCCGCGAGTCGGCGCCTGCAGTGGTGAGGCAGCTCGGACGTCTCACCCGTGACCAGTTTCGCGACATCAGATCGGTTGGCTCGGTCGCGTACGCAGACTTCGTCGAGGCGGGCCCGGGCGATGCGGAACGCCTTTACGCGTACCGGTCGATAGCCGCGTTCGGAGAGGCCTTGCGGAGTCGCATCGATCGCGATGACTGACTGGAGAAGGAGTCCGGAGAAGCCGACAGTTTCGCATGCGGGTACAGCGGACTAGTCGCCGCGGCGCTCCAGCCAGGCAAGCAGGGTGCGCACCCCGTAGCCGGTCCCGCCAGGAGGGGAGTAGCCGCCGGCCAGCTCGATGGGGCGGAACGACGGCCCGGCGATGTCCAGGTGCGCCCACGGGACATCGGCGACGAAGCGGCGCAGGAACAGCCCGCCCATGATGGCGCCGCCGTTGGCGCCGTCGCCGGTGTTGTTCAGGTCAGCCACCGGCGAGTCCAGCAGGTGATCCAGGTCGTCCCACAGGGGCAGCTCCCACAGCGACTCGCCGACCACGCCGGCGGCCCGCAGCAGCGAGGCGAGCAACTCGGCGTCGTTGCCCATGGCTGCGGCGGCCAGGCGGCCGACCGCGTGCAGGGACGAGCCTGTCAGCGTCGCCAGATCGACGATGGCATCCGGCGCCAGCTGCGCGGCGGCGTGCAGCGCGTCGGCCAGGACCAATCTGCCTTCGGCGTCGGTGTCGCGGACTTCGACCGTGGTGCCGCCGTGGATGCGGATGACGTCGTCGGGGCGCTGGGCGTCGCGCCCCGGCATGTTCTCCGCCAACGCCAGCAGCGCCGTGACCTCCAGGCGGACACCGAGGTCGCCCAGCACGGAGCAGGCACCCGCGATCGCCGCGGCGCCGGCCATGTCGGCCTTCATCCACTCCATGCCGGTGCCGCGCTTGAGGTTCAAGCCACCGCTGTCAAAGGTGATCCCCTTGCCGACCAGGGCAACGTGGCCCAGGGGAGCGGCCGGGCGGTAGCGCAGGCGCAGCAGCCGCGGCTCGGCGCTGGAGCCACGCCCCACCGCGAGCAAGCCACCGAAGCCCTCGGCGCGCAGCGCCGCGGCGTCCAGGCTTTCCACCTCGCAGCTGCCGGCCACCAGCGCGCCGATGGCCTCGGCCAGGTCGGCCGGACGTTTCTCGCCCGGCGGCAGGTTGACCAGATCGCGGGCGGAGATGGTTGCGCTGGCGTAGCGCTCGGCGCGCACCAACGCCTGCCGCGCCTCGGCCAGTTGGCTGGACGGCGTCAACACCACCACGTCGCGCAAGGACGAAGGCGGCGGCTGCGCGTGCTGCCCGAGATGCCGGCGGTCGGAGTAGGCACCGAGGGCAAACCCTTCGGCCACCGCCTCGACCGCCGCTGGGCCGGCATGGACCTGTGACAACGTCGTGGCCACCCTCGGGGCGTGGCGAGCAGCGCGGGCGGCCACGCCCGCCGCCCGGCGGAGGCGCTCGTTGTTCGTGGCGTCCATCCGGCCCAACCCCACCAGCAGGACCCCCCGCGCGGGCAGCCCGGGAGTGCTCAACAGCAGCTGCTGGCCGATGTCGCCGCGGAACTGCGGCGTGACGGGCCAGGCGTCCAATCCCAGTGCCGCCAGCACCGCCCCGGCTCCGGGGCCATCGATGCCGCCCTTGAACACCGGGACCACCAGCAGGTCCGTGGCGATCCGCAGGGGGTCCTCCGCGGAGGCGGTGACCGTCAGCACGACATGATGCCTTTCACAGCGAGACGGCGGAGTGTAGATGCCGCCGGCACCGCGGCAGGCGCGCGTCGTTCAGCTCGGCAACGGCAGCCCATCCTCGCCGAGGGGCCCGTCCAGCGACGCCCGCGCCAGGACGGCAGGATCGGTGGGGCTGACCTCGCGCCAATCGCACCCGCCCTGGCAACGGCGCAGGCATGCCTCGGGCACCCGGGTGTGCTCGTCGAAAGGCAGCAGCTGCGTGCAGTGCTGGCAGCGATAGGTGGTGCTGGCACGGACCATGGCGTCGAGGGTAACCAGCGGGTCCAGCGCCTACTGCACGATCCGCTTGTCGACGACCCCTCCGTCGCCGTCGAGCTCATAGACCAGCGGGATGCCGGTGGCGATCTCCAGGCGGGTGACGGCGTCGTCGTCGAGCCCGTCCAGTTCCTTGACGATCGACCGCAGGCTGTTGCCGTGAGCGGAGACCAGCACGGTGGCGACCTCGAGGGTTGCGGGCAGCACGACCTCGTCGAAGTAGGGCAACGTCCGGTTGGCGGTGTCGGCCAGGCTCTCGCCGCCAGGAGGGGCGATGTCATAGCTACGTCGCCAGATGTGGACTTGCTCGGCGCCGAACTCCTCGGCGGTCTGGAGCTTGTTGCGCCCGGTCAGCGCTCCGTAGAAGCGTTCGTTGAGCTGCCAGGCCTGTAACTGCTCCAGGTTGTGCTGACCCAGCTCGTCCAGCACGATCCGGCCGGTGTCGATGGCGCGGACCAGCGTCGAGGTGAACGCCCGGTCGACCGTGACGCCCTGAGCGGCCAGTCGCCTGCCGCCCAGCCGCGCCTCCTCGCGTCCCGCGTCCGACAATGCTGTGTCGACCCAGCCGGTGAAGCGGTTCTCGGCGTTCCAGGTGGACTGGCCGTGGCGCAACAGAATCAGCAGGCTCATGACCGGGGACGCTAACACGGTTAGACAGCCAGGTTACGGGTACGTAACCTACGGAACCGTAACCATCGATCTTGCCGTAAGGAGACGCCCCGTGCCGACCGAAGACCAGCGCCTGCTCGCCGAGCTCGAGCCCAAGGCCGAGGAGCTGCTCAACCGACACAGCAAGGCGGCTCGGGAGTGGTTCCCGCACGACTACATCCCCTACAGCCTCGGGCGCGACTTCGACAAGGACCCGTGGACGCCGGACCAGTCCCGCCTGACCGGCGTCGCGCAGATCGCGTTCGAGGTCAACCTGCTGACCGAGGACAACCTGCCCAGCTACCACCGCGAGATCCACCACATGTTCGGTCCCGGTGACGGCGCCTGGATCAACTGGGTGCACCGGTGGACCGCCGAGGAGGGCCGCCACGCCATCGTGCTGCGCGACTACCTGGTGGTGACGCGCGCGCTGGACCCGGTGCAGCTGGAGCGCGGCCGCATGCAGAACGTGATGGTCGGCTACGACCGTGACGGCAAGTCCACGCTGCGGGGCATGGCCTATGTGGCCTTCCAGGAGTTGGCCACGCGCATCTCGCACCGCAACACCGGCCGCTACTCGCAGGACCCGGTGGCCGACCGCATCATGACGCGCATCTCCACCGACGAGAACCTGCACATGGTCTTCTACCGTGACATGCTCGGGGCGGCGCTGCAGCTCGACCCGTCAGCCGCCGTTCAGGCCATCGCCGCCGAGGTCCTCGGCTTCCAGATGCCCGGCGCCGGCATGGCGGACTTCAACCGCAAGGCCGTGATGATCGCCAAGGCTGGCATCTACGACTTGCGCGTCCACCACGACGATGTGATCTGGCCGCTGCTGCGCCACTGGCGCTTCTTCGACGTCGAGGGCCTGAACGACGAGGCCGAGAAGGCGCGCCAGCAGACCGCCGAGTTCCTGACCGCGCTGGATGCTCAGGCCAGCAAGTTCGAGGCCAAGCGGGCCAGGTCCGAGGAGCGCGAGGCGGCTCGGGCCGGCTAGCACGATCCCTCCGGGATGGGGCGCCGGCTCTGCCGTGGCACGATCCCTCCGGGATGGGGCGCCGACGTGGCCAGGCCGGTGCGCTACGTCAAGCGGTCGGCGAGTTGCGTGCGACCGGTGACGCCCATCTTGGCGTAGATGTTCGACAGGTGGTTGTCGACAGTGCGGGCCGACAGGACCAGATCCCGGGCGATCGCTCGGCTCGACAGGCCGGAGGCTGCGAGGGCGGCGATCTGGTGCTCCCGCAGGGTGAGCGGCAGGGGGTCGAGCAGCTCGAGTGCGGGGGTGCGCGCGCCCTCGCAGAGGTCGGCGAGCTGCGTGGCGCGCTTGGTCGAGGCCAGGGCGCTGGCTACCCGACTCTCGGCTCGATGCGCCTGGGCCGCCTCCGCCGCTGCCTCGGCGGCGAGCAGGGTGAAGCCGAGCGCGTCGAAGCGGGTGGCCGCGTCGTCGAGCCGCCGCCCGTCACGGGCGACCAGCGCGTCGACGTGCGCGGCGTACGCGGTGACCGCCTCACCGTCGATCTGCCCGGCGACCGGGCCGATCCGCAGGGCAGCCGCCGACGGGTTGCCGAGACGGGCGATGTCGTGCATGGAAACCACGGCCCAACCGAGCGCTCCGCGCCGCAGGCCGTGGTCCGCCGCCTCCATGGCCAGCTGCACCGCCGTCGCCCGTTCGCCTCTGGCGGCGCTCACCCACGGTCGAGCCTGCTCGAAGTACAACGAGAACGGCTCACGCCTGCGCTGCGTTTCGGCTTCGCGCAGCGCGTCGGAAGCCGCGTGCGGGTCACCGGCTACCGCAGCCGCGCTGGCGCAGTCCGCCAGGACGGCTGGCAGCGTGCCGAAACGGTCGCGTTCGCGCAGCAGCACCGCGCTCTTGCGTAACCATCCCAGCGCGGATCGCGGCTGACCCCGATGGAGTGTGATGTGTCCGAGCCACTGTGTCCACGACGCGCAGGCATCGGTCCAGCGTGCCCGCAGGGCATGGTCGTAGCCCGCTCTGGCCTCGGCCTCGGCTTGCTCCAGCCGTCCCATGAGCAGATGAGCCAGGCACCGGTTCACGGCGAGTTGCAGCGGGCTGAGCGGCAGATCATCGGCGTGTTCGCCGACAAGCTGCTCGCCGCGTGCGACGTACGCGAGCGCCTGGTCGCCGTGACCGCACAGGGCAGCGGTGAGGCCGCCGATCACCAGTGCGCTAAGCAAGGCGCGTCCGGCGACGTCCTGCTCAATCACGCTGCGCGCGCCGGCCAGGGCGTCGCCGGTGCGACCACCCCACATGAGGCACGTCGCTTGGAAAGCGGCGAGCTCGCCACGCCACCCAGGGTCGACGGTTAGGGCGGCTGCGGCGCGTAGCAGGTCTTCGGCCGCAGTCACCTGGCCGGGGCCGAACAGCAGGTTGGAGGCACGCCGCAGCGCCAGTCGGGCACGCGCGGCGTCGCCGCGGCAGAGCGGGGCGAGTTCGGCGAGCACGGCCTCACCGCCGGCACTGTCGCCGCGGCCGATCAAGGCATCACCGAGAGCCCAGCGGGCCTGCACGCCGCCTTTCGCGTCGACGGCCCTGCGGGCGAGGCGTTCGGCGAGCACGTAGTCGAACGTCTGCGTCGCACGGCGAGACGCGGCGATCAGGATGGCGGCGTCGCATGCACCCCCCGCGTCCAGGCTCCAGGTGGCGACGCGCAGGACGTCGTCGGCGCGGCGGATGCCGGTCGCCGTCACCGCCTCCGCGAGGCGCCGGCACACGTTGCGCGCCCGGATCGCCGGCGTGTTGCGGCGCAGCACCTCTCCGTACAGCGGGTGGGCCAGCCGCGCCTGCACCCGCCGCTGTTGTTGCTCGAGCGCAATCAGCCCGCTGCGCTCGGCCTGTTCCAATGCGGCCAACGGCACCAGCCGCTCGAGCGCCTCGGCGCCGAGCGGCTCGCCGAAGGCGAGCAGCTCCAGGCCAAGCCGCGCTTGCTCGTCCAGGCGACCCAGCCGCGCCTCGATCAGTTCGCTGAGACGGGGAGGCGGTATCAGCGCGCTGTGCAGACGCCAGACACCGCCGGTCCGCCATAGCGCACCGGTCTCGATGGCGCCGACGACGAGCTCGCGTAGGTAGAGCGCGTTGCCCTGCGCAACTTGCCCCACGTGCTGCAAGGTGGCGTCATCGACCGGACCGTCCAGTGCCATGACCAGGAGCCGGTCGATGTCGGGCGCCGGCAGTGGGCCGACCTCCACGCGCTCCGCCAGTTCGTCCTTCCACAACGCCACGATGCCGTCCGGCGTTGGCTCGCCGCTGCGGACGGTCACGATCAGGAAGGTGTCGGACACCTCGGCGAGGTGGCGGACCAGGGTTGCCGAGCCGTCGTCGAGCAGATGTGCGTCATCGACCGCCAGAACCAGCCGTCGTCCGTCGGCCCGGCGCGCGAGGTGCCCGACGGTCGCTCGCAGCATATCGAGGTGCTCGCTGGAGGCATCTCGACCAGGGGGAAGCAGGTGACTGAGCGCGCCGAACGGGATCGAGGCGGCGGAACGCGTGCCGACCGCCCAGTCGCCGGTAAAACCCATCGCGCGGGCCGCCGCGAGCGCCTCACGGGCCAGGCGCGTCTTGCCAACCCCGGCGGCGCCGGCGAAGACGACACCACCGCAGGCGCCTCCGTGCAGGAGCTCACTGACCCGTTCCAGCTCCTGTTCGCGTCCTACCAGCGGCCAGCTCGTCAGCACGCGTGGAGTCTAGGGAATCGCTCCCGCGCGTAGGTAGGCGGGTGGTCAAGGGCGCATCCACTTGAGTAACGCGTTACTCATGCGTTGTGGACGGGTTTCAGCCAGTGTGAATAACCCAGGGCCGCACCTGGGCACGAAACGTTCGGGAGAAGTCATGCCAGAACCGCAGCTGGAAGCAGTGCCGCTGCAAGTAGACGCGGAGCTTCGCGTCGAGATCGAGCTTCCACGACTTGATGGTTTCGACGACGCCCTGGACCCTGTCGAGCTGCATCGGGTCGTGACGCTGGACCACCCGTTGGTGGAGCCGTTGGAGACGTTCGCCCCGCGACTGCGGTTCATCGAGCAGCTGCCCAAACCGGAGCTCGATCTGGCCACGCTCGTAGGGGCACCGCCCAGACGCGTCTCGCACCGCCAGTGGCAGAGCACCCTGGATGTCAGCCAGGGTGGGCGCGGGACGTGCTGGGCATTCGCTGGCATCGCGGCGCTGGAGGCCGCCTATGCGCGCAAGGGGATGCGCGTCGATCTGTCGGAGCAGTACCTGTTCCACCTCTCCAAGGCGCACGAGAACCACAGAGCCGGCCCTGGCATCCACTCGCTTGTTGGCTTCCAGGGCAGCTCCGACATCGTGCACCACCTGTCGTACTGGGCGGTGCCGCTCTCGGCGCACGTGCCCTACATCGACCAGCCGCAACTGCAGGCGCTGGCCAACTCGATCCCTGGCACGGGGACAGCGCTGTCCGGCGCAGGCGGGGGCACCAGGGAGCAGGCCGACTGGTTTGAGTACGACCTGCGCACGATCCCGCTCAACGGCCGATGGTTCGCCCAGTACAAGGTGAAGACCTACGCCAGCTTGACGAACTTTACGAACGACGACATCAAGACGGTGCTGGCTGCTGGTTACGACGTGGTTGTCGACGTCAACGACAAGATCAACAACGGTGGCCACGCTATTTTGATCTACGGGTATGACGACGCAACGCAGACATTCGACATCAAGAACTCCCAGGGACTACCCGGTTTCGCCACCATGCGGTATTCCGGCGACCCGCAGTTCGACATCTTCTACAACAGCGCCTATTACGTCACCGACGTGGCACCGGTCGAGACGCAGTGGGCCGCGATGTGGCTGGGCCGCTGGGAGACCGACCACGACGGTTGGCGCGGGCGGTTGGTGGTGCGTCGCTTCCTCGACATCCGAGGCGACGGTCAGCTGCCCGGTCCCGGTAGTCGTATCAGCCTTGGCACCTGGTACGGCGAGGACGGCCGCACGCTTGATGTGGTGGGCCACTTCGTCGACGGCGGGCGGGGCCTGCACTGCGCGATCGGCGACCAGCCCTTCGAGCTGTATCTGCATACGCGGGACCCCTACCGCGCCGGCGGCCGTTGCATATGGAACAACACGCCGTTCGGTGTTGTCCTGTCGCGGGGCACCGCCGTCGGCGCGGGCAGCGGGTTTCACCGGACCGAGACCATCGGTATCTGGGACACCGTCCACGACGGCTGGCGCGGGCAGTTGCGCATCGGCGCCGACCCCTCGTACGTCCAAGCGGCTGACGGCGTCGTCCGGCGAGCATGGATCGACCCCGGCGCCACGCCGCACGTTGTCGACACGCACGTCGACTTCGGTGGTGACAACCGCGACCAGCATTTCCAGCTTCTGGCCCACACCCGCGAGGACGGGCTGCTCGGCGGCGTCACGTCGTGGGCGGGCAGGGGCTGGCCCGTCGAGGGCCGGATGGCGCAGAACCTCTACGCGATCACCCCCGCGGGTGACCTCAACTGGTACCGCAACACGGGCCGGGCGGCCCGGGCCGGGAACTGGGACGGACCGAAGAAGGTGGGGTCGGGATGGGGCACCTTCACCACGGTGTTCGGTGGCGGCGACGGCGTGGTCTACGCCGTCGCGCCCGACGGCAAGCTGCAGTGGTACTTCCACGAAGGGCGTAACCAGGGCACCTTCCAGTGGCAAGGGCCCCGGGAGATCGGTACTGGTTGGGGAGACTTCGCGCGCATCATCCCCGGCGACGGCGGCGTGATCTACGTCGTCACCCGCAGCGGTGACCTGCTGTGGTATCGCCACCTCGGACGTCGGGACGGCACCTTCAACTGGCAAGGTCCTGCGCGCGTAGGCACGGGGTGGGGCGGCTTCGTCGCTCTCGCCGCCGGACCTGACGGGACCATCTACGGCACGCTGCCCGACGGGAAGATGGTGTGGTATCGCCACTTCGGCCACGACCAGGGGTACTGGATCTGGCACGGTCCGTTGCAGGTGGGCAGTGGTTGGCAGCCCTACAAACGGATCTGGGCCGTCGGCAACGGCTTCGTCTACGGCATCAACGACGCGGGCGATCTGTACCTGTGGCGCCACCACGGCTTTCTCACCGGTGAGGGTTCCTGGACCGATGGGGTCAGGGTGGGCAACGGATGGACCGCCTCTGCCGTGACAAAGGCCTTCGCCACCTGAGCCGGGGCTATGTCGACAGGTCGGCCACGGCGCGGGGAAGGCGTGACAGGCCCGTGTAGGCCAGGGCGGTCAGATGGTCGGCGACCACCTTCTTGTCGGGCGTCCGCTCGTCGGCCCACCACGCCCCGACGTGCACGACCATGCCGACCAGCGCGTGGGCGTACAGCGGCGCGGTCGCCAGGTCGACGCCGGTGCGGGTGAAGAAGTCGCCCAGGACCTGCTCGGCCTTGCCCGCCACCTCGGACAGCAACCCGGCCATCCCGCCACCGGAGAAGCCCGCCGGCGAGTCGCGGATCAGCACGCGGAACCCGTCAGGATCGGCCTCGATGTAGTCCAGGAACGCCATGGCGCTGGAGCGGACCTGCTCGCGCGCGCCGAGGCCGGGACCAAGGCGGTTGGTGATCATCTCCAGCAACCGGGAGCTCTCGCGGTCGACGACCACGGCGTACAACCCTTCCTTGCCGCCGAAGTGCTCGTAGACGATCGGCTTGCTGACTCTGGCGCGGCTGGCGATCTCCTCGATCGAGGCGCCGTCGTAGCCGAGCTCGGCGAAGACCCGTTTGGCGACCTCGACGAGCTGCGTCCGCCGCTCGCTGGCGGTCATGCGTCGTTCCGTCATGCTGGTGACGCTACTCGCTCGTCGGAGCGGGGCCGCGATCAGTCGGTGGCCCAGGCCAGGCTGCGCTGCACCGCCTGGCGCCAGCGGGCCTGGCGCGCGTCGCGCTCGGTGGCCCCCATCATAGGATCGAAGCGACGCTCCAACTGCCACACGGCGCCCAGCTCCTCTGTCGACGACCAGACCCCCGCACCGAGGCCGGCGAGAAAGCCAGCCCCCATCGCGGTGGTCTCGGCAACGGTCGGGCGCAGCACCGGCACCCCGAGCAGATCTGCCTGGAACTGGCACAGCAGGTCCATCGCCGAGGCGCCGCCGTCGACGCGCAGCTGCTCGGGCGCTAGCCCGGAGTCGACCTGCATCACCTCCAGGACGTCGCGGGTCTGATACGCCATCGCCTCGACCACCGCCCTGGCCAGGTGCGCCCGAGTCGTGCCCAGCGTGATCCCCACCAGCGTGCCGCGCGCGTACGGGTCCCAGTGCGGTGCGCCAAGGCCCGTAAAGGCGGGCACCAGGAACACGTCGCCGGTGTCGTTGACCTCGGCGGCCAGCGGGCCGGCTTCGGCGGCCGAGCCGATGATGCCGAGGCCGTCGCGCAGCCACTGCACCGCGGAGCCGGTGGCGAAGATCGACCCTTCAAGGGCGTAAACCGGGCCCTTGCCGAGGTCCCATGCCACGGTGGTCAGCAGCCGCTGCGATGCCACCGCCCGGGAGCCGGTGTTGAGCAGCACGAAGCTGCCGGTGCCGTAGGTGTTCTTGGAGGCGCCCGCCTCCCAGCAGCCCTGCCCGAACAAGGCCGCCTGCTGGTCGCCGGCGACGCCGCGGATCGGGACAGCGGCGCCGAAGAAGACGTCGGGGTCGGTGGTGCCGAAGTCGCCGGCGTTGGGGCGGACCTCCGGTAGTCCGGCCGCCGGCACGCCCAGCAGTTCGCACAGCTCGTCGCTCCATTCCCCGGCGTGGATGTCGAACAGCATCGTGCGGGAGGCGTTGGCCGGGTCGGTGGCGTGCACCCGCCCGGCGGTCAGCTTGGCCACCAGCCAGCTGTCCACCGTGCCGAACGCCAACTCGCCACGCTCGGCACGTTCCCGCAGCCCACCGGACTCCAGCAGCCACCCCAGCTTGGTGGCGGTGAAGTAGGCGTCGATGACCAGCCCGGTGCGAGACCTGATCAACTCGGCATGGCCGGCCTCGCGCAGCTCGTCGCAGCGCCGGGCGGTGCGCCGGTCCTGCCACACGATGGCATGGTGCACGGGCTGGATCCGAGCGCGGTCCCACACCACCGCCGTCTCGCGCTGGTTACTGATTCCCAGCGCAGCCAGACGCCCGGCATCGGTGCCCGACGCGCGCAGCGCCTGGCCGCAGGCGTCGATGACCGCCGACCAGATCTCGTCGGCGTCGTGCTCGACCCAGCCCGGGCGCGGGAAGTGCTGGGGGAACTCGGCGTAGCCACGAGCCAGCACCGAGGCGCGCTCGTCGAGCACCAGCGCCGTCACCCCGGTGGTGCCGGCGTCCATCGCGAGAATCCTGGCCACGTCCCTGCTCCACATTTCAAGATGGCTACGGCCTGTGGAGTCTAGGAAGGCGACGCGGCCCGCTTAGGATCCCCGCAATGGTGACGCGAATCGGAGTGCTCACAGGCGGCGGTGACTGCCCCGGGCTGAACGCGGTCATCCGGGCGATCGTCCGGCGCGGGGACGACGAGCACAACACCGTTGCCGTCGGCTTCCGCAACGGTTGGCAGGGCGTGCTGGAGGGCAACCCGCAGCAGCTGACGCGCGACTCGACCCGAGGGATCCTCCACCGCGGCGGCACGATCATCGGCACCAGCCGTGTCAACCCGGTCGACAGCCCCTCCGGGCCCGAGCGGATCGCCGAGACCCTCGAGGTCCACGAGCTGTCGGGCCTGATCGTCATCGGCGGCGAAGGCACCCTGTCGGCGGCGCGGCGGCTGTCCGACGAGCACGGGATCCCCATCGTCGGTGTGCCCAAGACCATCGACAACGACCTCGGCGGCACCCAGTTCACGATCGGCTTCTCCACCGCGCTGGACGTGGCCACGGAAGCCGTCGACCGCCTGCATTCCACCGCCGAGAGCCACAACCGGGTGATGCTGCTGGAGGTGATGGGCCGCCACGTCGGCTGGATCGCCACCTACGCCGGCATCGCCGGCGGCGCCGACGCCATCCTCATCCCCGAGCAGCCGTTCCACATCGACCGCATCTGCCGGCACCTCAAGCGCCGGCACGGGTCGGGGCGGACCTTCTCCATCGTCGTGGTCGCCGAGGGCGCCGTTCCCGCCGCGGGCACGCTGGACCTGCCCGACTACGAGCACGACGAGTTCGGGCGGCCGATTCTCGGCGGCATCGCCAACTTCTTGGGCCCGCAGATCGAGCAGCGCACCGGCTTCTCCACCCGGGTGACAATCCTGGGCCACGTGCAGCGAGGTGGTACGCCCAACGCCTTCGACCGGGTGCTCGGTTCCAGCATGGGCGTCGCCGCCGTCGACTGCGCGGCCACCGGCATGTGGGGCCGCATGGTGGCGATGCGCGGCAACGCCATCGTTCCGGTCGCCTTGGAGGAAGCGACCCGTGAGCTCAAGCGCGTGCCGACCGGCATGTACCAGGTGGCCGAGGTCTTCTTTGGTTGAGCTGCGGGTCGGCAACGAACTTGATCTGGACGTGGTGACAGACGTCTACCGCGACTCGACGCTGGGCGAGCGTCGGCCGGTCGACGACCGCGAGCGGATGCGGACGATGCTGGCCAACGCCAACCTCGTGGTGACCGCCTGGGACGCAGACGCCATGGTCGGCATCGCGCGGTCGCTGTCGGACTTCGCCTACGCCACCTACCTGTCCGACCTTGCGGTCCGCCGTTCCTATCAGCGCCGGGGCGTCGGCAAGGCGCTGATCGCCCGCATCCAGCAGGAGGGCGGCGCCGCCCGGATCATCCTGTTGGCTGCGCCCGCGGCGGCGGATTACTACCCCCGCATCGGCCTGCGCCGGCACGACTCGGCGTGGTGCCTGTGGCCCGACGAGGCGGTGACCGCCCCGTGATCGACCTGCGCAGCGACACCGTCACCAAGCCGACGCCTGAAATGCGGCGGGCGATGGCCGATGCCGAGGTCGGCGACGACGTCTACGGCGAAGATCCAACGATCCTGCGGCTGCAGGATCGCACCGCCGAGCTGTTCGGGCGCGAGGCGGCCCTGCTGTGCCCCAGCGGCGTCATGTGCAACCAGCTGTGGCTGCGGGTGCTGGCTCGGCCCGCCACCGAGGTGGTCATCGAGGCCGACGCGCACATCGTCAACTACGAAGCCGGCGCTGGAGCGCTGTTGGCCGGAGTGCAGTTCCGCACCCTCGCCGCTCCCTACGGGCTGCTGAGCGCTGACGACGTGGCGGGCGCCCTGCGTGCGGACATCTTCCCCCTGACCCCAACGTCGCTGGTGTGCGTCGAGCAGACGCACAACCGCCGCGGCGGCACGGTCTATCCGCAGTCCCAGCTGGAAGGGATCCGCGACGTCTGTGCGGACGCCGGCGTGCCGCTGTACATGGACGGTGCCCGGGTGTTCAACGCCAGCGTCGCGTCGGGGGTCGGCCTCGACGTCTACGGCGGCATGGTCAGCGGGCTGATGTGCTGCGTGTCCAAGGCGCTGGGTGCCCCCGTCGGCTCGCTGATGGTCGGCGACGCCGACGCGATCGACGAGGCCAAGCTGTGGCGCCGGCGCTATGGCGGAGCGATGCGCCAGGCGGGCGTCATCGCCGCGGCGGGACTGCTGGCGCTGGACCGCGTCGAACGCCTGGCCGACGACCACGCCAACGCCCGGCTCCTGGCCGAGGCCGCGGCCGAAACGCATCCCGACGGCGTCGACCTGCAGCAGGTCGAGACCAACATCGTCTATGTCGAGGACGTCGACTCGGCACTGGTGTGCGTCGGTCTCCGCGAGCAGGGGGTGCTGGCCGGGGCGATGGATCGGCGCACCGTGCGGCTCGTCACCCACCCCGACGTCACTGCCGACGACTGCCGGCGTGCGGCCGCGGCGCTGCGATCGGTGCTCGCGGAGCAGCGGTGAGCCGCACCGTCCTGATCCTCGGCGGTCAGCTGCCGGGCTGCTAGCCCCGGATGGGCAATCGTGTGCGTCGGGCCGCGTGGGCGGCGGAATCCGCACACAGTTGCGGCGGCACAGGAGTCGTGTGCGTCCGCCCGCGTGGGCGGCGGAATCTGCACACGATGGCGGAGAGGACGGTGTTGTCACGCCGGCCATCGCGCGGCCCGATGGCGCGCCGCAGTCACGCCTCGGCGATTAGCCCGCCAAGCCGTCGAGGCGACGCGGATCACCCTCGCCAGGGGGAGCGGCCAGCGGCCCGCCGCCGCGCAGCTCGGCAATAAGCATGCCGGCGAGGATGCAGGCACAGCCGACCCAACCGCGCCCGGTCAGCCGTTCACTCAACAGCAGGAAACCGAACAGCCCCGCGAAGACCGGTTCCATCGTCAGGATGACCGCGGTCCGCGTTGGCGGGATGTGGCGCTGCGCGGCGGTCTGGATCAGGAAGGCCGCCGCGCTGGCCAGCAACGACGTCACCGCGACGGCCGCTACGACCCCGCCGTCCCAGCGCACCGGCACACGGCCGAGCTCCAGCGTTGCGGCCATCGTGGTGTGCAGGACACCCGCGACCAGCAGCTGCACGGCGGTCAGCGCTACCGGGTCGTGGCGCGCCGACCAGGCGCCCAATCCCACGATGTGCGCGGCGAAGCTGATCGCACAACCGAGCACCAGCACGTCGCCGTAGCGCGGGACGAAGCCGTCGCCGAGACTGATCAGCGCCAGCCCAACGGTGGCCAGGATCACGCCGCCAACGGCCGCTCCGCCCGGCGTCGAGCCCAGTAGCACCGCGGACAGCAGCGGCGTGAACACCACGAACATCCCGGTGACAAAGCCGGCGTTGCTCGCGGTGGTGTGCTGCAGGCCGATCGTCTGCAGGGCATAGCCGCCGAACAGCGCTGCGCCCAGCACCCCGCCATGACGCCACCCGGCGCTGCCGATGCGCCGGACGGACGGCAGCGCCACGGCGCTCAGGGCGACGCCTGCGAGCAGGAACCGGACACTGTTGAAGCTGTACGGCGGCACGCGCTCGACCGCGGCCTTGACGACCGGGAAGGTGACGCCCCACACCGCCGTCACCGCCACGAGCGCCAGCTCGTAGGTCCAGCGGCCGGATCTCAGCCTTCGGCCTCTTCGGCGGCCTGCGAGAACGTGTACAGGTCGACGCGGTCCTCGCGGCGAACCGTGGCGCCGGCCTCGGGAACCTGGGCCTCGACGAGACCGAAGTCGCCGCGGCGGAACGGACCGATCTGCGGCCGCGGCTGCTCGGTGATGGTCGCCCGCAAGGTCAGTGCCGCAAGGTCAGCCTGTGCCTGCCCGATCGGCTGACCGTTCACGTCGGGCATCGCAAAGTGCAGCGGGCCCAGCGACACGGTGACCGCGACGGGCGTGTCCTTGTCGACGGTCCGTCCCGCCCTGACGTCCTGGCGCACGACCGTGCCGAGCTCTGGGAACCGGTCGCTGTAAGCCTGCGTGACCGATGCCCGCAGCTTCGCTTTCCGCAGGGCGGTGACCGCCTCGTCGCGCGGCAGACCACGGATCTTGGGCACCTCGACCTGTTCGATGCCCTTGGAGACGGTCAGGGCCAGGTTCCCGCCCGCGTCGACCGTGGTGCCGGCGTCCGGTGACGCGGCGATGACCCGGCCGGTGGCGACCGTGTCGGAGAACCGTTCGCGGACTTCC
>Ga0136614_10000958_pt1 | contig 16038 bp, 17 predicted proteins | sample AntDrymUQ2792106_2_FD_106643 | JGI IMG/M metagenome (GOLD analysis project Ga0136614, IMG submission 106643) | Polar desert sand microbial communities from Dry Valleys, Antarctica - metaG UQ279 (21.06) | ecosystem: Environmental > Terrestrial > Soil > Desert | place: Antarctica: Dry Valley... | reverse complement strand
GCTTCGCAGACAACTCCGACCGCTACCGAACGTAAGATCATCCGCAACGCCACGCTCTCCATCGAAACCGACGTGCCCGCCGAGGGCCAGCGCCGCATCGCGTCACTTGCCGAAGCGCGCGGCGGATTTGTCGTCACTTCCGAGTCGCGGCAACAGGGCGGCGCGACCGCCGATGCAAAACCGTTTGAGGTCGTGACGATGGAAGTGCGCGTGCCCGCCGCGCAGTTCGACGCGGTGATGAGTGAAGTGCGCGCCATCGGCGGCGGTCGCGTCAGGGAAGAAAAAGTCACGGGGCAGGACGTGACCGAAGAATTCATTGACCTCGACGCGCGTCTGCGCAGTAAGAAGGCGCTCGAAGCGCAGTTCCTCGAAATCATGAAACAGGCGAACAAAGTCTCCGACGCACTCGAAGTGCAAAGCGAACTCGCCGAGGTGCGCACCGAGATCGAACGGATCGAAGGTCGCCGCCGTTTCCTCGAAAGCCAGACCAGTCTTTCGACCATCAAGGTCACGCTGCAACCACCCGCGCCGCTCGTGAGCGCGAGCACGTCGGGCTTTTTCCACGGTGTCCGGGAGGCGTTCGGCGAAGGCGTCGACGTAGCGGCGGCGATTACCCTGGGTCTGATTCGCATCGCCATCGCGCTCGTTCCCGTCCTGCTTCTGATCGTGCTGCCGCTCGTTATGATGGTGCGGTTGCTAACGCGCCGCCCGCGTCGCTGGCCGTGGTCAAAAACCGTCCCGCTTGAATAACTGCTCGGCGCTTAGGAATCAGACTTGAGACTTTCAATCCGAAACTTTAGACTCTGTCGTATGACACAACGCTCGATTCCTGCACTACTTCTCTTCGCATCGCTGGTCGGCGTCGCGTGCTCCTGCGGCGAGAGCGTGGCGACGAACACCGCGCCCGCCAACTCTCCGGCAGCGGCGACGAAAGCTAAGGTTGAGACAGCGGCGGCAGTCCCGGCGGATGTCGTCCGCGCGAGTGCCCCCGAAGTCGCCATCCGCGCGGGCGGCACGGCGGAGGCGACCGTGCGACTCGACATCGCCGACGGTTTCCACATCAACGCGAACCCGGCGACGCACTCTTTTTTAATTGCCACGAAACTTGAAGTCACACCGGGCGAAGGCATCACCAGCGGTGCGCCGACGTACCCCGCGCCGCTGATGAAGAAGTTTGCCTTCGACGCAACACCGCTCGCCGTCTATGAAGGAGAGACGCCGATCAACTTGCCGCTGAGCGCCGATGCTTCGGCCAAAAAAGGCGCCCGCATGGTTCGCGCTAAAATCCGCGTCCAGCCGTGCAATGATGATTCCTGTTTCCCGCCGCGAACGTTAGAAGCGTTGATTCCCGTCACCGTCAACTGAAATGTTTTGACCGACAAAGACCAACTCACCACAGTCAATGTCCGCCGCGCCAACGCGCCTGTCACCGACGAGACGCTGCCGCTCGACGACGAGCCGTCGGAGACAGACCGACCTTTGCCACGTCGCCGCGTCTCCGCCTCGACACGCCTGCTCGACTATGTGTCGCGGTCGCCGCGCTTGAACCGCGCGTGGAAACTGCTCCCCGGTTTGTGCTTGGTGGTGGCGGCGGGCAGTTGGTTGGGCGGCCACGCTGACGCCGCCTTTGTAATTGCGACGCTCGGCCTCGTCGCGTGGTTCATCGACTTGCGCAACCGACTGCGCGGCAGTGACATCGAACCCGACAACGCCGAAGTTAATTTCAAGGAGTAGTCGGCGGCACGAAGTAGATCGAAAAAGATTATGAGAAAATTTTGTAAAAACTTGACGAAGAGAAAAATGATCGCCGCCTTCGCCCCGCTCGCGCTATTCACTTTTCTGATGGCGGTAGCGATCCCCGCGACGGTTGTCGCGACTACGAACACTGCACGCGCGGCGGCTGACGAAGTGGAGGCGCGAGGCGCGCTCGAACGAGCCTTCCAACGTTTGCGCGACGGCGACTATGACGCGCTTTATAATGTGCTGCCGTCGACCTCGCAGCGCCGCGTCACGCGCGAGCGGTTCGTCGGCGCTCTGCGTCGCTCACGCGACATGTACGAACTCGACCGGATGGAAATTGGGGCGGTGCGCGTCGCGGGCGATCTTGCGGTGGCCGAGATGGTGGTTTACGGGCGTCTCCGTCAGCCGTTGGACGGTGAAGGTAAGATCGTCGCGCGGCAGTACATGATTCGCGAGGGTGGGCAGTGGCGTGTCACGACCAGCGAGCGCGCGACGGTGCGACCGCTGCTCGCCGCCAACCCGAAGTTCGCGCGTCGATTCCCTCCCGTCGCACCGCGCATTTTTCTGAAGCGTGACGGGCGCTGGGTTGATGTCAGCTCGCTGGCGGCGGACATGCGACGGACGGTGCGATGAGCCGACAACGAAGCAACCGCCGACACGCGCTGCCTTATCGAATACTCTCAGTCATCATCATAGGCGGGTTGCTGGCGCTGTTGTTGGCGGCGTTCTCCGGCCCGCCGCAACGACTGTTGTCATCACGCGCGTCGCTGCTACTACTCGCCGGCGTGCTGTTCGTCTTCGCCGTTGTGCTTGAATTTGTTTTCCGAGACCTCGCGCGCCTGCGCGAACGTGTGCGACTGTTAGAGAAAGAGCGTGAGTCGTGAGAGCTACCGCTCCTTTCCTTAATACTCGACTTTATCAAATTTGGTGATGCGGCAAGGAGCGTGGAATTTAGCTTTATTTCCGCCACTTCCGAATTAGCAGGTATAATTCCGATATGCTAAATCGTACATCTACATTGCTGCTCCTGTTAACTGTGGCTTTTTTATCGCCGGCTCATGTCGCTCAGACGCGCGTCAACGATGAGGCCCCTCTGCAAGTCATTCGCTTCAATTGGCGCGAGTATCGCCCCAGCAGGCTGTCTTTAGAGACCGGCATACCACGTGCTGAGACTGGCCCCACCGACCGCCTCGATGACATCCGCCTCCAGCGCCAGATCGCTATCGAGCGTCGGCGTGCGCCACAGAACAGAGGTTATCCGGTTGAGAAGTTGGAGGAGCTGCAGGTGCGGCGGCAGCGACAACTGCCCGATGCCAGCAGGGAGACTACTTCAGCAAGAGTGGCGGCACGTGGTAACGGATACCGCTACAGTGTGGAGTTGCAGAATCTAGCCGATAAGAAAGTGCAAGCGGTGGAGTGGGATTATGTGTTTGTCGAGGCAGGCACGGGCAAAGAATTACGGCGGCATAGCTTTAGGAGCGATGTGGGGATTGGCGTGGGTAAGCGGAAGAAGGTGGTGGTGGAAAGCGCCGCTGGGCCGCATGGGGTGGTCGATGTAAATGTGCTAAGCGGAGAAAGTTCGGGAGAGCAGGTGGAGATCAAGCGTGTGATTTACGGGGACGGAACGAAGTGGGAGAGGAAATAGCTATTATCAATCATGAGGCCGCACCGAGCGCCCCGCTTGAACCGGACACGCAATCACGTTGCCCTTCATTCGTGAAGAGCACAGCGCGCCGCTGATGGCGGGCGTCAAGGCCGTAATTTAATTTGAAAAATCGGCGAAGGAGAGTTGCGGACTAGGCTCGCCCGCATCTTTCGCCGTGCTGCGGCGTGTGGATGGGGGCGTGGGGGCGGTGCTACCACTGAGCACTTCGCGGATAGTTGGCAGATGGAAGCGCAGGATGCGCGGCGTCAGTCGGATCGAAGGGATCCGTCCCTGATTTGCTAATCGGCGCACCGTCGATTCGCTCACCTGAAGGGTCGCGGCGAGTTGGCGCGCGGTCAGAAATTCTTCGCGCGTCCGTCCATCATTCGAATGCGGTGCATCGTTCACGTGAGTTGTCTGTTGTGCCGCGTTAGTTCGCAGCAGGTCGGAGTGTGAGCGCGACATTGGTTCGCGCCGCGCCGTCAATCTCGACTTCCCTCGTCGCGGGTTGCATCCCGGAAGCTTTCACCGTCACGCGGTAACGCGCCCGGTCAGGCGGCAATCGAAAGACAAACAGGCCGCTCTCGCTGCTGACGCGACCGTCAAGTTTCTTGTCGGTTCCGTCCGGACGGACGAGCGCGAGTTCGATTCGCGCCCCCGGCATGACTCGCCCGTTGGCGTCGAAGACGCTGCCGCGGATGAACGCGAGGCTGCCGGCGTCGATGGTCAAAAAAACCCCGCTCAGCGCGCGAGTCTTGCCGGCGCGAACCTCGACGTTTTCCAAACGCCCAATGCTCAGCCCCGGTTTGCGAAACGTGAATCCGTAGACGCCCGGCTCAAGACCCTGCATTGTGAACTCGCCTTTCCGATTAGTTTCAACGCGCGTGATTTCACGCTCGCCCTGACGCGCGATCACGACGACGCCGGCGGGCGTCGAGGAGTTGCCGGCCACGCGCACACGGCCTTTGACGCCGCCGTTCGCGCTGGTCCGCTCCTGCCCGATGGCAACTGTTGTTGTCAATAACAGCAGCAACACAAAGCCGCCGCATGCTTGGCGTAAATTGATGCTGAGCGGTTTGATAATCATTTTTTCGGCAACCTTTCCGAGAACTCGGTGGGTGATTGTAACATGCCGGAGACGCTTGCGAACCGACCACGCTCTGCCGCTCGAAGGTTTCTGCGGGTGCGGGGTCGCGTGTGCAAACTTGATGCTCGAACCGTGCGCCGGTGTTGCCCAAGCAGCAACACTCACTCGCGGTCATGCCGATGTTGAATCTCTTCATCACGCCGACGCGCGCGCGTTCCGGTTTGGCCTACACGGCATGCGATGCATTAAGATGGTATCAGTCACGAATTCCAATTGACTCCCGTGCGCTCCTGTCCGCCGCCGAGGTTTTATGTCAGTTTTAAGCAACTCAACACTTCATCATCTTTCACTTCGTTGGCGCAGAGCCTTGATGTTCATCATCGCCGCCGGTGTGTGGTTGACATCGCCGGCGCTGCTGCCAATGCCGGACGCGCTCGGTCAACAACCGGCAGAGTCGGTGCAGGGGAAAAATTCTCCACCCCGCGACGCGCCGTCCGTCATTCAGGACGATGTCGGTGATGATGAAATTTACCGCGTCGACACTGACCTCGTGCTGGTTGACGTGACGGTGACTGACGCGCAGGGTCGCCCGGTGCGCGACCTCCGTCCGGAAGACTTTAAGCTCTACGAAGACGGTGCCGAACGCCCGATCTCGTTCTTCAACGTTGAAAAGCGTGGCGGGCAACCGAGGCCGGTGGCGGTCGTCTTCGCCGTCGACATTTCGGGCAGCATGACGGGCGAAGAACTGAGGCGGATGGGGGACGCGATGCGCGCGTTCGCGCAACACCTCGCGGGGCGCGAGGCCGTGTTCGCGGTGATGAGCTTCGGGATGAGCGCGAAGGTGCTTCAGTCCTTCAGCGGCGACGCGCGGAAACTTGACCGCGCTTTAGAGCGTTTGGCGCACGAACCGAACGGGCTGTCGACACACACCTACGACGCGATTGACGATGCGATCCGGCTGCTCGTGCGCAAGGCCCCGCGGACGCGCGAGCGGCGTTTGATGAAGCGCGCCGTCGTCGTCATCACCGACGGCTTCCCGGTCGGCGACTCGGTCGCACCGCGGACGGTGATCGAACGCGCCAACGACGCCGGCGTCAGTATCTACACCGTGACACTGCCTTCGTATTCGCGCCTGCTGGCCTCAGTAGGGAACGCGCCCGCTCCGCTTCCGACGCCGCTCGACGTGAGTTCAGTCGCCGAGAAAACCGGAGGGGCGAGCGTCTATGCAACCGCCGAAAATTACGCGCCGCTGTTCAGGACGCTCGCCGAAGAGGTCACTTCGACCTACGTGGTTGCCTTCTATCCGCCGGAAGAGAAACGGCGTGACGGACGCTTTCATAACATCCGCGTCGAAGCCCCGCGCGGTCTCAACGTCCGCCAGAGCCGCACCGGTTATCAAGCGACTGGCCGAAAAAAGTAAGCGGAAAGCACTCGGCGGAATGCTGCCGGCGCGCGTTCAGGAATTCAACATCCAGCAGTTGAATCCGGACCCGCTTCGACCGTCACCACGCCATGTGCTTTCCGCTCTACGTCTACGGCCTGACCGCTCAATCGTTTGTTGGCAGCGTTGGCCGGCAGGCGCTGCTACACTTCTTCTTCCTCTTCGTCCTCATCCTCGTCATCATCTTCGACGACATCCAGTTCAACGGGATCGAGTCCGACGACCTCAAGTTCGGTCGCACACTCGCTGCACATGACGGCGTCCCCCTTATCGGCGTCCGTGTCAACGTGGACTTCAGCTTCACACTCCGGGCATGTTCCGATTGGCACTTTGTCTTCACCTCCAGCGCTATTAATAACGTAGAGGCGCACCCGTTCTCATGGGGAGACCTCCACCTTGGAAGAGTTATGGTTAAGTCGCCGACAATCTAACCGCGCGCGCCGTATTTTGCAATACCGTCCCGTCGGATTTTGAGCATCATCCCAACCCTCTTGAATGCCCGCCGCGACACAGTAGCATTCGTCAAACGGAGATGGCCGCCCGCCGGCAAAACAAGATGCACGATGTCTACCGTATGACGCGAGTGAAACGACTGCGGTGTGAGCTTACCGAACGGGTCCGACGGAAAGCGATTCAAGGCGTTGGCGCGCCGGTGCGGATTCAGCGCTCCGCGGGTGGCGACGAATGATTTCACGCCAACTCGCGCCGTCGTAGTGGAAGCGTTTGGTCGCGCGGTCGAACGTGAATTTGATGCCAGCCCGGTTGAATCGATCCAGCCCCGCGTAATTCAGGAAGTAGCTGTGGGCGGGGGCGCCGTTTGCCCTCATCTCCCCATCATCAAGCCGGCGCTGCGCCTCGCGCGAAAGTTTTTCAGCGCTCGCTTCGGCAGCTTCGCCGTAGAGCATCAACACCGCCGGACGCAACGGCGAATTCGTGAAGGCATCGAGAAAAATACTCGCGCGTGCGATGCGGTCGAACTCTTCTGAAGCGCGAATCAGATTCAGCAGACGCACATCATCCCCGGCTCGAAACGGCGACGCGATGCTTTCGGCTTGTAGCCATCCGCGCGTGCGGCGCGTGAGCGCGACGCGGTGAAAGGTCACGCTGTCCGCCGTGCGCCGCGTGCCGATGATCGTCACCATGCGCCCACGCCTCAGCCGCTGCGTAAGTGGTGCGGAGAGCGTCGGCTCGCTGCGTAGCACCGCCAGCCGCTCATCAACGACGACGGCGACGTTACGACCTGTGAGCGCACGACGCTTAAGGGCTTGCGCGTTCGACGGCGCGACGACCGCGCAGGCTAACAGCAACACGCACAGACCGGTAAAGCAGAGTCGTAAGGTTAAGACATTGAATTGCAATCTTGTGAGACAGGCGATGAAACGCATGAAGGGATACTCCTCTGTGAGTTGGTGAGGCTGAAGGAGACGACCGGAACGCTTGAGCAGCGAACACGGTCCAAGCGCAAACGATCATATAAAGTCAGCGACGAACGCGGCGGCGAGAGCGCGGGTTCGCGGCCAGCAATGCGGCGAGTTTGACGCTGGCGGCGCCGGGGCGGATGCGCGCCTGAATACCGGCATGATGGAAATGGCAGATCGCAACTGCCAGAGCGTCGGAGGCGTCGTACGGTTGCGGCCCGTCGGCGAGTTTCAGCAGCACGCGCACCATCTCCTGCACTTGATGCTTTTCGGCGGCCCCGTAGCCGACCACCGTCCGCTTTACGAGACGCGGCGAGTACTCGGCGATTTCGACACCGGCGCGCTCCGCCGCTAGAAGCGCCACTCCGCGTACGTGTCCCAGTTTGAGCGCCGTCTTCGGATTGACCGCGAAGAAGGCTTCTTCAACCGCGCACACGTCCGGGGCGAACTTCTTAATCAGAGTCTCCAGCCCGTTGCTGATCTTCAACAGGCGCGCCGCGAACCGCTCGCGCGGCGGTGCTTTAATCGCCCCGAAGTCGATCAGGCGGTAATGCCCGCCGTCGCCCTCGACCACGCCCCAGCCGGTTGTCTCGCTACCTGGATCGATGCCCAAGACTCTCATAAAAATCAGATGTCAGATGCTGGATGTCAGATGTTAGTCAGAGGAGATTTAATAACATCTAACATCTGACATCCAGCATCTGCTTTCAATCCATATCGGCTTCGTCGATGTCGAAGTTGGCGGAGACTTTCTGCACGTCGTCGTGATCTTCGAGCGCCTCCATCAGCTTGAGCATCTGCTTGGCCTCAGCGCCTTCGAGCTTGATGTGGTTCTGCGGCTACATCTCGATCTCGGCGACCTGCGGCTCGACGCCCGCCTTCTTCACCGCGTCGAGTACGGCGTCGAAGCTTTCAGGCGCGGTGATGATCTCGAAGCTGTCCCCATCGTCGCGCAGGTCTTCGGCACCCGCATCGGTGACGACCTCGAACAACTCGTCTTCGGGCTTGGCCGCCTTGTCGACGACAATGTAACCCTTCTTGTCGAACAGATAGCCGACCGAACCCGCAGCGCCGAGGTTGCCGCCGTTCTTGCCGAACAGGTGCCGGATTTCGGCGACCGTGCGATTGCGGTTGTCGGTCATCGACTCGACCATCACCGCGACGCCGCCGGGACCGTAACCTTCGTATGTAATCTCGTCATAGCTGACGCCTTCGAGTTCGCCGGTGCCGCGCTTCATCGCGCGGTCAATCGTGTCGTTCGGCATGTTCGCGGCCTTCGCGTCAGAGACGGCTTTGCGCAGACGTGCGTTCGCCCCGGGGTCGCCGCCACCGAAGCGCGCCGCGACCGTGATTTCTTTAATCAGCTTCGTAAAAACCTTGCCGCGCTTAGCATCGAGCGCGCCCTTTTTGTGTTTAATAGTATGCCACTTGGAATGTCCAGACATGTTTGATGAGTTCCTCGGAATAAACTTGATTCGTCAGCGTTCAGCAGTCAGCTATCAGCGAACACGAATTTGGCCGCGCAGCACAAACGTAAAAGAGCATTGGCGATACATCTCCGGCTGAAAGCTGTCTGCTGATAGCTGAACGCTTACCTTGATTCAAACTGAAGCGGGGTCGGAATATAGCACAACTCGCGCGGCTTTTCTTTGTTCGCGGCGAACGGCATAAGCGCGACACAGAGACGCCCCGCACGGTAACTTATGCCAGCCGCCCGTCACTATTCACCCGCGTTTTTGAGGCCATCAACTCGCTCATGGCGTCCAGCCGCGACTCCCAATCGTGGAGCGCGGCTGCCTCGCGGCGGCGCCTCATGGCTTCCTCGTCGTCCGTGTGGTGAAGCGCCTGTTCCACTGCCTGAAGGAAACTCTGCGGGTCGCTCAGTGAAGTCAACAAGACGTTGTGCTGGCGGTTGAAGTCGCGGACGAAAGGCAGGTTGGTCGAGACGACCGGCTTGCCCATTGCGAGGTACTCGTTGATTTTAGTGGGCACCACCGTGGCGGTGTACGCGTCGTTGACGTAAGGCACGATACATATGTCGAAGAAGTTTATGTAACCCGCGATGGTGTCGTGCGGTTGCTGTCCGAGGAAGTGTGTGTTTGGAAGCTTGCGGAGTTCGCCGACTGAAGTTTGCAGCGGGCCGACGAAGACCCACGACCACTCGGGGCGCGCGCGAGCCATCGCCTCCAACAAATCGAAGTCCACGTGCCGGTGCAGGCCACCGACGTAACCGATCACCGGGCGCGGCAGCTTTAACGCGCCCGCCGCATCTTGATCGGGCGAGAACCTGTCGAGGTTGACACCGAAGGGAAAGATATGCACCCGCTCGTTCGTCCACTGTGCGCAATGTGCGGCGAGTTCGGCGTTCTGTGCGAAAACGAGATCAGACGCCTTCACGACTTCCCTTTCGCTCTTCTTCAGCCGTTTCGCTTGCGGCGTCAGTTGCGAAAAGTCGGCGATGCAGTAATAAACAACGACGCTGCGCGGCGTGCGTAGCAACTGAATCAGGTCGCTCGCCGTGTCAGTCGGCAGGTACGTCAAAATCACCGGGTCGCGGAGTTTCAGTTTCCGCGTGGCGTTGAGTATGAGCGGGAGAAACAGTTGTCGGTTGACGCGGCGCTGCCACGACGACCCGAACGGCGGCATCACGACCGGCGCGCAGACATAAAGATTCGGTGCCACCTGACGCACGCCGCCGGACGACCACGAGCGCGTCCAGAATTTGAGGCGCGCGGCGACCCGCCCGGCGTCGCGCAAATCAGGGGAACGCACGCCCGTGTTTTCGATGTAGAGCACGCGGTTGCCAGACTGTGCTAGCCGCGACGCAATCTCTTGGTGACCCTGCCATAAAAAATCCCATTCAGTGCTTGAGATGATGACGAAATCGCGATTAGCAATCATTCAGTGTGTAACTAAACCAGCGTGATATTTTCAGGGGCGGGCTTTATAACTTGAGGAGCCGCGCGTCTCGTGTGCAAAGGCCAAACTTTATGCCCGACAAATTACCGCTATTTGATTGCCGGGGCAACTCCGAGTACTTAACAGGTGCGGATGACTGAACACGAACGGATGTCATCACGGAGACGCGCCTTGTTTTTTTGCAACCGCATAAACCGGTATATTGCCTCCGCCCCGCCGCCGGGGTGACGCCTCAAAGCGAAACTGTCAATCGCTCACTTTAATTGTATGAGTAGTCAAATCGCTCTGGTCTTCATCTTCACTTTCGTCATTCATCTGATAAGCACTCTGGCGTACTCGGTGCGGATCGCCGGCGCGCGGACGGGCAGAGTGGCCGTCTCCCTCTCGCTCTTTAACATCCTGATTCTATTTTCAAGAACCGCTAATTCCCTACAGGGGCCGCTATTGGCGAAGCACGTCGAGGAAGACATCCTGCGCGGCACGACCGCCGGGGCCGTCACTGATTTCCGTTGGGTGCTGTTTGCGTCCACGCTGGCGACGATCATCGGGGGCCTACTGATTCCGACCGCCCAGCGTCTGTTCAGCACCGCCGTCGAAGCGTTCGACGTCTATCGCTCGATCCCGCGTCTCGTTCTGCGCGTCTTCACCGCATCGGGCTTGGAACACATCAGACAGGCCGTCACGGTGCCGGCGAAGGAAAACATTCTACAGATACGAAGCACGCGCCGGGTGCCGGTGACGCTGCTGGTTGCCAACACAATCGGGGCAGCGTTGCTCTCAGTCGGCGTGCTCGCCTCACTATACGCCGGCTACCTGACGCCCGAACTGCGCAGCACATCAAGCAATCTCTCGGCACTCGTCAACGGCTTCTCCACGATTCTGTTAATGATCTTCATTGATCCGTATCTGTCAGTGCTGACCGACGACGTGGCGAACAAAAGAACGAGCGGCGCGTTTCTCAGAAAATGCGTTACGCTGTTCGCCGTCACCCGGCTCATCGGCACCGTCCTCGCCCAATTTCTGTTAGTCCCGGCGGCGCACCTGATTGCGCTGATCGCGCACCTGTTATAGCGGGGCGTGATAATTTCCTTTATCATCGTGCTTCTCTTCGGGGCGACTGGAGAATTGTTTTCGGAATGGATTCAGGCGCGGGCGACAGGGTTGATACGGCGGTGGCGACTCCCGCCGTCAGCGTGGTGATGCCTGTTTTTAACGGCGGGCGATACCTCCACGACAGCATCCGCAGCATCCTCGGCCAGAAGTTCGACGACTTTGAATTCATCGTTCTCGACGACGGCTCGACTGACAACTCGATGCATCTGTTGTCCGAGTGGGCCGCGCGCGACCGACGCCTACGCCTGCACCGGAGCGGGCATAATCTCGGACTCGCCCGCAGTTCGAATCATGTCGTCGCGTTGGCGCGCGCCCCGCTCGTGGCACGGATGGACGCCGACGACGTTTCACACCCCGACCGCTTACGGCGGCAGTGGGAAGCGATGCGGGATTCCGGCGTCGCACTGGTCGGGACGCTCAGCGACGGCATTGACCGCGACGGTCGCCGCGTGAGGCCGCGCGACCGTTGGCGGCTGCGGCAGAGATCGAGATTCGCGCCGTTCCCGCACGGTTCAATCATGTTCCGCCGCGCGCTCTTCAACGAAGTCGGTGGTTACAGTGAGGCTTACAAGTATTTCGAGGACGCTGATTTTTATCGTCGCCTCGCAGAGCATGGTCGCGTGGTGGTGATTCCCGAAGTTCTTTATCATTATCGTTACCACATCGAGAGCGCGAGCGTGGCGATGCTCGCCGGTGAAATGGCACAAGCATTGAACCTGCTGGACGGCGGGCCGCCGGTTTATCAGGAGCATTATCACAAACCGGGCGATTGTAGCGATGGCGAGGAGCAGACGTTAAAGAAAATACCGCCCGATATTTTCTACCGGTTGGGCGCGGTGCGGCTCTGGGCCGGCCACTCTCCGGGCATCCTTTCGCCGGTGCTGCGTCACGGCGCAATCGGTTGGAACCGCGCGACGATCCGAACGCTACTGTGGGCTGTAGGCGGAAGCGTCAGTCCGTCTGCATTGCGTTGGTTGCTTTACTGCTCCATCAAAACACGGGATCACATCGCGGGTCGCCGCCTGCCGCCGGGCGAGTTGTGTGAATGGCGTTCCGAGTGGGCAGGGTAAAGTTGCGGAGATACAATCGAACTGAGCGCCGGGGCCGATGAATGTTTTCATGAAGTCATTCGAACAATTACGTGACAGTGCAACGACGGTTGCGCCTCCGATGCCGATCATCGTCGGCGTTCCGCGCTCTGGGACGACGCTGCTGCGTCTCATGCTTGACGCCCACTCGCAAATTGCCATCCCCCCGGAAACGGATTTCATTCCCGCCATGACCGGCCTCATCAATCCTTTCTCAAGACTCTTCTACCGAAGAATCGTTCTCCTCGCGCAGCATCGCCACGTGCGTGATAATTTGCGTGAGGCTTTTTATCGCCTCGTAACAGGATGGCCCTCATGGCCGGATTTCCATCTCTCCGAAGAGCAATTCCGCGCAGAGCTTTCCCGACTCAGACCTTTTACCTTATCGAACGGTCTGCGTTGCTTTTACCGGATATATGCCGCACGATTCGGGAAACCCAGATGGGGAGACAAGACGCCCAAGTACGGCCTGCACCTGAACGCGATTGAACGTTTGCTACCGGAGGCTCACTTCATCCACATCATCCGCGACGGCAGGGACGTTGCGCTGTCGGTCAAGGATTTGTGGTTCGCGCCCGGAAAGAACGTCGAGGCTATCGCGGCTGATTGGCGGCGGCGCATTCTAACGGCACGCGCGCAGGGTCGGCGCTGTCGCCATTACATCGAAGTACGCTATGAAGATGTAGTGATAAACTCTGAAAAGATTTTGGGAGAAATCTGCCGATTCATCGAAGTTCAATTCGAGCCGGGAATCAACGAATATTACAGACGCGCCCCCCAACGTCTGGATGAACTTGAAACCATGTACATCAAGGATGAAGGAAGGATCGTTCCGAAAGAAGACCGCCTGCGTTGGCAGCGCCTGACGACGACGCCTCCCGATTCTTCGCGCATCTACGGTTGGAAAACCGCGATGACTCGCCGCGACCAATTGAGGTACGAAGCGGTGGGCGGCGACCTATTGCGAGAGTTAGGCTACGAGATTTAAGTTCAGCATCAGCGGACTCGGCTATCACCATCAGGCTAGAACATTCGCCGAGACGGATTTACAAAGGACGTTTGCGAAAATCTATACCCATCACATGCAGCCATCAATTGCTTTTGATTCATCTCCCTTTTCAGGCCGCGTCAGGACCCGCGATTACGCTGCGCCTTTCGACATCACCGCCGCGCGCGCCGCGCTTGTGGTCGCCCATCCGAGCCACGAATTGCGTCTGTATCGCTGGTTACAATTGGCCCGCCCCGGCGTGTTTGTGCTCACCGACGGGTCGGGGCGCGTCGGGCAATCGCGCCTCGGCGCGACGACCCGATTACTCGCCGATGTGGGCGCAACGCCGGGAACGATCTACGGGCGGATGACGGATGCAGAGAGTTATGCGGCGATGCTGAGGAAAGATGTCAACCTCTTCGTCGGCCTCGCTGTCGAACTCGCCGAAGCATTTGAGCGCGGGCGGATTGATTACGTCGCGGGTGACGCCGTCGAAGGCTACAACTCAACTCACGACGTGTGCCGCCTTGTCATCAACGCGGCGGTCGCGTTGGTCAATAAAACCCGCAGCAATCAAATCGCCAACTTCGACTTTCCGGTTGTTGGGAAGCCGGACGACTGCCCGCCCGACATGCGCTCACAAGCGATTCAGGTCTGGCTTGATGGGGAGATGCTGGAGCGCAAGTTGACCGTCGCACGTTGCTATCATCTTTCGGTCGCGTCCGAGGTCGAGAAGGCCGTTAACGAAATCGGGATTGATGCTTTTCGCACCGAATGGCTGCGCCCAATCGCCAACGGACGATCATCCAATTCTGCGTCGGAAGATGTTCCCTTCTATGAAGCGCACGGAGCGAATCAGGTCGCTGCCGGTCATTACACCTCCGTCGTCTCTTACCGCGAACACATCGCCCCGATTGCCGACGCGCTCGGCGAGTGTGTCGAGGGCCGCGCGTGACCAACTCGATGCGCGTTCTCATCACGAACTTCGACCTTGCGGGGCGCGGCGGCACACAAATGTACGTGCGCGATCTGGCGGCGGCGTTGCTCGCGCGCGGGCACCAACCGGTGGTTTATAGCACCGAGCACGGTTCGGTCGCGGCTGAGTTAAGGGCGGCGACGATCCCGGTCGTCAGCGACCTCGACAAACTTTCGACGCCGCCCGACATCATTCACGGCAATCAACACGTCGAGACGATGACCGCGCTGCTGCGCTACCCCGGCGTCCCGGCGGTCTACTTCTGCCACAGTTGGAGAAACTGGCTCGAAGCGCCGCCGGCCTTCCCACGTATCGTAAAATACATCGCCGTTGACCATACGTGCCGTGATCGCCTGACCATCGAGCACGGCATCCCGGAAAGTAAGGTGCGGGTCATCCTCAACTTCGTTGACCTTGAACGGTTTAAGCCGCGCGGCGCGCTCCCGAATCGTCCTCAGCGCGCACTCGTTTTCAGCAACTACGCCGGTGAACACACCTATCTGAAAACGGTGCGTGAGGCTTGTGCCCGGACGGATGTAGCGCTTGACGTGATTGGGGAAGGCGTCGGAAATGTGTGCGCGCAGCCCGAGCTTGAGTTGGGGAAATACGACATCGTGTTTGCGAAGGCGCGGGCTGCTCTCGAAGCGCTTGCCGTCGGCACTGCGGTCGTGCTCTGTGATGCGGTCGGCTCCGGCACGCTCGTCACGTCGGATGAATTGCCTCACCTGCGCCGCCTCAATTTCGGGGTGCGAACGCTGCAAGGCCCCATCACAACTGCGGTGATTGCGCGCGAGATCGCCCGTTACGACCCGGCAGACGCCGCTGAAGTCTCGCGTCAAATCAGAGCGACCGCCGGGCTTGATTTAGCCGTCGCACAGATCATCGAACTTTATGAAGAAGTCATCGCGCAATGGGGCGCGGTCGGACAAGTAGACATTCAGGAGGAAGGACGCGCGGCGGCGGCTTACCTGCGACAGTTATACTCGGACTTCAAAAGCCACGCGGCTTTTTCCGAGCGGATGCGCAGCCGCGTGCGCAAGATTCCACTCTTCGGGTCTCTGTTACTCTCTCTACGAAATAAATCAACGACAAAAGGGTTTCGCTGACTCCGGAAGGAAATGAGTCGCGCTAAATCGAGACATGCGAGGTTAGGCACGGAGTGTTGAGAAAAGATGAAAGTAAGTTTCCGCAGTTGCGCCGTTGTCGTGGTGCTGTTCATTTTTTAGCTGAACCAACCGGCACGCGCCGTCAACACACAAGCGCGCAGGGAGAAGGCAGCATCGAAGATTTCACCTTTCAACCTCGATCAAGTGCGACTGCTCGACGGCGAGTTCAAGCGGGCGACCGAGTTGAATAAGACTTACCTGCTGCGGCTCGAACCGGATCGACTGCTCGCTTGGTTTCGTAAAGAAGCCGGCCTTGAATCGAAAGCTCCGGTCTATGGCGGTTGGGAATCGCGCGGCATCGCGGGCCACACGCTCGGACATTACCTCTCGGCGTAATGAAGACGGTGCCGGACACCGCGCAGGAACTTCACATCACCTATTGGGGCGGCGACCGCGGCAACCGCGTCTTCGACATTCTCATTGACGGCAAGCGAATCGCGACTCAGAGGCTTGAGGG
>Ga0136614_10000957_pt1 | contig 16041 bp, 17 predicted proteins | sample AntDrymUQ2792106_2_FD_106643 | JGI IMG/M metagenome (GOLD analysis project Ga0136614, IMG submission 106643) | Polar desert sand microbial communities from Dry Valleys, Antarctica - metaG UQ279 (21.06) | ecosystem: Environmental > Terrestrial > Soil > Desert | place: Antarctica: Dry Valley... | reverse complement strand
GCCCGGGGCCGGGCCTGAACCCGGGCCCTGGCGGAGGGCCCAGACGTTCCTTCACCCTTAGGTGGCTCCCTGTGGGACGATTGAGCAGAGCCCCGGCCCACCGACAAGACGAGAGCAAGGCATGGCCTCAGAGACCCCCGAGCAGACACTGGAGCACGGCGAGCAGACCTACTGCTACGGCCACCCGGACACGCCCACGAGGCTCCGCTGCTCCCGCTGCGACCGCCCCATCTGCGGCCGCTGTGCGATCCCCGCCTCGGTGGGCCAGCACTGCCCCGAGTGCGTGGCCGAGGCCCGGCGCTCGCAGCGCAAGGTGCGCTCGGTGGGGGCCAAGAACTCTCCGGCGACGATGGTGATCATCGCGGTGTGCGTTTTCTTCTGGTTCGTGGAGACCTTCAACCCAAGCATCATCCGCTCCCTCGGTTCCTTCCAGCCGGCCATCGCCGCCGGGGAGTGGTACCGCCTGCTCACCCCCATGCTCCTGCACGCTCCGCGCTCGCTGCTGCATATCGGATTCAACATGTACGTCCTGTGGCTCTACGGCCCCGAGGTCGAGCGTGCCTTCGGTACCCCTCGGTTCGTGGGCTTGTTCGTGGTCTCGGGATTTCTCGGCGGGGTGGCCTCCTATGCGTTCGGTCCCTGCCCGGCTCTGGGAGTGGGCGCGTCGGGCGCCATCTTCGGCGTGATCGGTGCCCTGCTGATCTACCTTTACAACCGGCGCCGCTCGGCGTTCGTGCGTGGCTATCTCAAGAGCATCACGATCCTGGTGCTGATCAACCTCGCCTTCGGTTTCATCGTCCCCGGCATCGACAACCTCGCCCACCTCGGCGGCCTCGCCGGCGGCATCATGGTGGGGGCAGGATTCGACGCCTACAAGGGTCGGCGGGGTGCGCTCGTGGACGTGGCCTCGCTGGCGTCCGTGATCGCGCTCGGAATAACTCTGGTCGCCTGGAAAACGGCGAATTTCACCTGCGTGGGCCTGTAGTAGTTAGTCAGTGCTCCGCACCGGAAATGGTCGCCCCGAGAGCGTCACTGCGCCCCGATCAAATCCCAATTCCGACCTCGGCGGATAAGAATCCCAATTCCGACCTCGGCGGAGCCGTGCCGTGTAAGCCGCGAGCGAGGACGCAGGGGCGTTCGAATGCCACCGTAGCTACGGGGAGGTGCACTTAGCCACCTCGGCCCTGCCCCGGAGCAGGGACACGCCCGCCCTGTTCACCACGTCGAATTCGTAACCGTCGTCCGATCGCCACCAGCGTGAGCGCAGCTTCTGGCCCGGGAACACGGGCTTGGCGAAGTGAGCGGCCACCATCCGAACCCTGCCCGGGTCGCCCGCGGCTAACTCGTCGACCACGCCCGCGGTCGCCATCGCCATCGTGCACATACCGTGGACTATTACGCCGGGGAGCTTGGCGGAGCGAGCGATGGCCTCGTCGAGGTGGATCGGGTTGTGGTCCCCGGACGCCTCTGAGTAGCGCTGGGATTGGTCTTCATCGACTCCTAGGGGACGCTCGCCGAGTATCTCTGGGGACGTTTTCGGGCCGGAGGCCCCCGCGGGGGCCGCGCGTGTGCGGCGGGCACCCTCTCCCCTGATAAGCATCGTCGCAAGCACGAGCATGGCGACCTCCCCGTCCGCGGCGAGCTCGACCTCGATCGCGAATCGCTCCCCCGTCTCGTCCGCCGAGATCGAGGCCAGCTTAGCGCTCACCGTCAGCACGTCGCCTGCGCGCAGCGGGCGATGGATGACATGCTCTTCTGAGATGTGGACCAGCCGCAGGAGGTCCGCGCCGAGCTCGGGATCGCGGGCGGCGCTCATGATTGTGGGGAAGGCGGGCACGATGCCGAAGACCGGCGACGCGACGGGGGCGGGGCCACGGTAGCGCTCGTTGAGATCGTTGGTGGCTTCCGCATAACGGGCGATGGCCTCGGCCGTGACCTCGTAGCTGCCGCCGCCGTAGCGCTTGCCCGTAAGCGCTTGGTTCAGCCCCATCTTGGGTGCACCTCCCCGTAACTACGCTCGCACTCGGTGCTGACCGTATTTCCGGTGCGGAGCACTCAGGCTGGCGGCTCGACGTCGGCGTCGCCGCTGAGGGCGGGCTCGCGCACGGGCAACTCGAGCCCTCTAGGTCCCGGCCCCCGCCGATCGACTTCGAAGCGCACCCTCACGAGGCGCCCTTCGATCTCGTCGACTCGTCCCCGGCAGACGAGCTCGTCTCCCGGCCACACCCTCGTGAGGAAGCGAACCCGAAACCGCCTCAGGTGCTGCGGCCCACCGAACCAGTCGCTAACGGCGTGAGCGAGGTAGCCCGCCGGAAGCATTCCCATGGCGAAAGCCGTGGGCGCCCCGGCCCCCTGCGCGTAGGTGTCGTCGATGTGGATGGGGTTGAAGTCCCCGGCGGCGCCGGCGTAGCGGACGATGTCGACGCGCTCCAGGGGGCCGAAGACCACCTCCGCCAGTTCCATGCCGGAGAACACGTCGCCCAGCCGCAAGTCGGACGGAACGCTCACGAGGTTGGTAGCTCCATGAGCGTATAGAGGGCCCTCACGACCTCCTCCCCCGACGCGTCTGTGAAGACAGACTCGTAGGTCACCACCCTCATTGACCCGCCCCGGCGGCCTCGCTTGCTGACGTCAGATGCGATCCGCATCCGGCCTGTTAGAACCTCACCGGCCACTGGAAGCCGCTGATAGAAGAACTCTTGCTCGCCGTGCAGCACGCGCTCGTAGGCGAGGTTGGCGCCGAGACGTCGCTCTCGCTCCTCGCGCGGCACCTGCCACATCTGCGTGACCGTGAATGTCGGGGGAGCGACGATATCGGGCAGCCCCCGGCGGCGAGCTTCGTCGGCGTCGTAGTGAATCGGGTTGTCCTCTGCGACTGCCAGAGCGAACTCACGCACCTTGCCTCGCTCGACCGGCAACTCGAACACGATCACGGCCTCAGCCACAGGCCTCCTCACAGACTCCCATGCGGGCACGCTACCCCACGGCTCCCATACGAATTTGAGGAAATCGCGCCACCTTAAGGTCCCGTTTGTGGTTAACATTGAGACACGCGAGAGAGGAGGTGGTCCAGACTGAGCGATAGATCCGACGGACCTCGTGAGGTGACCGGCTGCTAGTGGTCTAAGCCTCGATTTCGGGTTCTGGCCATTGGTTTGGGCCACGGGCAGAATCCACACCGGTTCACCGTCGTCCTCGTCCCGGATTTGGTCCACCGGGCTCATCTAGAGACAGCGAGTGGCGGCCGCAGGCCAAAAACAGAAAACCGGCGCAGGATTTCCCCTGCGCCGGTTTTCTTTTGCCCTGCGGCGGCACGGTGGTCACGCGGGAACCGCTCCCATTAGCGACATTCTCCGGGGGACCGGGGCAGCTCGGGCGGCCCCCAATGTGGGCCGGATCACGAGCTCAGCAGCTCCTCGAAGGCCGCTTCGTCGAGGACCTCGGTGCCGAGGCTATCGGCCTTGTCCAGCTTCGAGCCCGGAGACTCCCCGGCGACCACGAAATCGGTCTTCTTACTCACGCTCGAGGTCACCTTGCCGCCGCGGCTCTCGATCGCAGCCTGCGCCTCCTGTCGCGAGTAACGCTTGAGCGAGCCGGTGAGCACGAAGGTCTTTCCCCCGAGCGGCCCGCTCCTGTCCCTGCGCTCACCCGTGGTGTTGACGCCCGCCCGACGCAGCTTGTCGAGGACTTCGATATTGCGTTCCTGGGCGAAGAAGCTGATGACCGAGCGAGCGATGACCGGCCCTATCCCTTCCATCGCCAGCAAGTCCTCGTAGCTCATCTCCTGGAGGCGCTCCAGTGAACCCGCCTCGGCGGCGAGCTCCTCGGCCGCCGCGGTGCCCACATGGAAGATACTCAGAGCTATGAGGAGATTCGCCAGCGGCCTCTTCTTGGACTTCTCGATTCCCTCCACCAGGTTCGACGCCGACTTGTCCGCGAAGCCCTCCAGCTCGAGGAGCTGATCCTTAGTCAGTGAGTAGATGTCGCCCGGGTCTTTGAGAAACCCCTTGGTGATGAGCGCGTAGAGCGTCTGGTAGCCGAGGCCCTCGATATCCATCCCGCCACGGGCCACGAAGTGAAAGATGCGCTCTATCCGCTGCGACGGACAATCGATCCCGACGCAGCGGGCCACCGACTCGCCCTCAGGCCGCACGATGTCGGACCCACACGAGGGGCAGGTCTTCGGCATCGCGAAGAGCCGCTCGGCCCCCGTACGCAGTGACGGAACCGGCCCCACCACCTCGGGAATCACATCGCCGGCGCGGCGCACGATTACCGTGTCGCCGATCCGCACGTCCTTGCGGGCGACCTCGTCCTCGTTGTGCAAGGTCGCAGTCGAGACGGTCACGCCCCCCACGAAGACCGGTTCGAGCCGGGCAAAGGGAGTTGCCGCCCCGGTCCGTCCGATGTGAACCTGGATGTCGTTGAGGCGCGTGGTGCGCTCCTCCGGCGGAAACTTGTAGGCGATCGCCCAGCGAGGCGCCTTGGAGGTGAACCCCAGCTCGTCCTGCTGCGCGATCGAGTCCACCTTCGTGACGATCCCGTCGATCTCGTAATCGACGTCGTGGCGATGCTCCGCCCAGTGTGAGCACAAGCGGTAGACCTCATCGAGATCGGCGAGCCGCCTGTTTTCCGGGTTGGTCCTGAGCCCCCAGCCACGCACCGCCTCGAGAGCCTCCCAATGAGTGCGAAAGCGAATGCCCTCGGCGCGCCCCACGCCATGGACGATCAGCGCCAGGTTCCTCTGAGCTGTGATCTTGGGGTCTTTTTGCCGAAGTGAGCCGGCGGCGGCGTTTCGGGGGTTGGAGAAAAGGCGCTCGCCGCGCTCCTCGAGGCCCTGATTCACCTTGGCGAAATCCCGCAGCGGTATGTAGACCTCACCTCTGACTTCGAGCACCGGAGGCGGCTCGCCACGGAGCCGCAGGGGGATGGACGCGATCGTCTTGAGGTTCGAGGTGATGTCCTCGCCCGTGCGCCCGTCGCCCCGAGTTGCGCCGGTGTCGAAACGGCCGTCCCGATAGAGGAGGTTGACGGCCACGCCGTCCATCTTGAGCTCTGTGACATAGGAGTCCGGCACTCCGATGCCCTTCTCGATGCGCGCCCCCCACGCGAGCAGCTCCTCCAAGGAGAAGCAGTTGTCCAGCGACATCATCCTCGTGAGGTGCTCGACGGGGGCGAACAGGCCCGAGGGCGGAGCGCCGATGCGTTGCGTGGGGGACTGGGGGACGACCAGCGAGGGGTAGGCCTCCTCGAGAGCAATGAGTTCCCCCATGAGCGCGTCGTACTCGGCGTCGGCTACCTCCGGATCATCGAGGACGTGGTAGCGGTAGGAGTGGTGGTCGATCTCCTTGCGAAGCTCTTCGGCGCGGCGCGCGGCGGTGCGGCCTCTTGAGTCGCTCATGTACTTATTGTCTCAGCACACAGTGCGGGGGAGAGGTGACCGCTGAACCCCGACGCGCAGAGGGAGCCCCTTTGGGCTCCCTCTGCGACGAGCCAACCTCGACTCGTACCCCCACCTCTGATCCCCCACCTTCTGATGCCGCCTTGAGGTGATGTTTGAAGACTAGGGGAAGAACCTGGCAGGGCCAATACGCAAAGCTACCGATCACGGCCCGCGAGAAGCATGATGCGGCGCCTCGTGAAGACCCAGTCGTCGCCGTCACGCTCGAAGCCCTTGCCCGTCTCGTGTCCCCGGGCCGCGATGAACGCTCGCACCTCGGCGATGCGCTCCTCGGGGAACTCGCCCGGCCACATCCACTCGGAAAAGCGGGTCTGTTGGGACACGATGCGCTCATCGAGGATTCGAAGGCCGGCGGCGAGCACGATGGTGCGAAAAGCCGACGCGGGACGGCTGGCCGCATGGCTCGGATCTCGCAGAACCTCTAACTCGTAGAGAGCCTGGGCCTGCTCGTAGCGCTCGGGCGCGAGTTGATCCACGATCAGCACTCGTCCCGAGTCCTTCGCCACGCGCCTCATCTCCAGCAGGACGGGGACGGGCTTACTGATGTGATGCAGAGCCTGAGCCGTACAGGCGAGGTCGACGGAACGGTCCCGCAGCGGAAGGCGGGCGCCGTCTGAGGCAACGGCTTCGAGGCCGGAGTGTCTGCGCCGGCCCACCTGCAGCATCCCGGGAGTCAGATCGAGCGCAACCCGAAACCCCGCGACGTCCTCGAAGAGAGCGAGAAAGTTGCCGGTGCCCGCTCCTACCTCCACCACGATCTCGCCCGGCTCGAGCCGAGAGAACTCCACGACCCCAAGGGCATCGAAGCGGTGTGCGGTGCGTTCGGCGAAACCCTTTGCGGCGCGCTCGAACTCATCCTGGACGAGGCGGTTGTGCCGCTCACCTCGCCCGCTCACGCCGCCTCCGTGGACGCGACGATTCCACCTCCCACGAGCTCGTCGGGGTCCGCCACCGAGTAGAGGGCCGCCGACTGGCCCGGCGCAACGGCTTCGACCACCCGCTCGAAGAGAAGCTGCGCGGCTCCCTCCGCGCCGGTGGTCACACGCGCAGGCGTGACGTCCCCGTGAGCCCGGTGCTGGACCAGCACGCGCTCGCCCGGCCCCGGAACGGGCCCCACGAAACTGACCTCCTCGAGACGAGCCGAGGCGATCTCGAGATCCTTCCGCTCCCCTACTACGATTCGATTCGACGAGGCATCGATCGAGCTCACGTACACCGGCCGCCCCAGCGCCACGCCGAGGCCCTTTCTCTGTCCCACGGTGTAGCGACCAAAGCCGTGATGCTCGCCCACCACACGGCCGCGCTCATCCACCACCGCCCCCCGGTGCGACGCCTCTGAAACGTGCTCGGAGATGTAGCCTCCGAGATCGCCTCCTCTAACGAAGCAGATCTCCTGAGAGTCGGGCTTGGTCGCAGTTCTGAGCCCCAGGCGAGCGGCCAGCGCACGCGTCTCCTTCTTGTTCATGCCACCCACCGGGAACCGGCAGCGGGCGAGGGGCTCTTGAGTCAGCATCCACAGCACGTACGACTGATCCTTCTTGCCGTCCACTCCGCGCAGCAGCCGGGCACGGCCGCCATCGGTTCGGACGCGTGCGTAGTGCCCGGTAACGAGGACGTCCGCGCCCATGACCTCGGCCCGCTCGAGCAGGGCGTCGAACTTGATCCACTGATTGCAGCGGACACAGGGATTGGGAGTACGGCCCGAGGCGTAGGCGGACCTGAAGTCACTCACCACCGAGGACTCGAAGCGCTCGGCGAAGTTCAAGACGTAAAAGGGGATCTCGAGGAGGTCCGCCACCCGCCGGGCATCGTCGGCTGCGCCCACGCTGCAGCAGCCGGACTCGGTGTTGGTCTCACCCTGCCGCCACAGCTTGAGCATGATGCCGGTGACGTCGTAGCCCTCCTCGACCATGAGCGCAGCAGCCACGGACGAGTCGACCCCGCCGGACATAGCTACCACGGCCTTCGGCCGCTGAGGGCTCCGCCGGCCAAGCCCGCCTGCGCCCCCAGACCCCCCGGCTACCACGGCCTTCGGCCGCTGGGTTTTTGCCGAGTGGTGGTCAGATGCATACATGATCACCTCACCACCACTCGAGCAGATGTCGGTACTGCTCATGCCGCCTTGCGGGCCCGCTCGACGATCTCCGGGAGCACCTCCAGCACCGCGCTCACGTCCTCCTCTGTGGAGGCGCGGCCCAGGGAGAAGCGGATGCTGGCGTCCGCGAGGCGCGGCGGAAGCCCGATTGCGAGCAACACGTGGGAGGGATCCAGCGCCCCCGACTGGCAGGCCGAGCCCGACGAGCACGCAATACCCGCTGCGTCGAGCAGCAACAGCAAAGTCTCGCCGGAGCCGCCCGGAAACGACACGTTCAAATTGCCCGGCACGCGCGCATCGAGCGACCCATTGACCACGACGTCAGGTACGGCGGCGCGTATGCCCCTCAAGAGGCGCGTGCGAAGCCGCAGCAGTCGCTCGGCTTTGGCGTGAACCTCCTTGGCAGCGACCTCGGCGGCGGCGCCGAACGCAGCGACCCCGGCAGCATTGAGAGTCCCCGAGCGCAACCCCCGCTCGTGTCCGCCTCCGTGCAGCTGGGTCGCCACGGGAACGCCTGCTCGCACGAACAGCGCGCCCACACCCTTGGGGCCGCCGAGCTTGTGCGCGGAAAAGGAGGCGAGATCCACGCCCCATCGATGCACGTCGACGGGGATGTTTCCGAGCGCCTGCACCGCATCGGAATGAACCAACGTGGAGCGGTTCGCATCCTTGGCGGCCGCGACAATAGCTGCCATGTCCTGCACCGTGCCGATCTCGTTGTTGACTGCCATGACCGACACGAGGATGGTGTCCCGGCGCACGGCATCGCAGATTCGGCCCGGATCGACGAGCCCGTCGCTTCCGACCTCCACGACCGTGACCTTGAACCCGTTGTCTTGCAGATGCTCGACGGAATGGAGCACGGCGTGATGCTCGAACGCGGTGGTGACGACGTGGTTGCCGTTGCCTTGCAGCTTGGTCGCAACCCCCTTTATCGCAAGGTTGTCGGCCTCGGTCCCGCCCGCGGTGAAGGTGATCTCGGCCGGGCTGGCGCCGATGGAGGCGGCTACTTGCTCGCGGGCATCCTCCACTCCCCGCCGCGCGGCCCGCCCGTAGGCGTGGACCGATGAAGGATTGCCGAAATCGCCGTCGAGGAAGGCCAGCAAAACAGCCTTGGCCTCTGGCACAACGGGCGTGGTTGCCGCATGATCGAGGTAGTGCATGACGCCCAGGATACGAGGCGGGAGCAGGAGCCGGTGAGCGACAGGACCGCGGTTGGGCGCTTCCAGGGCGCGAGCGCCTCACCCTTGGTTTCAGTTGTGGTCGGGGCGGCGCTCTTGATCGCCGTCCTGTGGCCGCTCGGCGAGTTGGTTTCGTCGGCCGCAATTACCCAGGTCGACCGAGAGGTCATTGAGCAGTCGGTCGAGATCCGCGTGCCGCTCCTGAACAGCTTCATGCATTTCCTCACCTTCCTAGGAGGAGCCCTCTTCGTGACTCTGGTCTTGGGAGCGGCCGGCGTCATCGTTTACATCGTCGAGCGACAGAAGAGGTGGCCCATATTTCTGGCTTGGACCATCGTCGGCAGCGTGGGCCTCGACAACCTCATCAAGATGCTGGTCGACAGGCCCCGGCCCGACTTCCAGCGCCTGACCGACGTCACGGGGAGCGCCTTCCCCAGCGGACACTCGAGCACGGCTGCGGCACTGTTCCTGGCCCTCGCCTTCTTGCTCACCAGGCGGATGAACGGGGGCCGCACCTGGGTGTGGGGAGTTGCAGTCGTGCTTGCCTGCCTCGTTGCAGTGAGCAGGGTCTACCTCGGCGCGCACTGGCCGACCGACGTAATCGGCGGGCTGGCGCTGGGCGGGTGCTGGACCGGCGTCATGGCGCAGGCGACGGCGGCGTGGGCGAGCAGCGAGGGCGGCGAAGGCCCGGAGGGCTAGCGGTCGCTCGCCCCACTTCGCAACTTTGGTACGCAACCGCCCTTATAGGCCGTTTCCATACCAAAGTTGGTCCGGTCGGCGGGCACAAGGCTGAGCTCCTCAGAACGCCCGGAGTGTGGTCAGCTCTTCTGGAACTCGGGCGGGTCGTAGCGGTCCTCGGCGGTCTGGGGGTTGGGCACGCCTGCCCTCACGGCCTCGAGCTGAGCTGCGAACGCCAGACCCAGGTGCAGGGCCAGCGAGGTCAAGAAAGACCACAACATGATCCCGATGATGCCGGCCAGGGGGCCATAGGTCTGACCGAAGGACTTGCTCGCGGTGAGATAGAGGCTCAGCAGGCCCGTAAAAACGAACCACAACAGCGTCGAGAGGGCCGAGCCGTGAGCGAGCCACGACGCGTCCGGCTGGTGTCGTCGCGGCGAGCGTTTGAAGAGCAGGGCGAAGGCGAGGACCACAGCGATGATTCCGAGGGGCCAGCGCGCGAACGTCCATACCGTGATCACTGACTTGCTGATACCGGTCGCCTGCGCCGCCTGCCCGGCTGCCGAGCCGGCGAGGAAGGCGATGAAGGCGATAACCGTCAGCAGTCCCGCGCTGATGGCCAGGACAAAGCCCGTCCCGTACTTGAGCAGAGTGGGGCGGTCTCTCTCGACTCCGTAGATGCGGTTGGCGCCGCGCTCGAGCTGACCCATGGCAAGGGTCCCCGCGACGAGGGTTCCGACGAGTCCGATCAATAGCGGCGTCGTCTCGGTAGAAGAGCCTTGCTGAAATGCCTGCGTCAGTATCTTGCTGGCCGGGCCCGGCGCAAAATCGACCAAGGCGGTCTGCGCGGCCCGCTTGAGCGCGTCCTGATTGATGACGTTGATAAAGCCGACGAACGCAATGATGCCTGGCAAGAGGGTGAGCACAACCTGGAATGCGAGGGCGCGCGAGTGGCTGAATCCGTCGGCCACCCGAAAACGCTTGAAGGCGTCCTTGGCAAGCTGCATTTGCCCGCAGTCGCGCAGAGTCTCGCGCGCTTCGTCGTCCTCGAGGTCATAAGTCTGCGGAACCGGAGACGCCGTGCTCATGAGATCGCCCCCGAAGCGTGCGTGGTCGGGACTCGCAGCTCGAGCGCAGCAGGAAAAACCTCCACGGAGAACGAGCTCGAGTCCTCGAACACATCTCCGTCGAGCTCCAGCGGCATGGCCGGTTCTGCCGTCACTTGCAACCGGCGAGCCGACAGCGTCTGGATCCTGGCGTCATCACCCCGGTGGCCACGAAACATGCGCCACAAGAGCTTGAGCCAAGCAGCCACCGTTCCAGCCCTCACGACCGCCACCGTCAGCAGGCCGTCCTCGGGATCGGCGTCGGGCAGCGCCATGAGTCCTCCTTGCAGTTTTCCGAAGTTACCGATCAAGATCATGTGTGCCTCACGATAAAGAGGTTTCTCGTCGTCAATGCGCAGCTCGACGCGCCGTGCAGGCGCGCGCACATGCTTCAGTCCACTCACCACGTAAGCCACCGCCCCCAGCCGAGACTTGAGTTTCGGGTCCGCATCGCGCAGCATCGCTGCGTCAAAGCCCATCCCCGCCATTATGACGAAACAACCGTGCGGGCAGGAACCGACGTCGATCGTTCGAGACCCACCCGACAACGCCACCTCCAGGGCTCCCGAGAGGTCCCGCGGAATGTCGAGATTCGTGGCCAACAGGTTGCCGGTGCCGGCCGGCAACAGCGCCAGAGGAACGCCACTGTTGGCAAGGGCCGTGGCGCATGCCATCACCGTCCCGTCCCCACCCGACACCATCACGAGATCGGGCCCTTTTTCGAGGGCGCCTCGCAGCATTTCGGTGCCGGGATCTTGTTCCGTAGTTTCCAACCACGTGTATTTCAGTCCTCTGGCATCGAGTGCCTCTTGAGTTGCTCGCCTGCGCTCGTCCGACTCGCGACTGCGGGCGACTGGATTGAACACCACCACGACCCGGCGAGTCTCTCTCATCTGCCTCTTCCGGATCGCCAGCTCCTGAAAGGCGCCAAGGCACGAGTTGATACGGTGAGCCACACCGTGCCGAGCACACCTCCGCCCACGACGTCGGTGAGATAGTGCATCCCCCGGTACATCCGGGAGGCGCCCACCGCCAGCGGCACGACAATCGCCACCAGCCACAACAGCACGACGGCGGCGCGACTCCGCAGATGTCGCGAGGCGATGATCGCGACGACCCCGTAGAGAACCACCGCGGCCGCCATATGGCCGCTCGGAAAGCTCGAGGTGGGAGGTGCTACATCGAGTCGATGCACCATGGGGCGATTGCGATCCACCAACGCCGTCAAACCCAAGAAGATGGCGACCTCTCCTGCGAGAGCGGCTAGCACCAGCAGTGAGTCCCCCCAGCGCTTCCATGTCAGCCTGGCCCCGAAGAAAAGCAGCACGCCCAGACCGACAACGGTCGTCGTCTCGGCCAGATAGGAGAGGATCTCCGTAATCTGGTTGAGGCCGCCGCTGCGGTTGCGCGCCAGATAGCGCGCCAGTCCTCGATCCATACGGCCGAGAGCATCATCCCCCAGGTACCGAGAGATCGCAAGGCCAACCAGCAGCAAGACCACGAACAACAGGAGCCCCGCCCCCACAAGAAAGACGAACGTGGAACGGCGCGACCTTCGTTCGGACAACAAGTCTTCGCCTCCCCCGAATTGACTTTGGCACCAGAACCCCGCGCCGACCGCGAGTTACGGCGAAAGTTCAATATATAGGGCTCCTAGTCTGATTCTTGGAGGCGGCGCTCGAGGTCGGCGATCTGCTCGTCCAATGCATCCTTGCCCGGCCCACCCCCGCGCCGCTCGAAGTCGACCATCCGCTGTGGGTATCCGATTACCGCAGCATCATAGAGGGGTATCGAAGCCTGAGCGCAGAAGTCTTTCGCGTCGCGCGGCCCCCTGATCGCGCCGCGCATCGAATCCCCATGGCGATCGACCAGCAACAGAGTTAGCGGCTGTGTCGCGGTCTGGGGTTCGATATAACCCTCGACACCCTTGCGCTCGGCTGCAAACGTGCGCAGTGGGCCGAGGTCGGGGGCCCGGCCCCGAATGAAGAACCTCCGAAACGAATCGGAAAAACCCATTGCTATCCTTTGCGAATCTCTTCGATGAGCTTGGGCAGAAGCTCTAGCGCGTTCCCGACCACTCCCAGATCCGCCAACGAAAAGATAGGTGCGTCTTCGTCCTTATTAACCGCGACGATTCTCTTCGACCCCTTCATCCCTACGACGTGCTGGGTCGCTCCCGAAATTCCGAAAGCCAAGTAGACCTCGGGCTTGACCGTACTGCCCGTCTGCCCAATCTGGTACGAGTAGGGAACCCACCCCGCATCGACAACTGCCCGGGTGCCTCCCACGGCCGCGCCGGGGATGGACTTGGCGAGCTCGTCCAGCAGGTGGAAGTTCTCTGCCCCCTGCAGACCGCGGCCCCCGGCGATCACCACCGAGGCGTCCCGGAGCTTGGGGCCGGCCGTCTGTGCTTCGTGACGCTCGATGACCTTGGCTCTCTTGAGTTTGTCCGGCACCGCGATGTCGATCGCAACCGTCAAGCATTCGCCGCCCGCCTCCTCTGCCACAAAGGACTTGGGTCGCGCGAGCACCAGCTTGAGTGTCCCCTCGAGTCTGACGTCCACTCGAGTGGAGCCTCCCATGATCGCGGTCTGAGCGACGTCGAGGCTCGGGATGTCGACGGCGTTCGCCACCAGAGTGGCACCGGTTAGGGCCGACAGCCGGCCGGCCACGTCGCGCGAGTTGTAGTTGGTGGCGAAGAGGATGAGCTCGGGCCCCTGCTCGGCCACAAGCTGTTGAAGAGCGAACGTCGCCGGTTCGGCAACGAAGTCCGAGTAGACGGAGTCGTCGGAGCAGTACACCGTTGCCGCACCATGTCGGCCGAGCACGGCGGCGGCCGCAGAAGAGCCCGGGCCCAACGCGACCGCTGCCGGTTCCGGATCCAACGCACGCGCCTTCGCCAGCAGTTCGAGCGCGCTGGAATCGATCCCGCTCTCCGTGACTTCGGCGTAAACCCAGACCGCTCCCACTAACGCCCCACTAAATGACCTTTGCCTCCCGCAGGAAGGCGGCCACTCTCGAGGCTGCATCGCCCTCGTCCACGATCACCTCTCCCGACCTACGCTCTTCGGCTTTGCTCAATTCAACGATCTCTTGAGCCGGGCGCACTTCGTCGGGCGACAGGCCCAGATCTGCGAGCGCCAGACGCTCGAGCGGTTTCTTCTTCGCCGCCATGATTCCCTTGAACGACGCATAACGAGGCTCGTTGATACCCGCCGTGACCGTGACCACAAGAGGCAGCTCACATTCCACGAGGTGGTAGCCCGTGGCGGTCTGACGGTGAGCCCGAAGGGTTCGATCGGTGATCTCCACCTGCGTGGCAAAGGTGACTTGTGGCCATCCCATTAGCTGCGCCAGGGCGGCCGGCATCGTGCCGGTGTATCCGTCGGTGGACTCGACCGCTGCAACTACGAGGTCCGGCTGCGCTCGGTCGATGGCCCGGTGGAGCACCCGGGCGGTCGCCAGAGCATCCGCCCCCTCGAGGGCATCATCTGAGACGAGGATCGCCCGGTCCGCGCCCATGGACAGACCTCGGCGCAGGGCCTCGGATGAAGCCTCCGGCCCCATCGACACGAGCGTCACTTCGGCACCGAATCCCTCTTTGACCTGAAGGGCGGATTCGACGCCAAATTCGTCGCCGGGGTCCAGCACGCCCTGAACGCCCGCTCGCTTGAGACGAGTGCCGTCCATCTCCATGGGGAGGTTGGGATCGGGAACGTGCTTGACGCATACGGCGATGTTCAAATAGATCTCCTCTTTCGCTAGAGCCTGGACGATTACCTACGGGGCCGCCCCCCTAAGGGTATCGGAGCACGGACCCTAGTGGCCCGTCGCGGAAATTATCGGAGCGTTCGAGCGTCCCTGCAGCACTGGTGGCTGCGTTCCACGGCTCCGCCGAGGTCGGAACTGGGATTCAATGTGGGCAGGATCGCTCTCGATGCTGGCTCTAATTTCGCTCCGGAACCAACTACTTGCCGAAGAACTCCGCTTGCCCCGGCCCCTGCTCGATGAATGAAGCCATCCCCATCTTTTGGTCCTGGGTCGCGAACAAAGCGGCAAAGGCCCGCTGCTCGAGGAGCAACCCAGAGGTGATGTCGGTCTCCATGCCCGTCTGCAGCGCTTGCTTGGCAGCCGCTAGCGCCACCGTCGGTCCACTCGCATAGACGGATGCGACGGCATGTGCGCGCGCGTGAACCTCGGCGGGCTCGACTACCTCGCTTACCAGCCCGATCGCTAGAGCTTCCGCGGCGTCCAGGGTTCGTCCTGAATAGATGATCTCCTTGGCCCGGCCGATGCCTACGAGCCGAGGCAGCCGCTGGGTGCCGCCCGCTCCGGGGATGATCCCCAGGAGGATCTCGGGCTGACCGAGCCGAGCGTTGTTGGCGCAGACTCTCAGATCGCAGGCGAGAGCCAGCTCACAGCCACCGCCCAACGCATAGCCGGTGATCGCCGCCACCGTCACGACGGGGAGTTGCTCCAGCGCGCTCAAGCCCTCCTGAAATGGATCAATGTGGCGCTGGATCGCGGCGGGGTCGAGGTCTGACATCTCCTTCACGTCTGCGCCCGCGGCGAACACTTTCTTGCCACCCCACACGACGGCGGCCCTGATGTTCGGATCATCGCGAATTGCCGAGACGCAGGCACCGAGCTCCTCGGCCAACTGCCGGTTCAAGGCATTGACCGGAGGACGCTCGAGCCGTATCTCCCCGACCCCGTCGCTCACCTCCAACCGCACAAGCTGACCCACCTGGTTGCCTCCCCTGTTTATCGCCGGACCAAGAATCCCAAGGCTACGATGCCGACCGTGATAGGTGACTTCGAGCACAGCCTTGCACATGCCCTTTCAGCCCGTGCCCCGCGGCAAAGCGAGGCCTCGGAGGGGCGAGCCGCGGCCGTGCTGATTCCCGTGCTCGACGGCGCCGAGCCCGCCCTGCTGCTAACCCTAAGGACCGAAACCGTCTCGACTCACAAGGGCCAGATCTCTTTTCCCGGCGGCTCGCTCGAGCCGGGAGAGTGCCCAGAAAAGGCCGCCCTCAGGGAGGCCCGCGAGGAGATCGGGCTGGATCCCTCACAGGTGAGGGTGCTGGGGCAGCTCGATGAGACCCCCACCTTCGTCTCCGGCTATGTGATCACGCCGTTCGTCGGGTGGGTATCCGCTCAGCCCTTTCTCGAGGCGAACCCGAGCGAGGTCGCCGCCCTGATTGTGGCGCCGATCGCCAAGCTCACCGAGGAAATCCGCGTGGAACCGGGCTTCGTCCACGATGGCTTCAATTACCCGACGGAGGCCTGGATCTACGAAGGGCACATCATCTGGGGCGTGACCGCCAGATTGCTGCGGATGTTCCTGGGACTGCTGGCCGGCGCTGGCCTCGCCGCGGCCCCCGGCGAAACCGCGTCACCGTGGCCGGTCTCGCAGTGACAATCGCGGGGGTTTGGCCCAAAAAAGTCCTATACGGTCGTTTTCGGGACAAAGTTCAGGCCTCGCAAGGATTCTTGCTGGTGTGGACGGCGCTCCAGGCT
>Ga0136614_10000956_pt1 | contig 16050 bp, 18 predicted proteins | sample AntDrymUQ2792106_2_FD_106643 | JGI IMG/M metagenome (GOLD analysis project Ga0136614, IMG submission 106643) | Polar desert sand microbial communities from Dry Valleys, Antarctica - metaG UQ279 (21.06) | ecosystem: Environmental > Terrestrial > Soil > Desert | place: Antarctica: Dry Valley... | reverse complement strand
GGGAAGCGGCACGATTTTGAAAAACGGCGACCAGATAAAAATCGGCAATCACACGAAAATAATTGTCAGAGTTTCCGACCGGAATACAGCCGCGCCGCCTATCGCTCTCAGCACTCAAACGCCGCAGATGAGCGCTGCTACCTCGTCCGCACAGCAGCCACCAAGTTCTTCAATGGTAATACCGATTTTGGTGACGATGTTCGCGCTGTTCGTCATCGGCGTTTCCGCGCTTTTTATCGGCGTGAAAGTTATGGGGGATGACCAGCAAATTGCTTATAAATCGAACAGTGGCGACGGCTACGAAACGCCTGAAGATACGCCTGATGAAAATGAAAACAAATCGCAGAAAACGCCGAAACCGGAAAAGACCGCGACCGGCAATTCAAGCACCGGCAACACGAGTTTGACGAATACGCCCGAAACTCTAAATAGCGGCACGACGGTTGTTTTGCCGACAGGCAAAAAATATCAAGCGATGTCGGATGACGAGAAAAATCGCTATATCGCCGTCAAATCCGAAAAGGTGGCGCGAATTATCGGCAATCAGAAAAGTGAGCCGATTCCGCCGGAAGCCGTACAGGAAATCAAAAAATATCTCAACGGCTACGTCGGGCGATTGGCGAAAGCGAAAAACGACAACTGCACGCAGGGCGGCTGGGTGCGAAGCGATTTTCTAACGGTTCTCGAACGCGCCTCAAAAAACTCGCCGTTTATCAATCGCGCGTTTAATACCGAAGGCGTCGAGCCGCAAATCGGCATTTATATCGCGATGATTGAATCGGAACATTGCCCGTGTCTGGAAAGTCCGACTAAAGCCAAAGGAATGTTCCAGTTTCTCGCATCTTCGGCGCCCGATTACGGCTTGAGTCCCGACCAGCGCTGTGAGCCAGAACCGGCGGCAAAGGCAGCGGCAAGATATATCAAATCCTTAATGGGACGTTTCGGTACCGCGCCCGACAGCGTGCCGCTTTCCATCGCCAGCTATAACAGCGGGCAGGGCAATCTGAGCAAAAATCTGGACAAAGTTTTCGCGGCAGTTGCCAATCAAGACCGTAATTTTTGGACGCTCGCGGCAAATCAAAGCAAAATGGAAGGCGGCGCGGCAAAACAGTTCAGCAACGAGAATATAAAATACGTGCCGAAGTTTTTTGCGACGGCGATTATGGGCGAAAACCCGCAGGATTTCGGCGTGAATTTGCAGCCTCTCTCAACATATACAAAATGAAGCCACAAATTTCCACAGAATAACTCGGGTAAAATCTTTTTCAGTCCGTGTTGATTTGCGCAAATTGTGGTTAAAATTTATGACGAAATTGTGGCTTAAATATACGGATCAATACGGTGAAACCAGGCGGGTCGCAGCAGCGCAGGAAATTTTTACCGTCGGCAGACACTCGGAAAATGATTTGTGTATTCCTGACCAGCGGCTTTCGCGCGAACACATTCGCATCGAACAATTTAACGATTCGTTTTACGTTTCCGATTCCAATTCGAGCAACGGCACGACGCTGAATGGCGAGCGTTTAGGCGAAGCCGTCATTCTTAAAAACGGCGATTGGTTAAATCTGGGCAACGCGGTTGAAATTCAAGTCGAAATCGGTTCGGATGAAAAAAACGCGTACCAATCGCCAGCCCTCGAAAACGCGTATTCGGCGAGTTACGAAAATGCGGTTTTGCCGAACGTCGAAACTTCAAACCAAATTTCGTCGAATGTGCAAAGCATTTCAACCTCGCCCGATTCAAATTCGATTCCGCCCGCATTTTTCTGGCTCGCGCCAATTTTCGGTTTGGTGATTTTAATTTTCGTCGGCGGTTTGTTTTTCCTCTTAAGCGGTAAAAAGGAAGTCGCGCAAAGCGCCGAAATTGAAATTTCCACGCCGCGAACAAAATCGCCGAAAACGGAAGATTCGCCGACCGACGAAACGCCGACTCCGAGGAAAAGCGATTCGCTCGGAAATTCAAACGTCGCGGCGAACGCGCCTGATTCGACAAACACGATGACGCCGAAAGCCTCCGCCGATGCCGAAAAAATCGAGCAGAACGCGGCGGCTTTCCTGCGACGAATCGCGCAAAACGATCCGAAGGCTTTTTTAACCGGCAAGCACGCGGAAATCGTCGGTTCAAAAATCAATCAATTTAAAAATTCAAGCGCGTTAGCCGAAAATCTCAAAGCCGTGAAAAAAAACGCGGCGCAGTTTGAAACGCTGGCGAATTCCAAAAACTTGAAAGCGCAATTTTTAGCGACCGCCGCGCTCGCCAAAATCGGCAACAATCGCGGCGACCCGTTAGCAGTCGCGCAGACGATGCTGCCGATTTTGAACGATTTGAAAATTACGCTCGACAATAAGCTGGCGGACGATAATTTGTTGATCATCGCGGCGTATGAACGCGGCGCGGCGGGTAAGCCACGCTCTTTGCAAAGCGCGCTCGAAGCGCTTTCCAAGAACGCGCAAAACGTCAGCCCGCGCGAGATTCGCACGATTTGGTTTCTGCGCGATAAAGACAAAATTACGGAAGCCGAATTTAATTTCGCCGTGCAGTTTCTCGCCATCGGCGCGATAACCCAGAACCCGAAGGATTTTAACATCGCGGCGGACGCGGTAACTTTTAATTAAAATGGAAAACGAAGATTGGGTTACGGGAAACATCAGATTATCGCTCGGCGGCGTGCCGCTTGATTTGCAGATGACCGTTCCCGCCAAACCGGTTAAGCCGCAAAGAATGCTGCCGATTTTTCAGCAGATGACCAATTCGTTTGTCGGAATGAGCGAGCAGGCTGTGGAGAACGCGGGCGGGAAAATTTCTTGTCAGAAAGGCTGCGCGGCGTGTTGCCGGCAGGCAATTCCGCTGGCGGAAATCGAAGCTTACCAAATTGCGGAATTGGTCGAAGCCTTGCCCGAACCGCGCCGCATGGAAATAAAAAATCGTTTTGACGCGGCGTGGCGGCATTTCTCGGAAATCGGATGGTTTGAGCGTCTTGATAATTGCATCAATCTCTCGCCGCCGGAACGCGAGAAAATTGTTCTGGAGTATTTTTACGAAAACGTCGCGTGTCCGTTTTTGGAAGATGAAAGCTGCTCGATTCACGAGGCGCGTCCGCTCGCCTGCCGTGAGTATCTGGTAACCTCGCCCGCGAAAAATTGCGCGCAGCTTTCGGCGGAAAAAATCCGAATGGTCGCGCACCCTGTAAAAACTTCGGACACGGTGCGGAAAATTACCAACAGCCAAAATCTCAATCAGTCCGTCAATTTCGTGCCGCTCGTTCTCGCGCTTGAATGGGCGAAAAGAAACGGGGACGAATTCCCCGAAAAAACCGGCGAGCAGTGGATGGCGGATTTTTTTACGAATCTGACGAAAAGCGAGATTCCAAAATAAGATAAATTTATGCGCCGTTTTTTCGCTCCGGTCGAAAATTTTAATCAACAAAAAATATCTTTAAGCGTGGAAGAATCGAAACATTTGCGTGATGTTTTGCGCCTTATCGAAGGCGCGAAAGTCAAAGTTTTCGATGGCGCGGGCAAAGAGTTTTTATGCGCCGTCGAAAAGATTGAAAAGAAAACGACTGTTCTGAAAATCATCAGTGAAACCGCGCCGACCGCGCCGGAATCTACCTTAAATTTAACTATGGCGGTCGCACTTTTGAAAGGCGAAAAGTTCGATCTCATTGTGCAGAAAGCAGTTGAGTTAGGCGTAACAAAACTCGTTCCACTCGACACGAAACGCGCCGACGTAAAACTCAAAGATACAGAGAAAAGAGTGGAACGCTGGCGAAAAATCGCGCTCGAAGCCGCCAAACAATCGGGACGCGCCAAATTAATGCTGGTAGAGCAGACGATTAATTTTGAAAAGTTTATCGAAACGGCTGGCGGTACGCGAATTTTATTTGCCGAACGCGGCGGCGCGAGTTTTTCTGAAATCGAAACATCAGGGAAAATTACGGCTGTCATCGGCTCGGAAGGCGGTTGGGAAACGGCGGAAATTGAAACGGCGCGGGAAAACGGATTTGAAGTGATTACATTCGGCAGCAGAATTCTGCGGGCGGAAACGGCGGCAATTGTTGTCGCTGCGATTCTGCAAAATAGGTTCGGAGATTTATGTTGAAATAAACGCTGACATATCCTCCCGGCAATAAGTCAAAGTTCCAAAAGCTTACGGTTTTTCAGTTTTTTTCTGAATATTCATAATTTCCGCCACCGCGCCAAAAATCTTTTGCCCGAAAGTCGGCACGACGTTATCCAAAGCGTGGATGCCGAGCAGGACGTGAATAACCTTTACGGCGGAAAGCACGGTTTGATCAACATCTTTGGTGGAAAACCAAGGGCTGAGACCGACGTGGACGCGCTCGGTTTTATCACACCAGGCTTCGATATTTTCCATGTCAATCGCCCGCGCAATTTGTTCCGTATCCGTGCCGTCCGGTAAAATTAAAACCGCAGAACAGCGTTCGTCCATGAAAAGCAGGCAATCAACGCCCACGGTTTCGCGCAAACCCATCCGCACGTCGGCATAAACTGCTTTGATCGCCGCTTCGGTCGCTTTTAAGAGTTGATTTTGTTTGGGTAAAACTTTTGAGTTCTCCGGCACGGGTGATTCGCCGGTTTGAAGAGTTTTCCAAATCGGCGGCACGCGCCACGCCATCAACTTCATCCCGCGCACGGGCGGACCGCCCGTTAAAGCGAGTTCTCAATAATTTTCCCAACGCCCGACCCAACGACTCATTTTTAGACGCTCCTTACCTGTAATAATACCCTATTCAAAAAAAGTTTACGTTAAAACCATTCAAGTTTTGTTTTCGGATTGCACCGAATTTGGATTCATTACCATAAAAACTTTATTCGCCGATTTGATAGAAAATTGTTGCAGTATTGGCACGAGTGTTTGTTGGATATTTCAGCGATTAAATGGAATCGTAAGAATTCGATTCTATTTCTGCTAAATCAAAAGCACGGTTGAAATTCTGAATTTTAATTACGACGTAGAGATGCGGAAAAGAAGCGGACGGCTCGGACTGGCATCAGATGCAAACGGCGCGATTTGCAAATTCAGCAGATAAGTTCCGTCCGCAATTTCATTCGGGACGTAAATTAATTCGGTAATCGTGTGGCGCATCGAACTTTCCATAGTTGTTTCAAATTCGCCCTGTTCGACGTTCCAAAAGATTCGATGATTCGACAATTTTCCCTCATCAAAAATCCGGTCAATCGAAGGCAGATCAACAAGCAGATGCTTAACGCCCTTGCGGACGATAAACTGTATCGCTTCGGTCGAAAAAAACGGCGGTACGGTTTCCAAATAAGTTCGCGTCAATTTGCTTTTGTCGTTCGGCAGCGTGCGGATGATTAAACCGTCTAGAAAATTTTCGTTTGTTTTCTCCAAACTTTTCTCAATCTCGCGCCGCGTAATCAACTCATCTTCAGCGTTCAAATTAGCCGCGTAAGATTCCTTCGTATATTTCGCTTTTTTGGTTTTAACGCTCTGTAGGACGGAGGGAACGAACGCATCTTGCAGACAATCTCGAACTGATATTCTTTCATCGGTGATATGACCGACGCATTCGGTATGCGTGCCGTTGCAGTGCGGAATAAATTTATATTCTTCAAAATTACAGCTTCCGCCGCGCCGCGTATCGCCGATTAAACTGCCCGCTTCGCAGGGTTTTGACGTTGCCTTTTCCACTCCGTAGGCATTCGGCTGCGCGCCATCAAAATCGAGCGCAATGGAAATGTCAATCGGTTCGCCCGCGTTGAATTTATAAGCGCAATTATTGATTTGAATCGAAAAATCCATCGCGGTTTAATTAGAGAGTAGCAAAAATAGTTAAGGAGAGATACGCCGCAGCGATCTCTCCTTAAACGCACAACCTTGACGTGCCTATGCCGGTCTATAATCCATTGCTTACGTCAACCGCCCACTAGCGACGCGAATTGTCATAATACATACGCGCGTTTTTGCCACGGCTTTTTTCAGCATTCAGTTTGCCGACGGCGTTGGATTTGTATCCGTAATAATAAGTTGTGATGCCGGTGCGCTTTTGCTCGTCCGCCACGGTGGCGAGTTTCGTTGGCGACCTTTTCGATTGCGCCTGCGCTTCCGAAGACAGCATTCCAAAAATTGATAAGCCCAATACCGCTCCCAGCATTGATTTTGTGATTCTCGATTTCATGATTTTATTTAACACATTATTTCTTATTTATTTCTCCCTTTTTATTGTTAATACTCGCGCTCGCGTTTTTTAGCTATTACGTCGGCGCAAACTTAGAGACAGTTGTTTCTTTAGTTTTTGCCGAAAATTCTCAGAATGAATTATTGCGCGTTTGAACCAACGAATCTGACTAAATCTCTTCGCGCCGTCGAAATTTTGTTACAAGCAAGCAGTTCTGCCGCCGTCAACCGGAAGATTTATGCCGTTAATATATGAAGCCGCCGGAGATGCCAGAAACGCGATGGCGTTAGCGATTTCCGACGCTTCGCCGAAACGCCGCGCAGGAATTTCCTCCCGCATTGTTTCCTTAACCCGCTCGATTGATTCGCCGGATTTGTTCGATTTGTTTTCGATGATGGATTCAAGGCGACCCGTCCAGGTCGAACCGGGCAGAACATTATTAACCGTAATCCCGAACTCGCCTAATTCTCCGGCAAGCGTTTTCGCCCAACTCGCCACCGCGCCGCGAATCGTGTTCGACACGCCCAGATTTGGAATTGGCTGTTTGACGGAAGTTGATATGACGTTTATGATTCGCCCGTATTGCGTCGCCTTCATTCCTTCGACGAGTGATTGCACGAGAATTTGATTGCAAATCAAATGCGCTTGAAAAGTGTTGATAAACTCCTGCACGTTAGCGTCAATCGCTTTGCCCGCCGCCGGTCCGCCCGTGTTGTTGATTAAAATGTGAACTGGCGACGGATTTTTTTCGAGATATTCGGCGACTTTATTTTTTAATTCGTCCGGCGCGGAAAAATCGGCGACGATATAATCATGCCGTTGATTCTGCGATTGGTCTAATTCATCTTTTACCTGTTTGAGCGAATCTTGGTTTCGTGCCAACAAAACAATTGAGGCGCCGAGATTCGCTAATTCAATTGCGGCTGCTTTGCCGATGCCTTGCGTGCTACCGCAGACGAACGCTTTTTTGTCTTTCAAATTAATGTCCATAATTTTATTCCGGCAGTTGATTCAAACTCGATACAAATCACTCGCGTTTTGATGAATCGCGCTGCAGAGATTCAACCTGCGCCGACTGTGAACTAAATGTTTCCAACTTTATATTAGAAGTCTTCAATCTCAAACGTTTAATTTGAAATCATAATCCACTTTATCGGTTTATCGAGACGAAACCAACTCGTTCAGCTTCTGATAAAATAAGCACCTGTCACAAATTTCTTTTCCGTTCGTCTAATTATTAAAGAGAAGTTTTATGATTGTTAACGATAAAAAAGTAGAAATTTTCAGGCAGCACAAGACACGGCTTTTCGGCATTGCGTATCGAATGCTCGGTACATCTGATGAGGCGGAAGATATTTTGCAGGAAGCATATATTCGCTGGCACAAGACGAACGCGGCGAAGATTGAAACGCCCGAAGCGTGGTTGGTAACAATTGTGACGCGGCTTTCGATTGACCGTTTGCGGAAAGTGGCAATGGAACGCGAAACTTATATCGGACCCTGGCTGCCCGAACCTTTAATAATTTCAAACGCGCCTTCGCCGGAAGAAGAAATAGAACTGGCTTCAAATCTTTCGATTGCTTTTATGGTTTTACTCGAACGTCTTTCGCCTCTTGAACGCGCCGTTTTTTTGCTGCACGACATTTTCGATTGTGATTACCCGGACATTGCGCGCGTCGTCGGAAAAACCGAGACGGCTTTGCGCCAAATTATTCATCGTGCGCGGGCGCGTGTCAGACGTGACGAGCCGCGCTTTGAAGCGGATGAAAAAGAACGCGCCAGTTTGATTAAAAAATTTGTTGCCGCATCAAACGCGAACGACGAGAAAACGCTTTTGTCGCTTTTCTTAGACGAAATTGCGATGACTTCCGACGGCGGCGGAAAAGTGACGGCGGCGCGTAAAATCGTCACGGGCAAAAATCGTCTGGCGCGGTTGTTCACCGTTTCGGCGGCGAAATACGAAGCGCAACTCGAACATTTTCTAATTTCTTTCAACGGTGAAATCGGTTTGCTGACGCTTTTTGACGGTAAACCGTTCGGCGTCACGGCGTTTGAAATTGAAGACGGCAAAATTTCGGCAATGTATCGCGTGATGAATCCTGACAAGCTGAAAGCCTTTGAAACATTGAACGAAAATTTTTATATAAGTACTATTGCGATTTTAAAATAGCGGCGAAACTGTGCTGAGAAGTGAAATCCTATCAATGTTGAACAGAAGACTGCACCTCAAAATTCATTATCTATTAATTGTAATTTACACCAGATAAAATCGGGCTAAAATGCCCGTAACATACTTTTATCCAGTCGTCCTACTTTGATACCTGGTGTTGGAGCATTTCCATACTTTAGCCGGACTGTTTCATTATCCTTTAGCTGAGCGAACTGTTCCGCTGATAATCTATAAACTTGAGTATGATCATCTTTGTAGACACTCCCAATCAGTTTCAAATTTCCTATTTGTAGAAAAACTATACTATTTAAAACTGGAAAGGGGTCTTCGCTATGAATCTCTATTTCAACGCCATGCTTTCCTTGCAGCCACAGAGCTTTCGGAATATTGCGAATCTCTTTAATAAAATATTTGCTCGAAGTACCAGCTTGCGTTTGTAACTTTACGGGAAGTTGTAGCAAGTCAGGTATTGTTGAACGAGAGCTTTCCCATTCGTTTTCTGAGTATCTAGTTACAGATATATCAGCGCCGTTTTCCAAAACCGAAGGATCAAAAATTATTGTCGTTAGCTCTTTTCGATTATAAATTACATTCGTCAAAGGAGCGTCACCAATCCAAATGATAAACGTGCCGTTAAAAATTGATTCCCCAGTAACCGTAAGACGAAATGCCCTGTCAGCATCATCTGCATTTTGCTGTGATTTTTCATCCTCGACTCCCATTGGACTAATTTCTTCAAGGCGGTATGTTTTTACCTTCAACTTACCGGTAGGAATGGAGTTATTCCCTTCAGATAACAGCTTTCCCGGTGTTTTCAGTAATTCATAAAACGACATTTTCGATAACATAGATTTCTGCGGCTTCGAATTCTGCGCCAATGCTACTAATGCACACGATGCTACTAAAATTAGAAGCCCGACGACAGTTAAAGCGTTTCTGAAACAATTATAAAATTTTACATTCCTCATAACTTTCATGCACTTCTCCTTCGGCTAGTTCTAATTCTAGCAAATACCTATTTTAACAGGCGGATACTAGCAACGTAAATACGCCCGGTTTGGGTTTTATTAAACGTAAAGCGAACGCTACGGACTTGGCTTAGATTTGTATTTGTAAAATCAGCCAGCGGAATACGAACAGTTTGTAAGATAGGATGTAAACCTCCGGGTCCGCCAACAGGACCCTTGAGGTCCGTGTATTTACATAATTCTACAGGGTCCGAAAGGCTCCCATTAGCCATTACAAGTTGGATTGAAAAGTTTGTCGAATTAGTTGGGTTTAAAGTATCTCCTACACGCGAAATCCTAAAATCGAGCGTTTGATGCTGGCTAATATCAACTCCTGTCCCAACAGGTTGCCAGTTAGATTGGAAAAATCTGTTATCACCAGAGGTTGTCCACGAAATGTCTGCCGCCCTTTGGCTATCATCGTGATTTGGAACATTGCTATTGAGAGGAGTTACGAGCCATTAGCGATTTTCTCCCAAAGCGTTTTCAAACTTCAGCAAATCTTCGTCGCTTGCCGCTTCCCACTGATTGATTTCGGCTTGCAAATTTTCGTCGGTGTCGGTTTCGATAATGATGCGGACGCGCTCATGTTCCTTTATCGTTTGCGGAACGCTTGAAATTGGTTTGAAAATGCCGTTTTCGTAAATTGCTTCAAGTGTTGTCATAGCGAGATTTTAGCATACAAGTTTGAGTGGAATCATTCGTTATCAGATTTCTTAATCTTAAAACATTTATTTGTTTCGTCCCAAGAAATATTTTCTTTATTTTCATCCCAAACTTTTTGCCATCGCGCTTTTATGTTTTTTCTTCCGTGTTTTTTAATGTAATTTCGTAGAATGGCTTCGCCCATCGAATCTTTATCATTTCCGCGCTCCAAGAAATCATCCCAACCAAATCCCTGAATGGTCGAAGTTTTTCCATCATCGTTTGTGAAAAAATCGCTTAAAATTATCAGCGCAATATCACCAATATACACTTTATACCAAAAACTTATAACGCTCCTGTCAATCTCTGTTTCGTCGTCGAGTTTACCGATAAGAAAAGGAATCGAATCTTTACCGTGAGCAAGTAAGTCATTAACAATCGGGAGTTCATTAAATTCTATGTCCTGCAATCCACCGTCCTGCGCTCTACCTTTGGGTGCAATGTGTTTGATTTCGGTTAAATCAATCTTGCTTAAATCTATTTTCGGCAAAGCAGGCGTTTGAGCCAGTAATGTGTCAACCTTAGAAATTTCAGCGGTATTGCAACCGGACAAGAGAAAAATAATGATGATAAATAAAGAAACTTTGTAATTTAGAGATTTCATAACTAATAGTTCTCCTAATTTATATCAATTTCACTTTTTCCATTACAAAATTCAAATCAACCTCACCGACGTTTTCAACATTGTCGCAGATGTCCATCAACAATTTATCCTGCGCGTTGCCATTTGTTAATCTATTGTTGGAAACCAGCCTGCCGTTATCCACTTTTTTCTAACAGGTAAAATGATTTCGTTATTGAGTTTCAATGCTTGAACTGTTGCCCGACCGCAAGCGGTTCTCTCGACGATTTTCTCACCGTTCCATTTAAAATGTTCGTTCCAATTTTGCGTTCGCGGATTGAAAAGCAAAACGCTTTCGCCGGTTTTCGGGTCAATCGCTTCGGTTTGAACGCCTTTGTAGCCGTTGCAAAGCCGACACGAAAGCCATAGATTTTCTTCGTCGTCGGTTCCGCCTTTGGCGGTCGGCAAAATATGTTCGATTTCAAGCAGGCTGGGATTGAGAGATTGCGGCAAAAGGCAATATCCGCAGCGATTTCGAGCTTGCCCGCGGATTTTTCTTTTCAGTTTCTCCGCGATTTTACTCATTCTTCAAATCGGCGGGACTTTTTATCAGCTTGCGGCGAACGGCTTCGGCAATGCCGTCCGTTTTTTGCGAGAGAGCAACACCGTAAATTTGTTGAAAGAAATCAAGCTCTTTTTTTCTTCAGGCGTGAGCGTTCCGGCTTGATTTTTGTAAAGCAATTCGCTGTGCCGGTGCGATTGTTTCTCCGGTATTTGCAGGGTTGCCAAAGCCAAAATTTCCGCATCCGAACGATTTGCTAAAAGTTGGTCGGATAGTTGAGATGAATATTTTTCCTCAACCACGTCAACTATCAAATCAACCACCTTGCGTTTCGATTTTTTTGCAACGGTCGAGACATTTTTATAAATGTTCTCAGGCAAATTCAGTGTTATTTCCATACGACAATTTTAACATAATCCAAATTTGAACTAAATCCTTTTCACCTTTTTCATTACATCATTTAAATTAATCTGACTCACATCCTTAACATCCGAGCAGATTTCCATCAGCAATTTATCCTGCGCGTTGCCTTTACGTTTGGCGACCGAATAAGGCAAATCTTCGCGGAAAGTGACCATCGAGTATTTGGAAAAATAATCTGGAAAGGCGTGTTCGAGTTTGGTTTCGAGTTCTCTTTTTCTAACAAAAACCGGGTCAGCGACGGCATCGCGCATTTCGTAAAAATTTTCTTCCGCCATTTGTGCAATCGCGTCGGTGTTTTCTTTTCGGAGTGCGCCGTATTCGCCGAAAACCTTTTCCCAATCTGTTCCGTGCCGCTCGATAAGTTCGTTTAAGATTCGGCAATCTTCAAACGAAGCGTTCATTCCCTGACCGTAAAACGGCACGACGGCGTGCGCCGAATCGCCGAGCAATAAACTCTTGCCGCCGACGTTCCACGGGAAACATTTGATTGTGCCTAAGTTTCCGATTGGGTTGGTGAAGAAATCTTCCGTCAAAGTCGGCATCAGCGGAATCGCGTCAGCAAAATTTGCCTTGAAAAATTCGAGCAAAGATTTCTCGTCGGTTAGTTGCTCAAAACTGTTTTCTCCTCCTGTGTGCGCCAGAAACAGCGTGCAGGTAAAACTGCCGTCGAAATTAGGCAGCGCAATCATCATAAATGCCCGCCGCGCCCAGATGTGCAGAGCGTTTTTCTCCATCTGAAAATCGCCGCCCGCGCCCGGCGGAATATGCAGTTCTTTATAACCGTGTTCGAGCCAGCTTTGCGAAAAATTAAAACGCGGCACGCCGCCGTGGAGCATCGCGTTGCGGACGGCTGATCCCGCGCCGTCGGTGGCGATTAACGTATCGCCTTTGACGATTTCACCCGATTCAAACTTTGCTTCGCCCGTGTTGCAATCGAAATCAATCAATTTTTCGTTGAAATAAAACTTAACGCCCGCATATCGTTCGGCTTCGTTCATCAAAGCGATGTTCAAACCGGCGCGGGAAACCGAATTTATATACTCGCCTTGTCGTCCGCTATACCGCAAAAGGCGCGTCTGTCCGTCAACCGCGTGAGTCATTCGCCCGTGCATCGGCACGGCTTCGGCGAGCATATATTCGTCAAGTCCGATTTCTTTAAGCGCGGCGATTCCGCGATTCGACAGCGCGAGATTTATCGAACGTCCAGCCGCCGTTTCCGTCTTCTGCATATCACCGCGCGATTCGTAGATGTCCGCCGCGATGCCGCGTTTGGCAAGATAGATTGCCAGAAGCGAACCCGCCAAACCCGCGCCGATAATGATTACTTTTTGTTTGGTCATTTCTAATTTATTTTCGCTCGAAAATCTCGTGAACATTTCCAAAGGGGTCGGAAAAAGCAGCATAGCGCGAGAATTCATTTTCAGCAGGTTCGTCGTGCAGAAAACTCACGCCTCGCACGCGTAAATCATTTAACGCCTTTTCAATCGAATCAACTTGAAAAACAAAAACCGAACGGGCAACATTGCTGTAATCTTTAATGACGGCATCTTTTTCACATTTAAATGCGATAAAATCACAGCCTTCATGAGTGAAGTCAATGCGATTGTCTGCTTCTGACTTTACCGGAAAACCCAAAACATCGCGGTAAAATCGCTTTGCTTCCGTTATATCGGAGACGAATATCATTATCTTTCCGAGTTTCATCGGCATAAATTTTTCAGACAGTTTTTCGAAATTTCAGTAAATTTATAAACGTCGGTGACGAATTATAAAGCGGCACGGGCGCGACGCGAATCACGTCCGGCTCGCGCCAACCACAACTACATTTTTGCCTCAATACAATAATTTTAGCAAAAGTGGATTTAAACGGCTTCCTTTTGCCGAAAACGACGCACTTTTGCCAGATTGCCGCAGTCTTTCATATCACACCATGTTCGGCTACGATTGCGGGTCGTGTCCTCGAATAACCACGCACAATTGTCGCCGCCGCATTTTCGCAATCTGGTTAAGTCGCCATCGGTGAAGAATTCGGCGGCAGAGTCGGCGACCGTCCAGAGCATTTTGTCAGGCGCGTTTTTTTCTTTTATCCAAGTCCAAAAAATTCCGTCTGCCCTTGAGGTTAATTCCTGATGACGACGGGCGATTACCGCTTCACGATTAAGCGAATCAACATCGGCGGACGCGGGATTGTTCCCTGCAATAATCGCCAAACTCAGACGATATAAAGCCTCGCGCAAATCAATCGCCCGGCGCAAGACCGCTTCGGCTTCGCTTTTCGGAACACGCTTGAGCAGATTCCGCGTTTCGGCTTCGGTCAATATCTCCGTTCGCCCGCTCCACGCCAACAAATCTTCAAATTCGTCGAGCCTTTCAATTATTTCAACATCGCTTCGCCCGCCGACGGTGTTGATAAAATCCAAAAACAAACGCCCGCCGACGAGTTTTGTTTTTCCAAGAGGTCTGTCAGTCAGTTTCATAATCTTGTAACTCCTTAAATCAACTTGACAGGTTACAGTGCTTTTGATAATCTCGTAACCGCTTAAAGCAATCTAGCAGGTTAATCAGGCGAATACAAAGCGAATTGAAGGATGAATTGAAAAACAATTTTGCGAAATCCGTCCGATTAAATAATAATGACTGAAAATCAGACTTCAAACCAAGAAATGTCGTTCACCGCCGCAGGCTTTTCAATCGGCATTATAAAAAGTCTGCCGATGGCGATTGGCGTTGTTCCGTTCGGAATGGTTTTCGGCGTGATGGCGCGGCAAACCGGACTCGGATTCGGAGAAGCGACATTGATGAGCGCGGCTGTTTTTGCGGGCGCGGCTCAATTCGTCGCGCTCGGACTCTGGCAGGAATCTCTTCCAGTTTTGACAATTGCGTTCACGACCTTTTTAGTCAATCTGCGGCTCGTTTTGATGGGCGCGGCACTGCGTCCGTATTACGGCAGTTTAAGCAGCTTGAAAGCCTACGGTTCGATGCTTGTTCTCTCGGACGGCGGTTGGGCGATGCAGTTGCAGGAATTTAACGACGGCAAGCGCGACGCCGCGTTTCTGCTCGGTAACGGTGTCGCGCAGTATGTCGTTTGGGTCGGTTCGACCGTTTCGGGATTTATGCTCGGCGCGGCGATTACTCAGCCGGAAAAATGGGGCTTGACTTTCATCGTTCCGGCAAGTTTTCTAGCGCTTCTGGTCGGAATGTGGCGCGGCAAGTCTGACATTTTGCCGTGGCTGGTGGCAGCAATCGCCGCTTTGCTGACGAATTTTGCCATTGGCGGTAACTGGTTTATTTTAGTCGGCGGTTTGGCAGGCAGTTTGACCGGAGCGTTTATCAGCCATCGGGAGCAATTCAATGAGTAGCGAAACAATTTTGACCATCGGTTTGATGGCGGCGGCAACCATCGCCACGCGGCTCGGCGGTTTGTGGCTGATGGGACGAGTAAAAATGTCGCCGTTTGTCGAAAGATGGTTCAAAGCCTTGCCCGGCTCGCTGATCACGGCAATCGTCGCGCCGACTGTTTTAAGCGGCGGCTTGGCGGAAATGCTCGCTGCCGGCGCCGTGATTTTGACAATGATGAAAACAAAAAGTCTGCTGCTGGCGATGACAGTCGGCGTGGGCGTAATTTTTTTGATGAAAAACTTTTTACTTTAAAGGAGACGATGATGATTGGAAGAATTTGGCACGGCACAACCGACGCGGAAAATGCGGACGAGTATTTAAATTATTTGAACGAAACCGGCATTCCCGATTATCGCCGAACAGAGGGAAATCTGGGCGCATTTGTTTTGCGCCGAATCGAAAACGACACGGCGCATTTTTTGACCGTTTCATTTTGGGAATCGCTCGAAGCCATCAAAAAATTCGCGGGCGAAGAGTATGAAAAAGCGCGTTACTATCCGCAGGATAAAGAATTTTTACTCGAATTTGAACCGACCGTCAAACATTACGAATTGTTTGGCGAAATAAATTGAGTTACAAACAAGCCCGCAAAATCTCCGCAAATCTATAAACGTCCGCAAACGAATTATAAAGCGGCACGGGCGCGACTCTGATTACGTCCGGCTCGCGCCAGTCGGCAATCACGCCTTTGTCGGAAATCTGTTTGAAAAGATTTTTGTCGGCATTACGGACGCGAATTGAAAGCTGACAGCCGCGCTCATTTGGATTGGCAGGTGTGATGACGGAAATTCTTTCGTCTCGAATTTCGCCGAGCAGAAATTCTAAATATCCGGTCAGCTTTTTCGATTTTTCCGTCAATTGTTTTATTCCCGCTTCTTCAAAAATATCGAGCGACGCTTTCAGAGCGGCGAGTTGGAAAATCGGCGGATTCGACAACTGCCAGCCTTCCGCGCCTTTGATCGGCACGAATTTATCGCCCATCAAAAAACGCGTTTCCTTATCGTGTCCCCACCAACCGGCAAAGCGCGGCAAATCAAAACTTTCGCTGTGGCGTTCGTG
>Ga0136614_10000955_pt1 | contig 16066 bp, 12 predicted proteins | sample AntDrymUQ2792106_2_FD_106643 | JGI IMG/M metagenome (GOLD analysis project Ga0136614, IMG submission 106643) | Polar desert sand microbial communities from Dry Valleys, Antarctica - metaG UQ279 (21.06) | ecosystem: Environmental > Terrestrial > Soil > Desert | place: Antarctica: Dry Valley... | reverse complement strand
GATCGAAGTCGATCACAGCGTCAGTCCCGTCGAAATCAAACGTTCACTCCAGGCAATCACGATTGGCGAACAACAAACGGGCCAGGCGAAACGCGAACTTGTGGAAGCTAATCTTCGTCTCGTAGTCTCGATTGCCAAGAAGTATACGAATCGTGGCTTGCAGTTTCTGGATCTGATTCAGGAAGGCAATATTGGCCTGATGAAGGCGGTGGACAAATTCGAATGGCGCCGGGGCTATAAGTTTTCCACCTACGCTACCTGGTGGATTCGTCAGGCAATCACCCGCGCGATTGCCGATCAGGCGCGTACCATTCGTATTCCGGTCCACATGATCGAGACGATCAATAAGCTGATTCGCACTTCGCGGGCGTTGGTGCAGGAACTTGGCCGCGAACCTACGAGCGAAGAGATCGCCAAGAAAATGGACATTCCGGTTTCCAAAGTGCGGAAGGTTTTGAAGATTGCGCAGGAACCGATTTCACTCGAAACCCCGATTGGTGAAGAAGAGGACTCGCATCTGGGAGATTTCATCGAGGATAAGTCGATACTAAATCCCGCGGATGCGGTAGTTGCCTCGAATCTTCGCGAAATCACTGACGAGGTTCTTGCTACGTTAACACCCCGCGAAGAGAAGGTTATCAAGATGCGGTTTGGCCTGGGCACCACAGGGTCGGAACACACCCTTGAGGAGGTGGGTCAACACTTCGCGGTTACCCGTGAACGTATTCGTCAAATTGAAGCCAAGGCTTTGCGCAAGCTTCGCCATCCGTCCCGTTCGCGAAAGCTAAAAGCATTTCTCGACGGCGCCCAGCGCTAAGACTGTTTCCAATCAAAGCTAAAGGCGCGGGGGAACCTTCCTGCGCCTTTCTTAGTTTTAGTCCTTACTATTTTATGGTCAGAAACTCAGTGCTCTTTGCGGTATAGTCAAATTCGTATTCATAAGTGTAAGCCGGAAACTCGATTAACTTTGTAAACTGTACGCGAACCTGGATCCGTTGATCCTGGGGCGTGGCCATGATTACGGCGTCGGGGGGAATGCCATATTCCGGCGCGCTTTTCTTTAGCTGATCATTAACCCACGTTGCTGGATAGCCCTGCGTGGCAGCGACATCCACTTTGTGTTGCATCAGGTCCTTCCAAACGTGGGCGTTGTAAGCTACGGGTAGGAACAAGTATCCGGCGTAAGCACCCAGGCAAATAATTGCCATCACCAGTAGAAATTTTAGTCGGGCACTGCCTCGCTCATTTGGTCTTGTAGTCTTAACCATCCGCCATCCTCAACTTGCGTTACGCTATCGTTCCCAATCCCCTGATCAGTGCATCTCTTATGAGAGGAGAAGGAATTTCTTTTCCGGCAACTATTCGCGGTTTTCCAATCCCTTTAAGCAGCACCCACTGTACTTCGCCGCCGACAATTTTTTTATCAGTTCTAACAAGATCCATTATCTCTTTTGGAGCCAGGTCAGCGGCTGGCGGTAATGGTCCGCACATCCGGACTGCTTCTCGTAACAATGTTAACTCTGAAGCTGCGAGCAAGCCCAGATTTTTTGAGATCTCGCCGGCCACAAGCATTCCATGACCCACCGCTTCGCCATGACGAAACCGCCTGTAACGCGTTAGTGCTTCGAGAGCGTGGCCAATGGTGTGACCGAAGTTGAGCACGCGGCGTGAGCGATTATCGGTTCGCTTGGCATCCTCGCGTTCATCATGTCTTACAATCTCCGCCTTGAATGTGCAATGTGCCTTGATCAGGGCTGGCAGGGCCCTGGCTGAATGTGCTGCCGTTCCAGACTTAAGAGTGCTGAGAAACATCACGGTTTGATCAAAGAGATCACGGCTGCCCACTGCTCCGTTTTTGATGGCCTCGCACCATCCCGAAACAAGTTCGCGTGCAGGAAGAGTCTTTATGGTTTCGACATCAGCGATAACAGTGCACGGCTGATGAAAAGCACCGACGAGATTCTTTCCGGCTCGCAGGTTCACTGCTGTTTTGCCACCGACCGCCGAATCGATTTGCGCAATGACTGTCGTCGGTACTTGAATCAGCGGAATCCCCCGCAGGTAAATTGCGGCCGCGAATCCTGCCAGGTCCCCCACTACGCCACCGCCCAAAGCAATCACTGAATCAGCTCGCTCAAGTCCAGCGCTGCTGAGAAACTGAAGCGCCTTCTGGAGCGTAACCAACGACTTAAACCGTTCACCATCTCCCATTAACCAGGACGCCACGAGAAAGTCACTTGCCTCCAGGCTCTTAACTACTCGCGCACCGTAGAGATCAAAGACTGTTTGATTCGAGATGATCGCAACGCGGCTGGATTGAGGGCCCAAACACTCCCGGGTCTGATCACCGACGTTGTCCAGCAGGTCTCGACCGATGTGCACGCGGTAGCGGCGGGGTTGTGCCGCCAGGCGAACGTCCACTATCTGCCTCTTAGTTTGCACTTCAGACTCCCATTCTCGGCACAATCACTCGTGATCCCGTCTCGCGGCTAAGAGCGTAACTCGGGAAAGTGATTGCAAGGATACAGTGAATAAAGTCTGAAGGCTTACCAAAAAAAGCGGATGGGCGCGACATACGTGGGAGTGCGTCGCGCCCATCCATTTTTGTGGTCACTGTCCTCACCCCAGCAACCACTTGAGACGGAGGATTCACCAACCGTCTCTCTTGCCCCACAATATACATCGCAACGGCTGTGCCGTGCAACAGATCCAAAAATCTTACTCGGTCATGAATCCTTTCATTGGAATTCTGTCGTGAGAGACTTTTCTCGTTCGCTAAAAAGCGGTTTCTCAGACGTCGAAGCATGAAATTTTTTCAAGGGTCTGAATGTAGAAATTGCATTCAACCGACCTTTGCTCACGCCAAACTCTCACGAATAACCGTAGCAAGATCCTTGGCATATTGTTCAATCTCGGTTTGGCTTTCACCTTCGATCATGATCCTTGCCAGCGGTTCGGTTCCAGAGTAGCGCAGCAGCAGTCTCCCCTTATCACCGAGCAACGATTGAGTCCTGCCGGCTAGATTTTGGATCTGATCGATCGCTTCAAAAGGACGTTTTTCGCGTACTTTCACGTTGACTAGTATCTGCGGGAGCCGTTGAAAACCTTCAGTCAAAAGGTGCAGCGGCTTCTTCTCATCTTCCATCGCTCGCAACAGAGCAAGCGTAGTGATCATTCCATCTCCCGCCAGACTGACGCGGGGAAAGATAATGTGTCCGGATTGCTCTCCACCAAGACTCGCGCCCGTTCGCAATAGTTCCTCAAGCACGTATTTGTCCCCGACGTCCGTACGCACTAATCGCAGACCTCGGGAACGCAGGGCTATCTCCAGACCGATGTTGCTCATCACGGTGGCGACAACGACCTCATGATTCAAATCACCCCGTGAGTGCAGATAGTTCGCCAACACCCACAGCGTAGCGTCGCCGTCGACAAAGCGCCCGGCTGCATCCACAAACAAAGCGCGATCAGCATCGCCATCAAAAGCGACACCCAGAGTAGCGCCCGTGAGGACCACTCTCTGTTGTAACCCTTCGATGTGAAGTGAGCCGGAGTTGAGGTTTATGTTACGACCATCCGGTTGATCGTTGATGGTAATTACATGTGCTCCCAGGTGCGCAAACAATTGCGGGGCGAGACCTGACGCGGCGCCGTTCGCCGTGTCTATCACAATGGTTTGCTCTTTGAGGTCCAACCCCGTTCCAATCTCGTGTTCAAGGAAGTCGAGGTACCGTGTCTGCAATTCACGGCTTTGATCCAGGCTCCGGGAAGAAGACTCATGCGGCTGCGATCTCTTCCTGGGCAGTTGCTCGCGGAAAATATCAGCCTCAATCAGACGTTCGGTTTCGTCGTCCAACTTGCGGCCGGATGGCGCAAAGATTTTTACTCCGTTGTCTTGATAAGGGTTGTGAGAAGCGCTGAGTACGACTCCGGCATTGGCGTCAAGAGCACGAGCGAGAAAAGCAACGCCCGGGGTCGTGATCACACCAGCGGATTTACACTCAGCGCCTGCTTCGGTCGCGCCCTCAATCAAGGCATCTTCCAGCCATTTGCCAGACTCCCGCGTGTCTCGCCCAACAACAATGAGTGGTGCGCGGCCGGTTCGTTGTCCAAGTCGCGTTGCCAGCGAAGCACCGATAATGCTGACGGTGTTTGCGTCCAGGGGAAAGAGGCCGGCTTCGCCGCGCACACCATCAGTGCCAAAGAGTTTTCGTATTGTTGGAGTTGTCATCCAGTTGCAGGATTACAGAGTCATCGCGATTTGAGCACATTTGATAAAGCAGAATTACGCCCGCCTTTGGACGCTACCAAACGTGCGCCTAACGCTGAACTCACTGAAGGAGTTGGACTCTTCTTTTCAACTATCTCAATCGCCACATCGACGGTGGCGTCAGCCAGGTCGACTTTGGGATCGGAAATATCGATAGCGACGCGCAATACGGTGAAACTTTCCTTCCGACCGGCAATTGAAATGGTTTCCGTTGGAGCTTGATGAAAATTCTCGACTAGACTTGCCGGCCCACGAACAGTAACCGCGCTCGGCTGAGCGCTGGACCGAAGTAGTTCGTAACCTTCCGCGGGGTGTCCGGCAACTTTGACCTCCACTGGAAGCTTGCGCTCCAGGTTCGGCTCCAGGCGGATTAGGATTGAAGTGGGCCTAAACGAATCAATCTTGATACCGGTGGGAAGCTCCATCTGTACACGGTCGCCTGAAAGGCGTACCACCCGTTCACCGGCTTGACTGTCGCTGATGTCCACTGTCGCAACGAGATCGAGCAACTTCATGCCATTAAGCCGTTCGCGGCTGCCGGTCAGCTCGACATCCACTGTCTTGGGCGGATCGTTGCTGATCTCGAGATTACCGGGCCGGATGAAATTGAGTTGGACAGCGGTACGAATCGTCCGAGGTTTATTGAGATCTGCGACAGCCAGCCAGAGCACCAAAGTAATTCCCAAGGCAACCAGCTTGAGTCCCCAATCCTCGCTAAACACCTTGCGCAGTAAACGGCCGAGCGTGCCTGGAGATCGCGCCGGTTCAACTACATCAATGTCGTCAACGTCCTGATACGGCATAGAAAGATTTGCGATTTACTAATGTCGATTGCCGATTTGCGTCGATCCTTCGCGACGCAAAGGTGGAGAGCGCGAGAAGGACTTCCGGATACCACCAAGCCTTGAAAGTAGAATCAACTGCCGGCTGCCAACTCCGAACCCCAAAACCCCAAACTCCGAACTCCGAACTTAGATAGGCGCCACCTCTTCGGCGTCCGCATCGCCGTCCGGGAGTTTTGCCGGCTCCTTCTCTTTCGCGCGCCTCACCGGCGTTTCCAACGCCTGAAAAATTGCGGCCCGAAGTTTTGTCGCGTCCAAACCGCGCTTAATTTGGCCGCCCTGGACGAACGATATAAGACCCGTCTCTTCAGAAACCACAACGGCAACAGCATCTGTATCTTCTGTGACACCAATAGCTGCTCGATGTCGCGTGCCGAGATCGCGCGATAGTCGCGGGTTCAAAGTCAGCGGTAAAAAGCAGGATGCGGCCGCCACCCGGTGACGCCGCACTACGACCGCCCCATCGTGAAGCGGAGAAGCGGTATTGAAGATACTGATCACCAAATCGTAACTGAGTTCCGCGTCCAGCTTCACACCGCCGTCGGTCACATTCTTAAGCCCCACGTTGCGCTCAATCACAATCAGAGCGCCGGTCTTCGTGGAAGCCAGCGTGGTGGCAGCGAGCACAATCTCATCGTACACGCCCTCCCCAAATTGGCCGCTGAACCGGCGCGTAAACGGCATGCGAAAGCGGTTTCCGAAAGTGATCAGCGCCTGGCGGATTTCAGTCTGAAAAAGGACGATAATCGCCACGCCAATGTAGATGAGACCGCCGCGGAGAATAAATTCGAGGGTTGCGAGATCTTGCTTGACGGCTAACCAGTAAAGGAGGGCGAAGGCGCCAATTCCTGCGGCCATCGGGGCGGCGCGAGTTCCCCGCACGAGCTTCAAAACCGCATACACAACCAAGAAGACAATCACTACGTCCGCGATAGTGCGCGGCTCAGCCAGTCTTCTTAGATACTCCGTGTATGGCAGTATTAGTAGCATCTCTTGATTTCAAACTCTCGATTGGGGATTTGCGATTTAGAAATGACAATTTAGTTTCACCAGAACGAATCGAAATCCCCGCTGCTCAGCCCATGTGCTCCGGCACAACGTCGGGTTCACTGCTTTCGCTGTCGCGCGCAACTTCCAGAAAAGTCTTTTCCACCTTTGGCTCCGCGCGATGAATCAGGTCTTCAATCTCTTCGATAGTTTTCACGATGTCGCCGGTCAACAGATCATCACGCAGGTTTACGTGCGCATTGATCAAGATTTGTTTTGGCGCCAGGTGCATGGTCAATAGCTCAACAACCTTAACTACGTTTGGATGGGTCTCAATTGCCTGTTTGATTGCCTGCACAGCCTTCGCATTCGCCGCTTCTCCCAGCAGCAATCCCCGTGAAGAACGGGCGAGTACAAAAGCCACCACGGCCAGCACAAGGCCGATGGTAATTGACGCCAATCCATCCCAGTAGGCGCCATCTCCCGGGCCCGTGTGGTGGTCAGTTAGGTAGATGCCGATTCCGGCAATCACGATCCCGAGCAATGCCGCGGAATCTTCAAAGATGACTGTCTTCGCTGTTGGATCTTTCGATTCGCGAAGATATGCAAAGAACGTCAGGCCTTCGTGGTGCGCCTCTCTTACTTCCTGGTAAATTGCCAGGCCGATCGAGCCGGCTTCAAGCACGAAGGAAATTCCCAGGACCCAATAGGCCCACTCAAGATTCTCCGGCGGATGCGGGTGTCTCAGTTTGGCGACGCCTTCGTAAATCGCGTATGTCGCGCCAACGCCGAAGATGAATATGGCAGCTATGAAAGACCAGAAAAAGCGTTCTTTTCCGTATCCGAAGGGATGCTTCTCGGAAGCAGGACGCTTATAGAACCGCAATCCCAGGAGCAGGAAGACCTGATTCGTGGTGTCGGCGAGCGAGTGAAGTGACTCGGCCATCATTCCCGACGAGCCGGTCATGACAGCCGCCATAAACTTCAAAACCGTGATCAGCCCGTTTGCAAAGAGCGCCCCGAGCACCGCCAACATAGAGATTCCCTCTGGAAGAAATTGTTGCTCCGCACGGATTATCGCGGAAAATAAAGCATGAGGCAATGCTGAGGGGATAACGGTACCGAGTGCAGTTTGGTCAGGAGAGGATCGTTATCACTTCCGAGGTGAAGTATGACGCTGGCTTATTTCAAGTGCGAGCGCGAGGTTTCAGTCTTCCGTTCTGCAGGAATCCCACCAGCTCGCCTTTGTCATTGACTACCGCGAGCGAACCGACGCCGTTGCTCTTCATCAATTGTCGTGCGTATTCGAGGGTGGCTGAAGGCTCAACGAAAAGACGCGGCGCGATTGGACGCATTACTTCGCGCGCACGAGTCAGCCGCCAACGCTCGCGCGGCAGAGACTTTAGATCTTCCAGCGAGAGAATCCCATATAGTTGTTGTTTCAAAGCTACGGGAAAACTCGTCTGGCGATGGAGCGGAAGAAAGTCGTCGATCAGTTGAGTGATGGTCAACTCCGGTTCGATTGCAATTGGCGCCGACATCGCTTCACGGACCGTCACCAGCTGGGTGCCTTGAGCGCTCTTCACAACCTTTGCGGCAGTATCCAGCAAGAACAAACCGACGACGATCGACCAGATTCCCATGAAGTAAGGTTGGGCCGGCTTCCAGTTCGGAGCAATCATGATGTAAACGCCAAACAGAATGACGGTTCCCGCGATCAGCACGCCACAGATTCCCGCCATGCGAGTCGCCTGGGAAATGTTGCCGCTATTGCGCCAGAGGATTGCGCGTAAAACCCGGCCGCCATCGAGTGGGTAACCAGGTAACAGATTAAAAACCGCCAGCAACAAATTTCCCCAAGCCAAAAAATAGAAAACGACAATTGTGGCGACGTAGTCTCCCAGCGCAGCGACTTTAGCTCCGCCAAACGCCAGTATCGCGATGATAAAACTCGCGGCCGGACCGGCTACGGCAATGCGGAACTCAGCGCGCGGATTCTGAGGCTCACTACTTAAGCGCGCCAGACCGCCAAAGGGGTGCAGCACAATCTCTTCGATTTCAATTCCTTCAAAGCGCGCCATCAACGCGTGCGATAACTCATGGCCAAAAACCGAGATGAACAGACCAGCAGTGGTTATAATGCCCAGAAGCCAGGCGGTCGCCGGCGCCAGTGGCAGCAAATGAAAACCTCCGAGTTGAATTGCGTTACTTTGCAGGTTTCGAGCGATGAGCCAGGAGCTTAAGCCCACCACGATGAACCAGCGATAATCAATGCGAACGGGAATGCCATAAACCCGGGCGACTGTGAACTGCTTTTTGAAGATTGCGCTAAGATTCATGGACGCTTTCAGGATTAAATGAGGGTGAAGGTTTCGCCGCGCGTGACCATGTTAATCAAAGGTTTCGAGGACCGTGTCCTGGAGATTAATCAGAGGGTGCGGCTCGGTTCGGGCAACGCGCCGCAGTAGCAGTGGTTCATCGTACATCTGCGAAAGGCCACGCACGATTGCCAGGCGGGGCTCATCAGCAACCATCACCGTCAGGCCAATCTCTTTTTGCAGATACTGGGCTAATCCCTCAAGCAGTGCTCCGCCGCCCGTAAGGATTAATCCTCGGTCATAAATATCTCCAGCGACTTCCGCCGGCAGTTCAGTGAGTGTCGTGCGGACTTCCTCGGCGATGCGCCGAATAATCGGCAGTGTCACCGAGTAGACTTCGCTTACGTTAACGTTGACGGCTCCAGGGCTACCAGTCTGCACGTCTCGCCCTCTTACCTCCATTTTCCGGTGTGAATCCTTTGGTTCCAAAGCCGAGCTGAGTTCAAGTTTAATCTTTTCCGCTGTAGGAATGCCGATGGTCAAACCCCGGTGCCGGCGCAACCGATCCATGATTGCGGCGTCGATGTCAGAACTGCCGACTCTTTCCGCGCGCGCGGCAATGATGGCGCCGTTGACAATCGCTGCCACGTTCGTCGTGCCGGCGCCAACGTCAACCACCGCCGAAGCATGGGGATCGTCAACAGCCACGCCCGCTCCAATTGCCGCCGCGAGTCCTTCTTCCACCATGTAAACCCGTCCGATGTGCGCCGCTTCAGCAGCACTAAGCAGGGCACGCTGCTCCACCTGAGTCACGCCGGACAGCACGCTCATGATCGCGCGCCGACTGAAGTGGGAGATCCCGCTGCGCGCCTCTTGCACAAAATGATCCAGCATCGCGCGCGTGGTTTCGAAGTCAGCCACTACCCCATCAATCAACGGCGCTATCACAGTAACGTCACGTGCTTCACGTCCCTGCATTTTTTGCGCTTCGAGTCCGACTGCCAACACGTCGCCGGACATTTTGTCGACAGCCACCAGCGATGGTTCGTCAATCACGACGCCGCGTCCCCTTACAGAGACGATCGTGCTGGCGGATCCCATGTCTATGGCCATCGAATCAGACACGAGATTGCGCAGGGCGGTGAGACCCATGAACGAGCTGGTCTTGCTCATAAACGACATGTGGGTTCAAAGACAAATGGTGAAAGCAACGGACTCCTTGACCTCGTCCGGTCGCTATACACCATTCAGTTCCGTCCTCCTTGCCAGGGGTACCACGTATTTCCTGTATTACAGTCCACCACTGGAGCGTTGCCAATCAACCTCAAAAAGAATGACAGGTTGTTCGCGGTTTTTCACGGTTATTGGGTCACGCTTCTTCATCCGATAACGGTTGCCTCCGGCCTTGGCAGTCGCCTCGCTAATCAGAATCTCGCCGCCGCGAGCATTGGATTCGAGTCGCGACGCGGTATTAACTGCATCGCCAATCGCTGTGTATTCGGAGCGTCGTTCGGAACCAATGTAACCAACCGTTACCTCGCCGGTATGCAAACCAATCCCGACGCCGATCTCCACCAGGCCTTCTCCTCGTAGCTCCTGGTTGAAGCCGATGATGCGGCGCTGCATCGCCACGGCGGCGTTGAGAGCATTGGACGCATCTTCGGGGGTCGTGGTGGGGGCCCCAAAAAGGGCCATCAGTCCATCACCAAGATATTTATCCAACGTTCCGCCGTGAGCGAAAATAATGTCGGTCATTGCGGAGAAGTACCTATTGAGGAGACCGACAATCTTCTCAGGTGGTGCGTGTTCAGAGATGCGGGTGAATCCGCGGATGTCGGCAAAGAGCACAGTGATCGTTTGATTTACCCCACCGAGTTTGAACGACTCGGGATTGTGCAGCATCTGCTTAACGACATACTCGGGGAGAAACCGGCTGTAGTTCGCGCGCGCTACTTCTTCTCGCGCTAGTCGTTCGTGCGCGCGGGCGTTTTCCACGGCGATGGCCGTTTGCGCGGCCACGGCGCTGATCAGTTCCAGGTCGTCCGGCTTAAAAGAGGCAAAGGGGTCAAGTCGATCCGCATAAAGAGCGCCGTGCACTCGCGACTCTGCCACAAGCGGCGCGCAAATCGTCGAGCGCACACCCTGCGAAACGATTGAGTCGACTCCGGCAAACTCCTCGTCCGAGGCCGCGTCCTGAGAAAGGAGAGCCACGCGATCGCGCATTACCTTCCTGGTGATGGTGCGGCCGATACTGAGTTTGCGCGCATGATCGTCCAATCGTTCATCGCGAGCCCGCATGGCGATTGGAGTCAGTTTCACGTCCTCGACATCGCCATTACCAGTGTCTTCAGCCAGTAGGGCGACGACTCGATCGGCTGGCGTGGCTCGGAAGATGACATCTGTAGCCTTGGCAAAGATCGCATCCAGATTAAACTCCGAGCCGAGGGTCTTGCTCATTTCGTACAGAGCGCTGAGGATATTGGCCTTACGCTGAAGCGTATCGAGCATTTTGTCCCGCACTGGGACCTGCGTCGAGGTGCTCGTTTTTTCTGGCAGCACACTGCTAATCACGTCGTTGGCCGAGATCAGCAGTTGTGTGTGTCCCAGTGGTCTATCGTCGTAACGGACTTCGCTGGTGCGTTCCTCTACCGTCTGTTCAAAGCGCAGGGTGCTTGCGCCAATTGTGATGCGATCACCATTCTTCAGTTCACACTCCGGCTGTGGCTCGCCATTAACAAACACTTTGTTGGCACTACGACGCAGTTGGCCATTGATGACGGCGCCGTCGATGATGATGAACTGGCCATCTTCCGACGTTATATGCGCGTGGTAACGAGAGGCTCGGGGATCATCGATTACCACCGCGTTGTCAGGCGCGCGCCCGATCTTGCACACGCCCTGTGCGGGAAAGTTATACTGCCATTGGCGGCCGCTGGCGTCAGTGATCTTAAGAAGAGCCATGAGTAAAGAGTGTCCGAATTCTTGCGCGAGAGTCTGGGTGCCTCAAATTAGGTAGTTGTTTGTGGGCAAGTAATTCTACAAGCAACTCTGTTTCGATCCTACCAGCGGAAAGAGATGCTGACAACATAATCGTCTGCATCAGTGATGACCTGGTTCAGCCTTCGTAACGCAAATTGTCAGTTTGCGCACAAGCTGGCGGTTTTCCTTACGTCTGACAGTAAGACGACTGTCCCTGCCGATGAATTGTGCGTAATTAAGCTCGGCACGTTTCAACTATAGATGCCTGTTACATCAATTACGGCTATCCAGGAATTACTGGGATCTCCTGCTGTGCGAGCGGCGTTTCAGTTCTTTGAGTCACACGCCGAGGAAATTACTGCGGAGCAAATCAGCATCTGTTCCATCCCCGCGCCTCCCTTTGGCGAGGCGGAGCGAGGTGAATACTTGCGGCGGAAACTCGTCGGCAGTGGTCTGGCGGATGCTGAGATTGACGAGGTGGGGAACTGTGTTGTGCTGCGCAAGGGTCGCTCGTTATCACGGTTGTTGGTTGTGAGCGCTCATCTCGATACGGTCTTCCCCGCGGAAACTGATTTAACCTTGCGACGAAGTAATGGTCGCTTGATGGCTCCCGGTATATCGGACGACGGTTGCGGTCTGGCGGCGCTGCTTGCGATCGCTCAGGCGCTCGCAGCAACTGGAATCGAGACTGACGGTTCGATTTTGTTTGTTGGCACTGTCGGCGAAGAAGGTGCAGGAAACTTACGAGGCGTGCGCCACTTGCTGACAGAAGGAAAATGGGCGAAGCGAATCGACGCCTTTATCAGTTTCGACGGCGCTGGTATAGACCAAATTACAAACGGCGCGCTCGGTTCGCGCCGCTATCGCGTTCAACTCCGCGGAACAGGCGGACACTCCTGGGGAGATTTCGGCGTCCCTAATCCTGTCCACGGTCTAGGCCGGGCAATTTCCCGTCTTGCTTCTTACCCAGCGCCCCTCGAACCGCGAACAACATTCAACGTAGGCCGCATTGAAGGCGGCTCCAGCATTAATGCAATTCCCAGCGAAGCCTCGATGGAAGTGGACCTGCGCTCAGTTAGCAAATCCGAATTGCTGAGGCTTGACGCCTTCTTTCGCCGGACTATTCGGGAAGCAGTGGAGCAGGAAAACGCGGCCCGACGCAGGGACACTCGGCCGCTCGGTCTCAACTTGAGCTTAATTGGAGATCGGCCCAGTGGTGAAACTCCTGTCGAAGCCTTTATTGTAGAACTAGCCTTGAACGCGACGCGCGCGCTGGGCTTCACGCCTGTTCTCGAACTCGCTTCAACCGATTCCAACGTACCGATCGCCCTCGGCATTCCTGCGATTACTCTCGGTGCGGGAGGGACCGCCGGGAATCCTCACACACTCGACGAGTGGTTTGACCCAAGCCATCGTGACCTTGGTCTGAAGAGAGGGCTGCTTGTGGTTTTAGGGCTGGTGGGAATGAGAAACGGGGAACTCTAGAACCGCGCAAGGAAAAAGGTAAAGGGAACTGAGGATCGCCCCTCGTTCCCTTTACCAGCGCTTTGCGGACTTGCTAGTTGATCGGAATCGTTACCGTGGCTGAACCGGCCTTGCCGGGAGGAAAGCGTTTCTGACGAGCAATTCGTAACGCCGAAGCATCACCGCCAGATGCCTGGATCACCCGTCCGGATTCATCATACGTAACAGTAACAGCGACTTTCTTCGGTCCGGAATTGTTCGCTCCATTCGCGCCTGACAGGGCAGCCTTTTCGTCGCGAGCTCTGGCGCGGTCTCTTTCGCGTTGACGCCTGGCGGCCAATGCGGCTGCGTCTTCAGAATTTGAACTGGCTTCAGGAGATTGCGTGGCCACGGCTTCAGGGGTAGCTGTAACTACAGGGGGCGCTTCCACGGGCGCCGCTACTGGAGGTTGAGCCGCTACCGCTGCAACGTTAGGGCGGCTATACCAGCCGGCAGGAACGCCGATCGCCGCTACGCTCGCGAGTATTGCCACGGCTATCGCCCCAGCAACCATTGGCTTTCGGTTAGTTGATTCGCCCCCCATGAATGAAAGAAATGCCGGAACGTGTGATGGATGAATGGACTCAGACTCCGCGGCTTGCTTGACTACCTGGATCTCATCCGTTTCAGGCGAGAAGCCCTCAGGAAAAGCGTCTGCCGGAGTGATTCCCTCATCCAACCGACGCAGACCTTCAAGGACTACCTGCGTCCAGGGTTGATTGATAGTGCGCTCAGGAGCTTCTGCAGAGCCACTGAATTCAAACTTTGCATTGGCCAAAGTCAGTGCGTAATAGACAGCATCGATTCCCCGTAAGGTACCAATGCGAGCGTCGACGACAGATCCCGCCTGAAGATAAAAGTAACCGGAACCCTGCGGGTAAAGAACTCTAAGCCGGCCGGATTTACGCTGGTTACAAAAGAACTCAATGAGTTCCGAAAGTGAGAGGTCGCTGAGGTGTCCCGTCAATGCCATGAAAATAACTCCTCTATCGGGAAGAGAGATGTGTTGGGGGGTGAAAGAAGCGGCGCCAGGATTATCCAAGGCGCCGCAACCTGGTTACTGGGAGAGGGAGAAGTTGTAACTGATCGTGCCAAACACCTTGACGGGTTGGCCGGAGAGTTTTGTTGGAGAGAAGCGCGCTCTCAACGCGGCTTTTATGGCTGCCTCTCGTAAAGTTGACGGACCGTTAGCAGCATTAGCGGAAATCACCTTGCCGTTTTCATCGATCACCACTTCCACCGTAACTACTCCTGAGGTTCGCATTCTTTTCGCTGTTTCCGGATACATTGGCGAGGGCAGGTAAACCGCAGCTCCATTCAGAACGCCGCCAGACACCGGTCGGAGAATTGGCCTTGGTGCCGGATTGGGAGGAGGCTCCGAATCAAGGACGACCTTCGGCGAGCCTGAGGGGTTTTCCGTTACACCCTTGATCTCAGCCGAGTTTAGATCGCTCAAATTATCTCCAGCCGACGAGCTTGGCAAAGCCGGTGAAGTTTTGCTTTTGGACGGCTGTTTGGTTGCCGGAGGTTCTACAACAGGCTGAGTCTTCGGTTCCGGGTTTGTCTTAACAGAGCTGACAACATTGTTCGCGGCGGCTGTTGCAGTGTTGGGCTGAGCCGCTGGCTGGGAACCAGGTTGCGACATCTTCACCATGTTCTCATCGAGATAGTACATGATCGAGCGATAGGTTACTTCCGTTGCCTCGAAGCTCATCCTACCCGAATCAACGACGGCGACCAGAGTCGTCATCTTGTTCCAGTTCCCGGCAAAATCAAACTCGTATTTGTAGTTCTCTTTACTAAGAAGCGAGCCATCATCGTTGAGCAGGATCATCTCGCTGATGTTGCCCTTGTCGTCATACTTATAGGTCTCTTTTCCTGTAAGAGTGGCGCCCGTAACCGGAAAGTACTGGTTCTCAATCTTGTTTCCTCTGACGTCGTAAGCTACCACTTCCAGTAAGGCCCGTTTGCCTTCGGTTATTCTACCGTCCGCGCCGGTCAGTTTTACGACTTCGGTGCGCACTCTGCGAACCGGTCCGACGAGTCCATCTCTGATTCGGTCACTCTCAACCGGGGCACTAACCGAGTGCGGAAGACTTGTGACCTTCGCATTGAGATTTGATTGGGCGAAACTACTGGTTCCGCACGCCAGGGCAACAAGAATGGCCGCGCTGATTTTATTGAACATTTTTCACTCCTGAATGGCTGAGGATGTTGGACAAGTTTGGTTTTTGTGAGGCGGGGAAAGCGACCTGATGCGCGCCAAAGCAGCGCACCCGCTCTTCGGACACGACTAATAATAGCCAGCCCAACCGTGTTTGTCTATAGCAAACACATATGGCCGCTCGCAATTAGTGGGCTTTTTTGGGGATTATCCTGGGGTATGTAGCGAGCAGTGACACAATTTGGTCAACGAGCCTGCCGCTTCTGGCTCGCCCCGTCTCGTCGTTACAAATAATAGAAAAGGCAAACTCCTCCCCGTCAGAGGTGGTGACATAACCAGACAGTGAGGTGTCGTAGGTGAGGTAACCAGTCTTGGCGGAGACTCGTTCTGCATGTTCCGTCAGCCGATTGCCGAGGGTTCCATCACGCCCGGAAAGTGGCAGCGAGTCGCGAAACGTGTGACCCGCGGGGCTTTTTGAGATCGCTACTAATAACCTTGCGAAGGAAATGGGAGTGACAAGGTTCAGTCGTGAAAGTCCCGAACCATCGTGCAATGCCAGACCGTTGGTTGAAACTCCCGATCGATTCAGCCAGAGATGGATAACAGCCAGGCCCGCTTCATCGTCACCTCGCTCCCTGCCGCCGGACCCTGGCGTCGAAAGCATCGATTCGCGTTCCCGACCAATTGTTCTCAAGATGAGTTCGGCGTAAAGATTGATGCTTCCCTTATTCGTGGCTTTGATAATTTCACTCAGTGGCTTACTGGAAACGAACGCCAACTCGATGAACTTCGAAGGATCGAAGCGTTCGGGCGGTGGTTGACGAGCATCACGAAACTGCGCGGCGCCGTCAACAGTAATGCCCCGAGCCCGAAGCGTCTCCCGGAAGAGTTTTGCTGCCCAAAGCGCAGGCTTGTTGACAGAGAGTCGCGCGCCGAAGCCTTTGCTTGCCAAAGGGAACGTTCCCCAAACGCGAACAGTGTTGTCTGACAACCCTCGATGAAT
>Ga0136614_10000954_pt1 | contig 16068 bp, 14 predicted proteins | sample AntDrymUQ2792106_2_FD_106643 | JGI IMG/M metagenome (GOLD analysis project Ga0136614, IMG submission 106643) | Polar desert sand microbial communities from Dry Valleys, Antarctica - metaG UQ279 (21.06) | ecosystem: Environmental > Terrestrial > Soil > Desert | place: Antarctica: Dry Valley... | reverse complement strand
TGGGCACCGGCTTCGACTACGCGCAGACCTACCGCCAGCCGGGGTCCTCGTTCAAGCCGTTCGTGGTGGCCGCGGCCCTGGAGCAGGGAATCGGGGTCGGCGCCCGGCGGGACGGGTCGTCGCCGCAGACCTTCCCCGACCGGGAGGCGCCGGTCCGTAACTCCGAGGGCGGGCAGTGCAGCGGGTGCACCGTGCGCGAGGCGCTGACCCGATCGCTGAACACTGTGTTCTACGGGCTGTCCTACGAGGTGGGCGGCGCGGCCGTGGCCGACGTGGCCCACCGCGCCGGGATCGCCACCGAGATGCCGGACGGCACCCCGACCCTGGCCCGCGACGGGGTGACCGCGTCCTCGATCGGCATCGGTGAGTACGAGGTGCGCCCGATCGACCAGGCGCATGCGTTCGCGACCTTCGCCGCCGGTGGGGTGGAGCGACCGCCGTACTTCATCAGCCAGATCGCCGACTCCGAGGGCAACGTCCTGTACTCCAACGACGGGGCCGACGGAGAGCCGGTGATGGCGCCGGAGGTTGCCAGCGACGTGACATACGCGCTGTCCGATGTCGCCGAGTACTCCAATGACGAACTCGCCGACGGTCGGGAGGTGGCCTGCAAGACCGGCACGACACAGCTGAACGACGAGGCCAACAAGGATGCCTGGATGGTGGGCTTCACCCCACAACTGTCCACCGCGGTCTGGGTGGGCACGGACAACAACGAGCCGCTGCTCACCGCCGAAGGCCGACTGGTCTACGGATCGGGCCTGCCCGGCAAGATCTGGCAGGCCTACATGAACGCGGCGCTGGCCGGCGCGGAACAGTTGCCCCTACCCGATGAGGCGCTGATCAAGGGCGACGCCGGGGAGACCTCGGGCTCCGGCGGCGGCGACGGCAAAGGCGGCGGAAACGGCGGCGGCAACGGCGACGAGTCAACCGATCCGACCCAGGAGCCGACCCCACCCACATCGGCGACCCCGGAGCCACCCGTGGAGCCGACCCAGCCGGCACCACGGCCGCGGCCATCACCCCCGCCGCGGCCATCAGAACCACCCCCGCGGCCGAGTCCGCCAGCACCACCCCCCACGACGCCACCGGCACCACCGCCGACTCCCTAGCGCGCAGACCCGGACAACGCGGTGAGCGAGCAGGGCGTCAACGAGCAGCGCGTGCGCGACCGCAGCCTGCGCGAGCAGAGCGAGAGCGAGGAGGCCGAGCAGCCGGTGGACCGGGTGCTTCCGACCTGGTCCGATCCGGTTGCCACAGCGGCGAGTACGGCGATCGGTGGGCCCTGGGGCCGGCATGCGAGCGTCGGCAGGAACCGGTTCTGGACCCCGCTGCGGGTGGTCCTGGCGATGGGCATCGTCGTGCTGGCCTTCGCCTGGATCAAGCAGGAGCCCTGTGCCGCCGGGAACTGGTCGGGATCCAAGCAGTACACGCACTTCTGCTACTCCGATTCGGTGCCGCTGTTCGGGATCCACGGGCTGGACTCCGGTGCGGTGCCCTATTTCGACGCGGCGGTGGAGTACCCGGTCCTGACCGGCTGGTTCATGTACGGCGCTTCACGGCTGTCGGCGATCTATGACGCGGCGTCGCTGAACAACGGCCTGCTGCCCGATTTGCCGGCGGTCTACTCCTACTACGCGGTGACCGCGCTGCTGCTGTCGTTGTGCGCGCTAGCGATGGTCTGGGCGGTGCAACGGTTGTCCGGTCGGCGGCCGTGGGATGCCGCGATGGTGGCGCTGTCCCCGCTGCTGTTCGTCCACGCCTTCACCAACTGGGACCTGTGGGCGATCGCCTGGTCCAGTGCGGGTCTGGTGGCGTGGTCGCGGCGACGACCGGTTCTGGCCGGGGTGCTGATCGGGTTCGGGACCGCGGCCAAGCTGTATCCGCTGCTGTTCCTCGGCGTGCTCTTCGTCCTGTGCCTTCGGGCCGGGCGGTTGCGGGAGTTCGGGCTGACCACGGCGGCTTCGCTGGTCACCTGGACGGCGATCAATGTGCCGGTCGCCCTGGCTGCCCCTGAGAACTGGTCGCTGTTCTTCCGGCTGAACCAGACCCGGACCGCCGATCCGGACTCACTGTGGCGGATCGCGGAACACTTCGGCGGGTCGACGGGGGCCACCCTGTTCGACGCGGTGCTCGGACCCGGCGCGTCACCGACCGGACTGAATCTCGCCGTGGCCCTGGCCACGGCGGCGGTCTGTGCCGGGGTCGCCTTCGTGGGCCTGCGGGCGCCCGTACGACCGCGTCTTCCGCAGTTGTTGTTCCTGCTGCTGGCCGGCTTCCTGCTGGTGAACAAGGTGTGGAGCCCGCAGTTCTCGCTGTGGCTGTTACCGCTTGCCGTGCTGGCCCGACCGGAGTGGCGGCTGCTGCTGGCCTGGCAGGCCGCCGAAGCCTTCCTGTGGGGGCCGCGGCTGCTCTGGTACCTCGGGGTCGACAACTCCGGCATCCGGATCGAATGGTTCTTCCTGGCCGTCGGGATCCGCGACGTGCTGGTGATCGCGCTGATGGCGTACGTGTTGCGCGATCTCTGGGATCCGCGGTGGGACATCGTTCGGCGCAGCGGGATGGACGACCCGGCCGGTGGTGTTCTGGACGCAGCCCCAGACCGCTTCCCGGACTTTCTCCGGAGAATGTCACTTCAGCCGGCGACCAGACCGCACTTTCTCCGGAGAAAGTCCGTGCACCGGCCGGTTGAGCACGACCCCGATAGCGCCGGTTCGCTACCCAACCGCCGCTTCTTCGAGGACCGCGAAAGCGACGGTTCGCTACACAACCGGCCAAGTGGGGCCGGCGATGACCGGGCGGTTGTGCCCGAGCGGGATCCGTGACCGGTTCGCTGAGCGGGCGGGTGGCCATCGTGACCGGCGCGAACCACGGCATCGGCGCAGCCACCGCAGAACTGCTGGCCGCCCGCGGCGCCGCAGTCCTGGCCACCTACCTCCGCTTCACAGACGACGGGAAATCGGGGACCCCGGCGGCGTACGGCGCGCACCGGGCGCGTACAGCCGACGACCTCCTCGCGGACATCCGTACGGCGGGGGGCCGGGTCGTCGGGATGGAGGCCGACCTGACCGACCCGGCAGTGCCGGCCAGGGTCTTCGATGCCGCCGAGGCCGAGTTCGGACCGGTGGACATCCTGGTCAACAACGCGAGTTCCTGGCGGCAGGACAGCTTCCGTACCGGGGTCCCGACTTCCGTGGGACGTCTCCCCACGCCACTGACCGCCGAGAGCATTCGGCACAACCTGGGGGTGGACGTGATCGCGGCCGCCGTGCTGATCGCCGAGTTCGCCACCCGGCACATTACCCGGGCCGCCAGTTGGGGCCGGATCGTCGGCCTCACTTCCGGTGGCGCCCAAGGTTTTCCAGGCGAAGTCTCGTACGGCGCAGCAAAGGCGGCGCAGGAGAACTTCACGATGGCCGCAGCCACCGAACTCGCGCCGTACGGCGTGACCGCCAACGTCGTCTACCCGCCGGTGACCGACACCGGGTGGGTGACCGACGAGGTGCGCGCCTTCGTCGAGACCAGCGCTGAGCATGTGCACGTCGCTGAACCGGGCGAAGTGGCCGAGGTGATCGGCTACCTGTGCAGCGACGCGGCCCGGCTGCTGACCGGCAACATCCTGCGGCTGCGCTGACCCGCGCCGAGCCACTCGGGAGGACTTTCTCCGGAGAATGTCACATCTGCAGGCGGCCAGACCGCACTTGATCCGGAGAATGTCCCTCAGTGGGCGGCGACTGTGGGCTTCGCGGTGGCGTCCGCTGGATAGATCATCGCCGAGGGCGGGTTCGAGGTGTTCCGCGCCCAGAAGTAGTAGATCGTCCCGGTGACGACGAGGCCCACCAGCCAGGAGATGTCCACACCACCCAACGCCTCGGTGAGCGGCCCGGTGTAGAGCGCCTGGGCCAGGAAGGGGATCTGAATGCCTATGCCGATCGCGTAGGAGACCAGGGCCGTGGCATTCCACCGGCCGTAGCGGGCGTTCGGGTCGTACAACGCCGGGATGTCGACCCGCTCCTTGGAGATCAGGTAGTAGTCGATCAGGTTGATCGCGCTCCACGGCGTGAAGGCCATCAGGATCAGCAGCACGAAGTTCCGGAAGTTGTTCAGGAAGTCGGTCGAGGCCAGTAGGGCGATCAGGACCGAGACCAGGATGAACAGACCCACGCATGCCGTACGCACGCCCTGCGACACCCGATCGGTGCGGGTGAACGCAGTCGCCGTGGTCAGGATCGTCATCAGGCCGCCGTAGGCGTTCAGGCAGTTGACGGCCAGCTTGCCGACGACGATGACCAGGTAGATCAGCGCTGCGATCACCGCGCCACCGGCGAGATCGCCGATGAAAGTGACCTGCGAGTCCAAAAAGGCTGGTCCAGCGGCGGCCGCGACGATCGCCCCGATGGTCATCGACCACTGAGACCCGATCACGCTGCCCAGGAAGGTGCCGAGGAAGGTGCTCTTCGCCGGCGTCGAGCGCGGCAGGTAGCGCGAGTAGTCCGCGACGTACGGGCCGTACGTCAGTTGCCAGGCCGCGCTGAGCGAGATCGCCAGCATGAACGTCACGATGTCGAAGGGCTTGGCGCCCAACAGCGCTCCTACGTCGTACTCGCTGAACATCCGGATCGCCAGGTAGGTGAAGCCGAGCGCGCCCACCACGGTGGCGATCCGACCGAGGTTGTGGATCAGTCGGTAGCCGATCGTGGCCACGATCATGGTCAGCAGGCCGAAGATGACGATGCCGATGGCCGGTGTGTCGACGGAGAGGATCTCGTTGATCGCCTGACCGGACAGCACTGTGCCGGTGGCCGCGAAGCCCAGGTACATCAGGACGACCAGGATCAGCGGCAGGCACGCGCCGTACACCCCGAACTGGGCCCGGCTGGAGATCATCTGCGGGATACCCATCCGCGGCCCCTGGGCCGAATGCAGCGCCATCACGATGCCGCCGGCGATGTTGCCGATCAACAGCCCGAGAATCGCCCACAGCGCGTCCGCGCCGAACACGACGGCCAGTGCACCGTCGACGATCGCGGTGATCTGCATGTTGGCGCCGAACCACAGGGTGAACTGATCCCGCGGACTGCCGTGCCGCTCGCTGTCGGGTATCACATCGATCGTTCGGCGCTCCACCTGAACAGCCATCTGACGTCCTTCCTCCGCGATGAGTACCCCAGCCCGATGATTCTCTCGCCGTTCTAAGATCATGAGCGCTCCAGGTGAGGTTTCGCTGTACCGGGGCGCTCACGATCATGAGATCGGCACCAGACAGAGGTCGGCGGGCTATCTCGACCGGTCCGTACCCGCGTGCACCGGGTCGGGGAGTGAGCGGGGTGCCGCTAGGTCGCGCGGCGGCGGGCGACGACGAAGCGGTCGCGGCCGGTCAGATCCTGATGCGTGGTTGCCGAGGAAAAGGCGTTCGTACGGTCGACAAGTTTGCGTACGGCCGCGCCCTGGAGGTCGGCATGTTCCATCACGAACAGCCCACCCTGCCTGAGCAGGCGGACCGCCGCCAGCATGACGTGTCGCGGCACGTCCAGTCCGTTCTGCCCGCCGCCGAACAACGCGTGCGGCGGATCGTGCTCGGCCACTTCCCGGTCCAGCGGCACAGCATCATCGGGGATGTAGGGCGGATTGCTGATCAGGATGTCGACCGTGTCAGCGAGGTCGGCCAGCAGTCCCGGATCACTGACATCACCCAGCTCGATCCGGACCGTACGGAGGCCGTCCGAGTCAGAGTCGGCGCCGTCGAGGAGCGCCGCCGCGTTGACCCGCGTCAGTGTCACGGCGGCCGGATCGACGTCGACGGCGACGACGCGAGAGCCCGGTACCTCCATCGCCACCGACAAGGCGATGGCGCCCGAGCCGGTGCACAGGTCTACGACCAGCGCTTCGCGACCGGCGGTCAGCAGCCGGTTGGCTTCGTCCACCGCCTCCTGGGTGACGACTTCTGTTTCCGGACGGGGCAGGAACACACCGGGTGCGACCAGCAAGCTCAGGTAGCGGAACGCGGCGCGTCCGAGGATGTGCTGCAACGGCTCTCGCGCCTCGCGCCGTCGTACCAGCGGTTCGAGAACGGCCTCAAAGCCCTCCGGCACCGAGGGCGGCAGGGCCAGGATGAGTTGCGGTACGCCGAGCGCGTGCTCGGCGAGTGCGATCGCGTCGACGCGCGGGCTGGGCACGCCGGCGGCGGCCAATCGATCGGTCGCCTGCGCAAGCGCCGTACGCAACCGGGCATCCTCTTTTCCGCTCAGGCCAACGCCTCCCGGAGCAGGGTGATCTCGGAGCCGCGTTCGGCTGGCCCGCCGGGGGTCTCCAGGATCACCGGCGCACCGGCGGTACGGACCACCGCGATGAGCGCGTCGGTCTCGATCTCGCCATTGGTCAGGCCGGCGTGACGGTCCCGGCCGGAGTCGGCAGCGTCTCGAGAGTTGTTGCAGTGCACCAAATCGATCCGGCCGGTGATCGCTCGTACGGCGTCGACGGAAGTGCCCAGGTCGATCCCTCCGGCCCAGGCGTGGCAGGTGTCGAGGACGAAGCCGGCACCGAACTCGCCGACCGCGGCCCAGAGCTTGTCGATCGCCTCCAGCCGGCGGGCCATTGCCTTGTCGCCGCCAGCGGTGTTCTCGATCAGGATCGGCAGCGGAAATCCGCCTTCGTCGGTTGCCTGGCGGGCAAAGACCTTGTGCCAGTTGTCGAAGCCGATTGCCTCGTCGTCGTCGGCCAGGACATGCCCGCCGTGCACGATCAGGCCCTTGGCGCCGATCGCGGCCGCAGCCTTCGCGTGTGAGCCCAGCAGTTTCCGGCTCGGGATCCGGATCCGGTTGTTCGTCGTCGCGACGTTCAGGACGTACGGCGCGTGTACGTAGATGTCGAGATCGCTGGCCAGGAACTCCTCGGCTCGGGGATGCGGGCGTGGGGCCTTCCAGCCCTGCGGATCGGCCAGGAAGATCTGCACCGCACCGGCCCCGGAGGCCAGCGCCTCGGCGAACGGATCGGCGTCGTCGTCACGCGCGCCGACGTGGACACCGAGTACGGGGACAGCCACGGCCACCGAGCCTAATGACCTCCTCGGACAGCGGGCGGGCGACCGCGTCAGCGCGTCCGGCCGGACAGACTGCTGCGGGCCAGATGTCGTAGGTTTGCCGAGAACACGCGCGGCGCGCCCCCTGCATTCCTGCGACATCAGCGGAGGCGCGCGGCTGATCACCACGGCCGGCGATCAGGGCGAGGCGGTGGCTGGTCTGTCCCGGTGGGGCATCTGTCGGTGCCGAGGGGTAATCTGAACAACGGTCCGCTGCGCTGCTCGTACCGGAGTTCTCACATCGAGCACGTTCCCGCCGAGCGCGTTCTCACGAGTGCTGTGCAGCGGCCGACATGTGTGCAGACCCTCCTGCTGCGGAACGTCCGCGGCCGTCTTAGTCCAGAGGAGGTGGGTAACTCACGTGCGTCACTACGAAATCATGGTCATCCTCGACCCAGAACTCGAGGAGCGGACCATCAACCCGTCGTTGGAGCAGTTCCTGACGGTGGTGACCAAGGACGGCGGTACCGTCGACAAGATCGACATCTGGGGCCGCCGCCGACTGGCCTTCGAGATCAACAAGCAGATCGAGGGCATCTACGCCATCGTCAACCTGCAGGCCAATCCATCCGCCGTCGTCGAGCTGGATCGCCAGCTCAATCTCAACGAGTCGGTGTTGCGGACCAAGGTCCTGCGCCCGAGCATTCGGTAGAGGGAGGACCAGACATGGCAGGCGACACCATTCTCACCGTGGTCGGCAACCTCACTGCGGACCCGGAACTGCGCTTCACACCGAGCGGGGCCGCGGTGGCCAACTTCACCGTCGCGTCCACGCCCCGGACCTTCGATCGGCAAACCCAGGAGTGGAAGGACGGCGACGCGCTGTTCCTGCGCTGCAACGTCTGGCGCCAGGCCGCCGAGAACGTGGCCGAATCGCTGACCCGCGGCGCGCGCGTCGTGGTCTCCGGCCGACTCAAGCAGCGCTCCTTCGAGACCAAAGAGGGTGAGAAGCGCACGGTCGTGGAACTCGAGGTGGACGAGGTCGGTCCGTCGTTGCGGTACGCCACGGCCAAGGTCACCAAGGCTTCCCGCGGAAGCGGTGGCGGCACCGGTGGTGGCGGCTTCGGCGCTTCCGGCTCCAGCGGCGGCTCCGACGATCCCTGGTCCACACCGGCCGCGCCGAGCAGCGACGAACCTCCCTTCTGACCCCCGTTTCGCGCCCGGACGGCGGCATCCGTACGAGCCCCTGCGTTTCTAGGAGTAACCCATGATGGCCAAGCCACCACCGCGCAAACCGCGCAAGAAGATCTGCGCGTTCTGCAAGGACAAAGTCACCTACGTCGACTACAAGGACACCAACCTGCTGCGCAAGTACATCTCCGACCGGGGCAAGATCCGCGCCCGCCGGGTGAGCGGCAACTGCTCCCAGCACCAGCGCGACATCGCCGTCGCGGTCAAGAACAGCCGCGAGATGGCGCTGCTGCCCTACACCTCCACCGCGCGCTAGGGGGATCGGAGATGACCATGCGGTTGATCCTGACCCAGGAAGTCAGCGGCCTTGGTAGCCCGGGCGACGTGATCGAGGTCAAGGACGGGTTCGGCCGGAACTACCTGCTGCCCCAAGGCTTTGCCATGAAGGCGACCAAAGGCACCGAGAAGCAGATGGAGACCCTGCAGCGGACCCGCGCGGCGCGCGAGGTACGAACCCTGGACGAGGCCAAGTCCCTGGCCGGCCAACTTGGCGCGCTGACCGTCACCCTCAAGGCGCGGGCCGGCGATGGTGGCCGGCTGTTCGGCTCGGTCACCACCACGGACATCGTCGATGCCGTACGCGCGGCCGGCGGTCCCGAGCTCGATCGGCGCCGGGTAGAGCTGCACGGCGCGATCAAGTCCGTAGGCGAGCACGTGGTGACCGTACGAATCCATCCCGAGGTTGCCGCGGAGGTGTCGCTGGACGTCGTCCCGGCCTGATCCAGCATGCCACCGGTTATGACGGCGCCTCCAAGAACTGCGAACGAGGTGTCATCCATGGTCGCCGAGGCAGCCCGGCCCGCCGAGGTTATGAGCACTCCGGCGACCATCCACGCGTGGATCCATGCACGACGTCGGTGGTCGACATGGATTCCCCGCAGGCTGTCCTCCCGCGCGCGCCTTCACATGCCAACCGCCGCCGGACGGCGCCCCGGTCATGAAGATGATGAGCCCCCAGCAACACGGCGCCCGGCACGGATGCGGCGTTCATGTGGGCCGGCTGCCGATCGAGTTCGATCCAGCGGTCGGCTTCGCTGGGCACAAGGCGGCGGTCGCCACCGGGGTTCCCGACATCCGTGACGCCGCACCCGGTGTCTCGCTCACCCTGGCGAAGGTGCTCCGCAAAGCCTGCGCGGTGGACCCGAAGGATCGGTACACCACCGTCGCAGAGTTCGACGACGCGCTGAGCCGAGTCCGAGAGGTTTCCGGCCCGCGATCCGGTCCAGGTGGCGGGTCGTCGCGCGGATGGCTCCCATCGCAAGCAGGTAGGCGGCAAGGCCGGCGCCGAGCGTATGCCGGTCGACCAACTCGAGGCCGCGGCCCTCGCTCGCGGCCTCGACGGCGAACTCGACACCGACGGCCGCGGCCGCGATCCCGGCGAAGACCAGGACATGGACCTGCGCCCAAACGAAGCGGGCCACGGCGGTGCCGCCCGGGGCGTCCCGGTAGCGGCCGAAGTACGTCCACCAGATCGTGACCGCGATCCCAAAACCGAGCAGGGCGACCGCGACGACATCGGTGCTGGCTCCGGCGTCCAGCCCGGAGACCGTCACGACCACCGACTCGCCCAGAACAATGATGGTGAACAGTCCGTAGCGCTCGGCGATGTGCGCCGCATGGTAGGCGCGCCGCGGCTGGCGAAGCACCGCCACCGGCGTGGCGATCAACACCACCATCGCCACGGCCCACAACCAGGGCCGAGCACCCTCCTGCAGCGCCAGTGACGCCGACCAGATCACCACGCTGACGGCGTACCCGAGCACGTAGCGTCGGGCCAGCGAACGGGCGGCGGGGAACAGCAGCCATATCCGCCCGTAGAGCCCACCGAGGATGATGAGCAGGCCCACGTAGGCCAGCACGAACGTGCGCGACTCGCCTTCGCCGGCCGCCCCGGCGACGCCGATCGACAGCACCGCCACGCCGAGCATCCCGGCCAGCAGCCCGATCCGGCACCTCGGGTCGTCGGAGTCGAAACCGGTCGCGTACCAGGTGAAACTCCGCCAGCACCACCACACGGGCACGAACAGGCCGGCGAACACGGCCAGCCCGAGGACGGAGTGGTCCTCGTGCAGCTGACCGGCCAGCGCGGCAACGACTACGACGAAGACAAGATCGAAAACAGCTCCAGCCAGGATGCGTGCCGCTCGACGCCGGAAGATGTGCTGACGCTCATTTGCGGGCACCGCCCGGTGCCGTCTGACACCGGCCGCGGATGGGCCACTTCGGCTCCCTGACTGACGCGGCCCGAGTTCAGGGTCCGGGCTGACGAGCAGGGCGGTTGGCTGCGATTTGCTGTCCACGCCAGGCTGCGGATTCTGGGTCATGGCTGGCGAGGTAGTTGGCAAGCATGTCGTCGATGGCGCTGTCACCGTCGGCGGGGTGTGCCGCGTCGGAGCTCCGGCCTCGACGATGAGACATTCAATGCTTGGCAGCAGGCCATAGCGCCCCTCGGCTACGCGAAGTGGGGCGATACGGAACAGACACTCGCTCTGGCCGGTACTCACTTGGCCGCCGCCAGGGCCTTCCTCAGCGGCGATGCCCCCACTGACCTGCCGGACCGACTGGGCAATGTGCCCGCACCAACCCTGGTCATCGCCGGCGCCCAGGACGTCACAATCGGCGTGGATCCTGTCGTTGCGGTAGCCGACCTGTTCCCCAACGGGCGCGCCGCGGTGATCGAGCACGCCGGCCACAATCCGTGGGTCGAGCAACCAGCCGCGTTCCGCGACGTGGTGGACCCGTTCCTCGCTCAGCTGGAGTGACTCGCGGGAGGCGCTTCTCCGAAACCGTCACATGACGGCACGTCGGATTCTCAGTCGTCAAGCGATGACACGGAGCTTCGACCGTCCCAGTACGTCTGGTACGACCGGTGCAGCCATGCGTTGACCCATTCGCGGTTCGGTTCGGCGGGGACAGCGGACTTCGCCTTGAGGTTCACGAGCTTCTGCTCAACGTCATCGATGGCCGCGACGACGTCGTCCAGCGCGACTTCGCCGCGGCGGATCGATCTCAGGTGCTCGCGCTCGGGCTCAGGCACTGGCAGCGTTATCCGGCCGGTGCTGAGCAGCTCGATGCCTTGTACACCTAGTCGCAACGCGTGCATCGCGTACTTGGTGTCGTAGCCGTGCTCGGCCACGAGCTCGGGACGGTTAGTGTGCGCGCCCGACTGCCCCGTCATCGCGCGGCGCTGGGCGCCGAGATAGCCGAGGAACCGGCCAGCGGCCAGCTGCGAGACGAACTGGTGAGCGTTTGCGGTCAGCTCCGCGCTTGCCGTGTTCCGGTAGACGACCTCGTTGGCAGGGACGAACAACAGCAGCAGCACCGTCGGGTTGCCGCCCAACGCGAGCCGCGCCCATTTTCGGGCGGAGTAGATGACGACATCCAGATCGCCAACGCCGGAGCGGTTGGCTATGCCGCCGGGCTGATCCCAGACCGTGTGGCGTTGGTACTGCTCGAACTCGACCATCGCGGTCTCGGCGTTGACTCCCGCGGGCACCCGAGCGATGCCGGTGACGTACTCCGGTGGTTCGAGGCAGATCCCCATCTCGTCCCGGTCGTCCTGGCCGCTGACTGACGTCCCGTGGACGCCGGAGCCGACCTGCGCGCGCAGGATCGTGCCCTGCTCAGCGATGAGTCGGGCCTGCTCGGAGGCATGCGGATGGTGGAATCCGGGCGGCAGTGTCCTGTCGCCGAGAATGACCGACGTTTCGCCGTCGATGTACCCAGAATTCATGGCAGTCACCCTTCGGACGGCGCTTTCCTGATCATCACCGCACTCTAGGGATCGCCGAGCATTGCTTCCCTGGCCGAACAAGTGGATCCGCTTTCTTACCGTCGGTTACGTCCCCGACGCGACGCGGGCGCGGCCCGCACCCTGGCGACGACTGCCTTCCACGGCGAGGCCGCATCAGCTCCGAAGCCGCGTTCGTGTCGAGGACGATCACCTCGACAGATCAACTGCGCGCGCACGCTCCTGTCGCTGGGGGAGTTCGGGTTCAACGCCGTCGACCTGCGCCATTCGATCCAACAGCGTCCCGAACAATCCGACGTTGGGATCCGGGGCCTCGACTGCCTCGGCCAGGATCGCCCTGATCTCGGCCTCCATCGATCAACCGTTGGCCGCCGATCGGCTCCGCAGCCGGTCGCGTACCCCGTCGTCCAAATCGCGAATACTGATCGATGCCATTGCTCACCGCAGACCCGCTCAGCTGCCCGGCTCCATTACGGGCTTTGTTCGGCCCTGGACGCCGTCACGCTATGAACTGCAGATCAATGTGGTTCGTATGGTAGCATACATGACATATGGGAGTGCTCGTACAGATCCGTGATGTCCCCGAGCCGGTGCATCGGGCGCTGAAAGCCCGCGCCGCGGCTGCGGGGATGTCCTTCTCGGAATATCTCAGAACGGTGCTCGAGCGCACGGCCGACCGCCCGACGCCGGAGGAACTCGCTGCTCGCATTCGGGCACGGGGTGTCGTTACGCGCAAAGAGTCGAGCACCAGTGCGGTGCGGCGGTTGCGCGACCGCGGCGAGTGACGGTCCTCGACAGCTCGGTGGTCATCGACTTCCTGCTCGGTGACGGCGTAGCCGCAGAGGTCGAAGAGCTACTTTCCCGCGAGGGCACGGTTGCGGCTCCCGACCTGCTCATCTTCGAGGTCGTCGCTGTCCTGCGACGAGACGTGCGCCGGGAGATGCTCGACCCAGAGCGAGCCCGCTGTGCCATCGCTGATCTCGGGGACCTGCCCATCGAGTTCTTCGGCGCGCTTCCGCTGCGAGGCCGCGCATGGGAACTGCGCGAGAACATGACCGCAGCAGACGCACTGTTCGTCGCCTTGGCCGAGGACCTCGGCGAGACTCTAGCCACCAAAGACCGAGGGCTCGCGTCGGCGGCTCGCGTGCACGCCCGCATCGGGACGCTCGAGTTGGGCCACCCGTACTAACTGGGTCTCGAAGCCATCGCCCACCCCGCGTCTACCGCAGCCCAAGGGCGCTCATTGTCAATGAGCAGCGCAATCCGGGCATGCGAGTAGCGCTGTTGCGGGTAGCGCATGGTTCGCTGTGCCGCAACGAGGGAGCTTCGCGCTGCCCCTCGATCTCGGGCCATGTCCTGCAGGTGGCCCGGACAGCGTGCAGCCGACGGTCCTTGGCGATCCGCTCCGGCCGGAACTTTCTTCTGTCCACAGGCCGTTGACGGGCATCAGGCGGGCTGACCGGCCCGCATCCTCCGAGCTCCTGCAATTCCCCATTCCGTCCACAGGATCCACAAAGGAGGCATGCGGCGTTTCGCACAGTTTGTCCTCAGCTGTGTGCACAGCGAGGTTAGGACTCGAGCCGGGCCAGCCCTAGCCTTTGCTTCGCCGCGACAAGGTGGTTGCACCAGCTCGGGAAACCAGACCGTCCGACCCTCGCGGTAGAACGTGTGTTCGAAGCTTTCTTTCCGACGGAGACCTGGTGCGCTGGGTCAGAGGGGGTCGAAGCGGTGGCGGTCGCTGATGACCTGGAACGGACGAGCTCGCCCGAGTTCGACCGTCAGCCGCCCCAGGACTTCGCCGCCGAGCAGTCGGTGCTCGGCGGCATGCTGCTGTCCAAGGACGCGATCGCCGATGTCATCGAGACCGTCCGCGGCGGGGACTTCTATCGTCCCGCACACCAACTGGTCTACGACACGATCATCGACCTCTACTCCCGCGGCGAGCCGGCCGATCCGGTCACCGTCTCCTCGGCGCTGACCAAGTCCGGAAACCTGCTGCGGGTTGGCGGAGCGCCGTACCTGCACACGCTGATCTCGTCGGTGCCCACCGCCGCAAATGCCGGCTACTACGCGACGATCGTCGCCGAGCGGGCGATCCTGCGTCGGCTAGTCGAGGCCGGGACCCGGATCGTGCAACTCGGGTACGGCGCCGCCTCGGGTCGCGGCGGGGAGGTCGACGAGATCGTCGATCGAGCCCAGGCCGAGGTCTACGACGTCACCGAGCGGCGGATGTCCGAGGACTACGTGGTTCTGGAGAAGCTGCTGCAGGGCACGATGGACGAGATCGACGCCATCTCCTCGCGCGGTGGGGTGTCGCTCGGGGTGAAGACCGGCTTCGAGGAGCTGGACGAGAAGACCCATGGCCTGCATCCCGGCCAGCTCGTGCTGGTCGCCGCGCGGCCGGCCCTCGGAAAGGCACTCGCCCTGGACACCGCGCTGCCCACCCCCACCGGCTGGACGAGCATGGGCGCTGTTGCGGTGGGCGACTGGCTGCTCGGTGCCGACGGGCGGCCGACCCGGGTCGTCGCGGCCACGGAGGTGATGGTCGACCGGCCGTGCTTCGAGGTCGAGTTCTCCGGCGGCACGGTGATCACCGCGGATGCCGACCACCAGTGGCGTACCACGATCCGGGTGGACGAGCCAGCCGAATACCTCTCGAGCGCGCACCGAGTCGGCGATCGGCAGCCGCTTCCGGACGGGTCGGTGGCGCTTTACGGCGCCGCGGCGGCCGAGGCGATCCTGGGCGGAACGCCGGTCGACGGGTCCCGCCAGATCGTCACGACCTTCGAGATCGGCGCGCTGGCCAACTGCGGCGCACCGGGCCAGGTTCGGCACGCGATCGCGGTGGCTGCTGCGTTGCAGTTGCCTGAGGTAGCCCTGCCGGTCCGGCCGTACGTGCTGGGTCTGAGCGTCGGAGCTGGAGCCGCGCAGGGGATACCGCCGGAGTATCTGCGGTCCTCGGCCGAGCAGCGTCACGAGTTGCTGTCCGGCGTGTTGGACGCCCAGAAGATTGAGCCCGGCGCTACGGAGGTGCATCTGGCTTTCACCGATCTCCGGCTGGCAGCTGACGTGGTCGATCTGGTCATCAGCAATGGCTACCTGCCGGTGAACCCGTCGGAGGTGAGCGGGAACCGCGAGGATTGCCCGGAGGCGCCGTACCGGGTCTCGTTCGTACGGTCTGACGCGGCTCGGGCCGAACTCGACATCGTCGATGTACGCGAGGTCCCGAGCGTGGCGGTGCGGTGCGTGCAGGTGGACAACGACGACCACATGTATCTGGCCAGCGAGGCGATGATCCCGACGCACAACTCGACCCTTGCGCTGGACATCGCCCGCAACTGCTCCATCAAGAACGCGATGACCTCGGTGATCTTCTCGCTCGAGATGAGCAAGTCCGAGATCACCATGCGGCTGCTCTCGGCCGAGGCGAAGGTTCCGCTGCACCACATGCGCTCGGGTCACATGAACGACGACGACTGGACCAAGCTGGGCCGGCGGATGGGTGAGGTCGCCGACGCGCCGCTCTACATCGACGACTCGCCGAACCTCACGATGATGGAGATCAGGGCCAAGTCCCGGCGGCTCAAACAGCGCCACGACCTGCGGCTGGTGATCGTGGACTACCTGCAGCTGATGACCAGTGGCCGCAAGGTCGAATCCCGGCAGCAGGAGGTCTCGGAGTTCTCCCGCCAGCTCAAGCTGCTGGCCAAGGAACTCGACGTCCCGGTGATCGCGGTCTGCCAACTCAACCGTGGCCCCGAGCAGCGCCAGGACAAGAAGCCGATGCTGTCCGACCTCCGCGAATCGGGATGTCTGCCGGCTTCGACGCGAATCCTGCGCGCGGACACCGGTGCCGAGGTGACGATCGGGTCGCTGTTCGCCTCCGGTGAGCGTGACATCCCGGTCTGGTCCCTCGATGACCGGCTGCGACTGGTCCCCAAGGCCATGGCGCACGCGTTCTCGTCGGGAATCAAGGAGGTGTTCCGGCTGCGGCTGACCTCCGGACGTGAGATCGAGGCCACCGCGAATCATCCGTTCCTCACCATGG
>Ga0136614_10000953_pt1 | contig 16073 bp, 15 predicted proteins | sample AntDrymUQ2792106_2_FD_106643 | JGI IMG/M metagenome (GOLD analysis project Ga0136614, IMG submission 106643) | Polar desert sand microbial communities from Dry Valleys, Antarctica - metaG UQ279 (21.06) | ecosystem: Environmental > Terrestrial > Soil > Desert | place: Antarctica: Dry Valley... | reverse complement strand
TCCAGCCCGACGACCATCTCGTAACGCTCGCCGCTCACCGGTGCGCTTCCGGACCCAGTGCCGCTTCGAGCGCGTACGCCACACGGAACATCGTGTACTCGTCGAAGTGGCCGGTGATGATCTGTCCGCCAACGGGGAGCCGCCGCACACGTCCGATCGGGACGGATATCGCGGGTACTCCGGCGAGGTTGGCGGTGACGGTGAAGATGTCGTTGAGGTACATCTCGTACGGATCACTGATCGCGCCGATCGGAAAGGCGGGAGTCGGTGTCGTCGGAGTGAAAATGGCATGCACTCCGCTCGCGAATACCGCCCTGAAATCGTCGGCGATCAGGCTCCGAACTGCCTGTGCTTTCCGGTAGTACGCATCGTAATAGCCCGCCGACAGAACGTAGGTGCCGAGCAGGATCCGCCGCGTCACTTCGGGCCCAAATCCGCGGGAACGGGTCTCTTCGTACATCCCTCGCAGACCGGGTACCGAATCTGCCCGTAATCCGTACCGCACCCCATCGAAGCGGGCGAGGTTGGACGACGCCTCCGCGGGTGCGATGATGTAGTAGACCGGAATCGCCAGCGGCGACCTGGCGAGCGAGACTTCACGGACGATCGCGCCCATCTCGCGGAACCGCTCGAGGGCGCGCTCGCACAGCTCCCGCATGCTCGGATCGAGCGAATCCGGGAAGTACTCCTTCGGCTTCCCGATGATCACGCCGTCAAGCGTCCTGGAGTGTGGAGGCGGCGGCAATGGAACGGCGCTGCGGCCGATCCTCAGGGTCTCGGTGCCGGGGTCGCGCGCCTTCGGCGCCGGCACGCCCAACGCGGACATCCGGTAGATCGGGACATCGGCGTCAGAGCTGGTGGAGTCGCGCGGATCGTATCCGGCGATGGCTTCCAGACCGAGCGCAGCGTCATCGACCGAGCGGCCGAGGACCCCTATCTGGTCGAGAGAAGATGCAAAGGCGACGAGTCCGTATCTGCTGACACGTCCGTATGTCGGCTTGACTCCAACGACGCCGCAGAACGCGGCCGGTTGCCGCACCGATCCACCGGTTTCGGATCCCAGCGCTATCGGCGTGACCCCGGCCGCGACGGCGGCTGCGGAACCTCCCGACGAGCCGCCGGGAACGCAGCGGACATCGACCGGGTTTCGAGCGGGGCCGTACGCGCTGTTCTCGGTGGACGAGCCCATCGCGAACTCGTCCATGTTCGTCTTGGCCACGACCAGAGCGCCGTGGGCGCGGAGGCGGGTTACCACCGTCGCCTCGAACGGGCTCACGTAACCCTCGAGAATCCTCGACCCGCAGCTCGTCGTCAAACCGAGCGAGGCGATGTTGTCCTTGATCACCACCGGCACGCCGGCGAGCAGACCCAGGTCGGCCGAGGTGTCGCGGCGAGCGATCAGCTCTTTGCTCTCGGCGAGGCTCGCGTCATGGTCGGCCGCCAGCACGATGTTCAGATTTTCGCTGCCGGCGCCGATCTCGCACGCCCGGTCGAACGAGGCCTGTACGACGTCGGTTGGGGAAAGCTGGCCGGCCCGCACGCCGACGGCGATCTCCGCGGCGCCAAGCTGGAAATACGGTTTGCCGCTCAAGCCTCGTTCTCGGCAGCGTCCTCATGTGTCGCAAGCCTCGGCACGATGAAGAACCCGTCGCGCATCGAAGGGGCGAATGACTCGAGCGGGCTGGACATTTCCGGCGCGACTCCCGTATCCGGCCGGAGCGGAGTGCCCCCCGCCCCGACCCCCGACGCCGGCGCGACGCTCGCCGTATCGACCTGCGAGAGGACCTCCATGTGCGCGAGGATCGCACTCAGCTCTCTCGTCAGCTCGTCCGCGCGCGCTCCGTCGACTCCAAGCCGTGCCAGCTCAGCGATGTGGAGAACATCCGCTCTCGTAACCGCCACTATTCCTGCCCCCGCTCGAGGGTGGTGTATGCGAGCTTGATCGTCTTGCGCCCGACGGTCTCGTCGTCGAAGTCGATGACCGCTTTCACTTCGCGGCCGACTCCCGACAGCTCAGCGATCGAGCCGTCGCCGAAGAGCTTGTGCTTTACTCGCTCGCCTTTCACATACCGCGGCTCGTCCTGCGAAATATCTGCTTCCATCACGGAGGTTTTGCGCCACGAGGGAACCTCGTGCTGACGCCGCTGCGGGTACGCGCCGCCGCCGAACGAGGCAGTGCGAGTCGCAGTCCCCCGCCCCATGGTCTTCACGCGAAGAGTTTTTGCTTCCTCGATGTTGGCGCCGGCGATCTCGGTCAGAAAGCGGGACTTGATCCCCGGCAGCAGTTCGCCATTCCGGCGGCGCATCTCGGTAAACGAGAGATAGAGCTTCTCCTCGGCTCTCGTAATGCCGACGTAGAACAAGCGCCGCTCCTCCTCGAGCTTCGGCGGGTGGTCGATCGCCTGGGAAAGAGGAAACAATCCGTCTTCCAGCCCCGTTAGAAAAATCACCGGATATTCGAGACCCTTGGCGTTGTGGAGTGTCATCAGCGTGACCGCGTCCGCGGCTGGATCGAGCGCGTCCGCGCCGGCAACCAGCATCGCCCGCTGGAGAAAATGATCGAGGGGAGTCAGTCCGACTTCGCCGCCGTCGTCGATGACGGTTTCAGCCGCGCCGCTGATGAGCGCGCTCACATTCTCGATCCGATCCCTCGCGGAGTCGGGACCTTCCGCCTGGAGGTAGTCCACGTACCTGATCTCGGCTACCAGATCCTGGATCAGCACGTCGACGCTGGTGTCCTTCGCGCGTTCCCGAAGCCGCGCGATGAGCGCGATGAAATCGACCAGGGTCTTCCGCGCAGCGGAGCGGAGAGCTGTTTGCGCGCCTTCGCTCAGCGCGGCTTCGTAGAGCGGCAGGCCGAGATCGCGCGCGCGCGCAGCCAGAGCGTCGAGCGTCGTGTCTCCGATGCCGCGCCTGGGGACCGAAACGGCCCGGCGGAATGCTTCGGAATCGGCGGGATTGGCGATCAGTTTGAGGTACGCCATCAGGTCGCGAATCTCCCGGCGATCGTAGAACCTGACGGATCCCACGAGTCGATATGGAATCGCTTCGCGACGCAGCGCGTCCTCCAGAGGGCGGCTCTGGGCATTGGTGCGGTAAAGAACCGCAAAGTCCGCCAGCCCGCGGTTTTCCTGGTTGCGGCGGGTCTTGATCTCTTCCAGCACCCACTCAGCCTCGTCCCGCTCGTCGAGGGCGGCGACCACCGTGACGCGCTCTCCCGAATGCCTCGTGGGCCGAAGAGTCTTTCCCTTGCGGCCGACGTTCTGGGTGATCGCGGCGTTGGCGACTTCGAGGATGTCGGGAGTCGAGCGGTAGTTCTCCTCGAGCCGCACCAGCTTCGCGGCAGTAAACTCCTTCTCGAAGTCCAGAATGTTTCTGATGTCCGCTCCGCGCCAGCCGTAGATGGACTGATCATCGTCTCCCACCACGACGACGTTTCCATGACCGCTGCCGAGCAGCTTGATGAACTGGAACTGCGCCCGGTTGGTGTCCTGATATTCGTCCACCAGAATGAACTGGAAGCGGTCACGGTATCGCGCGAGAGTGCGCTCGTCGCTGCGGAATATTTCGACCGGGAGCGCCAGCAGGTCGTCGAAGCTCACAGCGTTAGCGGAGCGGAGGGCGGGATCTAGCTGCCGGTAAACGCCGGCGGCGGCGCGCGAGACCGGATCCATCGCCAGATTCGTGTACTCCTGCGCGGTCACGAGCGAGTTCCTGGCGTCCGAGATGAGGGAAGAGATGACCTTCGGACTCCACTGCTTCGGAGATATTCCCTCCCGCTCCATTATCCGCTTTACGAGGCCGAGAAAGTCATCCTCGTCGTAGATGGTGAAGCTCGGAGTGCGCCCGACCTGCCGGGCGGCGGTGCGGAGAATCCGGGCGCCGATCGCGTGGAACGTTCCGCTCCACATCCCCTTTGGATCTTCGCCGAGCAGCCGGGCGATGCGCTCGCGCATCTCGCTGGCGGCCTTGTTCGTGAAGGTGACGGAAAGAATGCGCGATGGATCGACCCCGTGGTGCTCGATCAGGCGCGCGATTCTGGTGGTGAGAACCCGGGTCTTACCGGAGCCTGCTCCCGCGAGGACGAGCATGGGCCCTTCGAAATGGAGGACGGCTTCCCGTTGAGCGGGATTGAGGCCCGAGAGCGCCTCGGCGCGCTCAGGAGCGAGCAGGGTTGTGGTCTCGGGCATCAGCTCAAGATACCTGATCCAGAGGGTGGGTTCCTAGTCCAGGCCAAATGGAGAGTCGGGCGCTTTCCAACCCGAACCGAGCCTACCCTAGTACCATGTCGAACGTCGCCCCTCGCTCCGTGTGCACGAGTAGCAGCTCGCCGCCGTGACTGTCGCGCACGATGCGTCGAGCGAGAGACAATCCGATCCCCCACCCCTTTTCCTTGGTCGAGAACCCCGGCTCGAAGATCTGATTCCGGATCTCGCGCGGAACCCCGGGTCCATCGTCCGACACCCGCACTCGCACCCGGCCCTCCGGTAGCGCCGCAGCTGAGATCTCGACTTTGCCGTCCCGCCCGGCGAGCGCGTCGATCGCATTTTTGGCGAGAGACTCGAGCGCCCACTCGAGCAGCACCGCGTCGCCCTGTATCACGAGGTCCTCCTGGTGCGATGACGAGACGGTGACACGCTGCGCCAGCGTGGGCACCCGCGCGCGGAAGTAGGTGGCCACGCGATCGACGAGCTCTCCGAGGTTTACCGGGTCACGCCGCGGCGGACGCCCGATGCGCTCGAAACGGTGGGCAACCCGCTTGAGGCGCTCGAGGTCCGCGTCCATGTGATCCAGCGCCCCTGCGGTCATGGGCTCCGGCTCTGATTCCCGCAGCAGCTCGATCCAGCCGCTGATGCTCGATAGCGGAGTGCCGAGCTGATGGGCGGACTCGCGCGCCATTCCCGCCCAGATCTGCTCCCGATCGGCTCGGCCCCTGGTGCGAAGAGCGTACGCACCGGCGAAGAGTATCATTCCGATGAGAATCGACTGCAGCAACGGAATGAGAATGAGCCCGCGAACGAGCGGCGTGTTGCCGTAGTGAACCGTTCCCACTCCCGGCTCGATCACGGGCGCGTTCTGCCGGTCCAGCTCGGGGATGTAAGAGCGGGTCTGCTGCGGAGTCGGCGAAGGCCCGAACGGAAGGTTGGCCTGCGCGGTCGGATTCCCCTCCGCGTCGGTGACGATGATCGGCACTCCCGACTCACGAATGTTGTTCGACAGATCGAAGAGAGCCGTGTTCGCCGCGTCCTCGCTCGGATCGTTGAGCCCGTGATAAACGCGGGCGTACATCAACCCGACACGCGAAGCCTCCTGCCGCAGCTCTCTCACCACGCCGCGGGTGTAGACGACATACCAGCCGAGCAGCGCGAGAACGCCGATCGTCACGAGCGTCACCGGAGCGAGCCGGCGCATGTCTAGCTCAGGCGCTCAGCGCCAAGATATGCACGGAGCGCAACGGGAACGACTACGCTGCCATCCTGCTGCTGGTGTTGCTCCAGCAGGGCGGCGATGATGCGTGAGAACGCGAGCGCGGAGCCGTTGAGCGTGTGCACGAAGCGTGGCTTTCCGCCATTCGCCGGCTTGTAGCGAATGTTGGCGCGCCTCGCCTGGAAATCGGTGAAGGAGCTGCATGAAGAAACCTCCAGCCACTTCCCTACGCCCGGAGCGAAGACCTCGAGGTCGTAGGTGTGCGCGCTGGCGAATCCGGTATCCCCCGCGGCCAGCCGCACCACACGATAGGGAAGCTCGAGCAGCGTCAGAATCTTTTCGGCGTGGGTGGTGAGCAGCTCCAGCTCCGCGGCGGAGCGTTCGGGAGTCACATAGCGCACCAGCTCCACCTTGTCGAACTCATGGACGCGGAGCAAGCCCCGAGTGTCCTTGCCAGCGGCGCCGGCTTCACGGCGAAAACACGGAGAGTACGCGGCGAAGCTCATTGGCAGGTCGGACTCGGCGATAACCTCGTTCCGGTAGAGATTGGTGAGGGGAACTTCCGCGGTGGGAATCAGGAAAGCGTCTTCGTCCCGCAGCGCGTACATGTCCTCCTCGAACTTCGGCAGCTGCGCGGTGCCGGTCATGCTGTCCCGATTCACCACTACCGGCACCCAGGTCTCCTCGTAGCCGTGATCCCGGGTGTGGGTGTCGAGCATCAGGTTCATCAGCGACCGTACGAGGCGGGCGCCGGCCCGCCGGAACACGATGAACCCCGTTCCGCTGATCTTGGCGCCGCGCTGGAAATCGATGAGTCCCAGTGCCTCTCCGATCTCCCAGTGCGGACGAACCCCGGCCTCGTCGCGGGGGGTCCCCCAGCTGCGGACGACGGCGTTGTTTTCTTCCGCGCCCTCAGGAACGGTCTCGAGCGTGATGTTCGGCACCTCGAGCAGGATGCGCGCAAGCTCGGCCTCCATTTCCGCCAGCTCCCGGTCCAGCCGTGCGATCTGCTCCCCGAGATCACGCGACTGCTGCTGGAGCTCTCCGGCGTCCTCTCCGGCGCGCTTGCGCTCGCCCACCAGCTGCGTAACGGCGTTACGCGCCGCCTTGCGCTCCTCGACTGCCTGAATCGTTTCCCGCCGGGTCCGATCGAGCGCCATTGCATGGTCGATCGCGGGAGCGAGAGCCGTCAGCGCCCCGCGGCGTCGCAAACCCTCGCGAAGCGCATCGACGTGCTCGCGCACCAGCTTCAGATCATGCACTGCTCAGTCCGCAGGAATACCAGGCCCGAAGGAACGATACCCGCAGTTCGGATTGTATGCAAAGCGGAACTTGATGGTTCGGGTCGCGGCGAAGATCGTGTCGATGGAGATCTTCGCGTACAGATTGGGCGAGAGCGCAAAGGAGCAAATATCCCCTTCGCCGTTGTGGACAGCCTCGAGCACTATCACATCGCCAGCCGACGCAACCACGGTCGAGTCGACTTTGTATCCGGATACCGGCGCGGCGGTGACGCTCTCGAAAGTCCCGGGCACGATCTGCAACCCGACCTGGGGCACGAGCTGGCCGAATGACACGACCCGGCGCGCGGGGTGGATCAGCACTCTGTTCGAGTCATCGATGTCGAACGCGACGTCGAACCCGCCGAACCCGGTAACGGGCACGAGCTGGCGCGCCGGCAGCGAGAGCGCATTGGGATAACCCGGGGGCGTGCCACTCAGAGCGTAGACCGTGAGCGTGTCCGTGAAGACCTCCTCGGTGGCCTGGAGCTCGATCGGATCACGGCACGCCGCGAGACCGACAACAGTGGACAACATCGCGAGCACGGCGAGGCAAAGTTTCATGCGATATTAGGCAGATTGACGACGGGAGGAGTTGCTTCCCAACAATACCGCGTAACTTATGACACTTCAAGCGATTGTCGTGCTTGACTTCAACGTTTGCGCTTTCTAGCTTCGCAACCTCGCCCGCCACCAATGCCCAACATTCGAGATTTCACGAGCGCGCTCCGCCAACGTCCAGGCGTGGACGCCGTGCTGGTTCTCGGAAGAGATGGTCTCCTGATCGAGGGCTTCGCGGCCCCGGGCCTCAATAACGAGGACCTTTCCGCCAGGGTTCCGGCTCTGGTGGCCGAGGCGGAGGCGCTCGGCAGGGCGGCGATGCACGGCGCAATCGCTACCGCCATCGTCGAGAACGAGAAAGGATACGCGATCGTCGCCGCGCTGGCGGACGAGACGCTGCTCCTTTTGCTTTTGCGACCATCGGCCGACCTCGGTGGACTATTGTTCGATGTGCGCCGCTACCGCGGCAACATAACATCCCTGATCTAGGACTTATGAGCGAATCAACGACGCGACCGTTCCACGTCCTCGTCGCCGACGACGAGCCACACATCGGTCGCATCATCAAGATGAAGCTGGAGCAGGGCCCGTTTCGCGTCAGCCTTGCCTACGACGGGCAGGAAGCGCTCGATTTCGTCATGGGTGATGAACACCTCGACCTGGTAGTGCTCGACCTGATGATGCCGCGGCTGAGCGGGCTGGACGTCCTGCGCCGGATCCGCGAGCAGGAAAAGTTCAGCTCCCTCCCCTGCATCATCCTCACCGCGGGCGGAGACGCGAAGCACGAGCGCGACGCGCTGGCGCTCGGAGCCACTCAGTTCATCACCAAGCCGTTCAGCCCGAAAAAGCTTTACGCGCTCGTTGCCAGGCTGACCGGCTCCCCGGATGAAGCAGGGATCAGCGGCGAGTGAGCCGCTGGGCTGTCATTCTTGCCGGCGGAGCAGGTTCCCGCTTCTGGCCGCTCAGCACCCCGGCACGCCCGAAACAGCTGCTTCCGCTCGTCACCGACAGACCGCTGCTGCGTGACTCGTTCGACCGCCTCACGCCTATCGTCGATCCGAAAAATATTCTGATCCTCACGAGTGCCGGCCTCGAGCGGGCCCTGGCGGATCTCCTTCCCGAGCTTCCCAGCGACAATTTCGTCGTCGAGCCCAGGCCGGCCGGGACAGCAGCGGCGCTGGCCTGGGCTGCGCTGGAAATCGCCAGGCGCGCCGGAGAAGACGCGACCATGATCTCGATCCATGCGGACTGGTCGATCGGCGACGAAGAGAAGTTCCGCGCCACGCTCATTCGCGCGGAAAGAGTTGCCGTGGAAACGGAAACGCTGGTAACGGTTGGAGTAGTCCCCACCCGTCCCGACCCCGGCTTCGGGTACATTCAACCCGTTCCTGGACAACCCGGCGCTCCCGCCAGCGTCAAGCGCTTCGTGGAGAAGCCGGATCGCGCTGCGGCAGCGCAGATGGCCGACGCGGGATACCTCTGGAACTCGGGGATCTTCGTGTGGCGCGTGTCCGATTTTCTTGCTGAAGCGCGAACGCACGCAAAGGAGCTGGCCGGCGCTCTCGGTGGTGACGCAGGTGGCGGCGCCGCATCATTTTTTGGCTCGGTGCGGACTCCCGCCTCCGTCGACGTCGCGGTTCTCGAGCGCAGCGCGCGGGTCACCGTTCTGCCCGGCGAATTCGGCTGGGACGACGTCGGCACCTGGTCGGCTCTGAGCCGGGTTCGCCCGCAGGACGATGCCGGCAACGTGACCAGCGGGGACGTCTACGTGCGCGACGGAGGGGACAACGTGGTACACTCCGAGGCGGGTACTGTAGTTATGTACGGTGTTAACAATCTCGTCGTCGTAGCGCGGGACGGCCTCACCCTTGTTACCACCACGGAAAAGGCCGCCGACCTCAAGAGCTTGCTCGAATCGCTTCCGCAGTCTCTTCGCTCACCGTCATGAGGAGGCTCTACTTCTATGACGACTCCCGCGCGCGGCAGTTCGAGCCGTTCGCGCTGACGCGGCCCTGCTCCGAGATGCGCGCCGGGACGTCGCTGGTGAGGAGAAGGTGGGAAAGCGCCACCGGACTGAAAAGCCAGGGATTCATCGGCGCGCCTCACCTCGCTCATTTTGAGGAAGGCGACGCCCCCGCCGCGGTGGCTGAGAACGCCGAGATTCCAGCCGGCTCGGTGGTCGTGAACAGCCGCTGCATAATCTCGCTCGACATCAAGCTCGAGCCTTTCGACCTGCTGATGTGCGACGGCCTGGCGTGCGCGGTCGGGCTCGCTCGATCCGTTCCGGCCTCGAACTTCGCTGATGGAAGCCTCGATCTTGGCACCATCCAGACGAGCCTCGGTGGACGAAGAGTGACAGGACGCTGGATGGGCGACGTCTGGGATTTCATCGCCACTCTCGGGGAGCAGCTCGCGGAGGATATCCCCCGCCGCGCGAAGAGCCTCATCGTGGCGCCACCCGCGTTTACCGTCTACGGCAAGGGAGAAGTATTCGTCGAGGAGGGCGCCGAAATCGGCCCGAATGTGGTCTTCGATGTGTCCTCCGGGCCCATCCTGGTGCGCCAGGGGGCTGTCGTCTCACCGTTCACTCACCTGGTTGGACCGCTGTATGTCGGAAGTGGGACACAGATACTCGGAGATCGGGTTGCCGCCTCATCGATCGGCGACGTGTGCAAGGTACGCGGCGAGCTAAGCAATTCCGTTTTTGTCGGCCACGCGAACAAGGGGCATGCCGGCTTCGTCGGACATTCCTATCTTGGCCGCTGGGTGAACCTCGGAGCGCTGACCACGACGAGCAACCTGAAGAACACCTACGGCTCGGTGCAGATGTGGACGCCCGCCGGCATGCGGAATACGGGCCAGCAGTTTCTCGGCACGCTTTTCGGGGACCACGCGAAGACCGGAATTGGAACGATGCTTAGCACCGGCACCGTTCTCGGCGCGGGGGCCAACGTCTTCGGCGGGACGATGCCGCCGAGGGCAGTTCCCCCTTTCGCGTGGGGAGATTCCGAGCCGTATGACACGTTCGACCTGACTAGATTTCTGGAGGTGGCCGAGCGCGCGATGGCGCGGCGGCAGGTGAAGCTGGGAAAGAAAGCGCGGCAGCAGCTTGCTGAGGCGCACCGCGGTCGGTGGAGCGTTTGATGAACCTGTGGGTGCTGGGAAGCGGAAGCAGTGGAAACGCCGTGCTCCTCGAGACGGCGGGGTCGCGGATCCTGATCGATGCGGGGTTTGCTCCGCGCGTGCTCAAGCACCGCCTGGCGGCAGCGCGGGTCGCGCCGGAATCCATCGAGGCGGTCGTGGTCACTCACGAGCACACGGATCACGCGAAGGGAGTCGCCGGCGCCGCCCAGAAATGGGGGTGGACTATCGTGTCGACCGCCGGGACGAGGATGATGTGCCCGGAGTGGGCGGGGCTCGAGATGATTCTCACCCCGCGCAAGAGCACCGTCGAGATCGGAGGCTTCCGCGTCGAGACCTTCCCCGTCGCGCACGATGCGAACGAGCCGATCGGTGTGATCGTTACCTGTCTTTCGGACGGGGCCCGGGCGGGGATCATCTACGATCTCGGCTACGTCGGCGAGAGCGTTCAGCGCGCGATGGATCGGCTCGATGTCCTCGTGATCGAGGCCAATCATGACGAGGGAATGTTGCGCACGGGGCCCTACCCGGTGTCGGTGCAATCGCGGATCGGGGGGAAATTCGGACATCTGAGCAACCGCGTCGCGGGGCAGACGGCGAGCCAATGCATCCACTCTGGGCTCAACAACATTGTGCTCGCTCATCTGAGCGAAACCTGCAACGAGCCGCGGACAGCGCTTAAAACCGTGGGTGACTCGTTGCGCCGTGCGCGGTTCCGCGGGCGCCTCACCGCGGCCTCGCAGGATCGGGTAGTCGGTCCGTTCACCGCGGGCGGGCGCGCGCCGGCGTTCGCCCCCGTTCAGCTGGCGCTGGGGCTTTAGCTCAGCGCTTCCGCCGCGTGTTACCGGCGTAGAGCGCGAACACCAGCGCCGCGCCAATGATGATGCCAAGCAGCCAGGTGAGGCTCACGCCCCATGCCTTGCCATTTGCGTCCTATCTCCCCTCGACATCCCGCTCGCCGGGGATCTTCCGCTCCGCCCTGCCCTCTCCAGGGTGCGCCTGCGCTTCGTGAAATCGCTCTCCCTTCAGACGGATGGAGGCGACGAATTTCTCGTACTCGGTGTCGGAAAGCTCCTCGGCGATGGCTGGTACCAGCCCTTTGACGAGCGTCAGGCGCTCCGCCAGAGTCAGCTCGTTCACTGCCGTCACGAGCTTCCGCAGCCGCGGATGATTCATCCACTCGGTTTCCTTGCTCGTCGTCATCCCTGTCTCCTGTAAGCAAGCGCCGCGCCCAATAAAAGGTACAGCCGGAGCAGTACGGAGCAATGCGAAGGCTTTGCGGCCCTGGTACGCATCCGGCATTACAGAGGGGAAGAGGAGGCTTCCCTTGAGCAACAAGTCGGCGCGGCCGGGCAGAACTGCGAGAAAAAGCGAGAACGGACTCATCACCGCCCGGCCGTGCGTGAAGGTTTCGGGCACGGGCTCGGGTCTGCAGCCGCTCGGCCTCGACAAAACACGGGATGGCCTGATCTACGTCCCCGAAAGCCATGATTCGACGCGGGCGGGACCAATCGTCCTCATGCTTCACGGCGCGGGATCCAACGCGCACGACGCGATTCAGCCGTTCCGCCGACACGCCGACAGTCACGGACTGGTTCTCGTGGCTCCTGATGCGCGAACCAGCGCGTGGGATCTCCTGGATGGCGGTTTCGGCGCCGACGTCGACTTCATCGACCATGCGCTGGCGCGAGCCTTTCAGCTATGCGCGGCAGACCCGCAACGGATTGCAATCGAAGGGTTTTCCGACGGGGCGTCATATGCGCTGTCACTCGGGCTGCGGAACGCGGACCTGTTTACCCACGTCATCGCCTTCTCTCCGGGGTTCATGACCCTTCCACCCGGCTCGCCGGGCCAGAAGGTGTTCGTCGCACACGGAAGCTCCGACGTCGTACTGCCGGCGGTTCGCTGCTCACACCGCATCGTTGCACGGCTGGAGCGGGACGGTTATCGCGTGACCTATCGGCAGTTTCCCGGCGGGCACCAGATACCACCCGAGGTTGCGAGCGAGGCGATCGCGTGGCTGCTCAAATGACCGGATCGTCACTCTCAGCGCGCGCGGAACGTGATTTCCAACACGGTGTACTTCCGATACCCATCAATCAACCAATCTGCCCGGATTAATGCATATCTCCTCGAAGGTTCGGATCCTTGCCGCAGCCCCGCTTTTTCTGGCCGCGGGCTGCGCGTCCGCTCAGATCGGTTTGCCGGCGACCGCCATCCCCGCGAACCGCGACTCCATCTCGGCGCCAGTCGTCAGGGAGGCGCCCCTGGTGCTGCGGGCAAGCGTGTCCGAGCGGATGCTTTACGTGCAGAGGGGTGATACCACCCTCAAGACGTTCCAGGTGGCAGTAGGAACCGATAGGTATCCGACCCCGCGCGGCACGTTCAGGATCAGCAAGATGATCTGGAACCCTAGCTGGCGTCCGCCGCCGAACTCGGATTGGGCGCGCGGGAAAAAGCCCACCGGGCCCGGCGACCCCCAGAACCCGATGAAGGTTGTGAAGATCTTCTTCAAGGAGCCCGACTACTACATCCACGGCACGGGTGCGGTCGGGAGCCTCGGCTCCGCTTCCTCACACGGCTGTATCCGGATGGATCCGGACGAGATCGCCGAGCTTGCCAGGCTGATCATGGAGCACGGAGGCCAGCCCCGCGAGGAAAACTGGTTTCTGCGGATTCTCCATTCGCGTCGCGAGGAAAAGCCCATTTATCTGGACAATCCGGTCGCCATCACGATCACTGGTTAGCGGCGGGGATATCTGGCCGGTACAGGGCAAGACGCGTATGTTTTCGCCCTTCCGTCCGGATGACCAGTGCCGCTCCGCTGCTCGCCTTTCCCTCCTGACAATCTCATAGTGCCGGGCAGACCGCCTTCCCGGGAAAAGAGGTGACCGCTCCAGCCGAGCGGGACAACCTGGCCGCTTTACGCGCCGCTCTGGCCAGTCGGTACGAGATCGGCCGCGAAATCGGGCAGGGCGCGTTCGCCACGGTGTACCTGGCGCGTGATACGCGGCACGAGCGCCAGATAGCGCTCAAGGTTCTGAACGCGGACCCGAGCTCCGAATCGGGAGAGCTGCGCTTCATTCGCGAGATCAGGCTCCTCGCTCGCCTGCAGCATCCCAACATTCTGCCTCTCCACGATTCAGGACACGTGGAGGCGCTGCTCTACTATATCATGCCCTACGTCAGCGGTGAGACGCTGCGCCTGCGAATGAGCCGAGAGCGACAGCTTCCCGTGGAAACCGCGGTTCGTATCGCATGTGAGGTTGCTGACGCCCTGGCGTACGCGCACGGCCAGGGCGTCATCCATCGCGACATCAAGCCGGAGAACGTTCTGCTCTCTGGTGGACACGCAATCGTCGCGGATTTCGGAATCGCGCGCGCGATAGATGTGGGTGGAGTGCAGCAGCTGACGCGGACGGGGATGGGTGGCCCGGGCACGCCGGCGTACATGAGCCCGGAGCAGCTGATGGGTGACCGGCAACTCGATGGGCGGAGCGATACCTACAGCCTCGGATGTGTCCTGTACGAGATGCTGACCGGGAAGCCTCCATTCGCGGGAAAGGAAGGCTTCGTGAAGAGATTCACCGAACCGCCGCCGCCCCCCACGCAGCTGAGAAAGGAAATCCCGGCGTGGCTCGACGCCGTGGTGCTGCGAACACTCGCGCGGGAGCCGGGTGAGCGCTACGCGGCAGCTGAAGATCTCGTCCGTGCGCTGTCGCCCAAGGGCACGATGGAGGGGCCTGCCGGCCGGCCGGCGACGGCGCAGTCGCCGACGCCGTCGCGGAACGAACCCGTGCGCTACCGTTCCGGATCCTACGGGACGGTCGGCCAGGTTCGGGAAATGGAGATGCCCTCCATCGGTGTTCTCCCTTTCACCAACATGAGCGCCGATGCCGACAACGAGTACTTCTCCGACGGCATCACCGAGGAGATACTCAACGCCTTGTCGCGGATCCCGACGATCAAGGTGGCTGCCCGTACATCGTCGTTCGCGCTCAAGGGAAAATCGCTCAGCATCGCGGAAGTCGGTCAGCTCCTGAACGTGCGAACTGTTCTGGAAGGAAGCGTACGCCGGTCGGGGCAGCATGTCCGCATCGGTGTCCAGCTGGTGAGCACAGCCGATGGGTATCACATCTGGTCCGAGCGTTACGACCGGGAGCTCAAGGATGTGTTCGAGATCCAGGACGAAATCGCGCGCAGCATCGTGGCGCGGCTGAAGGTAAAGCTGACGGCGGCCCAGGATGAGGCGCTGGGGATGCGGCCGACGGAGAACGTTGAGGCGTACGAGCTCTACCTCCGGGGTCGGCATTGCTGGTACCGCTGGAACATTCCCGGGATGACGCAGAAGGCGATGCATTATTTCGAGCAGGCGCTTGCCCGGGATCCGGAATACGCGCTGGCTTACCACGGTCTGGCGGACGGTTACAGCATCCCGGGCCTTTACGCGATGCTCCCGCCATCAATGGTCATTCCGAAAGCGCTCGCTGCCGCGACCCGGGCGGTAGAGCTCGCGCCCGAGCTCGCGGAGGCCCGTAGCTCGCTCGGACTCGTGCAGCTGCTCGGGTGGGACTGGGGCGCGGCGGACGCGTCCTACCTGCACGCGATCGATTTAAATCCGCGCTACGCGATGGCCCATACATATCGAGCCTGGCTGCTGAGCACGCTGGGCAGGCAGCAGGAGGCGACGGCGGCGGCGAAGCTCGGCCAGGAGCTCGATCCGCTTTCCCCGGGTACGAATGGAATTGCCGCGCTGGTGTCGTACCACGGCCGGCAATACGATCAGGCAATCAGCGAGTGTGAGAACACGCTCGAACGGGATCCGGCTTCGTTCCTCGGTCTGCTCGGCATCAGCCTTTCGTATTCAGCGAAGGGAATGCACAAAGAAGCGATCGGGCACGCCGAGCGCGGGCTGTTGCTCTCCCCGGAGGTGAACTTTCTGCGCGCACTGCTGGGCGCGGTGTACGCAATGGGTGGTGAGAAAGAGTCCGCCCGCACCGTGCTTGATGATCTTCTTGAACGCTCGAAGCGGATGTACGTCGGACCCACGCTCATTGCCTGGATCTACTCGAACCTCGACGAGCCGGACCTGGCGTTCGAGTGGCTGGACAAGGCGTGCAAGGAGCGGGCGTGTACGCTGGGGCTCGGGATCCGGTTTCCGCTGTACGATGCAATCAGCGGGGATCCGCGGTACGGTAAATTGCTCGAGTGCCTCGGACTGAAGGGATGACGGTTAACGAAATCGCGTACGACATTCCGGTGAATGGGCTTTTGCGTTTTGAGTTTACCGTTATTGCGTTCCGTTGCTGCCGTTGGCCTCTTTCCGTTCATGCGTCGTCCGCTCGTGCTCTCGCCTCGGCACCGAAGTGTGGTGCAGGGTTGAATCCGACTGGGCGATCCACGCAATAACGATCCACCCAATAACGGTCAACGCAATAACGGGAAACTCAAAACGCGAGCTCCACCGGTGTAGCCCCTGCCGCCCAACCCGGTGAGCAAGAAAAAACGGAGCCCGCAAAGCGGACTCCGTTTTCGCCAGCCCAACCCCAATCCCCGGGGTTAGTACATCCCTCCCATACCGCCGCCCGGAGGTCCGCCCTGCGCACCGGCGCCGGCGGGCTCCTTCTTCTCGACGATCAATGCTTCGGTCGTCAGCAGCAGGCC
>Ga0136614_10000952_pt1 | contig 16077 bp, 10 predicted proteins | sample AntDrymUQ2792106_2_FD_106643 | JGI IMG/M metagenome (GOLD analysis project Ga0136614, IMG submission 106643) | Polar desert sand microbial communities from Dry Valleys, Antarctica - metaG UQ279 (21.06) | ecosystem: Environmental > Terrestrial > Soil > Desert | place: Antarctica: Dry Valley... | reverse complement strand
TATCGCGCTGGCCTTGGAAGAAGCACCACGTGGCGTTTCTAGTCACGCATCTCGGAATTATCACGCTGCTTTTCGGATCGCTCATCGGGCGAATCTGGGGGACCGAAGGAACGATTACGCTGTTCAAAGGCGATCCGCCGTCGAATCGGCTCCTGATTGATCAGCACCAGCTCCGCGTGCGCGACACCGACGGAATTATCAAGGGTTATCCAGCGGAATTCATCAACCGGCATCCAACGCCGGAACGGCCTTGGGATCTCGGCCCGCTCGCGTCCGGCGCGCGCCTGAGCATCGTGGAATATGCGCCCGCGGTTGAGGGCAAACTCAATCCTAAGCCGCTCGAAACGGGCGGTGTGCCGGCGGTCCATTTCGCGATCAACACGGCGATGATGGGCCAGCGGTTGGAAAGCTGGCTGATGGCCGATCACCCGCAGCACGGGAGCTTCGACATGGGCTTGGCGAAGATCGAGCTGAAGCGCGGAGTTGCTCCTGCTGCGACCACGAACAAGGAGACCGAGCCTTCGGGAGAAGCGGACATCGAGGAGTCTATCTTCGCGTTCACCAAGGCGCCTGATCAGCAGGTGGCAAAGGCGACCAAAGGCGGCAGCACCGGCACAAAGGTGATTCTCTCTCAGCCCGAAAATGGCAACAGCGGAAGCGTCACGGTGAAGCTGGGGGACAAGACATGGACGCATGACGTCGCTGCGCATTTGCGCCAGGACACGCCGCTGGAAGGCGCCCCATTCACCATGCGCATCGAAGGATACTGGCCGGACTTTCGCATCGAGAACGGCCGGCCAGTTTCAATTTCCGAACAGCCGAACAATCCCGCCGTGGTTGTGACGCTGCGGGGGCGAGGTGTTCCGACCGCGCCCGCAGCTGATGCTCACGGCGCGAATGAAGCACCCGATGCGACGGCGCCGAATCGCCTGACCTTGTTCATCGCAGACGATGGCCGTGTCACGTACGATCTCGCTTCCCGGAAAGCGGGGCGTTCCAGCGGCACGCTCGACCTGAATGCGCCGTTGCCGACGGGCTGGGCAGATTGGCAACTCGTCGTCGATCAAACAATGCCTCAGGCCGAGCAGTGGATGGACTTCCATCCGGTCCCGGCTGCCGCGGCAAACGCACACCTGAGCGACGGCGTTCGCGTTCGCGTGCAGCAAGGCGCGACAGCTATCGAGCAATGGGTGCCTGCGGGTTGGCAAATTGCCGTCCCAACTCAACCCGCACCCATTCAGGTCGCATACGGCTGGAGACAACAGCCGCTACCGATCGCACTCGAGCTGCTGGAATTCGAAGTCCAGCGCAATGAAGGCAGCGACAGTCCCGCCGGTTTCAAAAGCTCTGTGCGCGTCACGGACCGCGAAGGCGGCAGCGCAGTGGGTCAATGCTGGATGAACAATCCATTTAGCTACCCGGGCCAGACCGGGCACACGTGGACAGGGTTGACCTACAAAATGTCACAGGCCTCGTGGAATCCGGAGAATCTCGGCCAGAGCACAATTCAGATTTTGCGCGATCCAGGTTGGCTGCTGAAGTGGGTCGGCTCGCTCCTGATCTGCGGCGGAATTTTCATGCTGTTTTATGTGAAGAAATTCCGCCGTCCAACACCCTCCACGGCGCCAGTGGCGCCGTCGGTTTCCAAAAAGGACAAAGCGTCCCAGCTCGTCCCTGCCGAAATCTGAGACTGCTCGCAATGGACTGGAGCAGGTACGAAATCATCATTACCGTCGCGGTGGCGCTATCGCTCGGCGGTTGCAGTCACGGCCGGCGGAACATCGAACGCGAAGCTGCCCGCTCGCAGAAGAAGCTGGACCGCCAAGCTGCAAAAGCCAGACCGGCGCGCGCTTTGAACTGGGGCTATTTCAGCGGTGAAGTCGAGACGCGTTGGCAAAACGACGGGCGCTCAATGGTGCTACCGAACGCGGTATGCAGATGGTTGTAATTCAGCGCGACGGGCGCTTCGATTGCGAATGAGTCGCCGCTGGCTGCGACTAGTCGGACACCCATCGCGCGGGTCAGCGGAATCTTCTGATGAAAGAGCTCCTCCGCGTCGCGAAGTATTTCTGCCGTTTGCATCGCAACATTGCATCGAACGCGGGGCGCAGTTCAACCGTCCCGCACCCGCAAATCCAGAAAACACTGTCACTAGCTGCCGGTTATGAAACGTCGGTTCACTGAAAATTTCCATACATGGCACAATGGCTGCACTAAAGACGCGCGCCAAGAGCGTTTCTCCTCGCTGTTCTCGGTCTCTTCTCGCTTGCCGCTGCGTTAACGAGCGCCCAAGCCGAAGGGCTTTCCAGCTCTCGAACCTATTTTCATTACAAGGCCGGCGGCAAAGTTTCATCGGTCCGCATCGTCCGTCGCTACTACGAAGTGGTGCATTCCGGCGCAGTAATCGACCCGCGGCTGGATCCGAAGCTGCGCCGGGCCGCAACTATCGCGCAAGAGCGCGCCAACGCCCGCACCAAGGCGCGCTGCTGGCGCTACGTGAGAAGCACTGGTCGCGGCAGGAGTAGTTAACTCATACCCGACGACGAACTACGCCTGCCAGGCAGGCGACGAACTCGTCCGCCAATACGGCTTTAAGCGTCTACCGATGCGGATCCTTATGCCGCACCGGTGGGTGCGGTGATCGTGTATGGCCGCGGCAGTGGTGGCGCGGGACACGTCGAGCTGCGGACGAAGCAAGGCTTTGTCAGCGATTACTTCAGTAAGAACCGCTGCTTCTATCCGGTGCTGGCGGTCTACGGGAAGTTTTCCTCGTAGCGGCTCGGCTACGCTGAGAGTTTACGACGCTGGAGGCGGCGTTGGCTGCGCGCGCTTCGTGATCTTCGCGCTACCGACAAAGGTCGCATCATCATCCACCACCAGACGTGGCGCTTCGATGTCGCCGCGCAGGGTGCAGCCAGCGCGGAGTTCGCAACGTTCTTTAGCGGTTACGTTGCCGTCGACTGTGCCGAATACGGTCACGGCGCCAGCGCGAACTTCACCCGTAATGTGCGCGTTCTTCTCGATGGTTAGGCGGCCAGCAGAACTAATGGTCCCATCGACCTTGCAGTCGATCACAAGTTCCTCGCCGAAGGTCATCGATCCTTCGATCGAGACGCCAGCAGAAAGCACGCCGCCTCTCGATGCAGGCGCCAGCGCTGGCGCTAGAGGAGCCGGCGCCGCAGGCGCGGGGTAGGAAAGTCCGTTCGACGGCTCGGGGGTGTTCGGCGTGGGAGGGTCGTTTCTCCGCGTCGGTGAAAACATTTGCATAACTTGGGTTTCTTTCGGGACTTCGTTCGCGGCACAACGATATCGTCATGATTACCGCGGCTTTGTAGGAGCGAATACTGGCAGAGAATGCCGGGTAACGCACAGAAAATAATCGGATGGTCCCGCGCCGCCGGGAGCGGCTTAGTGAAAACTCGTTAGACAACGGCTCTCTTCATCGGCGTCTGATTAGTGAGAGAGGTCCGCTGCGTGAGTCGATCCCGCGTTTGCGAAACTTGAATCCAAACGCAACTGCCCGCGCATCGCACCAATGTAGATGAGTAACGCGCGAATTGAACAAGGCCCGCCGGGAGATGTCCCGAAAGCGAGATCGTTAATCCCGCGTCCGCTACAATCAACAACTTCACGGACGCTCAGCAAGCGCTCGCAAGACGCAGATGGCCAGCTGCTTATGCAGCTCTCAATCCGGTGGCATAGCCTCTGCATATGCCATCGGCTCAACCAACCAACATCATGAAAACCAACACCCCAACGTTCGAACAATTCGAATCGACCTACGCTATGCTGCTTCGCTCCGAAGAGAAGGAGCGCAGCGCTTCAGAGATGCTCATCTACGCGCTGTTGATCCTGAGTGCTGTCTTCTCCATTTGGCAGCTCGCGCTCTTGCCGATCACCGTCCCGACCAATCTGCTCCACGGCGTGTCGGCCACCCAGGCGGCACAACCACCGCGCGCCACAGCCTAGGCCGCTTCGGGTACGATCTTCGGCCTAACGGCGCCGCATATCGTACCCGTGCCGCTCGCAACTTCGCATCGCTCAGCTTCAACCAGCACTCCCCTCTTATGTTCTTCGAATCATTCCTGCAGGATCTACGCATTGGTCTTCGTGTTCTGGTCAAAGAGAAGACCTTTTGCGTGCTCGCCGTTACAGTCCTTGCCCTTGGGATCTGCGGTGTCACGACGCAGTTCACCGTCGTGAATGCGTTTGTCCTGCGCGGCTTCTCGTTCCCACACTCTGAACAGCTCGTCAGCGTCGGGTTCATCGATCCGCAGGCAACAGCTAATCAAAACAACAACGGGAACGGAAATATCCCAACTTCGCAGGACTACGAGGATCTGCGTGCCGCCCAGCAGTCCTTCGCGATGATGACTGGCTACCTCAATGGCTCGACCATTAACGTAACATATAAGAACAACCCGATCCGCTACACCGGAGGCTACGTGACCGAAGACTTCTTTCGTATCCTCGGCGTCTCACCCATTCTCGGCCGAGATTTCAGCGCCGAAGACAACAAGCCCGGCGCGGAAAAGGTCGCGATCCTCGGTTACGAAATCTGGCAGCGCGACTTCAGCGGCGACCCGGGCATCGTCGGGGAGGCTATTCGCATCAACGGCAAGGCCGCGACCATCGTCGGCGTGATGCCGAAGAATTTTAAGTTCCCGATCTCGGAGCAACTCTGGGTTCCGTTCTTCAATGAATTCCCCGTCAAGCCTCGCGAAGATCCAACCGCACAAGCATCGGGCCCACAGATCATCGGCCGGCTGAAGGCGGGCGTCAGCATTGACCAGGCGAATTTGGAGTTCGTCGAACTCGCACGCCGCCTGGCCAAAGAATACCCGAAGACAAACGGGCAGCTCACTTCCGCGAGCGTGCATCCGCTCTTGAACAGCTTCACCGGGCCGCAACTTCGCCAGACCGTCTACGCGATGCTCGGGGCTGTCATCATCGTCCTGCTTATCGCCTGCGTGAACGTCATGAACATGCAGTTCGGGCGCGCCGCGCTCCGCGCCAAGGAGCTCGCCATCCGCGGCGCACTGGGTGCGACGCGGTGGAGGATCGTGCGGCAAATGCTCACGGAAAGCCTGCTCATCGCGACGCTGGGCGCGAGCATCGGAGTGTTGCTTGCGCATTGGGCGGTGGGCTTGCTCGTGCGCGCAACGCAAGCATTGCCCTTCCCGCTCCCGTATTGGGTTTCATTTACGATCGACGCACCTGTCCTGCTGTTCACGATTGGGATCACACTAGTCGCGACGATTGCGTCCGGATTGATACCCGCGCTGCTCAGTGCTCGCTCCAGCCCTGCCGAGGTGATGAAAGAAGGCGGCCGCGGCAACAGCAGCCGGCTTGTGAACGTCCTTACGCGGGTGCTCGTCGTCGGCCAGATCGCGCTGACCGCTGCGCTCCTGATTGCGGCAACATTGCAGATCAAATCGGTGCGAAACCAGGTCAAGCTCGACTACGGCTATGACGAGTTTGGCGTCTACAGCGCACGAATGGGCTTGTTCGACGGCGATTACCCGACACCCGAGGCGCGCACCCAATTCTTCGTCCGCGCGTTACGCGACCTGCGCTCCAACCCCGCGTTCGAAGACGCGGCCATGACTGACCGTTTCCGGATGACCTTTGCCCCGTTCGCTCAGTACGAAGTGGATGGGCAAACCTACGTCACCGACCGCGATCGCCCGCGCGGTAACTTCGAGTCCGTCTCGGACAATTACTTCACCACGCTTGGATTGAAAATCCTCGAGGGCCGCGACTTCACGGTCGATGACGTCGATTCGAAGCAGCCAGTCGCGATCGTCAACGCCAGCTTCGCGCGGAAATACTTCGGCAACGAAAGCCCGATCGGCCGTCGCATTCGCGTCTTCAACACAGCCAAACCGCAGCCTTGGCGCACCGTCGTTGGTGTCGCGCCAGACATGCTCATGCAGGGGCCCTTCAACCAACAAACCGACAGCGCCGGATTCTACATGCCGCTTCTCGGCGTGCCGCCTCCACCGCAGTTCTCCACGATTGTCGTTCGTCCGCACCGCGGCCAGCGCGCTGACACGCTCGCCACCGCGCTGAGCCAGGCGGTTGGCAAGCTCGACTCGAACCTGCCGGTTTACTTTGGCGGCACGCCGGCGCGCTTGCACGATGAGATCCTCGGTGTGAACCGCATCACGGCGACACTCTTTACGGCGTTCGGAGCCGTGGCCGTGCTTCTCTCCGCGGTTGGGCTTTACGGCGTGATGAGTTTTTCCGTCAACCAGCGCACCCAGGAGTTCGGGATACGCATGGCACTCGGCGCCGACGCGGCCCGCATTCTCGGCATGGTCATGAAGCAAGGCGCATGGCAGCTCGCCATCGGGCTCTTCCTTGGGGTGGGGACGGCTGGCTTACTGCTAGGCGTGATCGGGCGCGTCGCGCTCCAGAATTTCCTGTTCCGGGTGAACACGCTCGATCCCTGGATCTACAGCGCCGTTGCCGGCTTGCTCACGGTGGTCGCGGCTGGGTCGATTCTGGTCCCGGCCCGACGGGCCACGCGGGTCAACCCGATCGTGGCGCTTCGAGCAGAGTAGAAGAAACCAGGCACCTCGCTGTGCGATGGTGATTTAAAGGCTTGCTGTTTCACCGACCGGTGAAGTAAGTGGAGCCTTCAACCTACCAAGCTATGAAAAAATCAATCCTTACCTCCATCGTCTGTCTGGCGACGGTCGCCCTCCTCTCCTCTTGTGCGAATAAGACCGAGACGAGCATGACTACCAGCGGAACCGCGAATGAAAAAATGAGAGCCGGCCAAACCAGTTCCGACTCTGGCATGACTCAATCCACGGAATCCGGTCGCTCCATGAAGAAGAGCTCCACCAAGAAGAGCTCCATGAAAAAGAGTTCGAGCAAGAAAAGCTCGGATGGCAGCGGCTCAGAAGCGTCGCCTTCTCCTTCTCCTTCGGCTTCACCAAGCCCTAGCGCTTAGGCATCTCTAACAGTTTCTGTTTACAGCGGGTTTGCAGCTGACCGGCGTCGGCTGCAAACCTTACCTGTCTCTTCGGGCATAGCTCCCAGTCACCACGTCCACTTCGGGCGTGTTTTGCTTTCTTGCCGCGGGTGGAATCGGCAGAGGAAAATAGACTTTTCGCAATTCGGCGCCGTTCGGCGACGCCGCCATATGCGATGGACTAATATGAAGCGTCTACTTGTTACCCTTGTCGCTGTCACGTTGTGCGGAATCGGCCTTGTCCGTGCTGACGAGAATGTTCGCGCTGTTCAAAGCAAGCTGAAGGAAGGCGGCTTCTACTTTGGTGACCTAAATGGGACATACGGAACCGACACCTCGGCTGCCGTGACGCGATACCAGATTCGCAAAGGCCTCCCGATCTCCGGCAAGCTTGACGCAGAGACCTCCAAATCCCTGGGCGTCGCCGCTGGCCAGACCAATGCGGCGCCCGCGCAATCCGAACCGGAGACCTGGCGGAACTTGCGCAAAACGGACGACCAGTTCCTGAGCAAAATGGACGCGCGGAAGACTGCGCGTCAGCCAATCAAAACCGCACCGGCGCCTGCTCCGCCGCAGCAGAGTACGGAGCCGCCGCCTGCACCAGAAGCGACCTCCGACTCGACTTTCACGCTCAGCCGCGAGCGCCTGCGCGACTACATCGCGGGCTTTGTTCTCGCGGGCTTGGATCCGCAAACTGGCGCCGAACTGGAGTTCTTCGGCGATCGGGTCCGGTATTACGATAGCGGCATGGTCGACCACGGGAGAATCCGCAGCGACCTCCAGAGTTATGCCCGTCAGTGGCCTCAACGCCGCTTCTGGCTCGCCGGCGAGGTTCAGATTCAACCTCCGGGACCCGACGGACTGCTGCGCGTCACGTTCCCGCTTCGTTACCAGCTGCAGAATCAAGCGAAGCGCAAATCTGGCCGAGTGGTGAAGACGCTCGAACTCCAGATCCGCGGCGACGATCTCGAGATCGTTGGGGTGAACGAGCGCAAGGGCTGACCTCGAAGGCGCCTTAGCGGCGCTCCGCGTCGGGTCGTTCGAGCTTCATAGTAGAACGTATAGAGCGGCGGGCCCGCTCGATCCGGGAGTCGCTCAATTCGCGCGTGTAATTCAGCCGCAGCTTTATCGCGCAGCTCTGTCGCTTTGACGGGATCCATCGCCGCCGCCGGCGCCCGCGTGCGGCGCAGCGGAGCGGGATCGTGTCCAGCTGTGATGACGAAGATCGCGATCAATGCAGCCAGCATGAACGCGCCGCAGATGGCGCCGGCCACGATGAGCCGTTTCTTTAAAGGCGCGGGCGGCGGCTGCCATGGCTCAGGCCCGAGGACTTCCTCGAGAAGGAGCCAGTTCTCCATTCCTTCGTGCCAATAGTAGTCGCTAGGTCGCAGCTCGCCGCCCGTGCGCGCGGCTCGATCTCGTCGCGCCAGAATGCGCCTAGCTCCACGCCGTCGCGCGCCACATACGCCGTCAGCGCGTGCTCGTCCGCAACCGGTTCGGAACTGGCAGGCCCACTCACCGGCCCGCGAAGAGGTGATAGTCGAGCGAGTAATGGCCCGGGCCGATGAGAATCAGCACGATCATGAGGAGGGCGAGATTGAGCGCGTATTCATTGCCCGGCGGATTGTTGGTAATCAGATAGCCGCCGCCTTTGTGTCCGATCGTTGCGGCCACGGCCATCGCGACCATACAGAAGAATGCGGCGATCCGAGTAAGCAGCCCGCACGCGATCAGAGCGCCGCCAACCAGCTCAGACAACATCGCAATCCGCGCCTGCAACGCCGGTGCCGGCATGCCGAGCGATTTCAGCCACGAAGTGAACCCGCTCATGTTTCCGGGGCCCACCATGCCAAGCTTCCCGAGCCCGTGAATGATGAAACAAACCCCAAGCGCAATCCTGAAGAGAAGCAGTCCCACGTCCACCATGACGCGATCTGAGTGCAGGAGGAGGTTCGTGAGGCTCACGATTGTGAAGCTCAAACAATTCCGCAGCGCCGTCGAGAAGGAAAGCCTCGCGGCGTGGATGCAGTCATCGCCCGAGGTGCGATAAGAAAGCGTGAAGCTCTCCCGCAACGACCATGACCCGCACTGGATGACGCTGCTCGGCACGGCGGCGGCTGGCGGCGCGGCCACGCTCTTCATCGCGCGAAATTTCTTCCCCATGGAGAAGAAGGTTCGCCACAAGATCACGGCCGACTACGCGGTCGGCGACGAGGTCTTCGTCCGCACCATGGGGCAGATGCTCGGGCCGCCTTTACTGGGTGGAAACAACGTGACGGTGTTCGAGAACGGCGAACAAATTTTTCCCGCCATGCTTGAAGGGATTCGCTCCGCGCAACGGACCATCACCTTCGAAAACTTTCTTTGGAAGGAAGGCGAAGTCACGCATGCGTTCGCGGAAGCGCTCACCGAACGCGCCCGCGCCGGTGTGAAGGTGCATTTCCTTCAGGACGCGCTCGGCTGCGATTCGCTGCATAGCGACGGCATCAAGATGATCAGGCACTCGCCCGTGCAGTTGGAAGTGTTTCGATTCCTGCAGCTGGAGGTGAATTTTCGCACGCATCGCAAGCTGCTGGTAATCGATGGCCACACCGGATTCATCGGTGGCACCGGCATCTCCGATGACTGGTTAGGCAATGGCCGCACGCACGGGCGGTGGCGCGATTCGCATTACCGGGTGCAAGGCCCGGCGGTCGCGCAGATGCAGACCGCCTTTATGGACAACTGGCTCGAGACTCGCGCCGAGTTGCTGCACGGCGACGAGTATTTCCCGAAGCTCGAGAAGCAGCCGGAAGACATGATCTGTCAGGTGTTCAAAAGCTCGGCCGGCGAAGGATCGGACAGCGCGCGCCTTATGCTCCTGGTCTCGATCGCCGCCGCGCGCCGCACTATTCGGATCGCGAACGCCTACTTCATTCCCGATGGCCTTTGCATGCAGACCTTGCTCGAAGCGCTTCATCGCGGCGTGAAGGTTGAGATCATCACGCCGGGTCCCGATACCGATGCGCAGCTGGTCCGCGCGGTGAGCAAGAACTCGTGGCGCCCGTTGCTGAAGGCGGGCGCGCGCTTCTACGAATACCAGCCGGCGCGATTCCACTGTAAGTATTTTCTCGTCGACGATGTTTGGGCATCGGTTGGCTCAGCCAATCTCGATAATCGATCGCTGTCGCTGAACGAAGAAGCGAACCTCAACGTGCTCGACAAGGGCTTCGTCCAAGCGCACACCCGCGTCTTCGAAGACGACAAAAGCCGCGCCCGCGAGATCACGCTGGACGGTTGGCAGGAGCGCCCCTTGCGGGAGAGAATCAAAGGTCACCTCGGCTGGGCATTCCGCTCGCAGATGTAAGCTGGCGCGGCGATGACGCAGACCGCCACGCCGAAACTGCGCGTCGCCACTTACAATGTGCACGGCTGCGTCGGCATCGACGGCCAACGCTCCGAGTCGCGGATCGCGGAAGTCATCGCGAGCACGGCTGTGGACGTGATCGGCCTGCAGGAAGTCGACGCGTTTCGCGCGCGCTCTGCCGGTGTCGATCAGGCGGCGCTGATCGCAGCGAAGCTGGGCTGGCAGCACTTCTTCCATCCCGCCATGCGCAGCGCGGATGAACAATACGGCAATGCCATCATCAGCCGGTATCCGCTCACCCTGAAGCGCGCGATCGAGCTGCCGGGAAATGGGACGTGGTACTGCCGCGAAACGCGCGTTGCCATCTGGTGCGAAGCCGAAACCGAGCTCGGCCCAGTGCAGATCATCGACACGCACTTCAGCCTCGGTCGCGCCGAGCGCTTGCAGCAGGCGCAGCTGCTCGCGACTGAAATCGTGCCCGATGAGCCGCTGATTCTCATGGGTGATTTCAACAGCCTGCCCGCTTCGCGTGTCATCCGCCTGCTTGCCCGAAGTCTGCGCGACGCGCGTTCAGTTGTGGCCGACGGGCGCCTCCATCGCACTTTTCCGACACGGCTTCCCGCCGTCGCGGTCGATCACATTTTCTCGAGCCACGCATTACAGCCGCTCAGCCTGATCGCGCATCGCACGCCACTAGCGCGCACCGCGTCCGACCATTTCCCTCTAGTCGCGGAGTTCACTCACGACGCATGAACTCCTACTCCTAATCTTAATCCTACTCCTAATCTCCGCCGTCTCGGTCCAGAGCTGGATTAGGAGTAGGAAGGATTACGAGTAGGATTCGAAGATGTACCCGCCGAAACTCGACAAGATCATCCATCTCTTCGAGATGCTGCCCGAGGTCGAGCGCCGCGAGACTCTCGTCTCCTACGCGGACAGCTCGAAGAAGCAGGAGCCGCGCGCTGGCGAGCAGTTCGAAATTGAAGACGTGCGCAAGGATGAAGAATGCGCCGATACCGTCGGCGTTTATTTGCACGTCGATGAGCAGGGCATGGCGCATTTCCGCATGACGCTCGGTCCGGAAGTGCAAACGCTAACCCGCGCCATGGCAGCCATTCTCTGCAAGGGGCTCGATGGCGTGACACCGCAGGAAGTGCTCGATCTCGCGAGCGACTTCGTCACGCGCATCGTCGGCGCCGAATTGGTGCGCGTGCGCAGTCAAACCACCTACTACATCCTCACGCGGATGAAGGGCATCTGCCGCGTTTACCTCGATCGTCAGCGCAAGCTAGCCTCGGCTGCTTAACAAGTGGCAGTCGAGCGCGTCAGCTTCGGCGGTTGGAAGAACAACCTCCGGCTCTCGAACGATCACGCGGAGCTGATCATCACTCTGGACGTCGGGCCGCGGGTCATCTCTTATCGAACACTCGATGGCGTCAACGCGTTCAAGACGTTCGACGCGCAACTAGGACGGACGGACGAAGCGGAATGGATGTCGCGCGGCGGTCACCGCTTCTGGCTCGCGCCGGAGGATGCCGTCCTGAGTTACCTGCCCGACAACACAGCGGTTGAATACCGCGTCCGCTCGGATCTCGAAGTCGAGATCGGCAACGCGCCGACAGCTCGGCTGCCCCTGCAAAAAGTGTTAACCGTCACACTCGACGCCGCATCGTCGCGCGTCACCGCGAGGCATTGCGCGGAAAACTTCGGCGACAAATCGCTGCAAGTTGCGACGTGGGGGCTGAGCGTGATGGCTTTAGGCGGAATCGAAATCATCCCGCTCCCGCCGCTCGGCGAGCATCCGCGCGATCTGCTCCCGAATCGCTCAATGACTTTGTGGGCCTTCACCGACATGAGCGATCCGCGCTGGCGCTGGGGTAAACGCTTCATCACGCTGCGGCAAGCCGATGCCGGCGCCACCAAGCTCGGACTCGCGCATCGTGAGAGCTGGATTGCGTATTACCGCGAAGGCTCGCTCTTCGTGAAGACGATCGAGTTTTGCGAAGGCGCAACCTATCCCGATTTCGGCTGCAACTTTGAAACCTTCACTAACGAGGAAATGCTCGAAGTCGAAGCCCTCGGCCCCTTGGTCGAACTCGCTCCCGGTGAGGCCACCGAGCACACGGAGCAGTGGCAGCTGTTCGAAGGCGTAAGCGCGCCGCCGGATGACGACGACGCGCTGGCCGAGTGGGCCGCGCCTCTGCAGTAGCACGGCCGTCCGGGCTGTGGGCCACCGGGCATCTTGCCAGGTGAACTCGTGCCAGATCGGACGAGACGCCCGCTGGCCCCACAGGCAAGATGCCTGTGCTACCGCGAACGCGCCGTTTCCCTCGTGACCTTCTGAGCTTTTCGCCTACAGTTCGCGCGCCCAAATGCCGCGGAACAACGAGCTCCGAAAAATCCTCCTGATCGGTTCGGGGCCCATCGTCATTGGGCAGGGGCCGGAGTTCGATTACTCCGGCGTCCAGGCGTGCAAAGCCCTGAAGAAAGAGGGCTACGAAGTCATACTCGTGAACTCGAACCCGGCCACGATCATGACCGATCCGGAATTCGCGGATCGCACCTACATCGAGCCGATCACGCCCGAGATTATCGAGGCGATCATGGAGCGCGAGAAGCCGGATGCGATCCTGCCCACGATGGGCGGTCAGACCGCGCTCAATGCGGCCATGGAGTTGAATCGCAACGGCGCGCTCGCACGGCATGGCGTGAAATTGATCGGCGCTAATGCGCAGGCGATTGCGAAGGGCGAGGATCGCCAACTCTTCAAGGAAGCGATGCTGCGCATCGGGCTCGATGTTCCGCGCTCCGGCATTGCGCACTCAACCGCGGACGCGGCGCGCATCGCGGAAGACATCGGCACTTTTCCCCTGATCATTCGGCCGGCGTTTACTCTTGGCGGCAGCGGCGGCGGCATCGCCTATAACCGGGAAGAGCTCGACGAAATGGTCGGACGCGGCGTGGCCCTGTCGCCCGTCAGTGAAGTGCTGATCGAGGAGTCGTTAGTCGGCTGGAAAGAATTCGAGATGGAGGTGATGCGCGACTGCGCGGACAACTGCGTCGTCATCTGCGCGATCGAAAACCTCGATCCAATGGGCGTGCACACCGGCGACTCCATCACGGTCGCTCCCACCCAGACGCTCTCCGACCGTGAGTATCAGCTAATGCGCGACGCGTCCTTCGCGGTCATCCGCGAGATCGGCGTCGAGACCGGGGGATCGAATATCCAGTTTGCCGTCAATCCGGACAACGGCCGGATGGTGGTGATCGAGATGAATCCGCGCGTCTCGCGCTCGAGCGCGCTGGCCTCGAAGGCGACCGGTTTTCCAATCGCGAAGATCGCGGCCAAGCTCGCGGTTGGGTACACACTCGACGAAATCCGCAACGACATCACCCGCGAGACGCCGGCCAGCTTCGAGCCGACGATTGATTACTGCGTGGTCAAAGTGCCACGGTTTACCTTCGAGAAATTCCCGCAGGCCGATGCCACGCTGACCACGCAGATGAAGAGCGTGGGCGAGGCGATGGCCATCGGTCGCACCTTCAAAGAGGCGTTGCAGAAAGCGCTCCGCTCACTCGAGATCAAGCGCTTCGGACTGTGCGGCGACGGCAACGAAAAGCGCGTCGATCCTGAAACGCTCCGCCTCAAACTGACGGTGCCGAATGCCGAGCGAATCTTCTACGTCGCGCAAGCGTTTCAGGATGGGATGTCCATCGACGAAGTCTTCGAACTGACCAAGATCGACCGCTGGTTCCTGCACAACATCCGCCAAATCGTCGAGGTGGCACGTGAGCTCGGCGCCCGTAGCACAGGCCTCTTGCCTGTGGGGCCACCGGGCGTCTCGCCCGGTGAAAACGGCAGCGCCGCCGAAGAGAAGAAACCGGGCAAGAAGGCCGGTGGCCCCATAGGCGAGACGCCTGTGCTACAAAAACCTCCACCCGTCTTTCGCGCGTTCGACGAACAAGCCGACGTCCAGATCTCCTACCGCAATCTCCCTCATTGGCGGCAAGACGGCGTCACCTATTTCGTCACCTTTCGCCTCGCTGACGCAGTTCCCGCAACCTTGCTGCGCGAATGGAAAGAAGAGTTCGAGACCTGGCTGAAGTTTCACCCCGAGCCGTGGGACGCGCGGACCAAACATGAATACCGCAAGCGCTTCCAGGAAGACCGCGAGGCGTGGTTCGACCGCGGTCATGGTTCGTGTTTGCTCCATGACAAAACCACGGCGGACGCTGTCACGACCGCGCTACGATTCTTTGATCGCGAGCGCTACCTGCTCGATGCGTTCGTCGTCATGCCGAACCACGTCCACGCAATTGTCCAACCGCTGAGCGGCCATTCGCTCTCCAAAATTCTACACTCCTGGAAGAGCTTCACGGGCAAGACACTGAAGGCGAACGTCGCCGATGATGGCTCGGTTTGGCAGGACGAAAACTATGATCGAATTGTCCGCGACTGGGAGGAGTTGACGCGCTTTCGCGACTATATCGCGGCGAATCCAACAAAGGCCGGATTGCAGGAGGGCGAGTATGCGGTTGAAGTCGCGGCGGTGTTGCAGCCTCTGGAGTCCAGAGATTCACCGGGCGAGACGCCCGGTGGCCCCACAGGCAAGATGCCTGTGCTACCGGCGCCTGACGCGCGCAGCATTCGCCGGCTGAAAAAGCTCGGCTTTTCGGATCGCCAGCTCGCTGTCGCTTGGGACATGCGCGAACAGGATGTCCGCGCGCTGCGAAAGGATCTCGGAGTCATCCCAACCTATCGGTTCGTCGACACGTGCGCTGCGGAGTTTGAGGCTTACACGCCGTATTACTACTCCACCTACGGGAGCGAGAACGAGATGCGGCGCAGCGATCGTCGCAAGATCATGATCCTCGGCGGCGGACCTAACCGAATCGGGCAGGGGATCGAATTTGATTACTGCTGCGTGCATGCCGCCTTCGCCCTGCGCGAGCTCGGGTTCGAAACCATCATGGTCAACTCCAACCCGGAGACGGTCTCGACCGATTACGACACGAGCGACAAGCTCTACTTCGAGCCGCTCACCCTGGAGGACGTCCTCAACATCTACGACCAAGAGCAGCCCGAAGGCGTCATCGTGCAGTTCGGCGGACAGACGCCGCTCAATCTCGCCGACGGATTGCGCGCGGCGAACGTTCCCATCCTCGGCACGCAGCCGGAGAGCATCGAACGCGCGGAAGACCGCAAACTTTTCGCCGCCATGCTGGACGAGCTCGGCTTACGCCAAACACCGAGCGGCTCGGCCGTGAGCGCGGAGGAGGCGCTCGCGATTGCCGGGCGGGTCGGTTATCCAGTTCTCGTTAGGCCGTCGTTTGTGCTCGGCGGCCGCGCCATGGAGTTGGTCTACAACGATGATGATCTCAGCCGCTACATGAGCAGCACCGCGATCGAGATCAGCCCCCATCGCCCGGTGCTGGTCGATCGCTTCCTTGAAGACGCAATCGAAGTCGATGTGGATTGCATTGCGGACGGCGAAATCGCGGTCATTGGCGCGATCATGGAACACGTGCAACTAGCCGGGATCCACAGCGGCGATAGTGCCTGCGCCATCCCCACATTTTCCTTACCCGACACCGTGCTGAAGGAGATTTCGCGCGCGACCAAAGCAATGGCCCGTGCGCTCGAAGTGCGTGGTTTAATGAACGTGCAGTTCGCGGTCAAAGGCGAAGACGTCTATGTGCTGGAAGTGAACCAGCGCGCGTCGCGCACGGTCACCTTCGTGAGCAAGGC
>Ga0136614_10000951_pt1 | contig 16079 bp, 17 predicted proteins | sample AntDrymUQ2792106_2_FD_106643 | JGI IMG/M metagenome (GOLD analysis project Ga0136614, IMG submission 106643) | Polar desert sand microbial communities from Dry Valleys, Antarctica - metaG UQ279 (21.06) | ecosystem: Environmental > Terrestrial > Soil > Desert | place: Antarctica: Dry Valley... | reverse complement strand
GATGCTGGAGAGGCCCGAGCGGCTGAACCCGGAGCTTCGGTCCTTCGCCCGAGGGGCGTTGGAGCTCGTGAAGCCGCCCGTCCGCAAGAAGAAGGGGGCGGCGTGACCCGAACGCTGGCCGCCGTCGCCGCCGAGGCGGCCGACTGCACCAAGTGCCGGCTCGCCGCAGGTCGCACGCAGGTCGTCTTCGGCGTGGGCAACGCGGACGCAGACCTGATGTTCATCGGGGAAGCGCCGGGCTTCCACGAAGACAGGCAGGGCGAACCGTTCGTCGGCGCCGCCGGCCAGCTTCTCACACGGATGTTGAACGAGACGCTCGCCCTCGACCGCGGGGATGTCTTCATCTGCAATGTCCTGAAATGCCGTCCCCCCGGGAACCGTGACCCCCAAGAGGACGAGATCGGATCTTGCACGCCGTGGCTCGTCGAGCAAGTCTCGCTGATCCAACCGCGGGTGATCGTCACCCTCGGCAACTTCGCGACGAAGTTCGTCCTCCAGACCGCGCAGGGGATCACGCGGATGCGCGGGCGCACCTACCCGTGGCACGGCCGCACCGTGATCCCCACGTTCCATCCGGCCGCGATCCTGCGGAGCGGCGGAGAGTCCTCGCGCCAGTTCCTCGAGCTCCGGGATGACTTCGAACTCGTTCGGGCGACACTCGCCACGCTCGATCGTCCGTATCAGCCCGACCCCGTGCCCAGGAGCGAAGTGGTGCCCCCCGAGCCCGCACCCGTGATCGTGCCAGAGGCGGAACCCGTTCCCGAGGAGCAGCTCGAGCTGTTCTGATCATGGTCATCGAGATCGAGACGGAGAACGCCGACCGCACCCGCGAGGTCGGTCAGGCGCTCGCATCGCTGCTCCAGCCCCGAGACACGGTGGTGCTCACGGGCGATCTCGGGGCCGGCAAGACCACGCTGGTCCAGGGGATCGGACGCGGCCTCGGTGTGGAGGATCACGTCGCCTCCCCGACGTTCACGCTCGTTCGCGAATACTCGGGTCGCCTGGACGTGGCGCACGTCGACGTCTACCGCTTGGAGCGGGTCCAAGACGTCGTCGACCTGGCGCTGGACGAGCTGGGGGAGCCGGAACGGGTGCTCCTCGTCGAGTGGGGGGATGCCGTGTCTGACCTCCTCCCCGAGGACAGGCTGCGCGTGGAGCTCACGACGGCGGGGATGGACGCCGATACCCGCAGGATCGTGATCACCCCGCGGGGAGCGTCCTGGGCGGGCCGATGGGAGCGCCTGGAACACGCGCTCGAGCCGTTCCGACGCCGCAACGGTGCTGCCGGGCCCGGTGAGGCGGCGCGATGATCGTCGTCGGCATCGAGACCTCGACGCCGCAGACCTCCGTCGCGATCGGGACGGAGCGAGAGATGCTCGGGAGTGTCTCGGTGGCGGGGAAGGCTCGGCAGGAATCGGTGACACCGGCCCTGGCCCAGCTCTGTCGCTGGACGGGGATCGAGCTGTCCCAGGTCGGCGGCATCGCGGTCGGCATCGGGCCGGGCCTGTTCACCGGGCTCCGGGTTGGCATCGAGACCGCGAAGACCCTGGCGCAGGTGCTGACGGTGCCGATCGTCGGGATCACCAGCCTGGACGCGCTCGCCTTCTCGGTCCGCCACACCCGCAAGCTGATCGTCGCGGTGACCGACGGACGGCGAGGCGAGGTGTTCTCCGCCATCTACCGAGCGCTCCCCGGAGGTGTGGTGAGGGAAAGCGAGTACTCGGTCGGGACACCGGATCACCTCACTGCCGAGCTCGAAACCTTGCCGGAGGAGATGCTTGCGGTCGGAGACGGTGCCATCCTGTACCGGGACCAGCTCGAGGAGCTGGGAAGTCGGGTCGAGCTCGCCTCGACGATCCGGGCGCATCCGGAGGCCGCTTCGCTCGTGGAGCTCGCGGTTCCGCGGTTCCTGCGGGAGGAGCACGACCGGCTGCACGACGTGGTGCCGATGTACCTGAGGAGATCGGATGCGGAGATCGCGTGGGACAACCGGGAGCGAAGCGCCGGCGCTTGAGGTCACGCGCATGCGCCGGCGTCACCTGCGCGGCGTCATGGCGATCGAGCGGCAGGTGTACGCGCGTCCGTGGAGCCCGAACCTCTTCGCTGCGGAGATCACCGACCCGAACAACCGCTGCTACCTCGTGGCTCGCGTCCACAAGGAGGTCGTCGGGTACGGCGGCCTGATCTGCTACGGCGACGAGGCCCACATCACCAACGTCGCCGTGGACCCGATGCACCAGGGTCACGGGATCGCGACGCGCGTGATGGCGGAGCTGATCCCGCAGGCGATCGAGATGGGCGCGCGAGCCGTATCCCTGGAGGTCCGAGTGACGAACTGGGGGGCCCAACGGATCTACGCACGCTTCGGCTTCCGGCCGGTCGGCATCCGACGGAACTACTACCAAGAGGTGAGCGAGGACGCGCTCATCATGTGGACCGACGACGTGCGGACCGCGGCGTACCGGCAACGTCTGGATGAGATCGAGGAGACCCTTCCCCAGGGCGTGCGCCCCGCGTGATCACACTCGGCATCGAGACGTCGTGCGACGAAACCGCCGTGGCGGTCGTGGAGGATGTCTTCCACGTCAGGGCGAACCTGATCGCTCGCCAGGAGCACCTGCACGAACGATACGGGGGCGTCGTGCCGGAGATCGCGGCGAGGGCGCACGTGGAGTCGCTGAACCCCCTGCTGGAACAGGCCCTGCGCGAGGCCGACGTCTCGTTCCGGACCATCGAGGGGGTCGCCGTCACCGTGGGCCCCGGGCTGGTCGGGGCCCTCCTGGTCGGGATGGCCGCCGCGAAGGCTGTTTCCCTCGCTGCCAAGGTCCCCCTGATCGGCGTGAACCACCTGGAGGGCCACATCTGGGCGAACTTCCTCGAGCACGGGAAGCCGGACCCGCCGTACGTGGCTCTGGTGGTTTCCGGCGGTCACACGATGCTCGTGCACATGCCGGAGGTGCATCGCCACGAGCTGCTCGGGCAGACCCTGGACGACGCGGCCGGGGAGGCATTCGACAAGGTTGCGAGACTCCTCGGTCTCGGGTTCCCCGGCGGCCCGGCCCTCGACGCGATGGCGGCCGGGGGCGATCCCACCGCGATCCGGTTCCCGAGGGCGATGGAAGCCTCGGGCGACCTCGACTTCTCGATGAGCGGGCTGAAGACGGCGGTCCTTCGATACCTGCGAACCGAGCAAGCGGCGGGTCACGATGTCTCTCTGCCAGACGTGGCCGCGTCCTTCCAGGAAGCGATCGTCGACGTGCAGGTGTCGAAGACGATCACGGCCGCGAAAGGCCGGGGAGTGGACACGGTTCTCCTCGGAGGGGGCGTCGTGGCGAACACGCGCCTGCGCGACAGGATGAGCGAGGCGGGGAAGTCCGAGGGGTTGCAGGTCCTGTATCCGTCGCTCGAGCTGTGCACGGACAACGCCGCGATGATCGCCGCCGTCGGAGCGGCCAGGCTCGCTCGGGGGGAACGGTCCTCGCTGGACATCGCCGCAGACCCCAACCTAAGGTTGGCGTCGTGACGACCGTCCTGGTGACCGGGGGCGCCGGGTTCATCGGCTCGCAGCTCGGGGAGCGCTTGCTCGCCGAAGGTCACCGTGTCGTGTCCGTCGACGACCTGACGACCGGGAAGATCGCGAACCTCGTCGAAGCCCGCGGCTACGGCAAGGAGTTCTCGTTCTTCAACATGGACGTGCGCGCGGACGGTCTCGCGTCGTTGTTCGAACGTCACCGGCCCGAGGTCGTGTTCCATCTCGCGGCGCAAGCGGGCGTTCGGCCATCGCTCGACGATCCGGTCCACGACGCGAGCGTCAACATCATGGGGCTGCTGAACGTGCTCGAAGCCTCCGTGCACGTCGGCGCCCGCAAGGTGATCTACGCGGCGAGTGGCGGCACGATGTATGGGGAGCCCAAGCGTCTGCCCACGAAAGAGACAGCGGCGCAGGGCTCCCGGCCGCTCTCTCCCTACGGTGTGTCGAAGAAGGTGGGCCTCGACTATCTCTCGTACTACCAGCGATACCGAGCGCTGGACTACACGGCCGTCGCCCTCGCGAATGTGTACGGGCCCCGGCAGGATCCCACCGGCGAGGCCGGTGTCGTGGGCATCTTCACGGCGAAGATGCTGACGGGGGAGGCCCCCACGATCTTCGGCGATGGCAACCAGACCCGTGACTTCGTCTTCATCGACGACACGGTGCACGCGTTCGTCCAGGCGATGGACCGGGGATCCGGCAAACTCGTGAACATCGGCACCGGGCTGGAGACGAGCGTGAATCACATCTACCGCCTCATCGCCGATCTGACCGGATTCGCAGGGGAGCCCGAGCACGGGCCGCAGCCCGCCGGCGAGCTGCGGCGCATGGCACTCGACATCTCCGCGGCCGTCTCAGCGATCGCGTGGAAGCCGTGGACCCACCTCGAGGATGGCTTGGCCGAGACCGTCGCCTACCTCAAGGGAGTGTGAGGCGAGGACTCGGCGGTTCCCGCCCCAGCTCCGCGAGCCGCCCCTCGAGGAACCGCGTTGACCCTTCGGCGCTCTCGCGGCTATCCTGCTAGCACTCAGGCAGGGCGAGTGCTAAGCGCACCCCCGCCAGAACAGGCCGCGAACCAGGCCAGGAACGAGAGAGGAGATCCAGGAAATGGCGAAGGATTTCAAGCTCAAGCCGCTCGAGGACCGGATCATCGTGCAGCCGGCCGAGGCCGAGGAGACGACGGCCTCCGGGCTCGTGATACCCGACACGGCGAAGGAGAAGCCGGTCATGGGCACCGTCGTGGCGGTGGGCCCCGGGAAGTTCAACGAGGACGGGGACGCCCGCGTCCCGGTCGACGTAGCCGTGGGTGACACCGTCATCTACTCCAAGTACGGCGGCACGGAATGGAAGGGCAACGACGGAACCGAGTACCAGATCCTCTCGGCTCGCGACGTCCTCGCCGTCGTCGCCACGTAGCACAGACCTTGTAGCAGGCGGGGCTCGCGGACGCGAGCCGGGCCCGATCTCGATCAACGAAGGAGGACACCGGTGGCTTCGAAGCTGCTGAAGTTCGGCGAAGAGGCGAGGCGCGGCCTGGAGGCCGGCGTCGACAAGCTCGCCGATACCGTCGCGATCACGCTCGGCCCGAAGGGCCAGAACGTGGTGCTCGACAAGAAGTGGGGTGCGCCGACCATCACCAACGACGGCGTGACGATCGCCAAGGAGGTCGAGCTCGAGGACCCGTGGGAGAACATGGGCGCTCAGCTCACCAAGGAGGTCGCCACCAAGACCAACGACGTCGCGGGTGACGGCACGACGACGGCGACCGTGCTCGCACGAGCGATGGTGAAGGGCGGCATGCGGAACGTGGCGGCCGGCGCGAACCCGATGGCGCTCAAGCGCGGGATCGAGCGCGCGGTCGAGGCCGCGGTCGAGGCGATCAAGGCCCAGGCGCGTGACGTGGAGGCCAAGGAGGAGATCGCGAGCGTCGCATCCATCTCCGCCGGGGACCCCGAGATCGGCGGGACGATCGCCGATGCGTTGGACAAGGTCGGCAAGGACGGTGTGATCACCGTCGAAGAGTCGAATACGTTCGGCATCGAGCTCGAGTTCACCGAGGGGATGCAGTTCGACAAGGGCTACATCTCGCCGTACTTCATCACCGACCCCGACAGTCAGGAGACGGTGCTCGAAGATCCGTATCTCTTGGTGGTCAACAAGAAGATCTCGAGCGTCCAGGAGTTGGTACCGGCTCTCGAGAAGGTGATGCAGGCCGGAAAGCCTCTGGTGATCATCGCGGAGGACGTGGAGGGCGAGGCGCTTGCCACGATCGTCGTGAACAAGATCCGGGGGACCTTCTCCTCCGTCGCGGTGAAGGCACCCGGGTTCGGCGATCGCCGGAAGGCGATGCTCCAGGACATCGCGATCCTCACCGGCGCGCAGGTGATCTCCGAGGAGGTCGGCCTGAAGCTCGAGAACGTCACGCTCGACCTGCTCGGTCAGGCTCGAAAGGTCGTGGTCTCGAAGGACACCACGACGATCGTCGAGGGCGGCGGTTCGAAGGACGACGTCCAGGGCCGGATCAACCAGATCAAGGCCGAGATCGAGAAGTCGGACTCGGACTGGGACAAGGAGAAGCTGCAGGAGCGGCTGGCCAAGCTCGCCGGCGGTGTCGCGGTGATCAAGGTCGGTGCGGCCACCGAGGTCGAGCTCAAGGAGAAGAAGCACCGGATCGAGGACGCCGTGTCGGCGACGCGCGCGGCCGTCGAGGAAGGCATCGTCCCCGGCGGTGGCGTCACCCTGATCCGTGCGGAGTCGGCCTTGGAGAAGCTCGATCTGGAGGGCGACGAGGCCACCGGTGCGACGATCGTCCGTGAGGCGCTCGCCGAGCCGGCACGTCGGATCGCGCAGAACGCCGGCTACGAGGGCTCGGTGATCGTGTCGCACATCCGCGAGGAGAGCGACGCTCGGGGCTTCGACGCCGCCACCGGTGAGTGGACCGACATGGTCAAGGCCGGGATCGTCGACCCCGCGAAGGTGACTCGGTCGGCCCTGCAGAACGCAGCCTCGATCGCGGCCCTCGTGCTGACGACCGAGAGCGCCGTGGTCGAGAAGCCCGAAGAGGACGAGGAGACGGCGGCCGGTCACGGCCACATGCACTAGCCATCATCGGAGGCCGGGAACCATCGAGAGGCGGGCCCGTCGGCCCGCCTCTCGGCTTGCGCAAGGGGTTTGCTGCGGAGGGATCGGCACGGTCCAGCGTGTACGTCTTGATCTAGATCCGTCAGCGTGGCGGACGCGTGAGCGCCCGCCACCTGCACCACATCCGGTCCGGGAGATGACATCTCGAGCGCCGTCTAGAATCCGGTCGTGGCGTTGGAGGACCTGATCCGCGGCTGGGACGGCGAAGAGGTCGTCGTCCACCACGACGATCCGACGTCTTCCTGGATGTTCATCGGTGTGCACAGCACGGTCCTCGGTCCGGCGATGGGTGGGACGCGGCTGACGTCGTACGGCACTCCCGCCCAGGCCCTCGACGATGTCCTGCGGCTTTCCGGAGCGATGACCTTGAAGCACGCAGCGGCCGACACCTCCTTCGGAGGCGGCAAGGCCGTGGTCGCGGTTCCCGACATCCCGGCACGTGGTAGCCCTGCACGTCGGACCCTCCTCTTGCGCTATGCGGATCTGGTGGAGTCGCTGCACGGGACCTATGAGACCGCCGCCGACATGAACACCGGCGAGGTCGACATGGACACGATCGGCGAGCGGACCTCCCACGTCCTCGGTCGCTCCAAGGCCCACGGAGGTTCGGGCGATCCCGGTGCGGCCACCGCGATGGGTGTGTTCCACGGGATCCGGGCGACCGTGCGTCGAGCGCTCGGGAACGACGACCTCGAGGGGCGGTCGGTGCTCGTCCAGGGACTGGGCTCGGTCGGGAGCCGGTTGGCCGAGTACCTCCACGAGGCGGGGGCCGTGCTCCTGCTCGCCGACCTCGATGCCGCCCGGGCATCCGCCCTCGCGGACGAGCTCGGGGCCAAGGTGGTGGGTGCCGACGACGTGGTCGGCACGGAGTGCGACGTGTTCTCCCCGTGCGCGACCGGCAAGGTGCTCACGGAGGCGACGATCCGGCACCTGCGGTGCCGGATCGTCGCCGGGGCCGCTAACAACCAGCTCGGCGTCGCGGAAGACGGCGAGCGTCTCCGCGACGCCGGCATCCTGTTCGCGCCCGACTTCGTGATCAACGCGGGAGGCGTGATCCATCTCGCGGGGTCCGAGAGGCTGGGGTGGGACGACGCCAGGACGGCGAAGCGGCTCGAGGCGATCGGTGACACGTTGCTCGAGATCTTCGAGATGGCCGAGCGAGACGGGATCTCGACCGCCGCCGCCGCCAACCGCCTCGCTCGCGCCCGCATCGCCGTCGCCCGCGGATGACCGAGGTCCGCATCCGGGCCCTCCGCCCGGAGCACGCGGACGCGTGCGACGGGATCGTCCGCGGTCTCCCGTATCACTTCGCGAACGAGGACGGCAGGCGTGACTGCGCGGCGGCGGTTCGCGACGATGCGGGTCTCGTGGCCGTGGAGGATGGCGAGGTGGTGGGCTTCCTCACCTACGTCCCACGGTTCGACGAAGCGGCGGAGATCACATGGATGGCGGTACGTGCGGACCGGCGGCGCCGTGGGATCGGCCACGCGATGATCGGGCGTCTCGTCGAGCAGCTGACCGCCGAAGGCCGGCGGATCCTGCTGGTCCTCACTGTGTCACCGAGCGACCCGGGTCCCGAACCCGACGACGGCTACGGATCGACGCGAGCCTTCTACCGCTCGGCGGGCTTCGTGCTGGGTCGCGACCTGCGCGGCGAGTGGGACGCCGATACCGCCGTCGTGATGGTGCGACCGCTCGTCCCGTAGCGACCCGGTTGGGTCACGCGAGCGGCTTATCCTGTCCGGCCTTCGCAAGGCCGACGACGTACAGCGCAGAGAAGAGAGCGGTGATCGCTCCGAAGGCCCACCATGGCCACGCCGCCGACCCTTCGGGCAACCCTGTGGAGACGTGCAGGATGACGATCACGGACATCAGACCGTCGAAGATGACGAGGGCCCAACACCACCACCACAGGTCCTCGAGCTTCCTGAGGATCAGCACGTGGAACAGCGCGAGCGCGACGCTTCCGGCGCCGAAGAGCCTGACCCAGACGGCGTCCGGCATCTGCCCCTGCCCCATGACCGTCTCGACCATCGTGCGGGGCAACACGACGAGTGGTACGGACAGTGCGAGCAACAAGACGGCGCCCACACCGAGCGCACGGCGCAGCAGACTCATCGAAGCGGCATCTCCGAGGGCTCTTGGTCGGCGTTCCGAGCGGTTGGTAGCATACGAGAACCGTTGAGCCGCCTCGCCTTCGGCGCGCCCGGCTCCGGCTCGACCTCGATCTCCGGCGAAGCAAGGAAGGATGAACGTCGACATGCAGCAAGGCCCCAGGGTCGCGGTCATCGGTCTGGATTGCGCCACTCCGCGTCTCCTGTTCGACGATCTGGCCTCGGAGGTCCCCAACATCTCGAAGCTCATGTCCGAGGGGATGTACGGGGACCTCGCCAGCGTCACCCCGCCGATCACCATCCCCGCCTGGGCGTGCGCCATGACCGGCAAGACGCCGGGGGAACTGGGCATCTACGGCTTCCGGAACCGCAAGGACACGAGCTACGAAGGGCTCGCCATCGCGCACTCCGGCTCGATCAAGGCCCCGGCGGTCTGGGACTCTCTCGGCGCGCAGGGCAAGTCCTCGCTCCTGATCGGTGTCCCACCGGGTTTCCCGCCTCCGAAGGAGTTCCCCGGATGGCGCGTCGGATGTTTCCTCACGCCACCGTCGGCAGAGCATTACGCGTACCCGCATGAGCTCGAGGTGGAGATCGAGGAGGAGCTGGGCGGGAAGGGCGAGTACATCTTCGACATCCCGAACTTCCGCCAGCAGGGCATGGAGTTCGTCCTCGATCAGGTCTTCAAGATGACCGAACGGCGCTTCAAGGTGGCGCGACGACTGGTGAAGAACAAGCCGTGGGACTTCTTCATGATGGTCGAGATGGGCATGGACAGGCTCCATCACGTGTTCTGGCACTACGTCGATCCGACGCACCCGCTGTACCAGCCGGGCAACCCCTTCGAGGACGCCTTCCAGCGCTACTACCGAGCGCTCGACGACGAGGTCGGCTCGTTGCTCGAGCTGCTCCCCGAAGATGTGATCACGGTCGTGATGAGCGATCACGGCGCCCGCCCCATGATGGGTGGCATCTGCTTCAACGACTGGTTGATCGAGAACGGCTACCTCACGCTGAGGGAGTCGGTATCGGAGATGACCCCGATCGCGAAGACATCGATCGACTGGGCCCGCACGCAGGCGTGGGGCGATGGTGGCTACTACGGCCGGCTGTTCCTGAACGTCGCCGGCCGCGAACCCCAGGGCGTGATCGAGCCGGCCCAGTACGAGACGATGCGGGACGAGCTCGCCGCGAAGCTCGTGTCGATGCCGGGACCGGATGGCGAGCCACTCGGCACCACGGTACACAAGCCGCAAGACGTCTACCCCGAGGTTCGAGGCGTGGCGCCGGACCTGCTCGTGTACTTCGGCGATCTCGCGTGGCGTTCGGTCGGCGCGGTCGGCAACCCCAGCGTCTACACGTTCGAGAACGACATCGGGCCCGACGGCGCCAACCACGACCGGACGGGCGTCTTCGCGATGACGGGGTCGCCGGGCCAGCCGACCGGCGAGGTCGAGGGACTCAGCTTGGTCGACGTGGGTCCGACGATCCTCTCGCTGTTCGGGATCGAGGAAGCCGACGGCACGTCGAGGAGCTTCCTGTGACGGAGGTCGAGCAGAAGGGATTCACGGTCTGGTTCACGGGCCTGTCCGGCTCCGGGAAGTCCACGATCGCCGAGATGCTGTATCACGAGCTCCGGGCCCGTGAACTGAAGACGGAGATCTTGGACGGCGACGTGGTGCGGCAGAACCTCTCGAAGGGACTCGGGTTCTCCAAGGAGGATCGGGACACCAACATCCTGCGGATCGGCTTCGTCGCCGAGCTGCTGACGCGCAACGGGGTCGCCACGATCTGCTGTCCGATCTCGCCGTACAAGACGGCCCGCGACTCGGTCCGGGCCCAGATCGGGGAGTTCGTGGAGGTCTACGTCCATGCGACCGTGGAAGAGATCGCGGCCAATCGGGATCCCAAAGGCCTCTACAAGAAGGCGCTCGCGGGCGAGATCACCGGCTTCACCGGCGTCGACGATCCGTACGAGGCGCCCGAGCACCCGGAGCTCGTCGTGGACACGATGGTCGAGACTCCCGAGGAGTCACTGGCCAACGTCCTGAACACGCTCGCGGACCTCGGCCATATCAAGGGCGCCGCGCCGCTCGTCGAGGGCGATCGGATGCATTCGGGATTCACGGACCTGCGGGTCACCGAGACCGGTCACGTCGCGAACGAGGACTGAGCCCCGGACGGGTAGAGTGCCCGCCCGTGGACGCGACGACCTCGCCGGATCCTGTCTCCGAGCCGAAGGCCTACCAGGACCATCTGCTCTCACTCCTGGGCGCGGACGACCCGGCGCAGGTCCAGCTGGCCGCACACGAGTCGTGGCGAGCGGCGGTGTCGAGCACCGAGAAGGGGCATGTCCGCCCCGAGCCGTCGGAGTGGTCCGCGATCGAGTGTCTCGCCCACGCGGTGGACGCCGAGGTCGTCATGAGCGCGCGATATCGCTGGATCCTCGCGCAAGATCGGCCGCCGCTGATCGGCTACGACCAAGATCTCTGGGTGGATCGGCTCCATGCGGGAAGGGAGACGGATCCGAACGAGCTCCTCCAGCTCTTCGCGCCGCTGCGCTTCGCGAACGTCGCGCTCTGGGCCGATGCCTCCGAGGAGGATCGTGCCCGCGTCGGCATGCATGCCGAGCGCGGGCCCGAGAGCTTCGACCTCTGCTTCCGCATGATCGCGGGCCACGATCGGTTCCATCTCGCGCAGGCCCGCCGTGCGCTCGACGCGGTTTCCGAGGGCTGATCGAGCCCGTCGGGACCGGCTGGTACGCTCACCTCATGCAGCTGTCAGACGCCCGTCCGGGGTTCCGGATGGGCGTCTCGCGCTCTTTGGGCTTCCCTCGGGGGTGATCGGCGTGGAGTTCGAGATCGGCATCGGCAAATCGGCCCGTCGGGCCTACGGCTTCGACGAGGTCGCGATCGTGCCCTCGCGCAGGACCCGCGATCCCGACGACGTCGACATCGGCTGGGAGGTCGATGCCTACCGGTTCAAGCTCCCGATGATGGCGTCGGCGATGGACGCGAGCGTCTCGCCCCAGACCGCGGTGCTGATCGGACAACTCGGGGGACTCGCGTGTCTCAACCTCGAGGGTCTCTGGACCCGGTACGAGGATCCCGAGGGGATCTACGAAGAGATCGCCGACCTGTCCGATGACAAGGCGACCCGCCGGATGCAAGAGCTGTACAAGGAGCCGGTGAAGCCGGAGCTCCTCGGAAGCCGGATCGAGGAGATCAAGGCCGAGGGAGTCGTCTCGTGCGCGTCTCTTACACCTCAGCGCGTCGAGCAGTTCGCCCCGATCGTGCTGGAGGCAGGGCTCGACGTCCTGGTGATCCAGGGGACCGTGGTCTCGGCGGAGCACGTCTCCACGCAGACGGAGCCGCTCAACCTGAAGGAGTTCATCGCCGGATTCGATCTGCCCGTGATCGTCGGAGGATGTGCCTCCTATTCCACGGCACTGCACCTCATGCGGACAGGCGCCGTCGGTGTCCTTGTCGGCGTCGGCCCCGGGAACGCCTGCACCACACGAGGTGTCCTCGGCGTCGGGGTGCCGCAGGCGACCGCGATCGCGGATGCCGCCGCCGCCCGACGCGAGCACCTCCACGAGACCGGCCGCTACTGTCACGTGATCGCCGACGGCGGGATGCGCACCGGAGGCGACATCGCCAAGGCGATCGCCTGCGGAGCGGACGCCGTGATGATCGGGTCGCCGCTCACCCGCGCCTACGAGGCGCCCGGCCGCGGCTACCACTGGGGGATGGCGACGTTCCACCCCACACTCCCGCGCGGGGCCCGCGTGAAGACACAGCAGGTGGCCTCGATGGAGGAGATCCTGGTGGGACCGGCGCACGAGAACGACGGCACATTCAACCTCTTCGGAGCGTTGGCGACCTCCATGGCCACCACGGGGTACGCGACGATCAAGGAGTTCCAGAAAGCCGAGCTGGTGATCGCCCCTTCGATCAAGACCGAGGGGAAGACCTACCAAGCGGCGCAGCGGGTGGGGATGGGGCACTAGGTGCCGGGGACCGGCACGGAGGATCCCTCCCGGCCGGTCCTGGTCGTCGACCTCGGAGCGCAATACGCACAGCTCATCGCGCGACGTGTCCGTGAGGCGCACGTGTATTCGGAGATCGTGCCCCACGACATCAGCGCTGCGGACCTCGTGAAACGGCGCCCGGCCGGCCTGATCCTCTCGGGCGGACCGGCGTCGGTCTACGAAGAAGGAGCGCCCACCCTCGATACCGGCCTGTTCGACATGGGCATCCCGGTCCTGGGCATCTGCTACGGGCACCAGCTCATGGCGCAAGCGCTCGGGGGTGAGGTCGCGGCGACGGGTCAGCGGGAGTACGGCGGAACGACGTTGTCGGTCGACCGGCCCGGCGGGATCCTGCTCGCCGACTTCGGCGCCGAGGAGCAGGTCTGGATGAGTCACGGCGACGCGGTCACGCGCGCGCCCGAAGGCTTCCGCGTGACCGCCCGCACGGAGCAGATCCCCATCGCCGCGATGGAGGACCCTGAGCGGGTGCTGTTCTCGGTCCAGTTCCACCCCGAGGTCTCGCACACGCCCAGAGGCCAAGACGTCCTGAAGCGCTTCCTCTACGAGGGCTGCGGACTGCTTCCCGACTGGACGCCTATCAACATCGTCGAGGACGCGGTGGCTCGTATCCGCGCGCAGGTCGGCGACGCCGAGGTCCTGTGCGCGCTCTCCGGAGGGGTCGACTCCTCGGTTGCCGCGCTCCTCGTGCATCGCGCCGTCGGTGACCAGCTCACCTGTGTATTCGTCGATCATGGGTTGAACCGGGAGGGGGAGCCCCAGCAGGTCGAGGAGACGTTCGGCCGGCACTTCGGCGTGCCGCTCGTGCACGTGAAGGCCGAGGATCGCTTCCTCGCCAAGCTCGCCGGTGTGACGGACCCGGAACGCAAGCGTCGCGTGATCGGGGAGGAGTTCATCCGCGTCTTCGAAGAGGTCGCGCGCGAGCATCGAGGCGCTCATTTCCTCGTCCAGGGGACCCTCTATCCCGACGTCATCGAGAGCGGCTCTCGCACCGCCGCCAACATCAAGAGCCATCACAACGTGGGCGGCCTTCCCGAAGAGATGGAGCTCGAGCTCGTCGAGCCTCTCCGCGACCTGTTCAAGGACGAGGTCCGGCAGGTCGGCGCCGAGCTGGGACTTCCCGAAGAAGTCGTGCAGCGCCAGCCGTTCCCGGGCCCCGGCCTCGCCGTCCGGATCGTCGGCGAGGTGACGGCGGAGAACCTCGACAAGGTCCGTGGGGCCGACGGGGTCGTGCGCGAGGAGATCCGCCGAGCCGGGCTCGAGCGGGAGACCTGGCAGGCGTTCTGTGTCCTGCTCGCCGACACGAAGACCGTCGGCGTCATGGGCGACGGTCGGACGTACGAAAGTCCGGTGATCGTCCGCGTCGTGACGTCCGAGGACGCGATGACCGCGGATTGGGCCAGGCTCCCCTACGACGTGCTCGACCGGATCGCTGCGCGGATCGTGCGGGAGGTGCCGGGCGTCAACCGCGTGGCATACGACATCACGTCGAAGCCGCCAGGCACGATCGAGTGGGAGTGAGCGTGCCGGAGCTGCCGGCTCGGCCCGAACTCGGTCCTTAGGGCCCACTTGGCAGAGGCTCCCGTAGCCTGGAGCACCTATGACGATCGAGGGCAGGGTGCTCGCCGACCGCTATGCGGTCGGCGAGCTGCTCGGGCGAGGCGGCATGGCCGAGGTGTACCTGGCGACCGACCGGGTTCTGGACCGGCCGGTCGCCTTCAAGGTCCTGGGGGGCTGGCTGGCGAACGATGCCACCTTCGTCGAGCGGTTCCGGCGGGAGGCGCTCGCGGCCGCTCGGATCTCCCACCCCAACCTCGTGGCGGTCTTCGACGCCGGGTCGGAAGCCGATGTGCACTACATCGTGATGGAGTACGTGGCGGGCGAGACGCTCGCCGACACGGTTCGGAAGGAAGGTCCGCTCGATCCCACCCGAGCGAGCAGGATCGCCACCGATCTGGCCGACGCGCTGGGGGTGGCGCACGCCGCTCGGATGGTGCACCGCGACGTCAAGCCGGCCAACGTGATGCTGACGCTCGACGGCCGGACCAAGCTGATGGACCTCGGCATCGCTCGCAGCCTGGACGGGGAGAGCATCACGCGCGCCTCGTCGATCCTCGGCACGGCGGGCTACGTCTCGCCGGAGCAGGCCCGAGGGGAGCCGGTGGACCATCGCTCGGACATCTACTCCCTCGGGTGCGTCCTGTACGAGATGCTCGCGGGCCGACCGCCCTTCGAGGCCGCCGACCCGCTCGCGGTGGCGTACAAGCACGTCCACGAGACTCCGGCGCCGCCGACGTCCCTGGTGCCGTCCACCCCGCTCGTCCTCGAGGCGGTGACGCTGCGCGCCATCGAGAAGGACCCGGCGGCGAGGTTCCAGAGCGCCGCGGACATGGCCTCCGCCCTCCATGACCGGATGGCCTCCGTGGTCCCCGTCGCGGCCACCACCCCGCTCGCTCCCGTCGACGCGACCACGCCTCTGCCCGCCGTGGCGCCGACCGAGACCCTCCCCAGACGGGCCGACAGGCGATCCCGCGGTCGGCGGCTGATGCCCCTTCTGCTCGCTCTCGCCGCGCTCGCGTTGCTCGGTGGCCTGGCGTTCGCGGTCTTCGGTGGCGATCCTCCTCCAGGGGTCCCACAGACCGGATCGCGGAGCCGGTCGATCTCTCCTTCGCCGTCGCGATCACCGTCGCCATCGCGGTCGCCCTCGCCCTCGCCGTCCCCGAGCCCGGCCGCCGTGGATCCGCTCGAGGGAGCTGTCGCGGCCCTCCAGACCGTGGTGACCGAGGGAGTGAACGATGGAACCATCTCCCCGAAGGCGGCCGAAGAGATCGGGAAGGGGCTCGGCGCGGCGCTCGAGAAGTTCGCCGACGGAGACACGGAAGGCGCGATCGACGAGCTCCAGGGTCTGCAGGAGAAGGTCGAAGACCTCGTTGACGACGACGAGATCGCCAACTCGGAGGAACAGAAGCTGGACAAGGCGATCGAGGATCTCGCCGAGCAGATGTTCTAGGCCGCGCCCCCCGGCGACGGCGACGACGACTGAGCGCTTCGAACCTACGTGGGTGCCTCGACGAGCGTGGCCGTCACGATCAGCCGTTCCCGGCTCGAGTACTTCGGATGGCAAGTGGTCAACACCAGGCTCGACCGGCGGGTCTGTTCGAGGACGGCGCCCGAACCTGCTTCCGGCAGGATGAAGTTCCGATCGACCTCGTACGTGTAGGTCCCGTGCTTCGTGATGAGCTCGATC
>Ga0136614_10000950_pt1 | contig 16086 bp, 12 predicted proteins | sample AntDrymUQ2792106_2_FD_106643 | JGI IMG/M metagenome (GOLD analysis project Ga0136614, IMG submission 106643) | Polar desert sand microbial communities from Dry Valleys, Antarctica - metaG UQ279 (21.06) | ecosystem: Environmental > Terrestrial > Soil > Desert | place: Antarctica: Dry Valley... | reverse complement strand
CCTCGGTCAGTCTCCGCGCCGCCCTGGGGCGGCTGCGTGCCTATCGGCGCGTGCTCGACAGGCTATCCTGACCATATCATTGGGGCGGACCTACAGCGACATCGCGGATCCGGCCGCGGGCGCCGCTCGGCGACTGCGGCCCGCGCGCTACTGGCTGGACGGCTGGCTGTACCGGCGCACCGTTCATGCACAAGCCCTTTGCCGGTTGAAAGACTGCCATGAAGGCCGGCCCCTCTTGGTGGTCGGCAACGGGCCGAGCCTGAACCACACCCCCCTCGACGAGCTCGCGGGTATCCCCGCCATCGGCATGAACAAGATCGACCTCCTGTTTCCGCGGGTGCGATGGCGACCCACCATGGTCTTGTGTATGAACCGCCACGTCCTGTCGCAGCACGTGCCGCGGTTTGCCCGGCTCGGGATCCCCCTGTACTTGTCCTGGCAGAGCCGCTGGTTCATGCGAAGAAGCGAGTTGCCGGAGGCCCGTTTCTTTCTAAACTTGGCCTGTGATGAATTTTCCACCGACATCACCCGGGGCGTCGGGATCTCGGGCACCGTCACCTATACGGCCCTGCAGTTCGCCTACTATACGGGGGCCGACCCGGTGATCCTGGTGGGGGTGGACCATCATTTGACCGCAAAGGGCAGACCGCACGCCCTGGTGCGCAACGATGGAGCGGATCGCGACCACTTCGACCCGGGGTATTTCGACAGGCAGAGCCCTTGGAACCTGCCCGATCTGGTGGCGTCCGAGCGCGGCTACCGCAAGGCGAGAGAGGCGTTCATGGCCGACGGCCGTAGCGTCCTGGATGCCACGATCGAGGGTAAGCTCTGTGCCTTCCATAAGATCGATATTTCCGATGCGGTGCGGATCGCCCGCGATGGATCCCGTGCCCTTTACTTCAATCCGCCTCACGCGGGGCGGGATCGGTAGTCGACAACCTCATGGCTCGCGCCGGTCGATCACGGATATGAGTGCCAGAATCGCAACAGCGCAAGACCCCTCCGATGTCCGTCGGCCGGTCCTGGTCTACCAGATGGGCAAGGTCGGTTCCCGCTCGCTCGTTGCCGCGCTCGAAAAGCTACCCGGCATCGAGGTGCTGCATGTGCACAGCCTCAACCTGGATACGCTGGAGAGGATAAAGGAGCAACATCGGGTCCGCGGCGAGCCTTTCCCACTCCACGTCACGGTCGCCGAACGGATCAATCGTGACATCGTCAGCCAGGGACGGCCGCTCGAGATGGTCACGCTCGTGCGCGAGCCGATCAGCCGCAACTTCGCTGCGTTCTTCGAGAACCTCCCGATCTTTTTCGATGGCTACCTCGACGAGGCCTCCATCCCGGTTCAGAACTACATCGCGCAGTTCCTCGGCAACTATTACCACAATATTCCGCTCGGTTGGTTCAATGAGCAACTCCTCGAACCCTTCGGCATCGATGTGTTTGCCCGGCCATTCCCGCACCACCGCGGGTATGACATCCTTGAGCACGCCGGTCACCGCTTGCTGGTGCTGCGATGCGAGTCTCCGGACGACATCAAGCGCTCTGCCGTGGATTCGTTCCTCGGCATCCACCTGGACGAGCTGGTACGCACCAACGTCGGCGACGAGAAGCACTACGGTGCCATATACCAACGCTTCAAGGAACGGATCCGCCTGCCCGAGGCCTACGTGGACCGCCTGCTCTCTTCGCGTTACGCCCAGCATTTTTACACCGCCGAGGAGCGAGCGCAGATCCGGGCGCGCTGGGTGCGGGCTTAGGACGGCGCGCACCCTACCGGACTTCGTCAAGCCCCCGTGCGGGCTGACACCTATTCCCCTCGCATGCCTTGACAGGGCTGCAGTAGATGCGCATGCTATCCATAGAATCATGCCCATGCTATGAGGCGATGATGCGGAAACCAAAGAACCTATCTCTCGAACCGGATGCAATTGAGCGCGGGCAGCGTTACGGACGATTGCATGGGAAGAACCTCTCGCAGCTCGTCAACGACTTTCTCCGCGCCCTACCGTCGGAATCCGCAACCAAGCTGGAGATCTCGCCTCTGGTCCGGCGCCTGCGCGGAGTCGCCACCGGTGGGCGGACAGGCCGCGAGGAATATCGGGGACACTTGACGCAGAAGTATGGCGGGCGCTGATCGGGTGCCGGGAACCCGGCTCATCGAGAGCCGCCGCGCGGCGCCTATCTCGGGGCCCTGGTGACGCTTGCGGTGCCGGCTATCCCCAAGCTTCTCATCGATACGAACGTCGTGCTCGACGTTATGCTCGAGCGAGGGCCGTGGGTGGAAGATGCGACGGCACTCCTTGATGCCATTGCGAAAGGCCATGCCGAGGGCCACATTGCAGGCCACACCGTCACGACTGTCTACTACATCGTGGAGCGAGAACGAAATCGCTCCGTAGCGGCGACCGCCATTAATGACCTCTTGCAGTTGCTGAACGTGGTCCCTCTCGGCAGTGCCGACTTCCAGCGCGCTCTTGGCATCGGTCTTCGGGATTACGAAGACGGTGTTCAGGTCGCCGCCGGCCTTCATGTTGGGGTCGACTACCTGGTAACACGGAACGCGAAGGACTTCAAGGGCGCGCCCTTGATGCCACGCTCGCCGGGAGAGATCCTTGGACTCTTAGAGTCTCGGCAGACGCCCCAGGGCCTCATTACTGGAACGCCGGAGGGCTGAATGTCGAGACCGCGAACGCTCGTGCCCAAGGCTTCTCCCGGATGCGACGCGGTCCACCGTGCCCGACTCGCGCAGCCCGGTAAGTCCAACGAAATTCGAACTAGCTCCCTAGCGATCGACGACCTCCACCCGGCCATCCGGAACTGGTTCTCCGGCCGGTTCGCGGCGCCGACGCCCTGCCAGATAGAGGCCTGGCCCGCGATCCTCGAAGGCCGGCACGCCCTCATCGCGGCCCCCACGGGATCGGGCAAGACGCTCGCGGCCTTTCTCGCCGTCATCGATCGACTGGTGCGCGAGGCCGAGGGTGGAAGGCTCGCCGACACTACGGCGGTCGTCTACGTCTCGCCGCTCAAGGCGCTCGGCAACGACATCCATCGCAACCTCGAAGAGCCTCTTTTGGGGATCGCCCGCGAGCTCGGGCGGCTGGGGTGTGGCGACATCGCGATCCGGTCGGGGGTGCGCACCGGCGACACCCCCGCGGCCGAGCGCCTGCGCATGCGCCGCTCGCCCCCGCACATCCTGGTCACGACCCCGGAATCCCTCTATATCCTGCTGACCAGTGCGGGCGGGCGTGCGATGCTCGAGACCGCCCACACGGTGATCGTGGACGAGGTCCATGCGGTGGCCGCGACGAAACGCGGCGCCCACCTCGCGCTCAGCCTGGCGCGTCTCGATGCCCTGGCAGGTCAAGGACTGCGGCGCATCGGGCTCTCGGCCACCCAGCGGCCCATCGATGAGGTCGCCCGCTATCTCTGCGGCGAGGGCCCGTGCCACATCGTGGACATGGGCCACCGGCGTGCCTGGGACCTGGGCCTCGTCCTGCCGCCAAGCCCGCTCGCGGCCGTCATGTCGAACGAGGTGTGGGGCGAAGTCTACGACCGTCTCGCCGATCTGATAGCGGGCCACCGTACGACCATCGTCTTCGTCAACACCCGGCGCATGGCCGAGCGCGTCGCACGCCACCTGAGCGAGCGCTTGGACACGAGCGGCGAAGCCCCCTGTATCGCGGCCCACCACGGTAGCCTCGCGCGCGAGCACCGGTTGGCCGCCGAGGCGCGGCTCAAAGAGGGTAGCCTCCGGGCCCTGGTCGCGACCGCATCGCTCGAGCTCGGCATCGACGTGGGCGAGGTAGATCTGTGCTGTCAGATCGGCAGCCCGCGCTCCATCGCGACCCTGCTCCAGCGCGTCGGGCGTTCCGGACACGCCATCGCGGGGCTGCCCAAGGGCCGACTGTTCCCCTTGAGCCGCGACGATCTCATCGAGTGCAGCGCCCTCCTCGAGGCCGCGCGCCGGGGGGAGCTCGACTGGCTCACGGTGCCGCCGGGTGCCATCGATGTGCTCGCCCAGCAGCTCGTCGCCATCGTCGCCGCCGAGGACTACGACGAGGACCGACTCTTCGATCTGGTGCGCGGGGCTCACCCCTATCGGGCGCTCACCCGCCCCGAGTTTGCGGCCGTCGTGCGGCTCCTGTCCGAAGGCTACAGCGGCCGCTGGGGACGGCGCGCCGCCTACCTGCACCGCGATGCCGTGAACCGCCGACTGCGCCCGCGGCGCGGCGCGCGCCTCATCGCCGTGACTTCGGGCGGGGCCATCCCGGAGATCGCCGACTACGAGGTCCGCGAGGAGCCGGGCGGCGGCTTCGTCGGGACGCTCAACGAGGACTTCGCCATCGAGAGCATGGCCGGCGACATTTTCCAGCTCGGCAACACCTCGTGGCGGATCCTTCGCGTCGAGCAAGGCATCGTGCGCGTGGAGGACGCCCGCGGGCTGCCACCCAACATCCCCTTCTGGCTCGGTGAGGCGCCGGCCCGCACCGGCGCGCTGTCGGCGGCGGTCTCGCGGCTGCGACTAGGGATCGACACCCGCCTCGGCCGCGGCGGTCCCGACGAGGCCTACGGCTGGCTCATGGAGGAAGGCGAGATCGACGCGGCGGCGGCCGGACAGATGGTCGAGTACCTCGCCGCGGCGCGCGCCGCGCTCGGGATCATCCCGACCGAGCGGACGCTCGTCCTCGAGCGCTTCTTCGACGAAACGGGCGGGATGCAGCTCGTGCTGCACGCGCCGCTCGGCCAGAGGCTCAACCGGGCGCTCGGGCTCGCGCTCCGCAAGCGCTTCTGCGCCAGGTTCAATTTCGAGCTGCAGGCGGCGGCCACGGATGACGCGGTGGTCCTGTCGTTGAGCGAGGGGCACAGCTTCCCGCTCGATGAGGTCCCGGGCTACCTCAACGCCGCTACGGTGCGCGAGGTCCTGACCCAGGCGCTCCTCGACGCCCCCCTGTTCAAGACCCGCTGGCGCTGGAACGCGACCATCTCGCTGGCCGTGCCACGCCGCACCGGCGCACGCAAGGTCCGGCCGCAGCTCCAGCGCATCCTGGCCGACGACTTCCTGGCCGCGGTATTCCCGGATCAGGCCGCCTGTCTCGAGAACGTGGCCGGCCGGCGTGACATCCCGGACCATCCTCTGGTCCAGCAGACCCTGCGCGATTGCCTCAGCGAGGCCATGGACATCGAGGGGCTGGAACGCCTCCTCGGGGAGATCGCGCGCGGCGAGACGCGGGTCATCGCCCGTGATCTGACCGAGCCCTCGCCGCTCGCCCAGGAGATCCTGAACGCCAAGCCCTATGCCTTCCTGGACGATGCGCCGCTCGAGGAACGACGCACCCGGGCGGTGGTCAGCCGGCGTTGGCTGGACCCCCTCTCGGCGGCCGATCTCGGTCGGCTCGACCCCGAGGCCATCGAGCGCGTGCGGCGCGAGACGTGGCCCGAGGCCGAGAGCGCCGACGAGCTGCACGACGCGCTCCTCACCCTGGGCTTCCTCCACGAAGCCGAAGCAGAGGCCGACGAAGGTGCCTGGCCGCGCCTTTTCGCCGAGCTACGCGCCGCCGGCCGCGCCACGGTCTTGACCGGCGGCGGCCTGCGCCTCTGGGTCGCGGTCGAGCGACTGCCGGAGATCCTGGCCCTATCCCCCGAAGCGGTGACGGACGCCCGGGTGCGGGTCCCGGCGGAGTATACCCAGGTACCGTGGGAGCGCGAGGTGGCCCTCAGCGAGGTGCTGAAGGCCCGTTTGGGTGCGCTCGGACCGGTCTCGGCCGCGGCCCTGGCGCGCGACCTCCGTGTCCCCGAGAACGAGGTCATGGCCGCGCTCCATGCCCTGGAAGCGCAAGGCGCCGTGCTGCGCGGCTCCTTCACCGGGGGCGAGATCGAGTGCGGGGGCGAAATCGAGTGGTGCGATCGGCGCCTCTTGGCACGCATCCACCGCTACACCGTGGATCGCCTGCGCCGCGAGATCGAGCCGGTCTCGGGCGCCGACTTCATGCGCTTCCTGTTCGCCTGGCAACATGTGAGCGCCGACAGCCGCCTCTCCGGCGAGGCGGCCCTGCCGGCCGTCCTGGAGCGGCTGGCGTGCTTCGAGGCACCGGCACCCGCCTGGGAGGCGGATCTCCTTCCGGCGCGCCTTTCGGACTACGACCCCGGCTGGCTCGACCGCTTTTGCCTGTCCGGCCAGGGGGTATGGAGACGGCGCATGTCGTCCGTGCCCGGCGAGGGCACGACGGCCACGCTGCGCATGGCGCCCATCACGCTCCTGCGGCGCCAGAACCTGGCGGCCTGGCAGGCGATCACGACATCCCCCGAGCCCGTCCCCCCGCTCTCCCCCGCCGCGGAGGCCGTGCGCGCCGCGCTTGGCGCGGGCGGGGCACTCTTCTTCGAGGATCTTCTGGTGCGCCTGCGGCTCCTGCCGAGCCAGCTCGAAACAGCGCTCTCCGAGCTGGCCGGCCAGGGCCTCGCCGCCTGCGATGGTTTCGCGGGGCTGCGCGCGCTCTCTGCCCGCACCGGGACGGGCCGGCATCGGACGCGCGAGGCGCGGGCGGCGCAGATGGCCGCCGCGGGCCGCTGGTCCTTGACGGGGATGCCACGCGCCTCGGCCGCGCTTCCCGGCGCCGAGACCGGCACGGGAGGCGGTATTGAAATCGAGGCTGGCGCCGAGTTCGCGGCGCGCGTGCTGCTCGACCGCTACGGGGTGGTGTTCCGGCGCCTCTGTACGCGGGAGCCTTGGCTGCCGCCGTGGCGCGAGCTGGTCGCGGTCTACCGCCGCCGCGAGGCGCGCGGCGAGCTGCGCGGCGGGCGCTTCCTCGCCCTGGCCTCGGGGGAGCAGTTCGCGCTCCCCGAGGCGGTCGGACTCCTGCGCGAGGTGCGCCGCCGCGACCGCGCCCAAGAGCTGGTCTCTCTGTCCGCCGCCGATCCGCTCAATCTCGTCGGCATCGTCACACCCGGAAACACGGTGCCCCGGGGATCGGGTCGTGTCCTCTATCTGGATGGCGTCCCCATCGCGTCGCAATCCGGGCGGGAGGTCCACATGAGCGAGGATCTCGACCGGGGGGCCGCCTGGGAAGCCCGCAAGGCGCTGCTGCGTCGAGGCGTCGGGGCGAGTCGGCTCCTGGTGGCCGCAGACGGGACCACCACGCCGTAGGGCGTGCAAGCGCTGCGGTGCGTCGCGTGTTCCCTCACCGCGGGCCGATGCGCAGATCGTGCTCTCGCTCACCCCTTGGAGTGGCTCGACCGGATGGCGGTGTGCTCATCCCGCCCCCGCGCCGTCACTGCCATCGGTATCATGGCGTCTTGACGCCCAACGCTCCACTCCGTGCGGCGGTGACCGCACGGGCCGGCCTCCCCGTGGTGGGCCCCTTGTCTTTGGCGCGCGCGGGCGCGCCTCTCCAAGCGGCTACCCAGGCGCGAGAGGAGCTGGACACCAAGCCGCATCACCGCGTCAGCTACCTCCTCTTCCTGCCAGTCGCTGCACCTCGACTTGCACATCCGCACTCGCGTCCAGGGACCGGATACCGACCATCGATCTCACCCCTGAGTCCCGCAATCCCACCGCGGTCTGCCGAATCACTGCTTCCCGACCCGGCGCGGACCCGCCCAATCACTCCCCCGCCCCCGACGAGAACCCACCACGCTTGCGAAAACGCATTGAATAACCTATCCTTCGTCAATCGGATCAGGCCGGCTCATGCCCGGCTCGGCCTCCGCTTGCGACCGGGGAGGATCCGAGGCGCCGGCACTTAATTATGGTCCCGCAAATGAGATAAAATCCTCCCATGCGACGTCGACTCCGAATCCTCCTGATTGGAAACACAGGCCGAGTGGACTGCTTGGCGGAAGCGTTCGCAAATAGCTCACACGACAACGACGTTTACGCCTTCGCAGAAGTCCGCAATCCAGGCCTCGTCGAAAAATGCGTCCGCGTTGAAGCCGGCGCGATCGATGATGTGTCTCTAGTAGAAGCCTATGCAAGCGAAATCCATCCCGACTTCTTGTTCATTGGACCAGAGCAGCCGCTGGCGTCCGGAGTGGTGGATGCTATGCAACGTCGTGGTGTTCCGTCAGTCGCTCCGACCAAGATGGCAGCGCGTATTGAAACTAGCAAGTCCTTCTGTCGCCGCCTGTTGGATAGACATGCGTCACAATACAATCCGCGTTACCGGCATTTCCTTAGGGCCGACGGTTTGGAGGAATACGCGTCTCGCCTCGGGGAGTTCGTGATAAAACCAGATGGCCTAACCGGCGGTAAAGGGGTTAAGGTGTATGGTGTGGATTTTGCCTCACTGGCCGACGGTTTAGAATACTGTATTGAAGTATTATCAAACGATCCAAACGGTGTGCTAATCGAGGAAAGACTAGACGGCGAAGAGTTCTCATTGCAGTCATTCTGCGATGGTGCGCACATCGCGCATAGTCCCCCAGTACAAGATCACAAGCGGGCGTTTGAAGGGGACAGCGGCCCAAACACCGGAGGCGTAGGATCGTACTCATGCTCTGACCACTCATTGCCGTTCCTAACTCCAAATTTAGTGCGCGAGGCGGCGGCGGTGAATGAGCTCGTTTATCGCGCTATAGCCGAGGAATTAGGAGAGACATATCGAGGCATTTTGTACGGAAATTTCATCACAACAGCCAATAGACTCAAGGTTATAGAATATAACGCACGATTTGGTGATCCTGAAATGTTGAACATTCTACCCATAATGAAAACAGATTTCATAGACGTATGTCGCGCGATTATGGATGGCACATTGGATCAGGTTAACATTGAATTCGAGCGTAAGAGCACTGTATGCAAGTGGATTGTTCCACAAGGATATCCGCAGAATTCAATCCGTGGCGGGGATGTTGATCCCGCAAGTGTGACTCGATCCACAGCGACTCTAAAGACCTATTTTGGCGCCGTAGAACTTGAGGCGGGTAAATACAGACTTAAGGGATCTCGAGCGATCGCGTTTCTCGGTATTGGCGATACTCTCGCCGAGGCTGAGAAGGTAGCGGAGGCAGCTGCTGCCAGAGTGAAGGGTCCAGTCTATCACAGACGGGACATTGGTACCGAGCCACTGGTTCGGCGGTGTGTTCAGCACATGCAGGCGCTTACAACGCCATCGCAATAAAATTGGCGGCAAAACATGCATAAAGTCTTTTACTGCGACAACGGTGGTCCGCTGGCGGTCGAGTTTCAGGCTGCGTTCCACAAGGTAATGAACTCTCTTCAATGTCAGGGCTTTGCTTATTCTGGGCTGGACGCGAGAGCCAGGAATTCGTCCCTCCATCGAGAGATAACCGACGATTTCTACGGAGCTGACCATATCGTCTCCGTTTTCATCAAGGAGCCCGCAGACAGTTGGGTGGTTCCTGAAATTCGCACGCCGTGGCCTCGAAAGGGTAAGATCTTCGCATTCGCAGCCAGGTCGATGAGTGAAAGCGAATGTGCAGACGCGGCCGTTTCTGATGTGGTGTTTGTAATTGGGCCAGGACAGTTCGAGAATGAACTGACGCGACGCCTGAAAACAACCCTCTAATAGTCGGCGAATGCTCCTTTTGCCAGCTATCGCAAGAATAAGGGCCGTTTGTTTCGTCATCTTACCGTGAATTGCTGAGCTGTCTACCAATTCGAGAGGAGTCGAGCTCCCAATCTAAGCGTGAATGAGTCGCTAACCACGAACTAACGAAACGAGCTGGTTTAAAACGGACGCGGGATCAGGAGCATCGACGATGGCCCGTCCCACTATAACAATATTCCAGGATATGTTGAGCGCCGCTGCTATATGACTAGCGCCGAAACCGCCGGATACGGCAATGGGAATATCACATCCACGACGGATACGCTTGACTCGATCCCAGGAGGCTTTTGGATTCGTTGTAGCGTCAATGTTACGAATAATCGAGACTCCATCAACGCCAAGTTCTTGAGCCATTTTGCACCAACTTAGGTCTGCTTGGTTACGTGGAACCTCTACAAAAATGCCGACTTTGGCGGCACGGGCCGCGTAGACAGCTCTTGCGATCCGCGGCTCGTTGGCTAATCCGATTAGAGATACAATATCGGCGCCAGCATCGGCTGCCAGTCGTACTTGCTCATCCGCCCAATCTGAGGAGGCAAATTCTGCAATCAGCGGCGTATCGGGTTGACTAAGACGGATTCGTGTGAGGGCTTCAAATCCGAACCTTCTTAACAACGGATCACCGACCTCAAGCAGGTCCGCCCCTGCAGACACTGCAATGCCAGCGAGCCGTTCCGCCTCCTCGATAGAAGTCACGTCTAAAGCAACTTGGAGCAGGCGCTTCCGTAGCGCGTCTCTAAGTTTTAGAGGGTTTACGGGAGAACGAAGAAAGGCATGCCACGCTGGGCCGTCCACGCCGTGGCTTGCGTCGAGTAGGGCTGGGGCTGAAAGTCGCGGCCCTGCTGGCGAGGTTAACTCGGCGTGTCTGACACGTGAGGAAACGGTTGGTTCCTTGAACTCGACTTCTCGGATCCAGATCCAAAGATCCAGGTGAGAGAAAAGCGCTTTGACCGCGGCCGCGGCAACGAAAGTTGCATGAGACGTCCACTCCGGCTGCTTTTTGTAGCCTACGACGTCGCTGATCGCGCGAACCATCAGACATGGAACCCCAGCCTGATAGCATGCCCTATAAACGCCCGCAAATTCCATCTCGACGATCGCGAGGCGCTTATCACCACCAATTAACCGGTGTAGGTAGTCCGCATCCTTGTGGAGGTCATTACTCGAGCACACGTTTGCGGCGATGAATCTACGTGCTGAGCGTTGGGAGTGTTCACGCAGCGCTACGGCTATCGCACTTCGAAGTGCCGGCGTTTGGGCAGTGATATCTTTGTGACGTACGCGGTCTCTTCGTGGCGCGATCGCGGCCGTGCCCGCCAATTCGGACTCGATTGCCGACACGAGGTGTGGTTCCCACTGGGGCAGACCACTTGTAAACTCTTCTGCCCGCGGCGTGGTCGGTCCTAGCGGAGTTGAAGTCGGTCTATTTACGCCTTTGGGGAGGCGCTCCGAGACCGAGTAATCAACGCAGGAGACGGCTGCAATGCAATCGAACGGGCCCACATCGGCGTCGAATCGCGCTCCGGCGATGCCAGACAGGATCACGAGGGATGGATGACGCTTATTGAGGAGACGCGTCACGCATGCGTAGGCTGCGGTCTGTCCCTGCCCGCCGATCGCGGCCACGGAAATTGATGAACTAGAATCACCTTCCGAGGGGAGGTCGACCGCTCCGTTCTTTGCCCCCAATGCCGAGTGCAGTGGACGGTACTCGTCGGCGGTCGGCGTTATAACAAGGACACGTGTCGGTCTGACGGATATGGCCATGCTGCAAATGCTTTCGCTGTGGCCGACACCTGACCGGAAGCGGCACGGATTGCGAACTTCAAGACGGGCGGACAGCCGGGAAGAGCATACGGCACAGAGACAACTTCCGACAACGGCCAAGGGTCGGTGGCCATTCGCGCCGCCCGCACCTCGCGCGTCCGAGGCCGGCCCATCCCGGCGCGGGCGCAGAGTCGCACGCAGCCCAGCCAAGCCGTCGCAGCCGGCGAGCCCTTGGGCAGCCAGCTCGGAGAGCGCCGCTTCGAGCCGCAAGAGCCGCAGGCGCACCGGGAGATCGTCGAAGAACAGCGCTCCGCCCGCGCAGAACGCGGTGCGCACGGCCTCCGCGGCCGGGGAGAGCGGCCCCGTGGTGGGCGGGGGCTAAAGGGTGGCTCTTCGCGCGACGGTGTCCGGTGCCTGGACGCGAGTGCGCTGTACGAGTCGAGGTGCGGCCCGCTGGCTTGCAATGGAGAATGCTTAGTCGGACGGGCTGGGCGGCGATTCGGCGGTCGGAAAGGGATCAGGCGCCGGGAGAAGCGGTCACTCAGAGCCGGGGGGGTCGGGGGATGTCGTGAGAGCTTCCCAGGCCGCCAGATCGTGGCGTCGCAGGAGCGGCGGTGCGGGCCCGTGTGCTGCAGCTCTTCGCGCGGCTCGGGCTCATCCGGCCCGAGGCGGCGGCCGAGATGCGGCAATGGGACCTTTGGCGTGCCGAGAGTGCAGGTCGTCCCGCTGCGGTACGCCCGGCCGATGCGGATGATCGCCTGAGTCACCGACCGCGGATCGATCAGTCTCAGCGTGAACACCCTGCAGGACAGCGGCGCTCTAGCTTCGGCCTTTGCACCATGCTCCAGTGGTGAACACGCGCTTGATCCGACAGCACACCGCACAGCCGCTCAATCTCTGCAACATCGCGCCATGCCTCAGCACAACGTCCGAAGCGTGCCAACGCCAATTGCAGTGTACGACAATACGTCGATGCGAGAATGGATGTGGATGTCACCTGCGTCATCGATGATGCGGCGTGCATCAAGGAATAGGGCCACCACTTTATCCTCGTCAAACAGTCCGGTGTCCGGGCGAACCTCAAACAGCCCGAGTCGAAGGCGCCCGGTGAAGAGACTGAGCAGCGCCCGATGCAGGGCAATCGGCCGATGGTCAACGGCATGCTTCTGCCGGTCCGTGATGGAGCGGTCATAGTCCTGCGCCACTTTGCCTAATTCAGCGAGGCGACGAATTAACGCCTCGTCAGTCACATCGGCCGGCGGACCTTCCAGCCAGTCAAGGAGCACGTTGACCGCCATTGAGTAGTAACCGAACTGATGGGTCGTGCGGAGATCCAAGTCGTCAGTCAACGGCTCGGTGCTTGCAATCTCACGCATGAACTGGAGGGCTTTTCCGTGGTCGCGCGCGCCTCGTGCCCAGTAGAGGTGTGCCAGTTCCTGCCTGGCGGCCGTCCGTTCACCGGCTGTCTGGGCCGCGAGATCCGCGGCACGCAATGCATCTACCGCTTCGGGGAACTTCCGTGCCCTCCGCAGAACAATGCCGGCAAAACGCAGCGCCCCCGATGAGCTGCACGCGTTCATTGCGGCGGCGAAGTCCGGTGTAACTGCTACGCCTGCGGCCAAAGGCGCTACGTGGATGGCCAACACCTGCAGCAGACCGGAAGCCATAATCTCAACATCCGTGCGAATCGGGCGTCGCTCAGCAAGCCAGCGTACCGATAGTGGAGTCCCGCAAATCTTGTCGTCGAGTGTCCCGCCATCGCGATGGCTATGGATCCAATAGACGTTTGCCTTTGAGCGGTAGGTCTCGACAATGGACGCCATGAACGAGGGGATATCAGGGTCCGCGCCGCGCCAACCCGCGAAACAGACCGGTCGGTTGGCAATCACGTACTCGACCAACGCCGCCCGTTCACCCGACAGCCGGGTTGTCACGTGCTCGAGTGCACCGAGACAGCTCGCTGTGCTGTCGAACGACCCGTGCAGCTTGAAAAGGCAGCCACCGGCTTCCAAATCTTGCAGCCACATGGAGAGATCGACGTCCGAGCCCAGATCAGATGGCGCGGTGGAAGCGGCATAGCGCACACGCGCGCGACCACGATCCGCACCTAGGGCGCGCTCGATGAGCCGGTCGTAGTTGGTCGTGATCACGGTCCCACCGGTCGCGAGCCACCAAGCCAGGAACCGATGGACATGGTTCGGCATCAACGACTTGTCGGCAGCCGCGAACGACCGGAAGAAGCCATCGACCGCTGTCGGCGAGATCTGCCATAGATCATTCAACGTTATCTCGAACCCAGGGTTTATCCCGTCGAGCATGCGGTCCGCCGTGAGGCGATCGAAGGCAGCCGATCGGCACAGCGCCGCCGCGGTCAATCCCTGCAGGAGCTGGCTTGTGCTTGGCATGCCGGTGTCGCCGGCCATAGAAGCGCCGGCGCCGACAAAGAACACGAGATCACGACGGTAGGTTGAAACGAGCCGTACGAGATCGCGCACGTGCGGCGACGAAGCAGCTCGATCAGCGGCTTCGACGCAGGATGTGAACAACAGTGAGAGATCGTGATCGTCCATTACGGCTCCGCTAGGCGAATTCAAGCCATCCATCGGAGGGGGCTAAGTCTATCTCGCACGTCGAGACAGACGACACGCAACGCTGTGTCGATCTACGCGCGCCACTCCGCGTTCCGCACACTGAGGGCTGCGCGCGCAGATCCATGTCAGCCGTAGGTATCGGCGATCCCGCTCGCGGTCGCCGCGCGCCCAGGCGATTCCCGCCAATGCTCGTGCCGCCTTCATGCGACCTGGCGTCATGTCCAAGCTGAGACTCGCAATACGCGGCGTGGGACGCGTCGTCTGCCTTTTCGCGATCACCAGCTGCAAGATAGATGCGGGACCAGCGCGCGGTTCGGGTTCACTAAACGCGCGTAAGGCGGACAGGGCGGAAGCCGCTTTTTGGCGTTCCGCCGTATAGTTGCCGGCCGAAGCGGGCGGTGTGGCGGAACATCCTGCAGGCATCGGCCCTACAGATCCAACCGTTCCGCTCGGGATACAGACGGCGTCCTCAATGGGCACGGCCGGGAGCAAAGGTGAATGAACCCATGCGCGGGACGCCCACAGAGCGGGCTTTGCCCTCGCGGCTGGGCAGGGGCTCGCCGCCTGCGATGGTTTCGGGGGGCTGGGCGCCCTCGGTCCGTCCGCTTCATCCGATCGAGCTACATGAAGAACCGGAATTGGTAAGGCGCGCTCCCCAAGCCGCGCATCCGTTTGACCACTCGTGCGAGCACCTTCGCGTATCCGATGGTCACGGGCAGCGGGTCATAGAGGGCGTCGTTGTTCCAGTCCATCTTCGAGAGGGCCAGGGTGGCACGTGCAGTGTCGTCCCAGGGTCCGTGGCCGGCGTGTCGCACTAAGCGGATCGGACGAGGAGTACTCCGAGCCCCCTGGAAATACGAACCGCGCTCGGCGATGCCTCGGACGTCACCGTGCGTCCACAGTAAGGCTTCGCGCGGACCGAGGCCTATGAGGGTGCCGCGCGAGACCGGGAAGGCGGCGGGCGTGCCCTTCTTGGCCCCACCGCCGTCGTCGATCCGTATGCCGCGCCAGCCCACGTCCTCGACCACCTGCACCAGATCGACCGCCTCACACAGGTGAAGCGCCTCCATGGAACCATCGACCTCGCCCAGCTTGAACTCGGTGGTCTTGTGGACCATCACGCGACGGGGTGAACGGCCAGCGTGGCGGCGACGGTAGAGATCCAGGGAACGGGTCATGACGCGGAACATCTCGGTGCGTGAGAGGAATGGGTTGTCCCGCTGGACCTCGACCTCGTGGGCATCGTAAGCAACGAATTCCAGGCCCGAACCCTCGCCATCGAAGACTTGGCTACAGCAGGTGACGAAGCGAGGCCGGTCCGATTCAGGCGGTCGGACGGCGTAGGAGATGCCGATGTAGGCGGTCTCCGGATCCATCTCCGCGAGCTTCCAAGGCACCCCGCCTGCCTTCGCGTAGAGCGCCAGCCCGATACGCCACATAACGCTGGCTCGGTCCGGGTAGGCAAGGGCTTTGTCCTCGCGCACCAGCTATATGGGGAGTCGACGGGCAGCGGTGGCGGCCTTCAGGTGATCGTGCAGATCGAAGTCCTCTGTTGGCCCACCGACGTAGCCGGGCGCCCAGCGCTGCGGAATGTAGATGAACAGCACATCAAACTCAGCGCGACGAGCCTCGAAGCCCTGGATCGCTCGGATCAGGCGGTCTGCCAACACGATGTGCGGCGTCGAGGAGGCGCAAAACTCAGCATCAAGTTGTGTCTCGAGCTCGACGTGGCAGCCCCCACCAGCCGCTCGCATGTGCAGGCCGAAGACGCGGTGAAAGCTCGGCCACTCGGGAAGGTAATCCTCGCGCTCAGTCGGCTTGTACGTCGAGTTAAGTTCCTTCACGAAGCCGTAGAGGCGATGGCTCTCACCGGCTGGGGCCAGGGTGGCCACGCGGATAGGGTCGGGCACCAGGCCGGCTGAATGAGGGCCGAATCGCAGCAACCCGCGCAGCGGGTGGACCTCGCGGTCCGAGGCGCGGTCCGGATGGAAGGCCAGACTGGGCTCAGGCAGCCACACGTGAGGCTTGATCTGGGCTGCTCATGCCTGAGAGGTTGTGAATCAATTGGCAACCGACAGTAGTTCCGCCACAGATAGCACCGTCGGTTGACGCGTTGAGGGGGTTTCCGGTCCGAGCGGTGTGTGTCTAGGGCGATAACGATGGTT
>Ga0136614_10000949_pt1 | contig 16093 bp, 14 predicted proteins | sample AntDrymUQ2792106_2_FD_106643 | JGI IMG/M metagenome (GOLD analysis project Ga0136614, IMG submission 106643) | Polar desert sand microbial communities from Dry Valleys, Antarctica - metaG UQ279 (21.06) | ecosystem: Environmental > Terrestrial > Soil > Desert | place: Antarctica: Dry Valley... | reverse complement strand
GCGGCGGCGCTCCTCCACGACGTCGTCGAGGACACCGACGTCGAGCTCGACGATCTCCGTGCCGAGTTCGGCGGCGAGATCGCACAGCTCGTCGAGGGCGTGACGAAGCTGACGCGGATCCAGTTCCAAACTCGCGAGCAGACCCAGGCCGACAACTACCGCAAGATGATCGTGGCGATGGCCGACGACCCGCGGGTCATCCCCATCAAGCTCGCGGATCGCCTGCACAACATGCGCACGATCGAGCACCTGCCGAAGCAGAAGCAGGTGCAGACGTCGAAGGAGACGCTCGAGGTCTACGCCCCTCTGGCGCACCGGCTCGGCATCCACGCGTTCAAGTGGGAGCTCGAAGACCTCGCGTTCGAGACGCTTCACCCCCGCAAGTACGAAGAGATCAAGACGCTCGTCGCGGACCGCCGCGCAAACCGCGAGGCGCACGTGCGCGAGGCCGCTGCGCGCCTCGAGGCGGAGCTCGCGAAGGTCGACATTCCCGCCGAGATCTCCTCCCGCGCGAAGCACTTCTACTCGATCTACGAGAAGATGGCGAAGAAGGGCCGCGAGTTCAACGAGATCTACGACCTCACCGCTATGCGCGTGATCGTCGAGCGGAGCGGCGAGGAGGGGACGCGCGACTGCTACGGCGCGCTGGGGCTGATCCACTCGCTCTGGAAGCCGATGCCGGGGCGCTTCAAGGACTTCCTCGCGATGCCGAAGTTCAACGGCTACCGCTCGCTGCACACGACGGTGATCGGTCCCGAGGGGCGGCCGCTCGAGATCCAGATCCGCACGCGCGAGATGCACGAGATGTCCGAGCTCGGAATCGCCGCGCACTGGGCGTACAAGCACGGCAAGGCGCCCGACGAGCAATGGCTCGCGTGGGTGAAGCAGTTGATGGACTCCCAGGCCGAGGAGGCCGACCCGAAAGAGTTCATGCGGAACTTCCGCACCGATCTCTTCGACGACGAGGTGTTCGTCTTCACGCCGAAGGGCGAGGTGAAGACCCTGCCCGCCGGCGCGACGCCGATCGACTTTGCCTACGCGGTCCACACGGATGTCGGCCATCGCACCGTCGGTGCGAAGGTGAACGCGCGGATCGTCCCGCTGCACTACCGCCTGAAGAGCGGCGACTTCGTTGAGATCCTCACCGCGAAGACCGGGCGCGGTCCCTCGCGCGACTGGATGTCGCTCGCCGCTTCCTCACGCGCGCGCAACAAGATCCGCCAGTGGTTCTCCCGCGAGACGAAGGAGGAGACCGAGGCGAAGGGCCGAGAGGCGCTCGAGGAGGCGCTCAAGCGTCAGAACCTCCCGTATCGCAAGCTCGCGGGCTCAGCGGTTCTCGCACAGATCATCCGCGACTCCGGCTTCAGGAAGGCCGAGGACTTCTACCTCGCACTCGGCTCCGGGAAGCTGCCGCCGTCGCAGATCGTCAAGAAGGTTCTCCAACGCCTCAAGACGGAGGGCGTCGCCGAGGAGGAGACGCTTCCGAAGAAGCAGACACGAGCGAAGCCGATCGACGACGGCGAAATGGGCGTGATCGTCAAGGGCGCGCAGGGCGTGCTCGTACGGCTCGCGAAGTGCTGCACGCCCGTCCCGGGCGACGACATCGCCGGCTACATCTCGCTCGGCAAGGGCGTCACGATCCACCGGCTCGACTGCCCGAATGTAAAGGCGCTGATGCGGAACCCCGAGCGCTTCACGGACGTCGAATGGTCGGACGGGCGCAAGGCGAGCTTCCGCGTGCACATCGCGGTCGACTCGTGGGACCGCCCACGCCTGCTCGAGGACGTCGCTCGCACCTTCGCCGAGCACGGCGCGAACATCGTCTCCTACGGCGGAAGCGTCGAGGACCAGCTCGCAAAGAACTGGTACGTCGCCGAGGTCGGCGACATCAAGTCGCTTCGCAGCCTGCTCACGGCGCTCCGAAACGTCGACGCAGTGTTCGATGCGTTCCGCGTCACCCCATCCCAGGGATAGTCCGGCCCACGTTCGGTGGCTCGACGAATCCCTCGATCGAGGGACTCATCCCTCGACCGGGCGCGGTACCTGAATCGAGGGATAGCGAGGTCGCGGGACCTGAGTACAACGAGACGAGGGGAGGGGGCTCCGAGGAGGCTGCGGCGCCCGGGTGCGTGAGGACACACCCGGGCGCGCGGTCTCTAACCGGAGAAAATGCTGCGCATCTTCTCCGGTCGGGTGCAGTAGGCCGAGATCAGCGTCGCTATGCGACTCAGAAACTCGCCGTCGTCCGACGCCGTGCCCGCAACCTCGAGGTCCGCGACCTTCGTACCTTGGAACTCGATCGGGTAGCGCGCCGTACCGCTCTCGACGTCGTCAGTGAAATGGATCGCTGCGGACGGGTAGAGGGTGCTGAGGATCGCGAGCGTTTCGTGGAGCACGTGATCGGCGTCTCCGCCCCGGTTGACGATTCGATCGACGGCTTCGAGTGCTCCGTTCCGCTCGTGCTCCGTCGTCACTGCTCGACGTCGTCGCCCTCGAACGCCCGCACCGTCTCCCGGAACTCGTCCGGAATCGCGCAGGCCTTGCGCTCGTCGAGGTCGACGAGCACCAGCGTCTGCGTCGCAGTGACCATCAGCACGTTGTCCTCGGCGCGGTAGGCCGCGAACTCGTAGGTCGCGCTCGTGCGGCCTATGCGGGCGAGCCGCACGAAGATCTCCAGCAGGTCGTCGAAGACCGCAGGAGCGTGGTACTCGACGTGCATCGCGCGCATCACGAATTCGTTGCCGCCAAGCATGTCGTTCGACAGCTCGAGATGGCGGTGGTACTCAACGCGGGCGAGGTCGAAGTACGGGACGTAGCGGCCGTAGTAGACGATCCCCTGCGCATCGGTGTCGGAGAAGCCGACACGCGTGTGCGCCGCGTACTTGAACGGCGGTTTCTCGTCGGTCGTGAAGCCAAGCTCGAGTGTCACCGGCCGTACCGTCTCATCGTCTCGAGCAGGAGACCGGGATCCAGAGCGTGCACGGTGTTGCCGTTGAACCCGGTCATCGTCGCCGCGCCGAGCATGGCGTTCACGATGGCCTCCTCGGTCGCCTCGATCGCGGCGTGGAACAGGCCGTTGATTCGCTCGTCCGGGGCCATCGCGACCTGCTCCGAGGGGAGCTCGTTGCCCGTGGCGAACGCGAGCAAGAGATCTCCGCTCGTCGTCTCGCCGGCTCCGCCGGTGCGACCGATCCCGAGCGATGCGCGCCGCGCGAGTCGCTCGCACTGGTGCGGCAGGAGTGGGGCGTCGGTCGCGACGATCACGATGATCGAGCCGGTGGGGGCCGTGGGCCCGGGGATCCGGTCGGGGCCAAGCTCGCGCCCGACCGGGACACCGTCGATCGTGAGGCGGCGTCGGGCGCCGTGGTTCGCCTGGACGAGGACGCCGACGGTCCACTCCTCAGCTCTTCTCGAAGACGTACCGGTTCCGCCCTTGAACCCGTGGCAGACCATGCCCGTTCCTCCTCCAACGCTCCCTTCGTGAACCTGGCCGCCCTTGGCGTCCTCGAGCGCGGCGAAGACGTGCTCCTCGCGCACGTGGAAACCGTCGATGTCGTTGAGGAACCCGTCCCACGTCTCTGCGACGACGGGCAGCGACCAGTCAGGGGCGTCTTCGAGCCGCTGCGCGTACGCGATCAACGCGGCGTGAACAGCCCCAACGCTGTGCGTGTTGGTGATCGCGATGGGCGACCCGAGGACTCCTGCTTCTCGGATCCACTCGAGCCCCGTCATCTCGCCGTTGCCGTTGAGGCGGTGCGGCGCGGCGAAGACCGGGAGCGGGGGGACGACGACCGTCACGCCCGTCCGCACGTCCGCTCCCTCAACGATCGTCGTCTGCCCGACGCGCACGCTCTCGACGTCGGTGATGGCGTTGAGCGGCCCGGGCTCGAGCTCGCCGATCGCCAGGCCAAGCTCGCGGAGCCTCACGAGCGGATCAGATCGAGGACCTGGTCCCGCTTCTGTTCCATCAACGTCTGCGAGAGCCCCTCGAGATTGAGGCGGAGCAGGGGCTCGGTGTTCGATGGGCGAACGTTGAAGTGCCAGTCGGCGGCCTCGACCGACAATCCGTCGAGGTGCGAGATCTGCCCCTCCGGACCGAAGTGCTCCTCGAGCTCCCGGAGCTTCGACGGGACGTCCGCGACCGGAGTGTTGAGCTCGCCGGTGAGGAAGTAGCGCTCGCGATACGGCGCGAGGAGCTCCGAGAGCTTCTGCCCGCGCTTCGAGATCAGCTCGAGCAGCAACAGGAACGGCACGACACCCGAGTCGGCCTGCGTGAAGTCGCGAAAGTAGTAGTGACCCGAGACCTCGCCGCCGAACGCCGCGCCCTCCTCGCGCATGCGGTGCTTGATGTACGCGTGGCCGACGCGGTTGACGAGCGCCACGCCCCCGGTGCGCTCGATCGTGTCGGGCACCGCCCAGCTCGCGCGGACGTCGTAGATGATCTTCGCCTGGGGCTCCTTCTCGAGGATGGACTCGGCGAGGAGCGCCGTGACGAAGTCCCCCGGGACGAAGTCGCCCGTGTCATCGACGAAGAAGCAGCGGTCGGCGTCGCCGTCGAACGCGACGCCGAGATCGGCGCCCTCCTCGAGCGTCTTCGCGACGATGAACTCGCGGTTCTCGGGCAAGAGCGGATTGGGCTCGTGGTTCGGGAAGGTGCCGTCGGGCTCGAAGAAGTACGTGCGCGCGTGCACCGGCAGCCGCTCGAGGATTGGCGGCAGCATCACGCCGGCCATCCCGTTGGCCGCGTCGATCACGACTTTGAGCGGCCGGATCGCGGCGACGTCGACGAACGAGAACACGCGGTCGACGTAGGCGGGCCAGACGTCGTACGACTCGACACGTCCGACTTTGTGGCTCTGAGCCACTTGCTCCGCCGCACGGTCGCGGATCTCGAGGAGGCCGGACTCTCCGCCCACCGGCAGCGCCCCGCTCCGGACGATCTTCATCCCGGTGTACTCCTTCGGATTGTGCGAGGCGGTGACCATGATCCCGCCGTCGAGCGAGAGCTCCGCGACGGCGAAGTAGACCATCTCGGTCCCGACGAGCCCGAGGTCGAGAACGTCCGCGCCGGCGGAGACGGCTCCCTCCATCACCGCTTCCGCCATCGACGGGGATGACACACGCATGTCGCGGCCGACGGCGATCCGCTTCGGCTCGAAGTGCTCGACGTACGCCCGTCCGATCGCGCGCGCGCCGTCCTCGTCGACCTCGGTCGGGTAGATCCCGCGGACGTCGTATGCCTTGAAGACCTTCGAGTCGAGCACGCTCGGATGCTAACCGGCAGGAAGAAACCGGCCCCCAGAGCCGTCTAGAGGAGGATGCCGCTCAGGCGATCCAGCACGGCTGCCCGGAAGTCCCCGCGGTCCTTGCGCGTTTCTACACTTATGGGAGTGGAACGCAAACTGGCAACCGTGCTCTTCGTCGATCTGGTCGATTCGACCGGGCTCGTCTCCACGACCGACCCGGAGATCGTGCGCCGGCGGGTCGACCGCTTCTTCGAGCAGGCCTCCGAGTGGATCGAGCGCCACGGGGGGCTCGTCGAGAAGTTCGCGGGCGACGCCGTGATGGCTGCCTTCGGCGTCCCGCAGGCCCACGAGGACGACGCCGAGCGCGCGATTCGCGCCGCGCTTGCGATCCTCGAGGCGACCGCCGACCTCGGGCTCGAGGCGAGGGTCGGCGTCGAGGCGGGCGAGGTCGTCGTCGGCGACGGCGATTCGACGTTCGCGACCGGCGAGGCGATCAACCTCGCCGCGCGCCTCCAGCAGAGCGCCGCGGCGAATCAGATCCTGATCGGTCCGAACGCGTACCGGTTGACCCTCGACAGGATCGAGGTCGAGGACGTCGGACCCGTGCAGGTCCGCGGCCGTGACGAGCCGATCTGGGCGTGGCGCGCGATCGCCGCCTACGACCGCGGGACGCGAATCTCGAGCCTCGAGGCGCCCCTCGTCGGACGCGACATCGAGTTGAGCATGCTCGAGAACACGTACACCCGGGTCGTGCGGGACAAGCGTGCGCACCTCGTGACGATCTTCGGCGATCCCGGGGTGGGCAAGAGCCGGCTCGCGCGCGAGTTCCTCGACACGCTCGAAGGCGCGACGGTCTTGCAGGGACGGTGCCTGCCGTACGGCGAGGGAATCACATACTGGCCCCTTGCCGAGATGGTGAAGGTGTCCGCCGGCATCCACGACAACGAGCCGGTGCGCGAGGCGTTCGACAAGCTGCGCGCGTGCTGTGAGGACGAGGCGATCGCCGACCTCCTCGCGAACGCGTCCGGCGTCCTCGAGGCGGTCGAAGCGGAGGCGACCGGGCAGGAGATCGCGTGGGCCGCCCGCGAGTGGGGCGCGAAGCTCGCCGATCCGCAGCCGCTCGTGCTCGTCTTCGAGGACATCCACTGGGCGGAGGAGCCGCTGCTCGAGCTGATCGAGCACCTGGCGGAGTACGTGCGCGACGCCCCGCTCTTCATCCTCGCGCTGGCGCGGCCCGAACTCCTCGAGGTGCGGCCGACCTGGGGCGGTGGCCGTCTGCGCTCGGCGGCGATCGAGCTCGAGGCGCTCGCAGACAACGAGGCCGAACAGTTGATCGACGCGCTGATGGCAGGGACGACGCTCGGGGAAGGGTGCCGCGCCGAGATCCTCGACGTCACCGAGGGCAACCCCCTGTTCGTCGAGGAGACGATCCGGATGCTCGCCGAGTCCGACGGAACCCTCTCGATCGCAGCAGGCATGCCGAACACGCTGCAGGCGTTGATCGCCGCACGCATCGACCGTCTGCCTGCGGGCGAGAAGCGGTTGGTCCAGCGCGCCGCGCTGATCGGCCGGATCTTCTGGGAGGGCGCGCTCGCGCATCTCTCCCCCGAGCTCGACGACATCGCGCCGCAGCTCGAGAGCCTCGTTTTGCGCGAGCTCGTTCTGCCCGAATCGCGTTCCTCGATCTCGGGCGAGCGTGCGTACAAGTTCAAGCACGTGCTGATCCGCGAGGTCGCCTACGGCGGTCTCTCGAAGTCGGCGCGGGCGGCGCAGCACGCGAGGTTCGCGGCGTGGTTGAAGGAGCGCGCGGGCGAGGAACTGCTCGAAATCCGCGCGTTTCACCTCGACCGTGCTTCGTACCTCCTCGCCGAGCTCGACGGGGCGACGCCCGTCGAGCTCGCCGTTGAGGCCGCCGAGGCGCTCGAGGCAGCGGGCCGCCGCGCGATGGCGCGCGAGTCGTTCGCGACCGCGCGGAAGCTGTTCCTGCGCTCGGTCGAGCTCGAGCCGAACGTCCAGAGGCGTTGGCACGCGGCACGCGCGGCGCAGCGGCTCGGCGACATGCACGCCGTCTCGGTCGAGATGGAGAAGGTGCGCGCCCTCGCGGTGGAGCAAGGAAGCAAGAAGCTCGAGGCAACCGCGCTCGCTGCGCTCGCCGAGGTCGCCCTCTACACGCAGGCTGATCTGCCGCGCGCGAAGGAACTCGCCACGCAGGCGCTGGAAACGCTGCCCGACGACGCGCCGATCGGCGCGAAGATCGAGGCGCTCAACGTCCGCGTCCAGATCGCGAACTGGATCGGCGACCACGAAACCGCGGAGAAGTACCTGCGCATGGTGCTCGACGCGGCGCACGAAGCGGAGCGCAAGGATCTCGAGGCGAGTGCGATCCAGGGTCTGGCATCGCTCTACATCACGAAGCTCGACCTCGATGCAGCGAGGGAGCTGCTCGTCCGCGGCATGGAGCTCGCGGAGGAGAGCGGGGGCGTGCTCGTCAAGGCGGCCGTCATGGAGCGCTGCGGCACTCTGAGCATGATCGAGGGGAACCTCGACGCCGCCGAGGACTCGTTCACCGATGCACTCGACCTCTACCGCGAGGTCGGGTTCGAGGCAGGGATCGCCTGGGGGCTGAGGCACCTCGGGACGCTCGCGTGGAAGCGCGGCGACCTCGCGCAGGCGCAGGAGCGACTCCGCGAAGCCGTCAAGATCCTCAAGAAGCTCGGCGATCGCGCTTACCTGTGCGAGGCGCAGCGCTCGCTCGCAGAGCTGCTCGTCGACGACGGGCGAATCGACGAGGCGGAGCGCTTCGCGCTCGAGGCCCGCGAGACCGTCGGCCCCCACGACGCGCTCTCGCAGATCACGACGACGTTCGCTCTCGGCGTGGTGCGGGCGGCGCAAAGTCGCGACGACGACGCCGAGGCCCTGTTCCTCTCGGCGCTCGAGCGCGCGGAGGCCGGTCCGTTTCGGCTGATCGAGCGGGAGGCGGTCGATCGCTACGCGCGCTTCCTGCGCGAGCGCGGGCGGGACGACGAGGCGGCCCCCTTCGAGGACCGCCTCGCGTCAGGCCCGCTGGCCGCCGCCGCCTAGCGGTCGGTTCGCCTCAGGATCCAGAGCCCGGTGTTCATGTCGCTCGCGTAGACGAGCCCGTCCTCGACGACCACGCCCCACACCTGCGTCGTCTGCGAGAGAACGCCTCGCTGGGAGGGCTTGACGGGGTTCTGCCCCGCGGGCGGTACGAAGTAAGCGACCTCGCGCGGTGCACTCGGGTTGCTCGCATCGACCACGCGGACCCCGTCCGAGTACCACGACGCGTAGACGTCGGTGCCGACGAGGAAGTTGTTGTGAATCACGTAGTCGCCCGAGCCCTGCGAGCCGGTGCCGAGCGAGTTCTGCGTCCGGAACTCGCCGATCTGCTTCGGTGCGGACGGCTTCGAGTAGTCGTAGATCCGCATGTAGCCGTACCCCGTCTCGATGCCGGGGCCAGAGCTCTTGCAGAAGTCCTCGTCGGCCGTGAAGAGCAGCCTTCGCCCTTCGTCGTACTGCGACGAATGCGCGTCCCCGTCGGCGTTGGCCGGGTAAACGGTACGGCCCGTCAGCCTCGGTGCGGAAGGCGTCGTCAGGTCGAGCCGGATGTACCCGCTGTCCCAGTAGGCCAGGAACGCGAGCTTCCCGTCCTCGGACGGCTCAGCGCCGTGACCGTAGTTCGCGTCGGCGTCGCAGCCCTGGCCGCCGTACCACGGACCCCCGACGTCCTGGACACCCCAGTCGGAGATCTGCCACGGGTGTGCCGGATCGGTGATGTCAAACAGACGGAAATCGCCGTCGCCGTTCACGTCTCGATAGGTAGACGGCGACGAGGGGTCCGGGTAACGGCTCGTGGGCACCGTCGCGTAGGCAAAGGTGCGCCCGAGATCGGCTCGGTGCTGGACCTCGAACTCGTGAACGCCGCGCGTGCAGCACGCGGTGCGCAGATAGCCGATCTGCCGCGGCGCCGACGGGGACGTGACGTCCCAAAGCATCAAGCCGCGGTTTGCGTTCGCGTCGTAGCGCGATCCGCCGCAGTACTGGAGGCCGACGACGGCGATGTCGCGGGTGGCGTAGGGGCCGTACTTGGCCGTGTAGACGACGACGTCCTCCGCCGAGGTGCCGGCAGGGTTCTGAAGCTTCCCGACGCTCGCTCCCGTGGAGCTCACGATCGCGACGCCGTTGTTCGGCGCCTCGGGACAGAAGCGGGTCTTGGAGCCGCCTGCCCAGTCGGCGAAACCCCAGTGGCCGACGTAGGCGTAGCCCTTGTGCGCCCAGACGTCGCCGTTGAACCCCCGGCCCCCGAGGTCGTTGTGTGCAACCACCTCCATGTTCCAGGACGAACCGGCCTTTGCACCGTCGGTGTACGACTTCTTCGACTGCTCGAGAAAGTGCTTCTCGTCCTTGAGCAGTTCGTCCTCGTTCGTCGGCGCGCTCGCCGCGGCGCCGGCAAGAACCAGCGCTGCGGTCATGAGCCCGAGAGCGGCGGTGACCCTCTTCATGCGTTCCCCCCTCCGTCGTGGAGCGACAATTCTGATCGCTGAATGGCCGCTATTCAAGTGCTATGGTTCTGATGGCACGCTCATCTAGCGAAGCCTTTATTCTCGACCGATGGGGATCTCGATCGTCGATGCCCTGCGCAGCGCGCGCATCTTTGCCGGTCTTTCCGACGAGGAGCTCCAGCAGGTCGCCGACGTCGCAGATGAGGTCGAGTTCGGCCAAGGTCACGTGCTCACTGAAGGTGGCCACGTCGGCAGCGGCATGTTCGTGCTGCTCGAGGGTCGCGTTTCCGTGCACGCGCGCGGCGCCGATGTCGAGTTAGGCCCGGGGGAGGTGATCGGCGAGCTCGCGCTCCTGCGCCGCGACGCGCGGCGGATCGCGCGGGTTCAGGCGCTTACGCCGGTGCGCTGTCTTACGATCTCGCGTGAGCCGTTTCGCGCGCTGATCGCCTCGGACGTCCACCTGGCGGTCGCACTGCTCGAGAGCATCGCCGATCGCGTGCCCGACTAGGTCGGAGCCGCGAGGAGCGCTGCGCGGATCGCGTAGCTCGACTCCAGGTCCGGCGCCTCGCTGATCACCGTCGCGGGACGCTCGAAGGACGCGAGCGCCTCGCCGAGCGGCTCCGCGCGCAGCGTCCCCTCCCCGTAGGGCAGGTGCTTCGTCTCGTTGCGGTTCGCGAACGCGATGTCCGAGAAGTGGATGTGGAACGGCGCGCCCGGCTCGAGCACCGCGTCTGCGCCGGCCAGCGCCTCGCCGAAGAGCGACGTCTCGGTGTACGCACCGTCGCTCGTCGCGTGCATGTGGGCGAAGTCGATCACCGGCCGCACCCAGTCGAGCCGGGACGAGATCTCGAGCACGTCGTCGAGCGACCCGAGCTCGCGGACGCGCCCCATCACCTCGATCCCGAACGGCACGCCGCGGTCCTTCTTCTCGAGTCGCTCGCGCAGCTCGCCGAGTTGCTCGACCACGGAGTCGATTGCCTCCTCGCGCGTACGGCCGAGCAGAAAGCCCGGGTGGAACACGACGAGCTCGGCGCCAGCGGTCGTCGCGATTCCCGCCGAGTGGTCGAGCATCCCGACGGCCATGTTGAGCTTTTTGCCACGTTCCGCGTGGCCCATGAAACCGGCGATCGGGGCGTGCACGGAGAGGACGATCCCGTCGTCGCGCGCGAGCTCCCCGAAGCGCTCGGCCCACGGATAGTCCATCCAGAACTTGCCTTCGAAGTCGATCTCGCAGGCCGTGTACCCCCGCTCCAGCAGGATCTCGACCGCCGCCTCGGGGCTCTCCCGCGACGGAACCCTCGCGCCTCCGAACCGCAGCTCTCCCATGGAGGAATCATGCCGTCCGACCCGGGTCCTACGCTTTCGGCCATGCAGAAGACCCCGACCCGGATCGACCTCCTGGAGCTCGACATCGATCTCCGGCTCGCCGACCTCTGGCGCGAGGCGGCCGAGATCTCCGAGTGGAACATCGACGTCGTGGCCGCGTTCATGCGGGCCGCCTACGGCAAGGGCTACTGCGACTCGCTCACCGAGGATTCACCCGGGTCGCTCTGCGTCGACCACGGGTACCGCGTGCCCGCAAGGCGCGCTGCTCAGGCCGAGCGCTCCTAGCCCCGGGCTAGACTCTCAGCGTGGCCCGGAGGTCCAACCCGGCGCGGCTCGTGCTCGCGCTGTCCGTCGCGGCGGTGCTCGCGGTCTTCCTCGTCTACGTCTCGTTCGCGGGGGGCGGGACACCCGCCGTCGAGCCCTCCGAGCTGAAGGGGCGCGCGGAGGTTGTCGTGCTCAGCGGTCAGGTCGTCGTCGGCTCCGTGCAGACCTCCGGGGAGGTCACCCGTTTTCGGCTTCGCGATGTGAAGGGAACCGCGACGGTGCCCGTGACCTACGCGGGCGGGCTGCCCGACCAGTTCAAGGCGGGCCGCGACCTCCGGGTGAACGGACAGCTTCGGCAGGGCGTCTTCGTGGGCGAGCCCGGGACGATGGTCACGAAGTGCCCCTCGAAGTACGCGCCGAAGCAACGCTCGAGCTAGGGCATGGCTGAGCTCGGCCGCGCGGCACTCGTCGTCTGCCTCGGGCTGTCGCTCTACGCACTCGTGGCCGGCTCCTGGGCGCTCGTCGCCCGGCGCAGGCGCCTGGCGGTTTCCGCACAGAACGCGCTGGTCGCCGCGTTCGCGTCTGCGCTCGTCGGCTCGATCGTCCTCGTCGTCGCACTCGTGCGGCACGACTTCTCGCTCGTCTACGTCGCGCGGCTGACGAGCAAGGAGCTCCCGTTCGGCTACACACTCTCCGCTTTCTGGGGCGGCCAGGAAGGGTCGCTCCTGCTCTGGTTGCTCGTGCTCACCGGCTACGCCGCGCTCGTCGTCGCCACGTCGAGGCGACGCCGATCCGAGCTGCTCCCGTGGGTCGTCCCGCCGCTCGCGCTCGTCGCGGTGTTCTTCGCGTTCATGCTCGTTGCGATCTCGAGCCCGTTCGAGACGCAGCTCGCGCCGGCGAACGGCGCCGGGCTGAACCCCAGCCTGCAGAACCCGTACATGGTCGCGCACCCGCCGCTCCTCTACCTCGGTTACGTCGGCCTGACCGTTCCGTGGGCGTTCGGGATGGGCGCATTGCTCGCCCGCCGCGCCGACGAGGCGTGGATCGTCGCGACGCGGCGCTGGACACTGGTCGCGTGGACGGCGCTCGGCGTGGGTCAGCTGCTCGGCGCGAAGTGGGCGTACGAGGAGATCGGCTGGGGCGGCTACTTCGCCTGGGACCCCGTCGAGAACGCGGCATTGATGCCGTGGCTTGCGGCGACCGCCTTCCTGCACTCGGTGATGATTCAGGAGAAGCGCGGGATGTTGAAGGTCTGGAACCTGCTGCTCGTGATCCTCGCGTTCGGCCTCTCGCTCTTCGGAACGTTTCTCACGCGCTCCGGCATCCTCGACTCGATCCACTCGTTTACCGAGAGCTCGATCGGGCCCTGGTTCCTCGGCTTCATCGTGCTGGTGCTCACACTCTCGCTCGGCCTCCTGTTCGCGCGTCTGCCACTCCTTCGTTCACGCACGCGGCTCGAGTCGCTCGTCTCGCGGGAGGCGACGTTCCTCTACAACAACCTGCTGCTGGTCGCGCTCTGTCTGACGATCCTCTGGGGCGTGGTCTGGCCGTTGCTCTCGGAGGCTGTGCGCGGCGAGGCCAGCGTCGTGGCGGGTCCGTACTACAACTTCTTTCTGCGCGTGTTCGGGTTGCCGCTCCTGCTGCTGATGGGGCTTGCTCCGCTCGTGGCGTGGCGGCGTGCGTCGCTTCGCTCGCTCGGGGCGTCGTTTGCCTGGCCTGCGGGGACCGCGGCCGCCGTCGCGGTCGTCCTGCTCGCGCTCGGCGCGGGCTCGTCGCCGGTCGGGCTGCTCGCGTACACGTTCTCCGCCTTCGTGCTCGGCTCGATCGGCTACGAGTTCGTGCGCGGTACCCGGGCGCGACGCTCGCTCGAAGGCGGGACGCGTCTGCAGGCGTTCTCGTCGCTGGTGGGCAGAAACCGTCGGCGCTACGGCGGCTACGTCGTGCACGCCGCGATCGTCCTGCTCGCGATCGGCGTGGCGGGTTCCGCGTACGACACGGTGCGCGAGGCGCGCCTGGACCGGGGCGAGCGGCTCGAGGTGGCGGGGTACACGCTCACGTACCTAGGAACGACCGAGCGGATGAGCGCGAACGCCCGCGAGCTGCGAGCGCGCGTCGCCGTTGAGCGCGACGGACGCGACCTCGGCATCGTCGAGCCCGGCAAGAACTTCTACCCGGTCGAGCAGCAGGTGTCCGCCGAACCGGCGATCCGCGCCGACGCCATGAGCCTCGGCGACCTGTTCGTGATCCTCGAGAACTCGAACCCCGACGGAAGCGTGCGCCTGAAAGCGCTTGTGAATCCGCTCGTCAACCTGATCTGGCTCGCCGGCCTCGTCTTCCTCGCCGGCTCGCTGATCGCCCTCTGGCCCGACCCTGCCGAGGAGCGGCGGTTGCTCGAGCGCTACGCGCTCGCTCCTGCATGACGGTCGGGCTACTGCTGGGAGCGCTGCTCGCGCTCGCCGTCGTCGTCTACGTCGCCGCACCGTTCCTTCGCGAGCCGGAGGCAGCGGTCGACCGCCTTGCGGAGCCTGACGGACTCGAGCTGCGCCGGCTCGCGCTGATCGAGGAGCGGGATCGCTCGCAGGACGCGCTCCGCGAACTCGAGTTCGACCACCGCACGGGCAAGCTCTCCGACGAGGACTACCGCACGCTCGTCGGGCCGCTCCGCCGCCGCATTGCAGACGCAAGGCGTGCGCTCGAGCCGCGCGGGGAAGGGAGGGAGCGTGTCCGCGCCGCCGGGTAACTGCGCCAACTGCAGGGCGCCGCTCCCCAGAGGAGCGCGTTTCTGCGCGTCGTGTGGCACGGCTGTCCAGGGCGGCGACACCGTTCGCGCCGAGGTCCCTCCGAACGAGACCGGGCCTGTCCCGGTGACCGTTGCTCACGCGACACCACGTTGGTTCGGGCTGGCCCCGCCGACCGTGCTCTTTGCCCTCGCGGCCGTGCTGTTGGTCGTCGCCGTTGTGCTGCTCGTGATCGGCAGTTGGGTGGCCGGGCTCGTCCTGCTCGGGCTCGCGCTGCTCTTCGCGGCGGGGTTTCTCGAGGCCGGACGCAGGAAGCCGGACGCGGCGATCGTCACCGCCTCGGTGGGCGCCGTCGACTCCGCACGGGCGCGGGCGGGCTACACGGCGCAGGCGTTCCTCACGCGCTCCTCTGCGCGCAGGGAGATCACGCGACGACGCGGCGAGGCGATGCGACTCCAGGCCGAGCGCGAGCGGCTACTCGGGCAGCTCGGCGCAACCGTCTACGCCGGTGCCGACGGGGCGGCCGAGCGGGAGGCGCTGACGGGCCTGGATGAACGGATCGTCGCGCTGGAACGAGAGGCGGCCGAGATCGCGGCGAGCGCCCAGGAGCGCGTCCAGGCCGCCAGGAGGCAGGTTCAGCCCACCGAGATCCGGAAGCCGGACGACGACTAGCGTCAGAATTCGCTACCCTCACGCAGGATTCCACGCACGGCAGGGACAGCCGAGCGCCCGACGAAGTCAGCCTCGCATGACCCGCCGAGTCCTTCCTCTCCTCTTCCTCGCTCTTCTGATCGCCACGCCGGCGGGGGCCGACAACGTGACGCGCAAGCAGTCCGTCGACTCCCGCATCACGGGCCTTCAGGACAAGATCGCGGCCGCGCGTGCGAAGGAGCAGCGGCTTGCGCGGGAGATCGCCGACGTCACGTCGAGGATTCGCACGCTCGAGTCTGAGGTCGGCGACGTCTCCACCGACCTCGCCCTGCTCGAGCAGGACCTCGCGCTGCAGCGGGAGCGGCTCGCGCGCATCACCGAGCTCTGGCGCCTCCAGACGGCAAAGCTTGGCTTCCTGCGCAGCCAACACGAGCAGGCGATCGACAGGCTGAGCGACCGGCTCGTGGCGATCTACCAGTCCGGCAACCTCAGCACGGTCGACGTGCTGCTCAACTCATCGAACTTCAGCGAGCTCGTGTCGCGGCTCGACTACGCACAGGAGCTGGCGGCGCAAGACGAGCGGATCGCCGAGTCGGTCGGCCGGGCGAAGGACCGCATCCAGGTGCAGCGGAAGAACACGACGATCACGCGAAAGAAGATCTTCGCAGTCGCCCAGGCCGTCGCCGCCCGCGCGCGCCAGACGCGCCAGGTTCGCGACCAACTCGTCGCCCGCGAGCACGCGCTCTCCGGAACGCGGGCCGAGCGGCGCGAATCGCTCGCATCCGTGCAGCAGGAGAAGGAGGAGTACCTCCACGAGGTCGTGGCGCTCGCCGCGGTCAGCGCGTCGCTCGCGTCGCGGATCCAGACGTCGCAGTCCTCCTCGTCGGTCGTGCGGTCCTCGAGCGGCCTGATGTGGCCGGTGTCAGGCCCCGTCACGAGTGGGTACGGCTGGCGCTGGGGTCGGCTGCACGAGGGAATCGACATCGCCGTCCCCACGGGAACGCCGGTCGTCGCCGCGGCCTCGGGACACGTGATCGTCGCCGGCTGGATGGGCGGCTACGGGAACCTCGTCGTGATCGATCACGGGGGAGGCCTCGCGACCGCCTACGGTCACAACTCGTCGTTCGGGGTCGGAAGCGGCAGCACGGTTTCGCAGGGCCAGACGATCGCCTATGCCGGCTCCACGGGCAACAGCACCGGCCCGCACGTCCACTTCGAGGTCCGGGTGAACGGGTCGCCCGTCGACCCGCTCGGCTATCTGGGCTAGAGCGTTTTCGACCCGCCAAGGCGGGAATGACGTGCGGCGTCAATCCCCCGAGAGAGGAGCCATGTGAGTCCGCTCGTGCTG